>Ga0207684_10007214_pt1 | contig 10044 bp, 10 predicted proteins | sample KBSK5501metaG_FD_184342 | JGI IMG/M metagenome (GOLD analysis project Ga0207684, IMG submission 184342) | Corn, switchgrass and miscanthus rhizosphere microbial communities from Kellogg Biological Station, Michigan, USA - KBS K5-50-1 metaG... | ecosystem: Host-associated > Plants > Roots >... | reverse complement strand
ATCCGGAAGAGCGTGACCACCTCTGCCCCTATTCGCGCCCTCGACGGAGCTCGTTCACGAGCTGGTCGAGGGCCGCGCCGAGACGCTCGAGGCGGCCCCTGACGTCAAGCGTCTCCAGCAGCTCCTGGCGAAGCGCGGGGTCGGGCACGACGGCCGCGGCGACCCGGTCGGCGATGACGGCGGGCGCCTGGCCCTCCGCCAGCGCCGTGTCCAGCAGGTCGGGCGGCCGATCGAGCGCCACCAGGAGCCGGCCGCACGCGCCACGGATACGGGTCAGCGCCGCCGAGACGTCGGTCGTCGGCGCGATGTCCTCGAGCTTCTGAGCGGTGACGATCCGGTAGAGGGTGTCGCTCGGCCGCTCGGCCTCGATCCGCACGCGCCACTCGCCCTTGACGAGGATGTTGTAGCGACCCGTCGCCAGACGCTCCCAGCTCACGATCTCGCCCGCGCCCGCCACGGCGTGGACCGCGGGCTTGCCGAGGTACGTGACCTCGTCGAAACCGGGCTTGAGCTTGACGACCGCGAGTCGCCGGTCGCGCGCGAGCACGTCCATCACCATCGCGCGGTACCGCGCCTCGAAGACGTGGAGCGGCAGCAAGGTATTCGGGAAGAACGTCACGTCGGGCAACGGGAAGATCGGCAGGGTCAGCGACGGCACGGCGCGGCTCCTGGGACCTCGATCAGCCGATCTTCGGCAGCGGCCTCTGCGCGGCCAGCTCGTCGAGACGCCGCTGCACGGCCGTGGCCAGGTCGCGGAACGTCCGGGCCTGCGGCGCATCGGGCGCGCGCACGGTGATCGGTGTTCCCTCATCGCCGGCCAGCCGCGTCGCGGGATCGAGCGGGACCTGCGCGAGCAGCGGCACGTTGTACTCGTTGGCGATCCGCTGCCCGCCGCCTTCGCCGAAGATCGCGTAGCGCTTGCCGGTGTCGGGCGCCACGAAATAGCTCATGTTCTCGACGATGCCGAGGATCGGCACGTTGAGCTTCTGGAACATCGCGATCGCCTTGCGCACGTCGAGCAGCGCGACCTCTTGCGGCGTCGTCACCATCACGACGCCGGAGAGCGGGATGACCTGCGAGAGCGAGAGCTGCGCGTCGCCGGTCCCCGGCGGCATGTCGAACACGAGATAGTCGAGGGCGCCCCACGAGACGTCCTTCAGCATCTGCTGGATGAACGAGTGGATCATGGGCCCCCGCCAGACGAGCGGCTCCCGGTCGTTCACGAGGAGCCCGATCGACATCATCTTCATGCCGTGCGCCTCGACCGGGATGATCCGGTTCTCGAACATTCCCGGGCGCCCGCGCGAGCCCAGCATGAGCGGGATGTCCGGGCCGTAGACGTCGGAGTCGATGATGCCGACCGCCGCGCCCGTCTGGCGAAGCGCGGTGGCGAGGTTCACCGCGACCGTGGACTTGCCGACTCCGCCCTTGCCAGACGAGACCGCGATCGTCTGCTTGACCTCCGGGATGAGCTCCTCGGCTTTGGACGGGCCCTGGCCGTGGGCATGGCCGTGCGCGTGTGGCGCCGCCTGTGGCGGACGCGCGGCCTGACCGGAGCCCATCTTGACCTGGACCTTCGACACCCCCGGAACGCGCCCGACCGCCCGCGAGGCCATGCTGTGCATGGTGGCCCTGGACGCCGGCGACTGGGTCGTGAAGGCGAGCGTGAAGCTGACCTGCGACTCGGCGATGGCCAGGTCGCGAATGAGCCCGAGCGCCACGATGTCCTGCTGCGCATCCGGATCCTTCACCGCCCGCAGCGCATCCAGCACGGCGTCCTGAGTGACCATACGGGCGACTATACAGGAGCACCGAATGCTTTCAATGTCATCGCGCGCCGTTCCCTCTATCTATGCGCGGAACCTTGCATTCTCGCCACGTACCTGCTACAAAAAGCGGGTGATCTCTCCGGACGAATTCCGCCATACGCTGAGCCACTTCGCCTCCGGTGTGACGGTCATCACCGTGTGCGATAGCGACGGCCGGCCGACCGGGCTCACCGCGAGCGCCTTCACCTCGGTGTCACTCGACCCGCCGCTGATCCTCGTGTGCGTGGACCACAAGTCGCAGAGCTATCCAGCGCTGGTCGCGGGCAAGACGTTCGCCGTCAACATTCTCTCCCACGATCAGGAGCACGTGTCGCGCCGGTTCGCGACGACGAAGGTCGAGAACAAGTTCGAGGGGGTGCCGTTCACGCTGAGCCAGATGGGCCTGCCGCTCCTCGAGAACGCGCTGGCGCAGCTGGAGTGCGCAACCGTCAACGTCCATCTCGAGGGCGACCACACGATCTTCGTCGGACGCGTCGAGCAGGCGCGCGCGGGCGCCGGGTTGCCGCTGGTCTACTACCGCGGCCGCTACGACCGCCTGTCCGGGCCCACTCCGTGACGTTCGTCCCGCTGTCGCGCCCGCCGGTCGACGACGAGATCAAGCGGGCGGTGCTCGCCGCCATCGACTCGCGCCAGTACGTCCTGGGCCCGCAGTGCCGTCAGCTGGAGGTCGAGCTGGCGAGCACGACCGGCGTGAAGCACGCGGTGCTGACCAGCTCGGCCACCGCCGCGCTCTGGCTCGCGCTCCGGGCGCTCGGCGTGAAGGCCGGCGACGAGATCCTGGTGCCGTCGCACACCGCGTTCCCGACCGTCGAGGCGATCTGCTTCGCGGAGGCGACGCCGGTCTTCGTCGACGCGGACGAGTTCTACACGTTCGACGTGCCCGACGCCGAAGCGAAGGCCACACCGCGGACGGTCGGGATCGTGCCCGTCCATCTGTACGGTCAGCCCGTGGATCTGACGGCCGTCGAGCGCCTGGCCTCGCGCCTGGGCCTCTGGGTCCTCGAAGATTGCGCGCAGGCGCAGGGAGCCGAGTGGAATGGCCGCCGGGTCGGCAGCTTCGGCCGCGCCGCCGTCTTCTCGTTCTATCCGTCGAAGAACCTGCCCGGCATGGGCGATGGCGGCGCCATCCTCACCGGCGACGACGAGATCGCCGACCGTTGCCGCCGCCTGCGGGATCACGGCCGGCTCGACAAGAACGTGCACGGCGAGCTCGGCTTCAATCTGCGGTTCAGCGAGCTGCAGGCGGCGGCGCTGCGCGTGCTGCTGCCGCGTCTGGACGCGATGAACGAGCGCCGGCGCGCGCTCGCGCTCCGCTACACGCGCGGGCTCGCCGACCTGCCGCTCGTCTTGCCCGGGGTGCGCGAGCACGCCCGCCACGTGTACCACCTCTACGTGGTGCGCACGGCCCGCCGCGGCGAGCTGGCGAGGTTCCTCAAGGAGCACGAGATCCAGACCGGGATCCACTATCCGGTGCCGACGCATCGTCAGCCGCCGGTCGAGCACCTCGCACCGCCGCCGCTTCCGCGCACCGAGCGGCTCGTCGAGGAGATCCTCACCTTGCCGATGTCGGCCGACCACACGGACGAGGAGATCGACCGGGTCGTCGCGGCGGTGCGGGCCTTCTTCCGAGCCTGATGGTTTTGCGAGCCGCAGGACGTCGCGGGGCTGGGGCCCCGCCGGCCGAGGCGAGCCTATGATGGTTTTGCGAGCCGCCGGACGCCGCGGGGCTGCCGCGCCGTCCGAGGACACGTCACCCCTCCGGATCCTGCAGCTGTACCCGAAGGCGGACTACTTCACCGGCGCCGCGATCCAGCTGCGCGACCTCGCGATCGGCCTGGCCGCGCGCGGCCACATGGTCACCGTCGCGACGCCGCCGAGCGAGAGATGGGCCGAGCGGATGCGCGCCGCCGGCATCGGCTACGCGCCGATCCCCATGCAGCGCGCCTGGGACGTTCGCGCGGCGTGGCGGATCGCGAAGGTGATCCGCGCCGGCGACATCCAGGTGGCCCACGCTCACAAGGGGCGGGCCCGCACCCTGACCCTGCTCGCCGGGCTCATGGGCGCGCGGCCGCGCCTGGTCTTGAACCGCGGCGTCAGCTTCCACGTGCCGCGGGCGCGGCGGGTCGGGTACACCAGCCGGCGCGTGCACGCGATCGTGGCGGTCTGCGAATCGATCAAGCGCGATCTGGTGGCGACGGGCGTGCCGGCCGAGAAGATCGAGGTGATCTACTCGGGGACCGACGTCGAGCGCTTCCACCCCGGCCTCGACGGCCAGGCGATCCGACGAGAGCTCGGCCTCACCGCCGAGCACTTTCTCGTCACCCAGATCGGCGTCCGCTCGTGGCGCGGCTGGCGTGACGTGCTCGACGCGATGGCGCACATCGCGCCGGCCGCCCCCCGCGCGCGCCTGCTCTTCGTGGGGGCGCCCGCGCCGCGCATCGCCGAGCTCGGCGATCACGCGCGCGAGCGCGGGCTCGACGGCCGCGTGCTCGTGCTCGGCCACCGCGAGGACGTCCCCCAGATCCTGACCGCCTCGGACGTGGTCGTCGACGCGTCGTACGCCGGCGCGGGGCTCACCGGCTCGATTCGCGAGGCGCTCGCCTGCGAGCGTCCGGTCGTCGCGACCGATCTGGCCGGCATGCCCGAGCTCGTGATCGACGGCGAGACCGGCCTCCTGGTGCCCCCGCGCGATCCCGCCGCGCTGGGCGGAGCGCTGCTCCGCGTGCTCGAGAACCCGACGTGGGCCCAGACGATGGCGCGGGCCGGTCGCAAGCGCGTGGACGCGCATTTCTCGCTCCGCGCCAAGCTCGACGCGACCGAGGCGCTGTACCGGCGCCTCGTCGTGACGAAGGCGGCATGAGCATCCGGGCCGACCTCTACCGCCGTCTGCTGAGCTATCTCCGGCCCCACGCGCCGGCGCTGGTCATCGGCACCGTGCTCGCGATCGTGGTCGCGGCGATGGAGGGCTCGATCGCGTGGCTGGTCAAGCCGGCCATGGACGACGTCTTCATCCGCCGTGACGTGACGATGCTGAAGCTCATCCCGCTCCTGTTCCTCGGCGCGTACATCGGCAAGGGTCTGGCCCGCTACGGCCAGTCCTATCTGATGGCCGCGGTCGGCGAGCGCGTGATCGCGCGGCTCCGCCGCGATCTCTACGCGCACCTGCAGCAGATGTCGCTGTCGTTCTTCACGCGCCGGCACACGGCCGAGCTGATGTCGCGAGTCGTGACCGACGTGAACCGCCTGGCGCGCCTGTCGTCGACGGTGCTGGTCATGACGATCCGCCAGTCGGTGATGGTGGTGGCCCTCGCGGCCGTCATGTTCGTGCGGGACTGGCGCCTGGCGCTGATCGCGCTGGTGGTCTTTCCCTTCGTCGGCGTCTCCGTGCGGTCGATCGGCCGGCGCCTGTACCGCATCAACAAGCGATCGCAGCAGAAGATCGCCGAGCTGAACGTGCTCCTCCACGAGGTGTTTTCCGGGACCAAGATCGTCAAGGCGTTCGGACGCGAGGCGCACGAGGTCGAGCGTTTCGACCGGGTCAATCGCGGGCTCCTCTCCCTGGCGCTCAAGGACCACCGGACGGACGAGATCACGGACCCGCTCATGGAGATCCTCGCCGCCTTCGGCATCATGGGCGCCCTCTGGTACGGCGGCCAGCAAGTCATCAGCGGCGCGATGACGCCCGGTGATTTCTTCTCGTTCACCGCGGCGGTGGCCCTCCTCTACGGGCCGGTGCGGCAGCTCTCGCGCATCGTGAACACCGTGCAGCAGTCGACCTCATCGGTCGAGCGCGTCTTCGAGATCCTCGACCTGCCGCCCGCGATCGCCGATCGGCCGAACGCAGTCGTGCTCGAAGGGTTCCGCGAGAGCCTCGCGTTCGAGCAGGTCGGCTTCCGGCACGCGGACTCCGAGGAGCTCACCCTGCGCGACGTCTCCCTGACGGTCACCCGCGGCGAGGTCGTCGCGTTCGTGGGCATGAGCGGCGCCGGCAAGTCGACCCTGATGGACCTGCTGCCGCGCTTCCACGACGTGAGCGCCGGGCGGATCGCGATCGACGGCCATGACCTGCGTGAGGTCAGCCAGGCTTCCCTCCGCGCCCTGATCGGCGTCGTCACCCAGGAGACGTTCCTGTTCAGCGACTCGATCCTGTACAACATCGCCTACGGGCGGCTCGGCGCCCCGTTCGAGGACATCGTCCGCGCCGCTCGCCAGGCGCACGCCGAGGAGTTCATCGCCGGCTGCCCCGACGGCTATCAGACGCTCGTGGGCGAGCGGGGCGTGCGGCTCTCGGGCGGCCAGCGCCAGCGCATCGCGATCGCGCGCGCCTTCTTGAAGAACCCGCCGATCCTCATCCTCGACGAAGCCACGTCGGACCTCGACGCCGAGAGCGAGTTCATGATCCAGCAGGCGCTGGCCGAGCTGATGCAGGGACGCACGGTGCTGGTCATCGCGCATCGCCTCGCGACGGTGCGCAACGCCGATCGCATCGTCGTGGTGCACGAGGGCCGCATCGCGGAGGTCGGACGACACGAGGAGCTGCTGGCGCGCGACGGTCTCTACCGCCGGCTCTACGCGCTGCAGATGGAAGGGGTCGCCGGGTAACACGCTCACCGTCACGAGTGGCGAGGGCGCTCGGAAACACAGAAGGGGGTACGCATGGGCACGACCGTTGGGAACGGCAAGTACACCTACGAAGTCGACGACGACTGGCAGAAGCTTCCCGCCGGCTGGACGATTCCCGTCGCGGCGGTCACCGTCGACTCGCGCGATCGCGTTTACTGCTTCAGCCGGTCGCCTGAGCATCCGATCATCGTCTTCGACCGCGAGGGCAACGTGCTGTCAACCTGGGGCGCCGGCCTTTTCGCCTTTCCGCACACGATCCGCAGCGACGCGCAGGACAACCTCTGGATCGTGGATCGCGATCACGCGCAGATGTTCTACTTCAGCCCGTCGGGCTCGCTCGTGCGCACGATCGGCACCCGGGGCCACCGCTCGGACACGGGGGTCGACCCGAAAGACTTCAGCTCGGTCGCCTACAGGAACGTCACGCACGGCGGCGGCCCCTTCAACTTGCCGACGGACATCGCCCTGACGCCCTCGGGCGAGATGTTCATGACCGACGGCTACGGTAATGCACGCGTGCACAAGTTCGCCGCGGACGGCACGTATCTCTTCTCCTGGGGTGAGCCGGGCACGGCCCCGGGCCAGTTCAACCTGCCGCACGGGGTGTGGATCGACCGGCGTGGGCGCGTGCTCGTGTGCGACCGCGAGAACGATCGCGTGCAGGTGTTCAACCAGGACGGCAACCTGCTCGAGATCTGGCCCACGAAGCTCATCGGCCCGGCGGCGTTCTACGTGGACGCCGACGACGTCGTGTACATCCCGGAGCACAACGGCGGGTTGGTCAGCGTCCTGACGCTTGACGGCGAGCGCCTGGCCCAGTGGGGCGATCCGAGCTTTCGCTCGTGTCACGGGATCTGGGGCGACTCGCGTGGCGACCTCTATGTGGTGCGACCCGGTGCGTGGGGGCGCCCCCGGCGCGTGGTGAAGTACACGCGCGTTCGGTAGAAGACGGAGGCGGAGATGGGTATCAAGGGCATCGATCACTGGGTGATCGTCGCGGGCGACCTGCAGCGAACCTTGGGGTTCTACGAACGGCTCGGCTTCAGGATCGCCTGGGAAAAGCGGCCGGGCCGGCCGGACATGGCGACGATCCGAATCAGCGACGCGCAGAAGATCAACGTCCACGGACCCGAGGCGCCCGCGCGTCCAGGCTATCTCGGCGCGCGACGACCGACGGCCGGCGGCGCCGATTTCTGTCTCGAGTGGGATGGGACGGTGGACGAGATCCTCGAGCTGCTGAAGAAGAACGGGATCAAGCCCGAGGCCGGGCCCGGGCCGCGCTCGTGCGCGCGCGGCACGTCGACCAGCGTCTACTTCCGCGATCCCGACGACAACCTGGTCGAGTTCACCGTCTACGGCTAGCGCGCCCCGCGGTCAGCGGGCGATGAAGGCTCGAATCACCGCCATCGCTCGCTCGGGCGCGTCCGGGACCACGGCGTGGCCGCAACCGGCAAACCGCTCGAAGCGGACCAGATGCGCCGGAAGCGCCGCCGCGATATCGGCCTGACATTCGATCGGCGTCATCGGATCCTCTTCCCCGCCGAGCACGAGGGTCGGGCACTGCACGCGTGAGAGGGCCGGCAACAGATTGAACGTGTGGCCCTCACCGCCGGGCCGCGTGAACCACCGCAACACCTCCGCATGGCGCACCGCGCGTCGGGCCACGTCCGGATTGCGCGGCGTTCGGGTGTAGAGCGGGAAGGCCAGGCGCAGCCAGTCCTCGAGCGTGGACGCGTCGGTCTGGTCGTCGACGAACCGGCGGCGCGCCAGCGCGCCGACCTCCGGTCCCCCGAAGCGCTCGAACAGCGCCACGCGACGATCGAGGTGCGTACGGCCGGCGGCCTCGGTGCTCACGAGAACCAGCTTCGCCGGGTGCGCCGGATGGCGGGTCGCGTATGCCAGGGCCACCGTCCCGCCGAACGACGCGCCGTAGACGATCGGCCGCGCGATCCCGAGCGCCTCGCAGAACGCGCGCACGTCGTCCGCCCACTGCGCCAGGGTCCAGCGATCCCGTGGGCCGGGATCGCTGCGGCCGTTGCCGCGATGGTCGAGGAAGACCACCTGCGCGACGTCGGCCAGCGTCGAGAACCCGGGCTTGTAGATCGAATGATCGAACCCGGGCCCACCGTGGAGCAGGACGAGCGTCGGCTTCTCCCGCATCGCGGGCCCGTCGGGCACGAGGCTCGCGAAAAAGAGCCGCACGCCGTTGACGACGACGTGCATCTCAGCCGAGGAGGCCGCCCGCGTCGCTCATCGACTACAGTCAGGCGGACTGCGGCCGCACGATGGCGCAGGTGGCGGTTGCGTGGGCGAAGAGCGTCCCGTCGGTGTCGCGCAGCGACGCCTCCGACACGCCGAGACTGCGCGAGACGTGGATGACTCGTCCTTCGGCGATCAGGTCCTGATCGACCGGCACGGGCTTCAGCATCTTCACGTGGAGGTCGATCGTGCCGATTCCCGCGCCAGCTTCAAGCGTCGTGTGGACGGCGCATCCGGTCACCGAATCGAGCACCGTCGCGGCGAAGCCGCCGTGGACTCCGCCGAGAGGGTTGATGTGGCGGCGGTCGGCGCGCGCTTCGTAGCTCACGTGCCGGCCAGGCGGGCGACGATGGGCATGACCCTCTCCATGGCGTGGTCGAGGACGACGTAGTAGGAGAATCCGTAGCGGTCCCGGCGCGCGCACATCTCGTCGACGATATGATCCACCGACCCGACGAAGACGGACGGCATCTCCAGCACCTGCTCGGCGGATATGCCCTCCCACCCTCGCTCGCGCGCGAACCGCTCCGCCGCCTGTCGGCGCGGCTCGGCGACGACGACCGTCATGACCATGCTCAACTCGATCGTGCCGAATCGGTCCCCAGCGACCTGGCGGACCTGCTCGACCTTCTGGCTGACGGCCGGGGCCAGGCGACCCCTCGGATCGTCCGACATTGTGCCGTTCGCCGTGGACACGGTTTGAAATCCGATGATATCGGCTTCGCGGGCCGCGATCGAAAGCATACGCTTGCCGGAGGCTCCGATCAGGATGGGCGGATGCGGCCGCTGCACGGGCTTCGGAAAGCCGTCGAGCTGCGTCACTCGGTAGTGCTTCCCGGCGAATGTGAGCGGGCCGGCGCCGAAAAGGCCCTTGAGAACGCGGATCGCTTCCTCGAGCCGATCGACCCGGACGCCCGGCGGATCGAACGGGATCCCCGCGCTGTCATATTCGGCCTTCGAGAAGCCGGCTCCGAGCCCCAGCTCGACGCGCCCGTTCGACAGCACGTCGAGCGTCGCGATCTCCTTCGCGACCATCACCGGATGCCGGTAGTCGTTCGAGAGAACCAGGCTCCCGACCCGCAGCTCCTTTGTGGCGCCCGCCACCGTCGCGAGCGCCGTCAGTGTGGCCAGCTGATGCCCGAACGGTTCCTCGATGAAGTGATCTCGGATCAGGAACGTGGCGTAGCCGGAATCCTCAGCCCTTCGTGCGGTTTCGAGCAAGGCGCCGCGCGACCTCGCGTTTTCTCCGAACACTCCGAACCTAAACGGGCGCGCGCGCGTCATTGTCTGGGTCTTGGGCGCTTGCCGAGCCGTATCAGGCGACCGGCCGAGC
>Ga0207684_10007210_pt1 | contig 10047 bp, 10 predicted proteins | sample KBSK5501metaG_FD_184342 | JGI IMG/M metagenome (GOLD analysis project Ga0207684, IMG submission 184342) | Corn, switchgrass and miscanthus rhizosphere microbial communities from Kellogg Biological Station, Michigan, USA - KBS K5-50-1 metaG... | ecosystem: Host-associated > Plants > Roots >... | reverse complement strand
GATCCCCGTCATCCTTCTGCCCGGCGGAGTCTTGCCCGCCGCTCTTGCGTACCCGGATCTCGTGCGCGCGCTCGGGCCGGAGGTTGATGCGAGGCCGAAAGAGCTCGAGATCTACGCCGGCGACGAACCGCCGCCGGGATGGGGACTTCATACCGAGGTCGAGGGGATCCTGCGCGTTGCGGACGAAGCCGGATTCGATCGGTTCCACCTTGTCGGGTACTCGGGTGGTGGTGCGAGCAGCCTCGCGTTCTGCGCCGCGCACCCCGAGCGTTTGCTTAGCCTCGCCTTGAGCGAGCCGGCGTGGGCCGGTAACGAGGGCCAATCAGACAAAGAGCGGAGCAGGTGGCAAGAGTTCGATCGGATCGGGAAGCTGCCGCCGCAAGAGATGATGCCGGCGTTCGTGCGCGCGCAGATCCGCGATGGGGTCGACGCTCCGCCGCCGCCTCAAGGCGATCCGCCGCCGTGGATGCGAACGCGTCCGGCGGGACTCAAGGCATTCATCGAGGAATTCAACAGTGGCACCCTCGACATAGAGCGTCTGCGGACGTTCAACCGGCCGGTTTTGTTTACGCTCGGGGGACAGAGCCACCCCGATTACTACGCCGAGATCGCCAAACGCCTCGCCGGCATCTTCCCCGACTTCACTCTCGATATTTTCAAGGAACGGCATCATTTCGATCCGCCGCATCGCATGGAGACTGAGCGGTACGCGCGCTCCTTGCGCGCGCTTTGGGATCGCGCGGCCTAGAGTCCTGAGTCTGCGCTATTCCGCCGGCATCGGTGACGCCAGCTGAAAGTAGTTCCCGTCGGGGTCTTCGAACGTCGCAAGCGTCATCTCCGGACCCTCGCCGCCGCCGCCCGGGTTGTACGGCTCCTGGACGACTGTGACGCCCAACCCTTTGATGCGCTTGAACTCACCCTTCACGTCCGGCGTTTCAAAGTTGACGATGAAGCGACCGGGCATCTCGTTGCGCCCCTTCACCTCTGAGTGCGGGCCGATCATCAAGTACGAGCTCCCCGGCTGCCACCCGATGTACCCGCCGTCTTCCCACGCCGGCTCCCCGAGCACCTTCGTATAGAAGGCGCTCAACGCCTTCGGATCCTCGGAGCTGATCATGAGCGTGTTGAAGTTCAGCATCCTGGCCTCCTTTGCCTCTTCCATTATCTCGCCGCCGACCGTCACGAAACCAGTTGCGTACTGGAAACGTTTGGTCGTCGTTTATCGAACCGTCACACTCAGCGTTTGTACGAGGTTGTTGGCCAGGCCTTGGGTGTTCCACCGTGCCTCGATCGGTTGCACGTCGCCGGTTGCGTCGGTCGCTCGGCACGACAGCTCGTACGTCCCAGCCTTCGTTTTCCACTCATACGACCAACCTCGCCATGCGAAGGGACCGAGTGGATCATCCAGCCGTGCATCGTGCCAGCGTCCGTCGATGCCGACTTCGACCCGCGCGATTTCGCCCCGTCCGCTCCAGGCGCGCCCTCGGAGTGTGACCATCCCTGCGTCGAGCAGCCGGTGCCGCGCCGGAAAATCCGGGAATCCCGGCGGGATCATGAGCGCGCGCACCTTGATGCGCTGGACCGGAACGCCGGGATCGTCTTCTGTTTGCGTGTCGCGGTACGCGACCGCCTGTTGCCACCCCTGAAACGCTTCGGTGACCGCGTCGACGCGCGTAAGCCACTTCACGCTCGTCATCCCGTACCAGCCGGGGACGAGCAGCCGCAACGGAGCCCCGTGCTGTGGCTCGAGTTGCCGGCCGTTCATCTCGTACGCGAGCAGCACTTCCGGTCGCAGGGCGTCGTCGATGGTCAAGCTGCGCGCGTAGTCTTGCTCGATGTCTCCTTGCACGCCGTGATCGGCTCCGGTGAAAACGAGCTCGACCGTGTCGGGCTTTATGGCTGCTCGAGAAAGTACGTCCCGCAAGGGAACACCGGTCCACTCGGCCGTGCCGATCGCTTCGAGGATCCACGGCTGGCTTAGCGCGCGCGGCGACATGCGTGTGCGTCCGTTCCCCGCGCATTCCATCGTCACCGCGATCGTGGTTGGCGTGAAGGATCGGATCTCATCCAAGCCCAACGAAATTGCGCGCTCGACGTTGCCGCCGATCTCGAGGCGCCACGTCGTCGGGTCGATCAGCGGGATGTCGAAATGAACGAGCAGATAGTGGATCCCAGTCGGCGTGAGCTCATAGGCGAGCCCCTCGAGCGGCATCCCGCGGTTGCGAGCCGCTAGCTGTAGCTCCTCTTCGGTATAAAGACCGTCGGTTAGCTCACCGTCTGCCACGCGGGCATTATCCCTCTTTCCTGCGGCGACGAAAATCGGAGACGATGCGTCGCAGGCCGGCGAAGCTCGGTTCGTGGGCTTCCCAGACCCTCTCGGAACTGAGGATCCCGCTTATCTCGCGCGCGCTGCGTCCCTGATGGACGAGCTCTTCGGCTCGGATGAGTGCGAACGCTTCGGCCGCGCGCTCGTCGGGAGTCTGGAATCTCTTGAACCGCTGGCGAACCCATAGGTCTCGCAACGCGAACTGGAACATCGGAAAATCTCGTACCACCTCGCGCACCAGCATCCGAGTCGGATCACCCACGGCATCCGTTGTCTCGAAGGCCTCGGCCGGGGTCGCCGAAAAGAGAAATGCTTTCTTTCGTTCGATCTCTGCCAGCAGCTCTTCTTGAAGGATCACGCTTAGGGCGAGCCTGTCCAATCGCGCGACCACCATTCCTTGCACCCGGCCGTCGCGTATCAGTTGGAGGGCATCGCCGAGGCCGACTCTCGTTTCCAGGTCGCTCGATGCGTCGAAACCTTCGTCGAAGAACACCGACACGAGGCGGTGGCCGCGCTCCCGCGCCCATGAGTCAATCGATTCGGTCTGAACGTCTCGGTCGAGGAACTCGTTCATGCTGCAGTCCAGCGCGACCCGCACGTAGCCAACGACGTTCACGCCTGCCAGCGCCCCTCTCTGTTTCTTCCATTCCCAGAAAGAGCGGTCTTGCACTTAGCATCATAAACCCGTATCTTAATTAAGTAAACCCTTCATAAGAATGGAGACCCCGACGGTGGCGTCCGACCAGGGAGAAGTGGCTCTTCGAGCGATCACCAGCCCCCGCCGGCGAGCGATCTTGCGGCTCGTTTGGAATGAGGAGATGAGCTCGCGCGCCATCGCATCCCACTTCGAAGTGACGTGGCCCGCCATCTCGCAGAACCTGCGGGTGCTCGAGACGGCCGGTCTCGTCCGCACCCGCCGCGAGGGGACGACGAGGCTCTATCGCGCCGATCACGCTCGCCTCGGGCCGCTCAAAGCCGTGCTGACGAAGATGTGGGAGGCAGATCTCGATCGCCTCGCTCTCTTGGCGGAAGCCGAGGAGAGGAAGTCGCGAGGACGATGATTTCTCCCGACGACGTCGTGGAGGTCGAGCGCCGTATCGCTGCGCGGCCGGAGACGGTGTTCTCCTACTTCGTCGATCCCGCGCGCTATCAGAAATGGCAGGGGATCGACGCGGAGCTCGATCCGCGACCCGGGGGCATCTTCCGTGTGGTGGTGACGGGCAAGTCTCGCACGATCATGCGCGGAGAGTTCGTCGAGATCGTTCCACCCGAGAGGCTCGTGTTCACCTGGGGCTGGGAGCAATTCGATGGTCTTCCTGAAGGCATGAAGGTGGAACCGGGAGCGTCAACCGTCGAAGTGACCTTCATCAAAGATGGCGACGGAACGATCGTGCGACTCCGTCACAATGGGCTTCCAACCGAGGCCGCTCTCCAATTCCATTCCGCCGGCTGGAACCTCACCATCGATCGCCTCGTTGCCGTTTCTGAAGGCCGCGATCCGGGTCCGTATCCATACCAAGACGTCTAGCCGGAAAGGATGATGGGTGATGGGTGAAGTCGGCGCGGCGTATGCAGGATGCAGAGCGCGTATCACCGAGATCGTCGGTCGCCTCGACGAAGAGCGAGTGTCGACGATGGTTCCCACGTGTCCCGACTGGTCCGTGCACGACGTCGTCGCACATCTGTCCGGCGGGGTTGAAGACGCGATGACCGGTCGGCTCGAGGGTTTAGGGACCGAGAGATGGACGGCCGCGCAAGTTGAAGCGCGGCGCGACACGCCCACCCCCGAGATCCTCGAGGATTGGAACCGACGGGCCCCGGTTTTCGAGAAGTTCCTCGATCCGGCGGGCGAACTCGGCCGGCAAGCCGTCGCCGACATCGTCAGTCACGAGCACGACATCAGGACCGCCCTATCGGTTCCGGGCGCGCGGGACTCGGACGCCGTTCGCATCGCCTTAGGCTGGAGCGCAGCACAGCTGATCGCCTCGGCGGCGGTGCACGGCGTGGCGCTGCGAGTTCAAGATCCCGAGGGCTTGGATCTCGGCCGGGCTCGCGCCGACGTAACGCTGAAAGGGAGCGCCTTCGAGTTGCTTCGAGCGGTGACGGGACGTCGCAGTGTCGAGCAACTCAGAGAGATGGACTGGGCCGGCGACTGCGAAACCGTGATCCCCGCGTTCTCCTGGTTCTCGTTACGTCCCGCGGAGAAGCGTATCGCTGAGTAGCTATCGCAAGATGTTGATCGCGCGCGCGACCACCAAGGCGACGGTGGCAAGCGATACCGCTGCTTGAAGCATCATCGTCATCTTCGCCCACCGAGAAAGCGGCAGGACGTCGGTCGGGCTGAAGGCCGACGCGTTCGTGAAAGACAGGAAGAGATAGTCGGCGAATCCCGGTTCCCAGTCGGGTGGTGAGAGGTCGGGAGCCTGCATCTGCGCGAACAGGAAGTCGGGGTACTTCCGTTCTGCGTTCCGTCTGCTTGCCGGTCCGCCGCGATCGCACTCCCAATACCAAAGGGCGAAGACGATCACATTCGTGATCCAGATCGCCGCGCCGGTCATCAGTAGCCGCGATGGGGACTGGATCCTCAATGTCCCTTGAACGAGATGGAAGATGAGCCGGCCCGCCGACCACGCGTTGGCGAGTGTGCTCACCGCGATGAGCCCGATGGTCGCCGTGCGTAACCGGACGGACTCCTTGTCGATCCGTTTGGGGTTCGCTGCGATGATGCCGATCAACATCAGACCCTGCACGGTTGGAAGCAACCATCGCGGCCGGAACGCGACACGATACGGGAGCACCAGCTGCAACGCGATCACCACGACGACGGCCAAGCTCACCGGCCACCGAGGCTCACCTTGAGTCACGCGCTGCCATGCCGGTAGGACGTATTTCTCTCCGGCCTGCTCGATCAGTCCGATCCCCGGATCGAGCAGCCGCTCGAGCCGCCGTATCTCAGAGCGCAGGCGTTCCGTTGGGTTCCAAGCGCTACGGTGCTCCGCCTCGCCCTCCGGCGGGGTCGGTGCTCCATCCTTCGGCTCGTCTGGCACGAACAGATTGTCGCCGAGTGGCGAGGGTCCGACCTGCATCCTGGCTTAGAGGCTAGGCGCGCGCGCATTCCGCTGCGCGCGCGAGCAGCAGGTCGCGCTCGCGCGCGTTCCGCGTGAGTGAAGCGGCGTGCTCGAACTCCGCGCGCGCTTCGTCGAAGCGGCCGAGCTTCTTCAAGAGATCGCCGCGAACGCTCGGCAGCAAGTGATACGTCTTGAGCGAGGGCTCGGAGGTCAGCGCGTCGACGATCTGGAGCCCTGCTTCGGGACCGAGCGCCATCCCGACCGCAACGGCGCGGTTCAGCTCGACGATAGGTGACGGTATCTGCTGAGCGAGTGCCGCATAAAGGCCTGCGATACGCGGCCAGTCTGTTTGGTCTGGTGCGCGCGCGCGCGTGTGGCACGCCGCGATCGCCGCCTGCAGTGTGTACTGCCGCGGCGTCTCGCTCAACTGCTCGGCTTTCTCCAACGCGGCGAGACCGCGACGGATCAGCAGGTGGTCCCAGCGCGCGCGGTCTTGGTCCATCAAGAGGACGGGCTCGCCGGACGGGCCGACACGCGCGTGCGACCGCGAGGCTTGGATCTCCATCAGGGCGACGAGCCCGTGCACCTCAGGCTCGTTCGGAACAAGGCCGGCCAGAACGCGGCCAAGCCGCAGCGCGTCCTCGCACAGTTCTGGCCGCAGCCAATCGTCGCCGGCGGTGGCAGAGTAGCCCTCGTTGAAGATCAGGTAGATCACCTCGAGAACGGAAGACAGCCGCGCGGCCCGGTCGGGACCGCTCGGGACTTCGAACGGCACGTCTGCGTCCGCCAGGGTGCGCTTCGCGCGCACGATGCGCTGCGCGAGGGTCGCCTCCGGCACCAGGAATGCGCGCGCGATCTCCTCGGTGGTTAGGCCTCCGAGCAAGCGAAGCGTGAGCGCAACGCGCGCCTCGGTGGACAGCACGGGGTGACACGCCGTGAAGACGAGACGGAGAAGATCGTCCCCGATGTCGTCGTCGATCGCACTGTCGAGATCCATCTCCTGCTCTGTTTCGATCTGACGTCCAAGCTCTTCGTGTTTCCGCTCCAGCCGCTCGGCCCTTCGGAAGTGATCGATCGCGCGCCGCTTGCCGATGGCCATGAGCCACGCGCCGGGGTTATCCGGAACCCCCGAGACCGGCCACTGCTCCAACGCTGCGACCAGGGCATCGTGCGCGAGGTCCTCAGCCAGGCCAACGTCGCGCACCATGCGCGCGAGGCCGGCGATGAGCCTGGGCGACTCGATCCTCCAGACCGCGTCGAGAGAAGAATGCGTATCGGTAGCCATTACGGCTACCGATAGCACAATCTCCGATCAGGTGTGTTGCGCGGGCGCTGGTGTCCTTACACCTCGTGCGGGGGATCGTTGGGGCCGAAGACCGGTCCGATCTCGGCCACCCCGTTCCAGCCCGGCCAGTACTTCAGGTGGAGCTCCATGAAGTGGACCGTCGCCTCGACCGCCGCCTCTTTCGAGGGGTGCTCCATGATCGCGTAGCCGCCGATGACCTCTTTCGCTTCGGTGAAGGGTCCGTCGGTCACGGTGATGCTTCCGTCGTTGATCCGGATCCGTGTGCGTGCGACCGTCGGGGCAAGGCCGCCCGTATCGATCAGTGTGCCGTTCTTGAATTCCTCTTCGCCGAGCTTCCCGATCGCTTCCATGAGCTCTGGTGGTATCTCGCCCCCTACCTCAGGACCCTTGATGATCGACATGAAACGCATGCTGGTGTCTCCTTTCGCGTCGTGATTCGCTGAACTACTTCACTATCCCAAGCTGTTTCCCGAGCTCGCGCGCGCGGTCGACGGCCGGACTCGGCTCGAAGTCCTCCAGCTCGAAGAGCTGGCGGAGCTCAACGGTGCCCTCATCGAAGGGCACGCGCTTCGCCCATTCGATGGCTTCGTCCTTCGTTTTCGTCTCGAGCAGCCAGTAGCCGGCGACGACTTCCTTCGCCTCCGTGAACGGCCCGTCGATCACCCTGCGCTTCTTCCCCGTGTACTCGATGCGCGCGCCCTTGGACGTCGGCTGCAATCCCGACAGGTCGAGCAGCACGCCGGCCTTCGCCAGCTCTTCGTTGTACTTGCCCATCGTGGTAAGCATCTCTTCGTCCGGCATCGCGCCGGCTTCCGTCTCCTCGTTGCCAATCACGAACACCATGAATCGCATGGCCTGCTCCTTCCTGGAAGCCCGGCCCCGGCCGCTCGACCGGGTGTTGACCTGCTTCTACTAGCGCGTCGTCCAGACTTTGGCGAAATCGACATGGGCGGCAGAAATTCTCGTGGAGTTCTGTCTCCCGATAGGGAGAAGCTGCCAGCCCGCTCGGGGAGCGGCTTCGAGGGGCTGGCTAGGGGGCGGAGTTAGAAAGCGGGGCCGTAGACGGCCTGGGGGTTGATCACGAAGATCTCGTGACCGTCCTTGATGTTGGCGTCGGTCGGCTGCGCGCCTGCGGCGGCAGCCTCGGCGAGGCTCATCAGGTGCGGCTGGACGGCTGCGAACGTGAAACCCTTGGCATGGTAGACGGCGTTCCGCATCGCGTACTGCGCGTGCAGATAGTCACCGCGCTGGAACAGCGTGGTCGCGAGGGCGCGATCCATCATCGTCAGGTGCGAGATGTGCAGCAGGTGGTCGGTAGGCGTCGTGCGCCCGGCGGCACCCTGGAGGAAGTACGCGTCGGCGAGCCAGTCCTGCGCCTGCTTCAAGTATTCGGCCGTGTGGCCGTACATGAGCCGGTCCTGGTCGACGACCTCGTACGTGCCGTATGTGTGGCCGTACGTGGTCGGCGAGGCCGTGTAGTCGTACTGCCACTTGTTCATCTCGTAGTAGTAGTGCCACTTGCTCGTGAACGGCGAACCGGCCGGTATTGGACCACGTGCCGTTCCGACCGAGACCGTCCCGTCGTGTGGGTGGTGCAGGCCAAGCAGATGCGCGGACTCGTGCTGGACGATGTACGTCAGCGCGCGCGCATTGCTGAACGGGCTGGCCGGCGTGCACGCGGGTGCAACCGCTAACGACTTGGAGCAGTTGATCGCGCCCTTGTACACCGAGCGCTCGTTCAGGTTGTCGATTTGGCCCCAGCCGTCGCCGTCATTCGTGCCTTCCGCGACACCGCCGACGATCAGCGGGATGGCAACGGTGTAGGTCTTCTCGAAGTAGATGTTCAGGACCGGAACTGTGAAGGCTCCCTGGATCAGCGGTGCGAAGCGCGCGCGGTTGTGGTCGATGAAGTCGCGCAGGTCGTCCGCAGAGACACCCAGGTCCGTACCCTCCCCGAGCGCGCCGTCGTTCTTCCCTTGCTCGATCGCTTCTTGACGCGGGTCGACCTTCGAGCATCCTGTGTCGATTGCGGGGGACCTCAAGCCGGGCGTCCCCAAAGCCTGTCCCGTGTAAGTCACCTGGTGGTGATTGTCCGCGCATCCGAGCAGCTGCGGCTTGGCCACATCGGGGATCGACGGCACCGAATCCTGGAAGTTCGCGTACGGGATCGCCGATCGAAGGGCCTTGAGGGCTTCACCGCTGCGATAGAGCTTGTTGAAGTCGATTGAGTAAAAGCCGCCGGCCGATGGTTGCGAGTAATGATCGATCCAGTTGTTCGTCGCAAGTACGAAGAAGTCGGCGGGGATCGGGCGGTACAGATAGCTCCCGATGTACTTGAACGCGATGCCCTGATTGATGTCCCACCCGAGCACTTGTCCGAACCGGCTGCCGCCTGCGCGCGTCGTCCCGGTTGGGTCGCTCCTTAGGTTCACCGAGCCGTTCCACGTCGGGTCGTTACGGTACTGCCAGATCGGTGGGTCGAAGCCGGCGGAGCCGTCCTGACCAACGACTTCCTCGCGGAGCCAGTTCTCGCGTTCGTAGAAGCTTGGTGCAGATCCGAGGTCCTGGAAGTAGAAGCGGTACCTGCCACCCCAGCCGCGTGCGTCGTCGATCTCGTCGCCGCCGCCGGTGTCCGGGTCGCTGATGTGGTTGAAGCTGCCCCAGTAATGGTAATGGTCCGGCCGGAAGTACTGGCCCGCGTAGCTCGGGCTGAACGTGTCCATGAAGAAGAACGTGACTCCACGCTCCGCGCCTTGCGGCGTTCGATCGATGTTCAGCGCGTGCTTGCCGTTGCCGTTCCAGTGCGGGTCCCGTTGAGCGGCGGGGTCGGGGTTGATGAAGGACGCGCTCGTCTTCGCGCCGGTGAGCAAGTCGGTGAAGGACTTCGAGTATTTCTCGCTGAACCGGCTGTTTTGGATCCAGTCCTCGACTTTGAACGCGTCGACGAGGTCCCACTTCGTCGTGTCGGTCACGACGTGCGAGCTGCCTCGGAACGCGCCGTAAAGTGCGTTGTACTTGCTGAGATAGAGCGACTTGTAGTTCGCAGGGAGACGCAGCGAGGTCGCGTAGACCCCAGTCTGGCCCGGATCGTGGTTGAGTTGCGTCGCCGACTTCGCGGCCTGGAAAAGGTCCTTCGTGTACGTGTCGTTGGCCGCGAGGAAGTGATACGTGAAGCGGAACTTCATGGGCTCGAAGTACGGGACGGCTGGGTCGAAGAGGGGAAGGTCGGACGACTTCGGATCCGTAGCGGTGTAATGCGAAAGCTGATGCTGAACGAGACCGCTGGCCTGGGAATCGGTCACGCCGTCGCCGTCTGCGAAGCGCTTGGAGACAACAGCAGGGATGTA
>Ga0207684_10007209_pt1 | contig 10048 bp, 10 predicted proteins | sample KBSK5501metaG_FD_184342 | JGI IMG/M metagenome (GOLD analysis project Ga0207684, IMG submission 184342) | Corn, switchgrass and miscanthus rhizosphere microbial communities from Kellogg Biological Station, Michigan, USA - KBS K5-50-1 metaG... | ecosystem: Host-associated > Plants > Roots >... | reverse complement strand
CGCTTGAGCGTGGCGAGACGGCGCTGGGCTACCTGGAGATTGCCCTTGATCACAGTCAGAGGGGTGTTCAGTTCATGGCTGGCCAGGTTGAGGAAGTCATTGATGAGCAGACTCAGTTCGTGCTGTGCGCGTGCTCTGGCGCGCGTCTCGGCCTGCTCATACCAGCAGTGGAGACAGTCGGTGACCAGCATGGTCTCGGCTGCGACGGCTTTGACGAGCTCGATCTCCTCTGGCGTGTATCCCCTGTCAACACCAGCCTTGGCGATGGCAAGAGCGCCAACCAGCTGCTGCTCGAGAAACAAGGGAACCACGAGCAACTGCTTGACGCCAAGATCTGCTCCGTAGCCGGGTGTCCAGTATAGGCGATCGGTCGGAAGTACCACCTCTTGACCTGCTGAGAGGCGGGCAAGCACCGTTTCGTCGACAAAGTCCGAGGGCAAGAAGTGCCCGCTTGTCTCCCGGTGATACTGTTCTAGCTCCGGGGTGAAGCCGCTTCCCACTGCATTAGGCTGTGCGCCCGGAAGGCAACTGGAGCACCCTGATTTCGCGTTGGAGACTGCACGCCGCATCCTCATCCACCAGCAGGCGCATGAGCCAGGGCTCGAGTGCTCTGGCTCGTTGGGGCTTGTCGCTCATCTCATAGCGCTGAAGGAACTCCTGGTAGTCCCTCCCTCGGCAAAGAGCGAAAGCGGGCACTTCAAAGAGCCGGAGGGCGGCTGTATTGGCCCGGAGGATCTTCCCCTCACGATCACAGACAATGATGCCTTCCGGGAGTAGATCAAAGTTGTATTCGAGTTGATGTGATGGCATGATCCCTCCTTGTGGTACTGTTTTGCTGTGCAACCCATGCAACACAGCAGAGCGTGTAGCAATCCATGGCCCATGGGCTACAGGGGTGATGGGAGCATCAAGGATAGCCATTCCTCACGGCATTTGTCCACGCGCCAGGGATTGGAGCCACGTTCCAGGTGATGGACCCGGTCCTCGCTGATACTAGTATCCAGTATAAGCAGGAAGCGTCATGAAAACGTCATGAGCAGTGTGATGAGGAGGAGGAGGGCCTTCCTCAGTGAGGAAACGCCCTCTCCTTCCTCATAACCTGGTTGCGCGTCTGTGGGTTGCTAAAGTACAAGGTAGCACCCCCGTCCTGGTTGAGCCCAAATGTCGAGGACGACCTCGCAAGCGACCCCTGCCCGATCCACGCGTGATGGCAACACCGTTGTCGCCCTTAGCCGACTTTCAAGGGCTCGCCAATGCGCCCGGCTGGCTTGATGCGTTCCGGTATCCCAGGCACGTCGAGCTTGCCCCGTCCAAAGGCATCTGTCCGTCCCCAGCGACCAGGGATATCCAGCAACGTCATCCATTCTACCTCTTTGGGGAACGCCGGATCCACCAGCAGCCGGTTCCCTAGCGGTTCAAGCCCCAACAGGACACGCAGCAGGAGCAGGGGAGCCCCAGTCGCCCAGGCCTGCGGGCTGCATGCCGTCGGATATTCCACCGGATAGTGCGTCAACTTCCGTGGATAGCCGGCAAACGCTTCTGGCAGGCGGTTGCTGAAGAACGTCGCCGCCTGCAGGATGCTGGACGCGACGAGCGCTGCTTCGCTGCGGTACCCATAACGCGCCAGCCCCTGCGCAATGATCGAGTTATCATGCGGCCACACCGTCCCGATGTGATACCCTACCGGGTTATAGCCCCCCTCGCCCTCGGCCATCGTGCGAATACCCCACCCCGAGAAGAGCCGGTCGCTCATCAGGTGCCTCACGCAACTCGCTGCTTTCTCCTCATCGGCGATGCCACTCCAGAGGAGGTGCCCGATATTGGAGGTCAGCGCATCGACTTTGCGCCGGTCGCCATCGATGGCCAGCGCGAAATACCCTCGGTCGGCGAGCCAGAAATCCTGGTTGAAGCGGCGTTTCAGCTCTGCCGCCTCGCGTTCCAAACGCTCGGCAAGGGCGGGATCATTCCAGATCTCTCGCGCCAGGCGGGCACAGCGCACCTTCGCGTCGTAAGCATAGCCCTGAATCTCGCACAGGGCACGTGGCAGGCGCGACAACGTGCCATCGGAGAACAGGATCGAGTTCCAGGAGTCTTTCCAGCACTGGTTCTCCAGCCCGGTGCGGGTATTGCGCCGGCTGTACTCGATGTAGCCGTCTCCATCGCGATCGCCAAAGTGATCGATCCAGTCCAGCGCGGCGCGGGCAGTCCCCTCCAGTTGGCGCACGATCGTGGTCTTGCCCGTCCAGCGCTCGAACTCATCGAGCAGGATGAGGAAGAACGGCGTGACATCGGCAGCACCATAGTAGGGGGATTGCGGGCGCTCCTCGAAGGCGGTCATCTCGCCGAAGCGCAGCTCGTGAATAATTTTGCCCGGCTCTTCATCGCGGAAATCGTCCATCCGCGTGCCCTGAAGGGCCGCCAGATAGAGCAAGGTGCTCTCCGCCAGGATGGGCGCAAAAGGCAACGCCTGCCAACTGGTGATCATGCTATCACGCCCGAAGACGGTCATGAACCAGGGCAGCCCTGCGGCAGGCAGCGCATGGTCTGGCGACATCTGGGGGAAGAAACGCAGGGCGGCCAGGTCGATGAGGCTCCGCTGGTAGATCTGCTCCAGGGGCTGCCAGTCACACGAGAGCCTGGGCGCCTCCGCCAGCCAGGCATCCAGACTCCCCTTCATGTCACGATTGCTGCGTCGCTCGCCAAAACCAGGCGGCGTCATGGTGACATCAAGGCCGGTCGTCCACTGCCCATGGGGCTCGAGATGGACGTTGAAGCGCAGTCCGTGTTCATCGATGGACGCGGCGCTGCCAGGCACAATCCAGGTCTCGCGGACGAAGCCCTCGCGCCGGTAGCCCAGTACGAGGCGGTTGGCTTCGATGCGCTGAAAGTACTCGCCTTTCTTGGTGAGCGCGTCTTTCACCTCGAACAGATCGGCGAAGTCGGCACCCGCCTCGATAAGCACCTCCAGGTCCACCGCGTCCTCGGAGTGGTTGAGCAGAGTAAGGTCTTCGTGAAAGCCATTGCCCACCTCGCGGGTGCGAATCACGGAGAGCGTGGCATCTACATAGACGGTCCCGGTCGTGAGAACCAGGAAGAACTGCGCCGAATAGTACTGCAAGTCATAGGTGGACAGCGGGCTGGGCGTGATGCCGTTGACCGTCAGCAACCAGCGGGAGAGGTAGCGCGTATCCCAGCCGAACAAGCCCTGGGTGTCGGTCGGCCGGGCATCGATGTCCCCACGCGTGTCGCTGACCACGAAGGTGTTGCCTTCCAGAATACTGATGGTCTTGCTAGGTGTCGGCGGCTTCTCCAGCTGCTTTTCTGGGGCGATGCTGGTCAGCGGGGGGGAAGCCGCGGTGGGATGTTCCGGCAGAGGGGGAGCCTCGCTGGCTCTCTGTCGGACGGGTGCAGGGAAAAACCGCAGGACCACCAGGGGGAAGAGGGCCAGGTGCCCGCTGATGGTCAGTTTGCCTTGCAAGGCAGCGATGAAGGGATCCACTTCCCCACGCACGATGCGGTCAAACTCCTGGGCATCGCTGGCGAGGACGAGTTCCGCGTCCGCCGGCATCTCCGTCACGGTCAAGGCGGCATCCTGTATCGAGAGAACCCAGGTGCCAGCCCCCGCGATCTCAAAGCGGCATGTTCCCTTGATGCCGCGGAGGGAGGGATCGTACCCACGAGCGGCAATCTCCTCAAAGAAGGCGCGAGTATTCTCAGCCATGTGTTTGCTCCTTTTGCTTCAACGACACGCGTTGCATCGGCAGACGATTTGATAACAGAATCTTAAGTACGACTTCGAAGGCATTTCGTAACGCAAAAGCCCAGCGCCGGGGGTTCGGAACGCTCCCCAGCCGACGCGTTAAGTCCTCTCTGGTACCAGTATAGGGAGAAAGCGTCATGAAAGCGTCATGAGCAGTGTTATAGGATGTAGTGCTCTGTTATTCCTTACCTCCAGTGCTCTGGACTTGTATTTGTACCTCTCAACGTGCATTTTAAGTGCCAGAGGGAGCATTATTTTTCTCCGGCCCTATTGAGCAAGTTTGCGGCCACAGCCGTCCAACCCGTCTGGTGGCTGGCACCGACGCCTGCACCTGTATCTCCATGAAAGTACTCGTGGAACGGAACGTGATCACGCCAATATGGGTCATGCTGAAAGACGGCGTTCGCGCCAAACACCGGCCTGCGGCCCTGTTCATCGCGCAAAAAGATGCGGTTGAGGCGGCGAGCGAGTTCATCGGCGACCTGCCCCAGAGTCAGGCTCTTCCCCGAGCCGGTGGGAAACTCAATCAGATACTCGTCGCCGTAAAAACGATGGTATGTGCGTAGCGCAACCACCAGCAGGAAATTGATGGGGAACCAGATCGGTCCGCGCCAGTTGGAATTCCCACCAAATGCCCCGGTGGTGGACTCGCCTGGCGTGTATGCCACGGTAAAATCACCGTAACGCGTGCGCAGCTCATAGGGATGCTCGGCGTAATATTTGCTGATCGAACGGATGCCATAGTCACTGAGAAACTCCTGTGCATCCAGCATACGCGTGAGCAGACTCTTCAGACGAGGGCCACGCACCAGGGCCAGCATGTAGTAGGGCCGTGGCTGTCCCGCTTTCCAGCGGACGTCCTGCCAGGTTGCTGCCAGGCTCGGCATGTAAGGGCGGTTCTTCGCGAACCAGATCAGGCGCTCCAGGAGCCCAGGAACGGCTTCCACCCGCTCTTGCTCCAGCGTCTCCGTCGCCAGCAGGGGAATACATCCGGTCAAGGTGCGCACTTTCAGCGGGAATCTCCTGCCATCGGGCAAAGAGCGGTTGTCGTAGAAGAACTGGTCCTCTTCGTTCCACAGGCCTTTGCCCTCACCCTGCGAACCATTGATGGCCTCGGCAATGTACATGAAATGCTCAAAGAACTTGGTCGCCATCTCCACGTACACCCGGTCCTCGATGGCCAATTCCATGGCCATCGCCAGCATCGTCAGGCAAAGCATACCCATCCAGGCCGTCCCATCGGATTGTTCCAGCACCATGCCCTCGGGCAAGGTCATGTTGCGGTCGAAGACTCCGATGTTGTCCAGTCCCAGGAAGCCGCCTTCAAAGACGTTATTGCCCTGGCTGTCTTTGCGGTTCACCCACCAGGTGAAGTTAAGCAGGAGTTTGTGGAACACGTGCTCCAGGAAATCCCGGTCGCCTGTGCCCACCAGAGACTTCTCCTGCTTGTACACAAACCAGGCAGCCGCGGCGTGCACGGGGGGTTGACGTCGCTAAAATTCCATTCGTAGGCAGGCAATGCGCCGTTGGGATGCATATAGTGCTCGTGCAGCAACAGGAGCAACTGCTGCTTCGCAAAGTCCAGGTCCACTAGCGCCAGCGGCACACAGTGGAAGGCCAGGTCCCAGGCTGCGAACCAGGGGTACTCCCAGGTATCGGGCATCGAGATGATCTCTCCGCTATTGAGGTGCCTCCATGATCTATTGCGCCCGCGCTCCGGCGGTGGTGGCGGCCCGGCTGGATCGCCATGGAGCGCTTTGTCGACATCAAAGTTGTAGAACTGCTTACTCCAGAGCAGTCCGGCGCGCTCGTCCTCTGTTTTATCCATGCTCAACGTATTGTAGAACTCGTCGGCCTCCTGCTCGCGCGAGGCGAAGAGCTCTGTGGCATTGGCAAATGGCATTTGATAGGCGTTGGCGGATAAGCGCAACAGGACGGTCCTGGTTTCACCGGGTGCTATAACCAGGTCATAGTGCGCCGCCACCTTGGTGCCAACGTTCCGCGGATTGACTTTGCCTTCTGCGTCGCTGACTACCGTGTCGTTGATGCCATCTTTGACGAACTCAGTCCGGTTCTGCACTCCCCACAGGCGCTCGGCGTTCGTCTCGTTCTCCGTAAACAGTAACGCCGGAGTGCCCACACAGGCCAGCCAGTAGTCCCCCAGGTCGTGATGAGTGGCACGAACGAGACGGGCATTGGCCGATGATGCTTGACCAGCTTGCCCCGTTTCATACAGATCGATAGCAGTCAATACCGGGCGACGGTTGTCGTAACCCCAGGCCCAGGTGTTGCGGAACCAGAGCGTCGGTAGCAGGTGCAGTGGTGCTGTCTCTGGTCCCCGGTTGATGGCGCTGATACGAATCAGGAGATCGGTCGGGTCCGCTTTGGCGTACTCGATGAAGACATCGAAGTAGCGGTTGTCGGCGAAGATCCCGGTGTCGATCAGTTCGTATTCGGGTTCCAAACGACTGCGCCGGCCATTGGTCGCCACCAGCTCGTTGTAGGGAAAGGCACACTGGGGATATTTGTACAAAGCCTTCAGGAAGTTTTGGTTGTCACTGATCCCCAACAAGCCATCCTCTCCTGGTTGTTTGAAAGTGAAGCTGATGCGTAGAATCTGATCTCGCTCTGCTTCATCCAGTAAGCACACTTTAAAGAGGGAAAACACCACGGTGTACGCCGGATCATGCCTTCCAATCACTCTTTAGAGAGTACTGAGGGCATTTCCTCACTCCCAGGCCCACCTGGCAGGGTTGAGGGCCACTCCCCAGCGGACGCGCCTCGCCCTCTCTGGTGCTAGCATAAGGAGGAAGTGTCATGAAAGCGCAATGAGTATCGTCATGGGCAATGGCCCCAAACTCTGATCCACCGGTGAGCAAGAACGCGCCTGGGAGGAAGTACACGGACCAGCCTGAATGACGACGGAGCAGCATCTGGACTCGATAACGAGTCTCGGCATCAGAATCTGAGAGCAACTTACCCGACAACCAGTGCGCCTCACCGGTCTCCAGAATCATGTACATGCTTTCCTGCGATGCATTGCCTCACAAAAATCGTCCTCTGTCTGTCCCTTTCATCTTTCTCTCTCTGGCTTATGGAGACGCTGCTCCGAGGATACAAGGGTGTTGATGACCTCTGGCCAAACCAATACGTAAGCGCTATACTCCTGACAAAAGGAAGAGGGTCGTGAGGCAGCGGAAGGAGATCTGTCGCACGCGATCTCAATTGCTTGATCGACAGGAGGAACACGTGGGAAACGGATTGAAGACGCAAGTTAGACGGGTCATGCTCCAGCAGGTTGCGCCAGAGTATCACCGCGCATCGTGGTCCCAAAAGCAACAGATCCCGATCCGCACCTTCGCCCAATGGGACGAGGCCAAACCGGGCTTCCTGGAGGTCGATCTGGTCGCCCATTGTGGCGGGCGGTTGCCTCTACACCATCACGCTGACTGATATCGCCACCGGGTGGACGGAATGTATGCCTTTGCTCAACCGTGGACGAGGGGCGGTTCTGGCCGCCCTTCAGCGTGCCCGGGCACTTTTTCCGTTTCCCATCCTGGGAATCGATACTGATAACGGCGGGGAGTTTATCATACGTCTCCTCCCCAGTAGCTGCCTACCGGACGTATCATCAGGGTTTGTCCGAAACCCCTCTCCCTCTTCGACCAACATCGAGAGGCGCGGTCCCAAGCCACTTCAATCCTGATGGTAGACTCCTTAAACGTTGTATTTTTCGTGTACGGGCCAAAACGCAGGGAGATGTTACTGCGTCCTCTTGAAGCCGATGTTGTCCGGCACAACCGTTGCCGGTCCCACCGGTAACAACTCTGCAGGGTCGATGTTGAGCCTGGTGAAGGCAATCTTTTCGTTCCACACCTTTCTGAGGAGATCCTTGAAGAAACCAATGGTGAGGAACTCGCCCGCACAACGGCGATACCCGAAGCCGAATGGCGCATAGCCAGCATAGTCGCACACTGGATAGGCCTGCTCGTCGACACACGCGTACACGGCGCCAAACGCACTGTTGGTTATTGAAGCCTGCCGGCCGTCCTTGACTCGAAAGGCTTCCCCGCTGAAAGGGCATTGGGCCAATCCCATTTGCTTGCACCTGGTCTCCTCGTTCTGTTCACTCGTCGGAGCCTGCTGATAGCGATCCGGGTCGAAGTCATGCGGATTGTTCCAGTGAAGAGGGTCTCTGCTGGTTTCCGAATGAGGCGTAATAATGGTGCTGGGGCCGGTGGACCCAGTGCCAAAAGCTTGTTCCTGAGTAGGCAGCGCTGAGGTACTGCCGCGGTTGGGCGAGATGGTCCGGAACAACTCCATCACGAAACGGTCAAGCCTGCTGAACGCGGAGTGGTTCGTTTCGTCGGGGCCGCTCTTCATCGTCTTTTCAAACCATGAACGGACAGCCGGGTCCCCAGTGGTTGCCTCCAAGCGGGCCATCATGTTGTAGAGCGTAGTGCCCCACTGACTGAACGCAAGAAAGTTGTGGAAGCACTCGAAGACAATATCCTTCCTCCTGAAGTTCTCCCCCAGCGCGCCGTTCTTGATCCAGTAGTAGACCAGGGTCTTCTCGGGATTGGGCACACGACCGTCGATCAGCTCTTGCACCCGCTGGTCAACCCAGTCCTTGAGGAGTTGACGGAGCTGGCGTACACGCATGTAGTTGTCATGGACGACCTGCAAGGTCGGGTACCGGAAGCCGAAGACAGCCACGAAGCTCTGGCCGATCTGCCTGACTTCGGGCGGAATGTCGTCCCCCGTGACGCCAAGGTGAAGGTCCCAATACAGGTCGAAGTATCCCTGGTAGTACTGGTGCATGAGTGGCTTGCCTTCGCTTTGCTCATCGAAGAGGGAATCGAGGAAGCGTTTGATCTTGTCTGAGTACATCGGACCATACAGATCTGGCGTGACAGCCGAGTAGTAGATCTTCTTTCTCTCGTTGTTTGGTCCGCGCTTCTGGTATCCCTGGATGAAGACGGTGAGTCCCTCCTCCTCCATATTCAGCTCCCACTTGTCGTAGAGCATCCCGACGAGGTGAGTTGGCATCGCCGCCTCCTTGCTCAGGGCGAAGTCGATCATGGGAAGCAACGGCCGCTCGCCCTGATAGATGGCGCTGAGGAAATACGGCTTCACGGCGCCCTGGACATAGGCCGGGTCGAAGGTGGGCGGCATCTTCCCGGCATCGGCAGACTTGTCCTGCTGTTCGGCAGTTTTCGCTGGATCAATCATATTCTGCTCCTTTTCTCTCTTGTTCAATCGCTCAAGCCATCATTGGGCTGTAGAGCCGCCATCTACCGGGATCGCACGGCCGGTCACGAAGCTAGCATCATCACAGGAAGTGGTTCAGATCTTTTATGGTAAATGCCAGGAACGTGATCGTCACGACGATCAGCTCTAACACCAAAGCGTTCTGCACACCGGCAATCACTACACCTGCCAGCAGCGCACCCAGGTATGCCGCAACGACATTCTGTAGTGCCTCCCGCCGCGGGTCTCGCCGTTACCGGACCACTACGGTTCGCAAGCGAACTCACGAACGGGATCGTCAAAAGCAATCCCATGACAGCCAAGGCCCGACCATACACCGAGAGGAGTCCGCCAATAAAGACCACGAGGAAGATCTCCACGACCTCTACCCACCATGGCCCGCCGATGAGCCGCCCCAGGGCGGTCATGAGCGCGCCGCCGACTGCGGTCATTCCCAGTGACCATGCCTGTGTGCGCGACGACGTGCCGAGGTCCACGAATGAGGTCAGCAATGCACCAGTCATGACCAGGACACCAAACGCATGCTGACCAAGCATGGTCAGGATAAGCAGAGGCAGGAACATCGCCAGGGCGGTATAGAAGCCTTTGACCGGATTTGGTGTGGCGCCGGAGTTGCTGCGGAAAAGAACCGCCATTCTCTCCATCACTCTCTCCTTCCTCGCCAATTTCGATCACTGGCAATGTCAGTAGTATTGCCATGAATGTTATACATCTGTGTCAACACTGTCATGGGCCGATTTGGACCCCGGCTAGCACTCGGCTCCACCTCCTCCCGAGGCTCCATATTCGGCGTCCGTCAGCCATCGTAAAGCCCGCAGGCCGGGCATAAAGAAGTATTCCCCGCCGCGGTTGGTCACGAACTGCGGCAGGCCGTGGAGGCGTTGGCGGATGGGCTGCTTGGGGATAGTGAACATGCCCGTCCCGTCATTGGGCCCACAAATCGGATCTTTCTCACTGGGTGCCCCAATGAAGGTGCCCTGATTGACCCACTCACTCTGGACAAACTCGAACTGCCGC
>Ga0207684_10007208_pt1 | contig 10048 bp, 13 predicted proteins | sample KBSK5501metaG_FD_184342 | JGI IMG/M metagenome (GOLD analysis project Ga0207684, IMG submission 184342) | Corn, switchgrass and miscanthus rhizosphere microbial communities from Kellogg Biological Station, Michigan, USA - KBS K5-50-1 metaG... | ecosystem: Host-associated > Plants > Roots >... | reverse complement strand
GGGGTTGACCAGCGTTAGCTCGGCAAGGGCCGTCTTCCGCGGATCGCTCGCCCGTCGCCGCGCTCGGGCTTGCCGGCGCTCGTCCTCGGTCATCTGGTGGGCCCGTGACGTCGGCCTGTCCGGGGGACACGTGTCGGCGGCACATAGCGGGCGAGGAGGAAGGTGGCCAGGTCCCCGTACGGGATGCGCCGAACGCGCCGACGGCGGAAGCCGCGGTAGAACTCCTGGACGACGTACCCGAGGCGTCGCTCGTCGCAGAGACGGCTGAGGTAGCTCGCGCTGAGGCCGCTCACGGCGGCGGCTTGGTCGTAGTCGAGCAGCACGATCGGCTCAACCGGCAGCACCTTGAGCGCCGTCCGGGCGGGGCGCTTGGGGCGGGGCGCCGTCATGGGGTGGGACGCGGCGCCTCGAGCCCGAGGGCCTGGAGGAGGTCGGAGCAGGCGGCACACGGGGGCGCCGCCACGCGGAGCCAGGGGCGGAGCGGATCCGGCTGGCGCTCGTGGCGACACGTGGCGGTGAGGTAGCGGCCCAGGGCCCGGAACATGCCAATCACAGCCGCCTCATCGGGCATGGGGACCGCCCTCGTCGCGGTCGTGCCCAAGGCCGCCGCAGAGGCCACACCGGGCGGTCTCCCACCGGAAGCGGCGGAGCTCGGCCGCGAAGACGGCATCGGCCCACAGGGGGCCGGCGTCGTCCGTCAACCTGACGATCTCCTGGTGGAGCGCCTTGGCCTCCGCCGGGGGGATCCGCTGGCCATCGGCTTCGGCCACGGTCAACTCGAACCACCGGCGGTAGGCGGCGCGCAGGGCCGCGGTTGGAGCCGGCCGGGCTTCTTTCGTAAATTCGTCAATTTCGTCTGGGGCGTCAGGATTCACGGGCTCGGCCACAGGGGTTGCTTCGCTGGCAGATTCTGCCAACCGGCGGGCTAGAGCCTGTTTAGCCAGGTCGAGGTAGCTCATGTGCGGTGAGCCCGTGGACGAAATAAACGAAGTAACGAATTAAGTGCCATCACACGGCCTCCCACACGGTGACCGGCCGACCTCGGCCGCCCTCTGGAGAGACCGTAGTCCGGCGTATCTTTCCACCCTGCTCGGCCAACGTGAGGAGTGCCTCGAGCTGGGCCGTGGTCTTGTTGCGGTGGAACAGGGCCGAGATCTGGGTCTGACTGAGGCGGCCCCTGGTCCGAACCGCGTCGACCAGGACGTCCTCATCTGCGATGCCGCTGCGGCCGCCGAAGATGGCCCGGGCCGACGCCTCGGCGTACTCCCACAGCGCGAGGGCCGCCTCGAGATGCTCGGGCTCCACGGCGGGCGCGCAGTCCAGGACGGCGTACAGCAGGGACAGTCGCAGGACGTGGGGCTCGGCGCGGGCCAGGATGGCACCGAGGAGCCCAGCCTCCCCTTCGCTCAGGGTCGGGTAGACGGCGGCCCACATGTCCCTGGCGGCGGGCGAGCGCCGAAGCTCGTGGGGATCCGCGGCGAAGGCGACCACCTGCCGCAGTTCCTCCGCGAGCGGGAGCAGGAGTCCGTCAGAGACTGATCCACCTTCGGGCAGCATCTTCGACCGCTTGACCAGGCAGAACAGAAACCGGTTCGCAAACCCATTCGCGCGCTCCGTCTCCGTGAGGTTGGCGATCAGCTCCTCGCGGGTGACGTGGGCGATGACCGACACATGGGCGCCGGTCGCGCGGAGGGGGTTATTGCGGGTCAGGGTGGAGAGGTCGCCCGAGTCCCACGCCTGCCGCATGACCGCGCTGAGCGATGACGTTTCCCCATTCATTCGTCGCAGGACGCCCGCGAGCTCCGACTCGAAGACAAAGAGCCGCTTGTCGTCCTCGCCGGCATCGACGATGACTCGGTCGTACTCCACCACCTTGCCGCCCTTCTTGACCGGTTGCAGTTCCTCGCGCTTGTCTCGAACGTGATAGATGAGCCCCTCTCCACTCGACAGGCCCGTCCGCACGCGGCCTTTCACCCACTCCGGGCTCACCAACTCGAAGAGCGCCCGCGGCGTTGACCACGCCTGGCCCTTGCGACCCTTCGCACTCTGCCCAACGAGGACCGCGAACTCATTGCAGGGGTGGATGGTCTTTTCTACCCTCGCGTGGACGTTACGCCCCACGAGGTTTCCCATACCGAGCAGCACGTGGACCAGGAGCGCGGCCGGGTCAGCCTCCGAGGTGGGCTCGATACACTCCACCAAGCGCCCCGCGAGACCATGAAACGCCTCGCGCTTGAGCGCCAGCGCCCGATCACCCGCGGGCCGGCCAGCCGAGTCCACCTCGCCGATAGGCGGCAGATTCTCTTCGAGGGGGTCGAGCACAGCCACGATCGTCTCAGCGGGCTCGTCTGGCCGTAGCAGGGCGCGTGCGCCTAGCGGGCCCACCGGAGCGTACCGAGCCACACTCCCCGCGATTCTAAAAATATCCGCCTCGGGCAGCGGGGGCTGGCAGCGTTGCCGGTTGACCTCGAGGAGTGCCGCGCGGATCTCCAGCTCCCCCAGGCCGCGCCGCCTCATCGTTCCCGCGAGCGATGTCAGCGCCGCATCGCGGGTGCCCTCCGGGAGCACCTCCTGAACGGGCGGAGCGACCTGTCGGTCGTCTGAGGCGTCTTCCTCGACGGGGAGCAAGTCCAGGATCTCCGAGGCGTTGTATCGCCTGTCAGGCTCGTGCCGCTCCAGCGTGACGAGACGCGGAGGCTGGTACTTGTAGTTCCTCGTGTCGGGGAGGCGGAGGATGTGCGCGCACTCCGCCGACTTCAAGTCCGCCCCCAGGTGTCGAGCCAAGCGCCGGAGCACTTGTCGCGCCATCTCCCCGTCAAAGGACAGGTCCAACGGTTCACGCAGGAGCCAGTAGGCGTGCAGTCCGCCGCCGGTCGCGACAACGAGGCTCGGAGGCAGCGCGAAGCGGGAGAGCCCCGCCCGGGCGTCCGCCTCGGCGAGGGACTTGAAGTCGATGTCGACGAACACGGCCGAAAGGAGCGTGCAGTTCTTCAGTTCGCCACTGGTGGCGTCCCTCCGAACCGCCACGCCCACATAGCAGTTCTCGTGCCGCTGTGCTGCGACGAACTCCTGGACGCGAGAGACCTGTGCGACCTCAAGGAACCGCCGAGTCTTCGACGGCAACGCGCGGCATTCGACGGACCCGGAATCGACACCGCCGAAGAGCGCGGAGACGAAGGCCTCAAGCATGCTGCTCAGCGGCGCGCCAGCGGGTTCTCTCGGTCCAGCGTCGTGCGCAGCGGATTCGGCCATCGCTCCGTCGGTACCGAGGAGTGACTCACCGTCAGGTTCGATCAGGAGATCGCGGTCCGTCAGGGCATGAGCTTGAAGTACCTCAGCGCGTCGGCAGCCTTCACGGCAGTAGACGCGGAACTCCTGGTCGCCACGCGCGATACTCAGAAACTCATTCATCCCGTCGTGCCTCGGGCATCGCGCGCACCACGTCCCGGGGCCGATCTGCCGCACAGCCCGAAAGGGCCGGAGGAACTCGGCGCTCGTCACGGCTCCGTCTCTTCGAGAATCACGAGGGCATCAATCCAGCCGGAGAGCCGGCGCGACCAGCGCCAGCCGGTGGCATCGAGCGCGTACTCTACGTGCGCACGCGCGGCCTGAGCCTGCCGGCGGAGCGGGAGACGCGGGAGCCTGCTATACACGGTCGGCGCTCCGTGCATTGGCGCGCTAGCGGCGGGCCCGGGCGATCTCGCCCTCCCGCAGCAAGTGCCACGCCTGCCTCGCTCGCTCCCGTGGCGGTCGAGCTGTGAGATTCTTCCAGGCCTGCGTTGTTGCCCGTGGTATGTTCCGCGTCACTTGACTGTCCCTTCATTGCTTCGCCGCCGACCGTCGGGCCGCATACCCGAGGTCGGCGGGCCTGTGTTAGCCCGTCCGCTCCCCGAGGAGCTTGAGCAGGAGCTGCTGGAGTTGCTGTTGCTGTCGGCCGCGCGAGCCTGAGAGCGCCAGCGCGCGGTGCGAGGCGGTCCTCGGCGCAGCCTTCGGCGGCTGCGCGGGCCGCGCGCGGCCGGCCGGCAACTTCATCGTCGGTGGCGTCGGCGGTAGCCGCGGCGGCTGATCCCCACCAACGAGGGTCTCGAGATCCTGAGCCAGCCGCAGCGTCTCGCGCGCCGACCTGAGATTCGACGTCGTGAACGTGCTGCTGAGCTGCGCCAGCACGTCCCGGCCTGCGCCGGATGAACTCACGACGGCCGCTGCCGGATCGGCCATGTCGCCTGCGCGGAAGGGCGGCGCGGCCACCCCGCCCCGCACCACGTCAGAGACGCTGGGCGGCGTGAAACTCGGGGTGGTTTCCGGCACGGGTGCGGAGTCGGTCTGCACGGCCTGCGTGGCGGCGGCGCTCATGTCGCTTGAGCGCGCCGCGCCCGCTGGACTCGCGTCCAACCCGCCCGCCGCCGAGGCGAACAGTGGAGCAGCAGCACGGCGGTAGCTGCCGGCTGCTCCGGCGCGATCAGCTCTGAGATGATCTGCACCAGCGGCCCCGGCCCTCGCCTTAGCGTCGAGCGCCGCCAGCACTGCGCCGACAGTTTCCTCGGTGCGCCCCCCGCCACCCACTTAGCGAGCCGGCCGCCGGTGCGCGGCCAAGAAATCCGCGAGCGCGGCTTCGCTTACAAGCACGCGCCGGCCCAAACGGATACAGGGGAGTCGCCCCTCACTGATCCATCGTCGCCATGTATGGCGCGAGACCTCCGTGCGCTCCTCGAGCGAATGGACGCCCAGGAGCTTGTCGACCTTGCGTTCTCTCGCCGTCGGGACCATGTGGCGTCCTCCTCCTTGCTGCTTGCTTATCCCATCAGCGCACTCGCGCTTGATGGGGGATAGTCTAGGTGGCGCCAGTATATTCACGCAATACCTGGATAAACTCTCGTATGATCATCGACTCTGGTATGATCAACACGGTTTGATCCACAAAACGGGCTTGGAGGTGCCGACATGGCGATTGAGAAACGTGTCCGTGACAGAACGCCGGCCAAGGCATTGACCCCAACTCCGCCGCGGCAACTATCTGAGAAGGAGGCACTCAACATGCTGGTGCGCTTCGCCACCGTCGACCTCGACAAGGTCCGGCCTGGGGAATACCTGGACTTGGTCGACGATGTCCGGCGTTACCTAAATGTCGAAGGTCCCGGGCGTGTCGCCGACGCCCTCAAGCGGGCAGAGACCGATCGGCAAGAACTTCGAGCAGCGATCGATGTTGCGCGAGGGCTGGTCGAGACGATTGCGGACCGGAGAAGCGGAGAATGGCAGCACAAGGCCGGAATGATCCGTGTAGATGCGAGCGGTGCCCGCCCCGTCACCTACCAGAGTGTGAGTCTCGAGGATGCGATCTTGATGGTGGGCGCTGATGATCTGGATGAAGCGGCCACGGAGCGCATCGGACGCTGCCGACGGTGCAAGCAAGTCTTTTTGGGGCAAAAAGGGCAGATGTTCTGCGGACGGAAGTGCGCCAATGCGGAGACGGCCCGCCGCTACCGTGAAAAACACCCTGCTCGAAGAAGGGCGCAGGCAAAACGGTACTACAAAGGCAAGATCCAGAAGAAGCATGGTCCCAACGTGAAGGTAGAGAATCGAGGCGCCCGCTCGACGGATACTCCGGAATAGAACTCCCTAGGCGCTCGCGAACAATCGTGCCGTGACCTCCAATCTCAGGCTCCCCAGTTGGGCCAGGCGGGGCGGAGAAAACGCCCCACGGTTCGTGCGCCGGGCCATGGTGGCTACTGTTCTCCTGCTGGCCGCGGCGGCCTGCGCGACCGTGGCCATCACTGGCCGCTCCCAGGTTCGGTGGATCTCAAACGCCGATCTGGCCCCGGAGGCGGATCGCCTGTACGCCACTCTGGTCGCGGAGGTGAGCGGCCGCGGACTGCTGGTCTCACGCAGTGATTCGCCGGATGCCGCTCGCACGATCGAGACGATCGAGCGGGTCGTGGCCAAAATTACGGATGCGGCCGAAGTGTCCTCACGCTACGCGTGGGATGTCACGGTCGTGAGGGCTCGCCACGCGAATGCTCTGGTCCTGGTCCTTCCCAACGGGAAGATCGTTGTCTTCGCCGGTCTTCTGCCACTTGCGCAGAACGAGGCCGGACTGGCCGCCGTGCTAGGGCATGAGGTTGCCCATCTCGTCGCCGAGCACCAGGGGGAGCGTCTCAGCCAAGCGGTGCTCGCTGAGGCAAGTCTTCAAACGCTTGACCTGGTTCTCGCGCTGGCTGGTGTTCGCTACCGTCCTCTCGTGGGGGCAGCGCTCGGCCTGGGCGCCCAATACGGGTTCCTGCTGCCTTCAGATCGCGAGCAGGAGTCTGAAGCTGACCGGCTGGGCCTGCTGTTCATGGCGAGGGCCGGGTACGATCCGGCCGAGGCGATTGCGTTCTGGCAGCGCATGGCGGCGCATGAGGGCTCAGGCCCGTGGGAGTTCGTGTCGAGCCATCCGAGCTCCGCCACCCGCGAGGCGCAGATCCGTCAATGGCTGCCGGATGCGCAGCTCTACTTCGCCAACCGTAGCCTGCCGCTGCCGCGAGACCTCGGCGAGATGGCCCGGTTGAGAGAGGCGGAGCAACGGCGGATTGCGGAGGCACGGGAGACCCGGGGGCGCCGGCTCGCTATGGCGCCGCTGGCGACGCTGCCGACGTTCCCGAAGGGCTATTGGTTCACATTCGGGTCGCTGCTCGGAGGTGGGAAGTATGTCTTGGATCGCACCGAGGCCTGCGACCACCAGACGTGCAACGTCTTCGTGGCCAGCAACGGCATCGAGCACGTCTACACCCCTGACTACGGAGAGGCGCAATATCGATCGCCGCAGGGGACGGTCATCCGTTATGATCCGCCACTCCGCCTCTTCCAATGGCCGCTCAGGGTCGGCGACACGTGGTCGCACCCCGTGAGATTTGTGGTGTCACGCGGCGGCACGAAGCAGGAAGGCCGCACGCAGTTTGCGGGTGAGGTGGTCGACTACGATTCAGTCAAGACCGGAGCGGGCGAGTTCCTGGCCTTCCACGTGAGGACCACCTTTGCGGGCCGGCCCTTCAAGGAGTTCTGGTATGCCCCCGAGGCTCGCACGTACGTGAAGTTGACCGAACACGCGCAGAGCGGTGCTGCTAGCTTCGAGGTCGTAGATTTTCAGCGCACTTCGGAACCGAGCACTCCGTTGTCTCGTCAATAGGGGTCGAAAGGCTGAGCTGGCAAGCGTTACCGGGTCGCCAGCTACGTGAATTGGTGCGGGCACGCCCAGGAGGTGATCCCGATCCCGCGCGAGGACGGTCTCGTGGCGTTCGTGCCGGTGCTGGGGGGAGGCGCTAGAGCCAGAAGAGACTGTCCGGGCTGATTTCTCCGTAGGGACGCAGTGAGGGACGGCCGCAGAAGAGGCAAAACTTCGGCACGCCGGAATCCCGGATGCTTGCCACTCCATGAGCTAGCGATGAGGGAATAGCGGCGACAAAGTCTCTCGCACAGCTCGCGCAATTCCAGAGGGTTCGCGGTGCCGGTGTTTCGGACATGTTCACCTCCGCTCCGCCGCGGGGTTTGCAGGCCGCATGGTACGCGGTGCCGATGTCGTCATCGAGATGCCAGTGATGGTCCTCTGCCTGAACTCCGATAGGATTCCCGTCATTCCCGCAGGGAAGACTGCCGTGACGCTCATCCGCGCACCTCATGATCCTCGGCATGGCGCTCACCCTCCTCAGAGGGGGGATCCTCCCGGTAAAAACAAGCGGGGCCACTCGGCCTCATGTCCGTTCCGGTCGGCGCTGCTGGCGTTCGAGAACTGAGGGTGACGATAGACTCAGCGCCGAAGTGGGGGCTGAATCACAATAGCTCGGTGGGCGATCTTCTTCGCGATCTTGATACCCGGCTTGTTGCTATCCAGGCCCCAGACGGCCACGTGCCCGTCCCCGTAAGCCGGCTCGTATGTCACCCGGAGCCCGAGGTCTACTAAGACGGACACCGCGATCTCGCAGAGGCCAAACCCCGCAAAGCTCGCGAGGGCCTGCTCAGGACGCACCATCGAGGCAAGTTCCATGGAAACATACTCGTCGTCGGTGTCGGGAAGAAATGCCAGGCTAGAGGGTCGCTGGAGATCGTAAACGTAGTAGCCGTCCAACGGTGGGATGCGGCGGTAGAGCGAGCCCTCGGTGATTGGATCGCCCTGGGCGTAGCCAGCGGGGCTCACTGGCTTGTATCTAGCGGCGCCCCCCTAGCGCTGCACCACGTACCGACCAATCACGTCCTTGAGCAGGTCGACCCGATCGACGGGACCTTCGGCGAGCACTTCGTCGCTCTTCCTCAACGCGACGCTGTACTCGCCGCCACGCGAAAGGAAGACGATATCGACCTCACGGTCGCCGGCGTCCCAGTGCAGCGCGACGCCACCATTCGGCGTCGGGGCTACAACTGGAGGCGGCACACGCCGTCCAAGATTTGGCAGAGAACCCACGAACCTGATGGCGCGGGCACGCGCGTCCTTCTCGATCCGCCCGGCGTGGTAAGAGTTCCAGCCAGCGTCGAGCGTGCGAAAGCCCTGAATTCTGTCTATTACGTCACCGTACGGCCGCGCGTCGTCCCGCGCTTGTGAAGCGAGCCGCGCCTGGCGCCAGAAACCGCCGAACAGCCTCTCGAGCCACGCGCCCATCCGAAGGTGTTCCGGCATAGTCACTATCCCTCCCCGCTCGGGGTTGGAGAGGGTAACACTTCCATGCCCCCTCGGCCAGCCCACGCGGACCTCATCGGTAGGACGTGTGAACTGCATCCGGTATGCCAGGGCGGTACAGGTAGGGGACGGAGCGCAGTCGGGCCAGCCACCCCAGGCTCACGCGGCCGAAACTACCGCATTCTGGCCCCGCGGTGAAAAGTTTTTCGACGCCAGTTTCAGGCCCGGGCGCCCGGGGCTTCTTGACAGAAAACGTCAGTTCCGCGCAGATTTGGCGCACCGGGTCTGTGTGCTTGCTGGGTCCGGGTCATGCGCTTACTGAACCCCCAGCGACTCGTGAGCCCGAAGGGTCGGCCTCAAGAGGGCGGCCCCTCCCCTTCGGGCGGATGCCGGGCCGTCCACGAGCAGAGTGAGCGGCTCTCCCGCTAGCGGCCCGGTCGGCGGCCCTTCGATCGTGAGGGAGCGCTATCCGGCCTTCTTTGAGGGGGATTTTGCGTAGTCCAGCATGCCCTGAAAGTCCACGACGACCGCCGGCTCGTCTCCTACGACCCACGCGTCGTGGCCTGACGGGAGCAGCGACACATCCCCCGGCCCACAATCGAACTCGCGCCCGTCATCCATGCGGATCCGCAGGACCCCGGACACATGATATTGAAAGTGGGGCGCGTCACAACTCTTGGTCTTGACGATCGGTTGAAGCGATGTGGCCCATCGCCACCCGGGCTCAAACACCGCCCGCCCGATCGTGGCCCCGCCGATCTTGACCAGTTCGAGGCGCCCCTTGGGGAACTCCCTCACCTCATCAGGCTTTCCAAAGCGCTTCATCTCTGCCTTGTCCATTGTTCCCTCCTCGTTGGTTTGAGATAGGACAGACAACGGCGCGGCCCGACACTGGAAATCAGGACGAGGTCTACCGCGCTGGGAGTGTGGGCGGCGCGCGCGGGCGGTCTGGATGGCCGATCATTCGATCACCTGATCCGCTAGGCCGTTGGTACCATGCCGATGAAGCTACGCCGATCCAAGGAGACCTCCCGGCTGGCCATTTCGTGGACGCGACGCGGCCAGCGGGACGAATCTATATCAGGCGGGCGGCCTGGGCTAGCGGCGCCGTTGCTCCACAGGGAGCGAGCACGAGAACGCGCTCGGTGATGCCCGGTCGACTGGGAACCTCGGCGACTCGTTCCGTCGTCGCACATCCGGCTAGAACAATCATGAACGCGGCCGCGAGGAATTTCCGGTAGCGACCCATTTCTCCTTCCTCCTCCGCTCGAGACTACTCGATCACCTGATCCGCGCACAGCAGGAGCGATGGCGGAAGCGTGAGGCCGGGCATCATAGCGGCCAATCATCCCTTCAGCTCCTTCTTGAGCTCGTTGGAGGATAGCCAACACCTTTTTCATCAAG
>Ga0207684_10007206_pt1 | contig 10048 bp, 12 predicted proteins | sample KBSK5501metaG_FD_184342 | JGI IMG/M metagenome (GOLD analysis project Ga0207684, IMG submission 184342) | Corn, switchgrass and miscanthus rhizosphere microbial communities from Kellogg Biological Station, Michigan, USA - KBS K5-50-1 metaG... | ecosystem: Host-associated > Plants > Roots >... | reverse complement strand
CCGGTACGGCGTTCGAAGGACCTTGATGCCGCTGGTTGTTGCCACACGGGCAAACCGTGGGCCGCATTTGCCATCATTGTCCCGAATCAGGTATTTAGGTCCTTCTCCATACGGAGTGGCCTCGCGCAGTTGTTGCGCAACCCAGAGATCCGTCGGAGACCGCGTCACATTCACATGGATGACCTTGCGCGATTTTAGTTCGATAAGGAAGAAGGCAAAAAGGGGACGGAAGAAGAGATCAGTGACTTGTAAGAAATCACAGGCCCATACCTCTGCCACATGAGTGCGCAGAAAGGTCTTCCAGGTTTGGCCACAGGCGCGTTTTGGGCGAGTGTGCTTCATGTACTTCTGGATGGTTCGTTTACTCACCCGAATATCCAGCTTGAGAAGCTCACCGCGGATGCGCTCCGCCCCCCAGAGTCGATTGTTGGCTGCCATTTCCTTGATTAAGCTGATCACCTCGGGCGAGAGCCTCAGCTTGTTCGAGCGCGCCTGGGATTTGTGCTTCCAGAACACACGAAAGAGCTCGCGATGGAAGCCGCAGAAGCGTCTCCGGCTGGATGAGAAAGAGCGCCTGTTTCCAGGTTCGAACCATTCTGGCGAGAAACACCAGGAGGGCTCGGTCTGTTTTCCGGTAAACCGGTCGTTTGATCTGTCGACGCAAGATGATCAGTTGCTGTCGCAACAGCGCGTTTTCCGCCAGCAGTTCGGCTCTGCCTCTGGTCAGATCAGCACACGTTCCGAGCACAAGTGAGGTCCTCAGTGGTTTGATCCAACGCAAACCACGTTCTTGGAGCGCGTGCAAGTGAAAACAGATGCATTGCTTGATCGAGGAAAATACACACAGCACAATGGAACCTCTTCTTTGTGAAAATTGGCGTATGGTCAGAGCGTATGCGCAGAATGAACCGCGTTAATTGTACACGTATCTCACCTACTTTCGCAAAAATGCTTGCTCCATCCGCACAATAGGCCCAATTTCCTGAACGGATGTCCCAAGTAGCCAGCACAGGGAGAAGCTTTACCCTCCCGTCACGAAAAAGCCTCACGCCTACGAGAAAAACACGCTCCATTTGCCGAACACGTTGAGGGAAGGCTTCGTGTAGAGCACTTAAAAATACCTCTTGGCAGAAAGATCCTCCTGAGATCGTGGAATGAAGCTCATGCACCGACCACCGGTCCTATTCTCAACTGATCAGGCTCCCTTTGATAGTCATGATGTAACCCGCCTAAGATTGGAACGGCAATGATCTTCTCCCTCTCATGATGAAAAGAAAGAGATGGTACACACGCACGGTTCTGGGGTCTGCTGTTGTATACCTTGATGCGGTCGTGCGCTATTGAAGTATGCCACATACGCCTTGAGGATACGGTGGAGTTGCTTCTCATGGATGATCAGCACGTGGTCCAAGCACTCTCGTCGCACACTGCCCAGAAAGCGTTCGCAGATCGCATTCGCTCGCGGCGCATGATAAGGCGTTTTGAGGATCTTGATGCCGCTGGTTGCTGCAACACGAGCGAAACAGGATCCAAACTTGCTCTCATGATCACGGATGAGATACTTCGGCGTGTGTCCAAACGGAGTTGCCTCCCGCAGCTGTTGTGCAGTCCACGCGTCGGTAGGAGAGCGCGTCACACTGACATGGATCACTTTTCGAGATTTCAGCTCGATGATGAAGAACGCAAAAAGCGAACGAAAGAACAGGTCAGTCACTTGGAGGAAATCGCAGGCCCAGATCTCTCCCCCATGATTATGCAGAAACATCAGCCATTTTTGCCCCGTTGGGCGAGGCGTACGCACGCCCCGCATGTCCTTCTGGATCGTCCGTTTGCAGACGTGCATATCCAGCTTCAGTAATTCGCCCCGAATGCGCTCAGCCCCCCAAAGCCGGTTGTTCTTTGCCATATCTTTGATCAATGCAATGGTCTCTCCCGTCACCTTTGGTGTATCCGCAGCCGCTTTCGACTTGTGCTTCCAGAAAAGACGAAAGCCCTGACGGTGCCATCGCAACAGGGTCGTCTTCCTGGACGATCAAGAGCGCTTGCCTCCAAGACCGAGCCGCTCTTGCCAGAAGCACCAGGAGGCTTCGATCCCTCTTGGTGCACACTGGTCGTTTGCTCTGTCGACGAAGGATGATGAGGTGTTGGCGTAGAAGCGCATTTTCAGCAACACGTTCGGATTTCCCTCTGGCAAGATCGGCCAGCGTCCCGAGCAGCAATGAAGTGTTCAGGGGTCTTGTCCAACACAAGAAGCCATGTTGGAGCATGTGAAAGCAGGAGCATATCAGTTGTTTGATGGAGATGAGGACACGAGACACAGGATGAGCCTCTCCTTCTTGAAAATGGGTGGGTTGCCTGAGTATGAGGGCAGAGCAAACCGTGTTGATTGTACTCTCATCTCACGTTTCTCTGCAAGAAAGGGGGCTTGTCAATTCATGCTGAAGATGTCTATTTTGCGAACAGATGACCCAAGTAGCCAGCACAAGCGAGAACGTTGGCTCGGGCAACAAGATGAGGTACTCACCTGGCGGTTGCGAGCTGAAGCAGCCGAGATGCACCTTCAGAAGTTCAAAGGAGAACAAGGTCCGCGAACGCAGGAGTAACCACGAGGGATACACACTACCATTTTGTAGAGGCACAGGTGCTCATCTGTGCCTCTATGTTGTCATTCAGTCCTATGGTTAAAACTTCTGGCAAGGGAAACAGGGGCGTCGTCGGCATTCTGTGCCACCTCCTACAACATTTTTGGCAGGAGCATAGCAGATAGACCCGTCGTTTTCAATGCTTCACCAAAAACCGGGATGAGCCATGTATCGTATTGACCATGGTGAGGGGAAAAGGAGGATGAAAGCGCGACAAGAAAGGAGTGCTGAGCATGGCACAATGTGAAGTATGTGGTAATGAATACGATAAGACCTTTGACGTGGTCATGGCTGGAAAGTCGCATGTATTCGATAGCTTTGAATGTGCGATCGTAGCCCTTGCTCCTACCTGTCAACACTGTGGATGCAGGATCATTGGTCATGGAGTAGAAGTTCAGGCAGCTATGTACTGTTGCGCCAATTGCGCCAGCCTGGAAGGGGCACAAGGCGTGCGAGATCGCATTTGAATGACAGCAAACGTTCAATTTTCCGAGTAGCGCAAACAATTCACGGCAACATGGGTTGAGCCTTGTTTTTGATACACATAGGCACCACCCATCGGTGCCAAGTAATGATACCAAAAAGGGTTGCCGATGGGTCTGATAACAGTGGCACCTTCAATCTCTCGTCGTTAGTAGCCTAGGAGAAGCAGGCAGCTAGAGGAGGAGGAAACCATGGATATTGCGGACGTGAGACAGAAGTACGAAAACGATTTGCTGCGCCTGCCCAATGTGAATGGCGTTGCCATTGGCGATAAGGCAGGCAAGCCAGTCATCAAGGTCTTTGTGACGCACAAGGTGCCTGAATTCTCGTTGCAGCCACAGGAGATCGTTCCAAAGACTTTGGATGGGTTTGAGACGAATGTTGAAGAAATTGGTCCTATTACTGTATTGTAACTCTCCATGTTCTTATGGGGGTTAACACTCGAAAAGGAGTAGTAACAATGAGTGAGATCAAAACGTTTTCCCTGGAGCAACTCAAGGACCCGCTGAGAGTGCGGGATAGAGTTACCCACAAGCTATTGGAAGAGGAACGCAAGCCAAACGTGATCGGCTTGGGTGTTGGAGGCAAGATAAAAGAAGGACAGCTGACAGGAGAACCGGCACTTATGGTGTTGGTGACACAAAAGGTGGCGGACACGGAACTTAGCAGCGAAGACAAGGTGCCTGAGATGGTGGAAGATGTAAAAACCGATGTCATCGAAGTAGGGTTTCCGCAAGCCTTGATCGCCATGCTTCCTCTTACTGAGGGACGAACGACTCGAGAAGAAGTATTCATGACGATCCATGATGGTGCCAGGATGGCGGCTGCACCTGCTGCTAGGATGGCTCCTCCTCTCCCAGCAGAAGCGCGTCTGCCTGTGGAAATGCAGATGCAAGTGGAGATCAAGCAGCTTGCCAGGCGTATCCGCCCGGCACAGGGGGGATGGAGTGTAGGTCACTACCAGATTACAGCGGGTACGATTGCCACATGCGTTTATGATCTCTTGCCCGGTGCAAGTGTCGATCCTCCTGCCTATGGTGTTGGTATCCCACCACAGTTTTACATTCTCAGCACTAACCACGTGCTGGCGAATAGTAATAATGCGCATCTTGGCGATCCCATTCTGCAACCCAGCCCCTATGATGGCGGCACCAACCCGGCAGATAAGATCGCCTCGCTGAGCCGCTTCGTCCCTATTCAATTTGCGCCGCAAGTCCCTTTAGCACAACACAATAACCTCGTGGATGTAGCCATTGCCCAAGGGCGCTTCGAGGAGTTGGATCGCTCCATTTACTGGAACGGACATGTGCATGGTTGGTATAGAAAGAGTGATGTAAAAGTTGGGATGGCGGTGAAAAAGACCGGACGCACCACCAACATCACGCTCGGTCGCATCCTAGCGGTTGCCGCGACAATTGATGTCGACTATGGTGGCGGTACGACAGCGCGCTTCAAAGACCAGATTATCACCACGAACATGGCTGCTGGTGGTGACTCTGGCTCACTGGCGCTGAATGTAGATGATAACAAGGCTGTCGGTCTGCTCTTTGCGGGTTCGGCGTCTGCAACCATCATCAACCAGTTTGAGAATGTCCGTTCGCTGCTGCACATAGAGTTATGGCCGTAGCCGAGCATTACCACGATTGATGCAGCCGGTCGTTCGTGCTCTGATGCCCGGCTGCATCGTTTCAATCTTATTGATAAACCATAAACAGGGTTTCAGCCAATTTGGAAGAAGACGCATTAAAAGTAAAAGTGAGTATCCGTGACAAGCACCTCTCAAAAGCAATCTCTCATTCTTGATGCGTCCTTATTTAAAATGGCTGAAACCCAGATCAAATGTTCTCCTTTCTGTGTTTCATAGTGTTGCGCAAGCGTATCTGACCCATCTGAGTGATACGGGGAAAAGTTTGCTGTAGATCAATATACAGGGTGGTAGCTCAATAAAGAGCGTATTGGCCTATTAGGCCCGTCGACGAAATTTACAACGCTAAGACAAAGAGGTTAATTGGTCTGAACCTCGCATCAGGCTTCGAGCAATGAGACCAGAGCACAGAGGCTGAGAGAGGTCCCGTTTTCTTGTTAGCGTGCTCTCTTTTCCCGACGCTGCTGGCTCTGACGAATTTGAAAAAGACTCCTGCTGCAGCATGCACCTCCTGCGAGCATGAATAGCAAAGCTGGCACAAGATCGCCTCGAAGCAGGAGAACACACGCACATAGATACAAACCTCCGGCTATGCCCAGGCCAACGGATACGTAGAGCATCTTCATCTGCCGTTTCCTTCTGCGTTTTCGCGACCCTATCACGCACTCAATGGTCGTTTCCTCTTGACAAACGATATTAGGGTGCCCTAATATCTGAGTAAATCCATCGGATATTAGCATACCCTAATACTCGATGAGGCACAAGCTCTTTCCTCTTGCCAGCTCGCGTCTTCGAGATAGGGAAGGGGACGGCTGCTGGTTCTTTGCAGATCGAGGGAATCCTCACCACAAGAAAGGATTGCTACATGTCTTCTGAGACGTCACGTCGCACAGCGAAGCTGGGCCAGACCGCGTTTCGTCTGGTTCTGGTGGTCGCCACCTTGCTCGTGGCCACGGTGTTGGTCTGGCAGGGCATCACGGCCTCTGGAAACCCAGACCCGACGGTTCCTCATCTGAGTCGGGGAGCGGCCATCGTCGATACTGCGGTCCTGGTCCTGCGCGAAGGGTTAGAGTGTATCCTGGTGCTCTCCGCGATTATATCCAGCATGCTGGGCGACAATCTCGGATATCGACGCCCCATTGCCCTTGGCGCCGCGATCGGGTTCGGTGCGTGCGTGGTGACCTGGTTTGTCGTGGTCGGCATTTTGAGTGACCTCTCCACCAATCTTCCGGCTCTCGATGTGCAAGCGGCGACCGGACTGCTGGCGGTGGTCGTGCTGGTGGTGATTATGAACTGGTTTTTCCATAAAATCTACTGGACCGGGTGGATCTCCCTGCACAATCGGCGCAAGCGCACATTACTCTCCCAGGCAGGACAGGCATCCATTTCCCCGTCTCGCCTTCGGTCGGGACTGATCCTGCTTGGGTTTGCCTCGGTGTATCGTGAAGGGTTCGAGATCGTCCTCTTTCTGCAAACTCTCCGCTTGCAAGTTGGTTCGCTCATTGTGTTGGTTGGAGTTCTGATCGGTCTTTTCTTCACAGCCATCGTTGGTGTGCTCACCTTTGTGGCCCATCACCGCTTACCTTACAAGAAGATGCTGGTCTTTACCGGTGTGATGCTTGGTGTCGTCTTTCTCGTTATGGTTGGAGAACAGGCGCAAGAGATGCAACTGGCCCATTGGATTCCCACAACGCACCTGAATTGGCCGATTCCTGATTGGATGGGATTGTGGTTCTCGGTGTTCCCCACGGTGGAAACGCTCATGGCGCAAGTGCTTGCTGCTGTGCTCGTCATTGGTTCCTACTTCCTGGCACGCACTCGCACGGTCTGGTTGCCACGCAGACACGGAGAGACACCAGCACACCGTCCTGAGTCCCCACCCGTTCCAGCGGTGGAGCTATCGGCCACCGATGCTACGCTTTGAGCGCCCGCGTCTCTGGCGTCATCGATAACCGCGAGAGTGGAATGGAGAAGGGAATAAACGGATGTTTCGGTTGGGGAGTGAGCGTGAGGTCGCTTTTCTGGATCGCGAGGAGCATTTCATGCACTTCCTCTCGACCTCGTTTTCCACGCTGCAGCTGATCAGTGATGGGCAGGCCGGTCGAGCCTAACGACGGGTGTTCTGGCTACTTGGCACATCTGTTCGTAAATTTCCAACTTCGTCTTCCCTATCCATCTCTATCTTTGCCACATCGAACGCGAGGGAGGAAGAAGCAAAGGAGAAGCACAGGAGTTCTACTCACCGCTTCAGACTAACAGCCTCACTCATACGAGAAAAACAAGCCTTCCTTACAGAACTCGCTCAGGAAGCCATGCGGGAGATGTGCTAGAGGCCTTCAAAAGCTACCTTCACCAACGACAGGATGCCATCCCGAAAGTTGTGTAAAGAGGACCTCCCCAAAAAGGGAGTAGAGAGCAGATAATACAGGCATAAGTTGTCCCTTTCACTCAAAACCTTCAATTGTACTAAGGAGGGAACTATGCCTGTACCCAAGAAAAAGCGTACCACATCGACCCCTGACCCTTCAACGTCAGACCCATCGTCCCCCGTATTCCCAGAACAGCACGTCTTCCATCACTACTTGCGTACGCTCGCCCAGAGCGCTGTGCGGGTCGTGATCGAAACCGTGATGCGTGAAGAGCTCGACCAGTTCATTGGAGCGGCCTGGGGCGAGTGCAGCCCCAAGCGCAAAGGGTACCGCAACGGCCACTACACCCGCGATCTGGTGACATCCACTGGTCGGCTCGCGGAGATCAACGTGCGAAGACGATCGCGCGGGTCAGTTCCACACGCAGGCCTTTGAACGCTACAGTCGCTATGAACCGCACATTGCCGAAGGACTCACCCAGATGTTTGTCGCTGGGACGAGTACCCACAAAGTGGGAGAAGTGGCCCAAACCCTCATGGGAGTCGCTGGAAGTCGCCAGCACGATCAGTCGCTTGAACCAAACGCTCACCCAGCAATTTGACACGTGGAGACAACGTCCTCTGCAGGAACACTGGCGCATCCTGTACCTGGACGGCGTGCATTTTAGCATTCGCCATGGGGACAAGGCCGATTCCACCATCATTTTAACCGCCTTAGGCGTCGATCTGGCGGGAAACAAAGAGGTGGTAGCGAGGCTCAGCCTGCGCCGAGGAGGACAAAGATGGATGGGCTTGCCTGCTGCAAGACCTGCGTTCACGAGGCGCAACCCATATGGATCTGATCGTGACAGATGGGCATGATGGGCTGCTCGCTGCTGTCTCGCACCTGTTTGCGGCTACGCCTCGGCAACGCTGTCTGGTGCATAAGCAACGCAACATCTTGAACGCCATCCCTCGCCGCCAACGCAGCGACGTGCAGGTCGAACTGGTCGGCATATGGGAACAACCGACAAAACAGGAGGCGTTGATCCACCTGGCAGCCTTCAAAGCCAAGTACGCTCAGCGCTATCCAGAAGCGGTCCGCAGTCTGGCTGAGGATGAAGAGCACCTGTTGACGTTTTACGAGTTCCCTGTGAGCATGCGCCGACCTATTCAGACGACCAATGCTATCGAAAGCCTCTTCAGCAACGTGAGACAGCGCACCGATCAGATTGATGTGTTCACGACGGAGACCAGTTGCCTCACCATCGTTTGGGCAACGATCCAGGATATCCGCTTGCACAAAATCTCGGTGGGATGAGGCTCGAGCACTGATAACTGTTGGGAAGAAAGCAACCAGCCGCAATGGGTGGTTCGGGAAGGGGTGGTTTTTTGCTGGTCCCCCAGCAACGCAAGGGCTCTCTTTTCCTGAAAGCACTGCCTTTTCTGGAGACAACTTGTGGAATCCTGGATGCGTCTGGAGGTTCTGTCAGATCAGGGGGACACATTGCGCACGTCTCTCATTCATACCTTCTTGCTTACTGCATACCTTTACACAACTTTCGGGATGGTATCAACGACAGTGCCATCTGGATGTGCCTCGACCACCTACGGGATTGCCGAACATATTTTTAGCCAATTAGGCTACCCGTTGGTAGTCATGGTGAAGCCCAGCCAAGATCGGAACTGCCATCACCTTGTCCCCTGCATGTTGAGAGGAACCAGAAAATCCATGCGGCTCAGGAACCTGCTGCTGAATCCCCTGATGCGGTCGTGCCCGGTTGAAGTAGGCCACATAGACATTGAGCACACGCTGGAGCTGCTTCTTATGAAGGATCAGCAGGTGGTCGAGGCATTCTTGTCGCACACTTCTCAAGAAGCGTTCGCAGATCGCATTCGCTCGGGGAGCATGATAGGGCGTGTTGAGTATCTCTATAGCACTCGTTGCCGCTACACGAGCGAAACAGGACCCAAATTTGCAATCGTTATCACACATCAGATATTTCGGTGCTTGCCCATAGGGAGTGGCTTCGCGCAGTTGTTGCGCCACCCAGGGATCGGTAGGGGATCGCGTGACTCCGACATGGATTACCCGTCGTGTCTTGAGTTCGATGAGGAAGAACGCAAAGAGCGGTCGAAAGAAGAGGTTGCTCACCTGCAAGAAGTCGCAAGCCCAGATCTCTGCCGCCTGATTGCGCAAAAAGGTAGCCCATCGCTGTCCTCTTGGCTGGGGTGTGCGAACGTGTCTGACGTACTTCTGGATGGTTCGCTTGCACACATAAATGCCCAGCTTCAGCAGTTCTCCACGAATCCGCTCAGCACAGCACAGTCGATTCTTCACGGCCATCTCCCTGCTCAAGATGACGGTTTCGGCGGCTATCTTCGGCTGATGCAAAGCGGGATTTGACCTGCGTTTCCAGACCAGGCGAAAGAGCTCACGATGCCAACGCAGCAGTGTTTCTGGTTGAACAATGAAGAGTGCCTGCTTCCATGTTCGAACCAATCTGGCCAGCAAGACGAGGAGCATGCGATCCTGTGCTGGCTACTTGGGATATCCGTTCAAAAAAGAGGGAAAATGATAGCTCTACCTATTTCTTTTCTGTGCTCTTTCAATATCAGGCAGGCGGCGACAAGATTTTTTGTATGGCTGTTTACTCTCCGGTTTTGAACCGAAGACCCCGGCTTGCCAGTAACGAGAGGTCGCAGGGAAAAAGTTTCTTTCAAACATGATAAAGAACAACGCGGTGGCACTCGGAACGCACCCTCTTCAGGTATTGCTACAGTGACGTTGTAGCGCTCAGGCCACTCTTCGGTACGCGTGGTGTAACCCACCCAAGACCGGAACCGAAATGATTCGATTACCACGCTTATCTCGTGGAACAGAGGTCACTTTCCCTTGCGGAACCTGCTGCTGGATGCCTTGATGTGGTC
>Ga0207684_10007205_pt1 | contig 10049 bp, 7 predicted proteins | sample KBSK5501metaG_FD_184342 | JGI IMG/M metagenome (GOLD analysis project Ga0207684, IMG submission 184342) | Corn, switchgrass and miscanthus rhizosphere microbial communities from Kellogg Biological Station, Michigan, USA - KBS K5-50-1 metaG... | ecosystem: Host-associated > Plants > Roots >... | reverse complement strand
GCCCTGCCCTGAGTAACCCGCGCTAAAGAGAGGATTCAGGTTGTAGATCGTCGCCAGGTCCGCCGGTGCCATCACAAAGTTGCCGCCGGATGTGAAACTGGGCCGCGGCTCGTGCATCTTGTGCATGCTCTGTGGCCGGAAGTCGTGCAGAGAGACGACGCCAGTCACGATCGAAGCGAGAGCGGCCGGAATCCACGGATCGCTCATGTTGGCAACATGCTTTTCACCTTTGACTTCAAGGTGATGAATCTCCGTCCGGAAAGCCTTTCGCACTTGGCCCGCGTTGCCTGAAAAATCAATGACCATCCCGCTGGGATAGACCACATTGACCTGGAAGCCGTGTGACTCGAGCCAGCGCGCTAGGGTGTCGAGGTCCTGCTGCGCTACACCGAATCTGTCTCCAAATTCTTGCGCCGTGAGCCATTTGTGAAAGTTCGGGGAATTGGGGTCGTGGAGCTCCTCAATGAACTGCTGCAGCGCTTGCTCCCGCTCGAGAGAGCGGTACAACTGGAGCAGCATGTGCTCGACCCGGAAGTCGTCCGCGACCGCACCGCGATCATTCTCCGCCTTCGCTTCGCGGCGTGTGTTGCCCGCAAGCCGGACCAAGTTTCCTTCATCGATGTTCTGCGTGATGCGGGGAGGCGAGTGCCGCCCCATTTCAACCGTTTGCGCGTGCGCGGGCGAGACGGCGTACACCAACGCCAAGATAGAGAGGAAGGCAAATCCCAATTTTCGAAACATGGCTCGCGCCGGTCTGAGTTACATTCTACTAGAGACCAAAGAATGCCCGCAGCCGCACGCTCCTGCTCATCGAAGAAGGTGAGCGATAGATTCGAGCCCTATTCTGAACAGTGGGTTTTAGAGCGACGACCCGGCTGCTTCTGATCTCGCAGTACTTACGGCGACCGCCGCCTCCCCGATCACGTTTTTCTCGACCGGCGCGGAGCACCGGTTCGTGACGTCCGGGGAGGCTTCGATCAAGCCGTGCTCGCCGTCTGAAAGAAGCCCCGATTCCACGATCTTCGGAAAACAGGTGCCCCTCGCGTCGAGGCCGTGTCCTCTTCCGCCGTGGCAGAAGCAGTTCCTCGGCCACGCCGATGAGAACGTGACGGACACCTACATCGCCCCGTCGCTCGAAGCGGTCTGTGACGCGGTCAGCCGCGCGGCACGGTCGATCGACGGCAAGACTCCGGCTGGAGGATCGCGTTCCCGCTCAACATGGCACAACGGAGAGCGCGATCACGGTCAAGATGGCACAGCAGCCCAACGAAGCGGCGACGAGCGCGCGATGGGAGATTCGCTTGCGCCTACCATTCCCGGCACCACGAGAGTGGCGGAACCAGCAGACGCGCGGGACTAAGGAATGTTGCCGTGGCCGGCTCCGACAGCTGTGAGCCTCCCATGTGTCTCATCGTAGAGGTAAAAATCACGCCCGAGGCTTGCGCTTTGCAGTTCACGATTGCGCTCTCCGAGGTCATGGACGACCCATTTCCGGGCGCTCGCGAGGCCCGGACCATTCTGCACGAGAGCTTCGTGAGGATCGGCACCCGGCTTACATCGAACGAACACAACGGCTGATCTCGCTTCCGGAAGCGACGCCAGCGCGGCACGCAACCGTCTCGACCGGGGCCCGGATCGCCCTTTCTCCGACCATACCGACGCGACGTCAAGAGTGCCGAAAACGGTCAGCGCCAGGACGAGCAGGGCGGTAGTGATGCGTAGCAGATTGCCCGGAAGTGAGCCGATTGCCGCGGAGAGACCAATACCCGTGGCGGCAGCCAATACGGGCTGTATTTCCAGATAGTAGATGGACCACGCCGCGAGGTGGGCGTAGATCAAATAGCCGGCGAGAAGAAAGACGCCCGTAACGAGAGCGAGAATTCCCTCTCGAGGCATCAGCGTCGCACCCAGTAGGGCAAAGGCGAGCAGGATACGAGAGCTTCCGAACGTATCCCGGAGAACGGCGCTGACGCGCTCCCGCAAGATTCGCGGCGATGCGCCGACCTTGTGCTCGTGGTGAATGCGCAAGAATTGCGGCACGAGCCCCCGCATACAGCCGGGCAGCGTTCGCTCTGGCGGTGTCGTGTCCGCACCGAATCCCGGGACGTCGAACGGCATGTACGCGCGCGTGTAGGCAGCCAGAGGAGTCATCGACCAACTCCCGATCGTCCGGAGTGACCACAACGGTATGAGAAGTAACGGGAGGATTGCCGCAATCGCAGCCGCCGGAACGTCTCGAATCCTCCGCCTTTTGACGAGTCGGACCAGGACCACTGTTGCGAGCGGCACGGCGAACAAGAGCATGGTCAACGGACGCGTGATCGCGCCCCACGAAGCTCCGAATGCCGCAACGGATAGCCAGATCGGTCGATCGGTGTCCCGCCACTTTAAGATGACCCACCAGACTGCCAGCCAGAGAAACGAGGTCGTCAACTCCGAGAAATAAGAGCTTCGTTGTCGGAGCCCCGCGGGCGCGATGGTCCATACCATCCAGGCGAGAAATGCGGCGCGCTCTCCGGCGAAACGTCGGGTGAGAGCAAAAAGCAAGGCCGCAGTCCCCGCCACGAGAAACAGAGGTCCGGTCGGAGGCGCTCCAAGCGCGACTCCTGGAGCCAGCAGGAGCGCATGACCCGGGGGGTACTTGGCAGCCCGCGCGGGAACGACCAAGAGATGAAACTGTTCGAAAAAGTCCGGGAGGGGGGGCGAAGGGTCCGACCACCGTCCTTCCGCGAAGATTCCGGCTTGAAGAAGGTAGGCACATTCGTCGTGGAATCGCGGCGCGAAGTTTCCTCCCGACCACACCCAGAACGTGACGGCGGCCGAGACCGCCCCGAGCACGAGCGGGACTGCCAGCCGAGCCCGCTTCCGTCGTGACGGACCCGCCGGAGTGGTCTCGACCAGCCCGAACAGGAGCCCGAAGACGAGAGGAATCGGCTCGAACCTCGCCTCGAGAAGCCACATGCCCTCGAAAATCGCCGCCGCGAGAAACAGCGGTGTCCATCGACATGCAAGACGGAGCAGCGGGTTCTGGTCGGTGCGCAGGAGTCGACACACGAACGCGACGACCAGGACCGCCGCGGCCGGAGCGACCGTCCACTCGCTCAGAGGCAGGTTCATCCCCGCAGCCGAGCCGCGAAGTGGAGCGAACCCTCGAAGACCCAGGAGAAAGGCGCGGGATAGAGGCCGAGCGATCCCACCCAGGCCTCGACGACAAGCCCGAGAGAGGCAAGCGCCTCCTTCCATTGAGCGCGGCTCCAGTAATTGTAGGGCAGCGCTACACCGAAGCGGTCGTTTCCGACGTCGTCCATGAATCGCAGAATCCAGACAGCGAGCGCAGAATCCGCAATGTGATCTTTGACGATGACGAGCGGAGCGACACGCGATGCTTCCGCGAGGATGGCGACCGGGTCCTCGCAATGGTGCAGCACGTCCACCAGGACCGTCGCCCCGTACGTCTTGTCTCCAAAAGGCAATTTCACGCCATCGAACTGACGGACCGGAATCGCCGCGTCAGGTCGGACGAGAACGTCTACCCCGCAGATGTCGAGATCGGGCCTCGTGGCCGCCAGAGCCTGAGCGATTCGGCCGTCGCCGCTCCCGATGTCGAGAACCGTGATCCCTCGAGGTATCAGGCGATTGAGATGGCCGGCCAGAACCCGAACCCTTCGCCCGCGCACGCCGGACTCATGAAGGCGTTCGGCGCACCTCACCGGCGACGCAGACCGAGGATGCTCAGAAAAAAGCTCGAAAGAATGGTTTGAAACCCGAGGGTCGTGAGAGTGAGGCCCGGAATCACCCATCTCATCGTGCGGACGTAGTCGAGGTCACCGAAATCCTTTAGCCGCCACTCGTTGACTGCCGCCAGGAGGAGAACGACGCCGACCGTCATCATCACGGCACCGACTGCGAGGCCCTTTTCCAGGTTGACGAAATGGAAAAGGCGGTCGACTCGACGGTCTTTGGGTAGCAAGCCCTCGCTGATTGCAAAGACCTTCGTGAGAAAGGCAAAGACGATCGATTGATAGCCGCAGATGATGGAAAGGCTGGCGAAGAGGAGCGTGTGCACGTCGAAGGTCACGCCTCGAATGCGCAACCCGGGCATCGCAATTCCGTAGCCTGCCAAACCGAGAACGATGAGGGCGCCCCCGGGGATGAGGAATAACCAGCGAGGGCAATAGAGAAGGAAGAACCGAAGGTGGCGCCAGCCGTCGCGAAACGTCCGCAGATGAGAAGCGCGACTGATACGCCCATCCGGCTTCAGAGTGATCGGCACCTCGGCCACCCGGGCGCGAAGCATTACCGATTTGATGACCATTTCGGAGGCGAACTCCATTCCCGTGCAACGCTGCTCGAGATCTCGGAAGAGCTCCCGGGTGAATCCCCGCATGCCGCAATGGATGTCGTGAATCGGCGCTCGGAACCACCAGCGCGCCATCATCGAGAACATCGGGTTCCCGACGAAGCGATGGAGGAACGGCATCGCCCCGGGGAGGATGTGACCTCCCCCGGCGGATAGCCGGCAGCCCTGCACCAGGTCATTTCCTTCGCGCAGCTTTTCGACGAATCTCGGGATTTCCCCGAAATCGTAACTGGCGTCGGCGTCTCCCATGACGATGAACTTCCCGTTCGCGGCCCCGATTCCGCCCATGAGCGCGCTGCCGTATCCCCGGTCCCGGATGGTCACGACCCGCGCTCCTGCCGTGCTCGCGATGTTCGCTGAGTCGTCGGACGATCCGTTGTCGGCGACGATGATCTCGCCCCGGATTCCGTTCTCCCGCAGGGCGCGTTGCGCACTCTCGATACAGAAGGCGAGCGTGCCCGCCTCGTTCAGGCAGGGTATGACCACCGACACTTCGACCGTCTGCGGCTCGGGCCCGTTCGCTTCCAGAGCTCGCGAGCCCAAAGGTGCGGAGCCGCTCATCGGAACCGACGACCGCGAACTGATTTCATCTGTTGAGAAAAAAGGATAACCGATTTCCGGCTTGCCGAGCCCCGACCGCGGGCATCTGCGCGGGAGGGAACAATCGAAATGGGGAGCTCCGCGGATCGAGGTCGAGATAACTTTTTCGATCATCGATTCATCGAACGGAAGCGCGCCGCACGTAGTATTCGAACTGCGAGGGAGCGATGGGTGCGGTCGGTCGAGACGATCTCCGATCGTAGTTCTCGGCGATCCACCGCCGGATTTCCCGACCGTAGTCCTCCCCAAAAGAGCCGGCGCCATACTCTCCCAGCGCGCGTCGCCAGATCACCACGGCGGCCGGCGACGCCGTCTGAAGTTCGCGGAGGATCTCTCCCTCGTTCCGGTCGTTCACGTAACCCGGCAGATAGAGCTTGTGTCGGACCGGATTCCTCCGGCCGGACAGGAAATTCAGAATCTCACCCTCGGGAAAAACGACGAGCCCGTCCGTCGGACGGGAGTTCGCGCGAATCGCCTGGGCCAACTCTTCGACTTCGCGCGCGAGCACGGCGCGGGCCGAGAGAAATCCCGCCGTCCCCGCGATCGGGACTCGCTCGTCTTTCCCGTACTCCAGCAGGCGGGACGCAAAGGCGACCCCGGTCAACAAGACCAGCAGGACGGCGATGCCGGCGCCCAAGCTCTCCCGCGCCGGTGCGGGTTCCCGGGAGACGGCGATCGAGCAGAGAGCCGCGGCACAGACGAAGGCGAAGAGAAGAGGGGGTCCGACATAAGGCGCGTCTTCGATGAAAAACGGGCGGCGGTGTGAAAGAAGAAGCCCCGTCGTCCCGAATCCGATGAGTACCGGAGGGACGGGTTGCCGACCGGAGCGCAGTCCCACGACACATGCCGCCGCGCAGACGAAAGGCGCGGCGCTCCAGATCAGGCCTCCGGAAAGGCCGCCTCCACGCCAGGCCGCGACCCCGAATAGCAAGAGGAGAACGGCAAGCGGACCCAGGCGACGGCGGGCGCGCAAAGGGTCCGCTCGCGAGAGCGCCACGATCTCCACCAGAAAGAACACCCCCAGCCACATCGCCGTCGAGTACAGGAGCGTCCAGATCCCCTCCCGCCACGCCGAGAAGCCGCCGAGAACCACGTGCGAGCGGGTCTCGGCGGGAAAGTTCAGCAGAAGCACCGGCGCATCGCGAAGGAACGAGTCCCAACCCGCGCTGATCCCGAAGAAGACGAAAACTCCGCCAAAGACCACGAGAAAGGCGCCGAATAGCCGGAGCTCTTTCGGCCAGACCTTTCGTCGGTCGGTTTCCGAGTGGAGGATGGCGAGCCCGGCTCCTACCAGAGTGACCAACCCCCACTCGGTGCGACAGAGGCCGGCGAGCGCGGCGAGCGCGCCTGCAAACGCGGGGCCCCACGGACGACGGACATGCGCCGGAGCGATCAAGACCGCCATCGCCGCGAGAGCGAATGCCGCCGCGTGCCAGATCCGATACCCCATCCCGAGAATCGATCCGCCGGCGTTCGGCATGAAAACGAGCGCCGGCACCGCCAGCGCGGTCCACAGAACCGCCTCCCGCCTGCCGGTCACAGCGCGCAGCGCGTAGAAGAGCGCGGCGAGGACACCGATCGACCCGACGACCCCGGCCACGGCGAGAGTCCGGAAGCTCGATCCGAAGAGCGCGAAGAACGCGGCGTGAAAGTAGGGCGTGAACGGACCGAACCAGTAGACGACGTCCCGGTAGAGCAGTTCTCCACGGGCGAGCGCGTCGGGGACGATCCATTCCCGGCCCGAGTCGATGATCGCGTCGGACCACTTGCCGCGGGAGATCACGAAAAGTCCGACCGTTGCCGCGCCAAACACAACCACAGCCACGGCCGGCACCAGCCGCCGGGATTGCGCTCTCAAGTGACGATCGCCGGCCGGTCGCGCCAGCGCTTCCACTCACCGGACGCCCGGATTTCGTCGATCGATTCGAACGCACGGTCGAGCTCCTCGTCCGCCGTGTAAAAGTGCGGCGAGAGGCGGATACCCGCTCCGGGCCGGTAGTCCACGACGACGTCGCGCGCGTTCAGCTCCCGCGAGACCTCGAGCGCGTGCTCGAAATCGACGGCGACGGTTCCTCCGCGGCGCGCGGGATCGTCGGACGCCGCGCACCGGAATCCGCGGTCGCGCCCGAGCGAGATCAGCCGCCCGGTCTGCCGGAGCGACTTCCCGCGAATCGCCTCGACGCCCGCCTCGAGGACGATCCGCGGCCCCTCGCGCGCCGCGTAGAGGGCGGGGATCGCCGGGGTTCCCAGGAGGTATCGGAAAGCATCGTCGCGCCAGCGCATCGGAGGCGCCTCGAAATCGAACGGCGCCGGATGCGCCATCCATCCGGTGAGCGACGGCCGGAGGCGAGATCGCAGCTCGGGTCGCACCCAGAGGAATGCGCCGCCGGGGCCTCCACAGAGCCACTTGAGAACGCCGCCGACGAGAGCGTCGGCGCCGAGGGCGTCGACCGACACCGGCATCGTGCCGACGGACTGGTACGCATCGACTCCGAGGAGCGAGCCTTCGCGGCGGCACTTCGCGGCGATTGCGGGCACGTCGACCACGAACGCGCTCTTGAAGAGGACGTGGGACAGCAGCACGAGCATGGTCCGCTCGTCGATCGACCCGGCGATCCGCGACTCGTCGACTGCGAGGCCGTCTCCGCGCGGCGACGGCACGACGACGATCTCCGCTCCGAGGCGGGGACCCAGCGTCTCGCAGAGGTATCGGACGGTCGGGAACTCGCCGTCGATCATCACCAAGCGATTTCGCGGCGGTCGGAAGTCGAGAGACGAGAGGAGCACCGCCGCGGCGACCGTGACGTTCGGGAGCATGGTCACCGAGCCGGCGGAAGCGCCGATCAACGGCGCGACGTCGTCGCCGACGGCGACCGACATTTCCCACCACCCTTCCGCCCAGGCGCGAACCCCGCGCGTCTCCCACGTCTTCGCGTATTCGGCGAGCGCCTCCGCCGCCCGGCGCGGCATCGCGCCGAGCGAGTTGGAGATGAGGTAGGTCGACTTCTCCAGAATCGGGAACTCGGGCCGGAACCGGAGGAGGGGGTCCGCCGCGGTCATCGAGCCGGGGCGGCGTCCGCGACGATCGGACCGACCTTTGCGCCGTTCTTGTAGATCTCGGAGATTTTCCGGACGTTTCGGACGTCCCGCAGCGGATCCTCGGAGAGCACCAGGAAGTCGGCGCGCTTGCCCGGGTCGAGAGTCCCGCGGTCCCGCTCGATTCCGAGCGACCGCGCGGAAGTGACCGCCGCGGACCGAAGCGCCTCGAGAGGCGAGAAGCCGGCCTCCACGTACAGATCCATTTCGATCGACACTCCCAGACCGGGGAAGGCCCACATGTCCGTGCCGAGGGCGACCGGGACTCCCGCCGCGTGGAGGCGCCGCAGGTTATCGCGGAGCGCGGGAAGGTTCCGCTTCACGTTCTCGAAGTTCGGATAACGGCGCCGATAGCCGTCGGAGTATTCGGGCGTTCGGTAGCGCGCGATGGTTTCCTTCGGAAGCCCGCCCGGCTTCGTCACGGCGGGGTCCGAAAGCACGCGGTCCACGAACGCGCGCGTGTCGGCGAGAAACTCGAAGATGTCCATCGTCGGGATGTAGAAGATCGACCGCGTTTTCATGGCCGCGATCGTGGCCTCATCGAGCAGCTCGATCACGCCGTGCGCGAGCGCGGTCGCGCCGTCGGCGATCGCCTCCGTCGCGTCGGCGAGCTTCGGGGCGTGGACGGTCGCGCGCAGGCCCGCTCTCCGCGCCTCGGCGATCAGCGCCTTCGCGACCTCGGGCTTCATCCGGGGAAGCGGGGGCTTCGGGGCGCGGCACCAGCTCATGTCGTCCAGCATGAGCTTGATCTCCGTCGACCCCAGCTCCTTCGCCTTCCGAACCGCTGCCCGCGCCGCTTCCGCCGTCGTCGGAAACCGATCGACGTGGGCATCCGCCGGCTCCCCCTGGTCCCACCAGCCGCCTTTCGCGGTGAAGATGGGCGCCGCGGGAAAAACCTCGGGGATGTCGCGGCGCTCACGGGACGCGGCCGCGAGGGCCCGCGCCGCCGCGACGTCCTCCGCCATCATTCGCACCGACGTGACGCCCCGGTTGAGCATCGTTTTCAGGTCGTCGTCGGATTCCGCGTGGACGTGCGCGTCGATCAGGCCCGGAATGATCCATTTCCCGTCGGCCGGAATGACTTGCGTTCCGACTGGCAGCGCCTTCACGGCCTCTGGCGTCGCAGGGCCTACGGAGAGAATCCTTCCGTCGGAGATGACGAAGAGCGCATTTCCGAGCGGCGGCGCGCCCGTGGCGTCGACGAGCGTCGCGCCGCGAAAAGCAATGATGACGGAGAGGACCGTCTTAACGGGCGACCGCTCCCTCTTTTTCGAGCTCCTCTTCCGGGATCTCGACGGGATAGACGCCCGTGAAGCACGCCGCGCACGTGGCCTGGAGCGGCCGGCCGAAGGCCTCGAGCATGCCTTCCGACGAGAGATACCCGAGCGTGTCGGCCCCGATGAACTGCCGGATCTCCTCGACCGAATTGTTCGCGCCGATCAGCTCCCGCCGCGTCGGCGTGTCGATGCCGTAGTGGCAGGAGGCCATCGTCGGCGGAGAGGACACCCGCACATGGATCTCTCGGACGCCGGCTTCGCGCAGCATCCGCACGATCTTTCTCGACGTCGTCCCGCGCACGATCGAGTCGTCCACGAGGACGATCCGCTTGCCTTCGACCACCTCGCGGACCGGATTCAGCTTCACCTTGACGCCGAAGTGGCGGATGGATTGTTTCGGCTCGATGAAGGTCCGGCCGACGTAGTGGTTTCGGACGAGCCCGAGAGCGAACGGGATCCCCGACTCGCGTGCGTAACCGAGGGCGGCGTACATGCCGGAGTCGGGCACCGGAACGACGAGGTCCGCGTCCGCCGGATGCTCGCGCGCGAGCCGAGCCCCGAACGCCTCACGGGAAGCGGCGACGCTCTTGCCGAAGACTTTCGAATCGGGGCGCGCGAAGTAGACGTGCTCGAAGATGCACGGAGTCGAGTTCGCGAGCGCGAACCGGCGGGCCGACAGGCCTTCGCGGGACAGCCGCACGATCTCGCCCGGCTCG
>Ga0207684_10007201_pt1 | contig 10052 bp, 1 predicted proteins | sample KBSK5501metaG_FD_184342 | JGI IMG/M metagenome (GOLD analysis project Ga0207684, IMG submission 184342) | Corn, switchgrass and miscanthus rhizosphere microbial communities from Kellogg Biological Station, Michigan, USA - KBS K5-50-1 metaG... | ecosystem: Host-associated > Plants > Roots >... | reverse complement strand
AAGTGCGTCGGCGTAATTTTCACGCAATCTATCCTTCGCTCCTGGCAATAACGACCGAATTGCTCCCCGTCCATGCTCTCCGCACTTGGCACCACGTGCAGCGCCCCTCCCCCCAACAGCGACGTGAACATTGCCGTGTGCCCCAAATCTGCCGCGAAGGTCGAAACCAGCCCATACCTCCACCCTTCTCCCACATCCAATTTCTCGCTAATCGCACCCACATAGTTAATCAACTGCCGGTGCTCCACCATCACTCCCTTGGCCAACCCGGTCGAACCGGAGGTATAGATGACGTAGGCCAAGTGCTCAGGAGTTAAACCGACACTGGTCGGCTGCGGAGTGGTCTGCGACTGCTCGTGCCACGAGGAAACAGCTTCATCCAGATTTACCGCTGGTAGATTCTGGCTGAGGCCGGAAAATATCCCTTGCCATCGTCCTTGCGTCAGCACCGCCACCGGCGCGCTGTCCTCCAGCATGTACTGTAAACGCTCCACCGGATAAGCCGGATCCAGCGGCACATACGCCCCGCCCGCCTTCAACACTCCTAACAAGCCGACCACCATCTCAAGGCTGCCCTCCAGGCAGATGGCCACTCTTTCATCCGGCCCAACTCCAAACTCACGCAGATAATGCGCCAACTGATTAGCCTGCCGGTTGAGCTCTCCGTAACTCAAAGTCGCTTCTTCAAAAACGACCGCCACCGCATCAGGCGTCTTCTGCGCCTGCTCTTCAAACAACCTGTGCACGAGCTTCTCTCGCCGGCCTCTTGTTGCCGCGTACTCGGCCCGCGACGCGTTCCACTCATACAGGATCTGCCGCTTCTCTGTTTCCGGTATCACTTCCAGGGCGTGCATCCGCCGGGACGGCTCGTTCTCCAAAGCCTCTGCCAGCGACTCCAACGCTGTATGCATGTACTGACATACTCGATGCGCATCTACCGAGGCCTCCACGAGCGTTCTTAGGCTGAACCCTTCGCCCAGATCATCCACGTTCAGCGTTACTGGATAGTTGTTAAGGGATTTCCCGTAAAGCCCTTTAATACCTTCCCAGGCCCGCGCCTTCTCCTCCGAACGCACCTGCCCTGCTCCCGCGCTGTGGCGATAGTTGAGCAACGACGTAAACAATGGCGCCGGTGCCGGCACCCCGCTGCACCGCTGCGCCTGCGCCAGCGACGCGTGCTCATGCCTCATTAACTCCGCCAACTGCCTGTGCGCTCCTCGCACACTTTCTTCCGCTCCCCGCTCTCCTACTCGCATCCTCACAGGCAGCGTGTTCATAAATAATCCCATCGCCCGTTCGGCCCCCACCCCACCCAGTATCCGCCCGAACAGAGTCGTCCCGAACACCACGTCCTCTCGTCCCGACGTCCGCGCCACCACCTGCGCCCAGGCTACGTGGCACAGACTCGCAGCGCTCACCCCCAGCTTGCGCGCTCGCTCGCGTATCCTCCGACCCAACCCCGCCTCCACTCTCATATGCGCCTGTGCAATCCCTGTCCCATCACCCTGCACATTCAACAACCCAAACGGCGCCGTCGGCTCCTCTACGTCTCCCAACAACTGCCGGAAATACGCTTCGTGCTCCTCGCGGCTGATCCCTAACCGCGCTTGCGCCACAAGATTGCGGAACGGCTGCGGCGCCGCCAAGCGATCTCCTCGCCCCAACAGATACGCCTCAATTTCTTCCTGCATCACCTCCAGCGTGGTGTGATCTCCGATCAGATGATGCCTTAACAACATCATCAGCCAGCGCCCCTTCTCCTCATCACGCGCAGTTATCACGCGCAACATTGGGGCTCGCCTCACATCCATCCGGTACGACTGCGGGTTGTAGCGCTCGCGCAATTGCGCCACCCCGTCGCCCACCCCAGCCTCCAGCACCACTTCTTCGACCGGTAGCACCGCCATTCGCCATACCACCTGCACCGGCTCGGGTAGTCCTTCCCACACCACCGCTGTGCGCAGGATGTCGTGACGGTCAATCACCGCCTGCATCGCCTCCAGATATCTTTCCAAACGCTGGCGGCTGTCAAAGCTGTACAAGTTACCCAGTGTGTATGGATCGTTCTCGCCGCCCATCAGATGGTGAAAAAGAATCCCTTCCTGTAAAGGGGCAAGCGGATAGATGTCCTGTACATTCTCTGCCCCGGTCGGTACTGTTTCGACAATTCGCTCAATCTCTTCCTCTGTCAGCCGCACCAGCGGCAGCATCTCTGGAGTTATGGTGACTGGGCAGCTCCACCAAGTATCACCGTCCTTAATAAGGGTGAGCAACTTACTCTTGTGCTGCCGCAGTTCACTGATTAAGGATGCGGTCAGCGTTTCTGAGTCTCCAATAATGAACAACTCAGAGCCGCTCCGGCGAAGGCCGATGTTCTCCTTATTCAGGCATATAAGTAGTTCATCAGGTTTCATAGACGAATCTCAATTGTGTTCAAACTATCCCTACGCCTGCCAAGATCCAGAATCGCGTTAGGTGGAACCTCAACTACATTATTAATCGTCCGTCCGACAGCAGCCGCCAATTCGGCCAGCGTCGGCGTCGCAAACAACGTCCGCACATCTACGTTCAACCCGACCTGGCGCATACGCGCGATAACTCTTATCACCAACAGCGAATGCCCTCCCATCTCAAAGAAGTTGTCGTGACGGCCCACTCGTTCCACTTTCAGGACATCGACCCAGATATTCGCCAGCACGCTCTCGGTCTCGCCCACCGGCGCCTCATACCCACGCACTCCATACGCATCTCCATCCGGCGCCGGCAACGCCTTCCGGTCCACCTTCCCGTTCGGCGTCAATGGCATCTTCTCCATCCTCACATACGCCACAGGCGCCATGTACTCCGGCAGCTTCGCCGAAAGATGCCGCCGCAACTCTTCCACTCCTATTCCCTCCACCCCTCCACCGTTCTCCTCGGCCCCGGTGTAGTAGGCCACCAGCCGCTTGTCCCCGTTCGCTTCTTCCCGCGCAATCACCACTGCTTCTTGCACCCCATCGTGCTCCATCAGTCGCGCCTCGATCTCTCCCAACTCGATACGATAACCCCTGATCTTCACCTGATGATCGATCCGTCCCAAATACTCCACATTCCCATCTTCTCCCCACCTCCCCACATCTCCCGTCCGATACAGCCGCCCTCCCTCTCGCCTTCCGAACCGATCCGCTACAAACCTCTCGCTCGTCAGCTCCGCTCTCTTCCAATACCCTCGACCCACTCCTTCTCCTCCTATGCAAAGCTCTCCTCTCACTCCCACCGGCACTGGCTCTCCTTCTCTATCCAGCACGTACACTTCCGTGTTCTTCAGCGGCCGGCCGATCGGCAGTTGCTTTATCTCTTCCCCTTTCCATCCTTCCTCCATCGCGTAATGCGTCACATCGTCTGAACATTCCGTCGGCCCATACGCGTTCAGCATCGCTATCGCCGGATATAGACTCCTCCACCTACGGCATAATCCCACCGGGCACGCCTCTCCTGTCACCAATACCCACCTCATGCTCTCCAGTCTCTCCCTGCTCTCTCTCCCTTCTCCTACCATCGCCTCCAGCATCGATGGCACCGTCTCCCACACCGTCACTCCAACTCCGTCCAGTATCCTCAACAGCTCCTCCGGATCATGGGCTTCCTCCTCCCCGATGATCACCACCTTCCCTCCCACCAGCAGCGCTGCCAGAAACTGCCACACCGAGATGTCGAAACACTGCGACGCCGTTTGCGCCACCACATCCTCCCCCGTCAGTTGCAAATCCCCGATCTTTATGTAGAGATGATTCACCATCCCTCCCTGCTCCACCATCACTCCCTTGGGTGCCCCTGTCGTCCCCGACGTGTAGATAAGATAAGCTAGCTGCTGGGAGCCGCCTCCGCTCTCGTTCCATTCCGGATTGGTCTCTGCTCGGTCCCCCCAAGGCCCAACTCCATCATCCAAATCCACTGCCGCCAGCTTCTCGCCGACTCCGGAAAATAGCCCTTGCCATCTTCCTTGTCTCAGCAACACAACCGCCCCGCTGTCCTCCACCATGTATCTCAACCGCTCCTCTGGATAGGCCGGGTCCAGCGGCACGTACGCTCCACCTGCCTTCAGCACTCCAAGCAGCCCCACCATCATCTCCATACCCCGCTCTGCGCAGATTGCCACTCTTTCATCCGGCCCTACACCAAGCTCTCGCAGATAGTGCGCTAACCGATTCGCTCGCCGGTTCAGCTCTCCATAACTCAACGTCGCATCCTCATACACTACCGCCACCGCATCCGCCGTCTTCTCCACCTCCTCTTCAAACATCTCGTGTACACATCTATCTCGCGGATACTCCCCCTGTGTCGCGTTCCACTCATACAACAACTGTCGTCGCTCTGCTTCCGGTATTACCTCCAAGGTGCGCATAGGCCGGGACGGCTCGCTCTCCAGCGCTGTCACCAGAGATTCCAACGCCGTGTGCATGTATTGACATACTCGACGCGCATCTACCGACGCCTCTACCAGTGTTCTTAGGCTGAACCCCTCGCCCAGATCATTCGCGGCAAGGTTCAAGGGATAATTGGTGCGCTCCTCCCCGTAGAACCCCTGGATGCCTTCCCAAGCCCGCGCCTTCTCTTCCGAACGCGCCTGCCCTGCTCCCGCGCTGTGGCGATAGTTGAGCAACGACGTAAACAACGGCGCCGGAGCCGGCACCCCGCTGCATCGCTGCGCCAGCGCCAGCGACGCATGCTCATGCCTCATCAGCTCCGCTAACTGCCTGTGTGCTCCTCGCACGCTCTCCTCCGCTCCTTCCTCCCCTACTCGCATCTTCACCGGCAGCGTGTTGATAAATAATCCCATCGCCTGTTCGGCCCCTTCTCCGCCCTGCATCCGTCCGAACAGCACCGTCCCGAACACCACGTCCTCTCGCCCCGACGTCCGCGCCACCACCTGTGCCCAGGCTACGTGCCACAGACTCGCCGCGCCCACCCCAAGCTTCCGCGCTCGCTCCCGTATTCTCTGCGCCAGTCTCGCCTCCACTCTCATAAACGCCTGTGCAATACCCGTCCCGTCACCCTGCACGTTCAACAACCCGAACGGCGCTGTCGGCTCCTCTACGTCTCCCAACAACTCCCGGAAATACGCTTCGTGCTCCTCTCGGCTGATCCCCAACCTCGCCTGCACAACCAGATTGCGGAACGACTGCGGCGCCGGCAAGCGATCTCCTCGTCCCAGCAGATACGCCTCGATCTCCTCCTCCATCGCCTCCGTCGTCACGTGATCTCCGATCAGATGATGCTGTAACAACATCATTAACCAGCGATCTTTTTCCTCATCGCGCGCGATCACCACTCGCAACATTGGCGCTTGCCTCACATCCATCCGGTACGACCGCGGGTTGTAGCGCTCGAGCAATTGCGCCACCCCATCGCCCGCCCCAACCTCAAGCACCACTTCTTCCACCGGTAGCACTGTCTTCCGCCATACCACCTGCACCGGCTCTGACAGCCCTTCCCACACCATCCCTGTTCGCAGGATGTCGTGACGGTCGATCACCGCCTGCATCGCCTCAAGATACCTTTCCAGACGCTGCCGACTGTCGAAGCCGTACTCCCACGCAACTATGTAAGGATCACTCTCTCCGCTCATCAGGTGGTGAAAGAGAATCCCTTCCTGTAAAGGAGCCAGCGAGTAGATGTCCTGAATGTTCGCCGCTCCGCCCGGCACCACTTTCACAATCCGCTCAATTTCCTCTGCCGTCACTTGTGCAAGCGGCAGCATCTCCGGCGTAATCGCCTCGCACCCAGGTGGAATTCCATTCGGTGGAACTTCGATAGGAATGGTCTTCGAGCCAATCTCAGCCGCCAGTTCGGCCAGCGTCTGCGTCGCAAACAGCGCCCGCACATCCACTTCCAACCCGGCCCGTCGCATACGCGCAATAACTCGCACCGCAAGAAGCGAGTGTCCGCCCAGTTCAAAGAAATTGTCGCGACGGCCCACCCGTTCCACTTTCAAGACATCCGCCCAGATCTCGGCCACCGTCGTCTCCATCTCCCCCACAGGCTCCTCGTACCCACGCGCTCCATACCCGTCTCTCTCAGGCGCTGGCAACGCCTTCCGATCCACCTTCCCGTTCGCCGTCAACGGCAGCTGCTCCAAACACACATAAGCCGCTGGCATCATATACTCCGGCAACCTCGACCCTAGATGCCGCCGCAACTCTTCCGCTCCTATTCCTTCCTCTCCTTCTCCACTTGCCTCCCCGCGCGTGTAGTAGGCCACCAGCCGCTTGTCCCCAATCGTATCTTCCCGCGCCATCACCACCGCTTCACCCACACCTTCATGCTCCGTCAGGCACGCTTCGATCTCTCCCAACTCGATCCGGTATCCTCTTATCTTTACCTGCTCGTCTCGCCGCCCCTCAAACACCAATTCCCCGCTCCGCAGCCACCGCCCCATGTCTCCTGTCCGGTACAATCGGCTCCCCTCATCTTCCCTAAACGGGTTCGCAATGAACCGTTCCTCTGTCAGCACCTCATCGTTCAGATACCCTCGCGCCAATCCCTCTCCCCCTATGTATATCTCTCCCACGCTGTTGATCGGCTGCGGCTGTCGCCCCTCCCCTAGCACATACATCTGACTATTTCCGATCGGCCGACCGATCGGCGCCGCCGTCAAGCTCTCCAGTTCCTCCATCCCTCTTCCATCCGCTAGCTTCCACACGCTGCATCCCACTACTGTCTCCGTCGGACCGTACTCGTTGAAGTAGATTGCCTCCGGCAGCAGCTCTCTCTTCCATCTCCTCAGCCTTTGCGAACTCAGCTGTTCCCCTCCCACCACCACCACGTGCGCCGCCTCCCCCTCCTCCCTTGGCCGCTCCACATACTCCAATGCTTCCATGTGCGACGGCGTCATCTTGAACAGCCATCCTTCCTCTCCTCCGAACAACCGCTCTGCCAACCGGCTTATCGTACTTTCGTCCTCAGGCAGCAACTCCACCGCTTTTCCAACCACCAACGGCGCCAACAGCGTAGTCAACGTCGCGTCGAAACACAGCGGCGTACTCACCACCGATCCCTCAATCCCATCCCCCAAATACGTCGCCCTCGCATGCGCTATGTAGTTCGTCAATCCTCGATGCGTCGCCATCACACCTTTCGGCTTCCCTGTCGATCCCGACGTGTACAGGATGTACGCCAGATTCTCCGGCGTCACCCTCGCCTCAGCTCCCCTCTCCCCTCCTCTTTCTATCCCCTCTAGCCAACCGGGGTCGCTCCCAGCCCCATCCATCACTACAACGTCCACCCCTCTCACCGGCACCCCCTCTATCAATTCCGTGTTCACCAACACCCACTCTATTCCCGCCTCCCGCGCCATATCCTCTACTCGTTGCTTCGGCAGCCCTGGCTCCAGCGGCACGTACGTCCCCCCAGCCTTCATCACCCCTAACACTCCTACCATCATTTCCGCCGACCGCCTCAAGTAGATCCCCACTCGCGACTCTACCTCTACACCCGCCTCCACCAAATACCACGCCAACCTCTCCGCCTTCGTGTTCAGCTCCCGATAGCTCAGCCGCTGTTCCCCATAAATCACCGCACACGCTTCCGGCGTCTTCTCCACCTGCTCTTCAAATAACTCGTGTACACACTTCTCTCTCTCGTACTCCCTCTCCGTCGCATTCCACTCATACAACAACTGCCGTCGCTCTGCTTCCGGCAGCAGCGGCAGCCGATCTATAACTTCCGTCTCGTCCGCTACCATCCCTTTTAGAATTGCACGCAGATACTCCACATACCGCTCAACCGTCCTTCGCTCATACAGCGCCGTCGCATACACCAAACTACCCACAATCCCTTCCCCAGCATCCCGCAACGACAACATCAGGTCGAACTTCGCTACGACATCCGACACCGCGCCCAACGGTCCTAACTCCACGCCAGGCATCGCCAGCCCTCCGCCCCCGGCATTCTGTTCCCAGTCAAACAACACCTGGAACAGCGGACTGTGCGACAGACTCCGCGCCGGTTGGGCGATCTCCACCACCTGCTCAAACGGTATGTCCTGATTCTGCTGCCCTGCCAGAACCTGCTCCTTCACTCGCTCCAACAGTTCCTTCACCCTCGGCGATCCCGATACATCCAATCGCACCGCCAGCGTGTTCACGAAAAACCCGATCAGCCCTTCGATCTCCACCCACCCACGATTGGCCACGGGCGTCCCGATCACCACATCTTCCTGCCCGGACAGCCTCGCCAGCCCCGCCCCCCATCCCGCCAGCAACGTCATGTACAGCGTCGTCCCGTTCCTTCTGCTCAACTCCTTCAACCCCCGAGTGAGATTCTCCCCCAACGCTATCCTCACCCATCCCCCCTCATGCTCCTGCTCCATCGGACGCGGATGGTCCGTCGGCATCTCCAGCAGCGACGGCGCCCCTGCCAACGTCCTTTCCCAGTACTCCCCCTGCTTCCGCAGAATCTCCCCTTCCATACACTCCCGCTGCCACACCGCGTAGTCCGCATACTGCACCTCCAAGTCGGGCAGCGGGTCCTGTTCGCCTCGGGCAAACGCCCCGTAGAGCGTACTCAACTCTCTGATGAACACTCCCATAGACCAGCCATCGGAAACGATGTGGTGCATCGTGATCAGCAGCGCATGCTCCTCTTCTCCAATCCGTATTAAGCGCCCTCGGATGAGAGGCCCTCCTTCCAAATCAAAACCGGTTGCCGCCTCCTCCCTCACCAAACCATCCAGTTCTCGTTGGGCGTCACACCCTTCAGATAAATCGTACTCCACGAGATGGAACCGGCTCTCCGCCGCAGACTTCACACATTGCACGGGCTCGCCTTCCAAGAAGACGAACGTCGTGCGCAATGCCTCATGGCGGGCAACTATCCGGTCCAGCCCTCGCCGCAAGGCTTCGCGATCTAGCGCGCCCTTCAGTCGCCAACCGTTGAAAATGTGATAGGCCTCGCTCGCTCCCATCTGCGCCAACAGCCACAGCCGCTGCTGGGCATAGGACAACGGCAGTCGCTGCGGACGAGGCAGCGAAGCGATCTGCGGCAGCTTGCTGACCACATTGTTTTCACCACGGAGTCGCTTCTCCAAAAGCAGTTGCCGGGTCGGCGAAAGCTTTGTCTTGCGCTCTAGTAAAGAACGTTTCATGTTCGGTGACTCTGTTTCGGGTGCTGTAGGTGGCAGTTTGAATTGATTTGCGTTTTCTCAACGCCGAGCCCGAAGGCACACAATTGCGGCCCTACTTTGGACAGGAAATCGAAAAACGAGCGATCTGAAAATACTCATTGGGAAAAGGCTTGACTACATCAGCGTTATGAGGCGACGGCTCTCGCTAAATTGCCTATTAGGTGTACCCTGCATGTCTGCGACCAGTGCAATTCAATGAGCCTCGCCAACCAATTGGTCAATATCCGCTTGCGGAGGAATCTGCTCGATTTCGTCCAAGATCATCTCTTCGATAATGTCCGCCAACTGTTCTATGGTAGCCGCCTCAAACAGGCTACGGACGAGGAGATCGACGCCAAATGTCGCGCGCACCCGGCTGATCAGGCGGATGGCCAGCAGTGAGTGGCCGCCGAACTCGAAGAAGTTATCGTCAATTCCCACCCGGTCCAGGCTCAGTAATTCGGCGAAAAGGGCGCAGAGAATCTTCTCCTGCGGCGTTCTGGGTGGCCGGTATTCCCGCTCGTGCCACTCAGGCGCTGGCAGCGCTTTGCGATCGAGTTTTCCGTTCGGAGTCAGCGGCAAGACATCCAGGTGTACGTAGGCCGATGGAACCATGTATTGAGGTAATCCGGACGAGAGATGGCCGCGCAGTTCCTCGGCTCCGATCTCCTCACCGGTATAGTAGGCCACCAGCCGCTTGCCATCTTCGCCCTCATCACGTGCAATCACCACCGCTTCACTCACACCTTCATGCTTCATCAGGCACGCTTCGATCTCTCCCAGCTCAATCCGGTACCCCCGAATCTTCACCTGATGATCGTTGCGCCCTATGAACTCTATCGCCCCGTCCGCCAACCACCTCCCAAGGTCTCCCGTCCTGTACATACGTCCGCCACCATCGCCGCTAAAC
>Ga0207684_10007200_pt1 | contig 10052 bp, 12 predicted proteins | sample KBSK5501metaG_FD_184342 | JGI IMG/M metagenome (GOLD analysis project Ga0207684, IMG submission 184342) | Corn, switchgrass and miscanthus rhizosphere microbial communities from Kellogg Biological Station, Michigan, USA - KBS K5-50-1 metaG... | ecosystem: Host-associated > Plants > Roots >... | reverse complement strand
GCGAAGTCTTCATCTCGTTTCGAGGTGAACCTCTTCGCGAGGTTGCGGGATGGCTGCATGAGTACGAGCGGTTCTGGAATGAACGCCTCGACCAGTTTGAGCAGTATTTTAAGGACAAAAAGAAAAAGGGGAAAAAGAAATGAGGACAAAAGCCGAGACCATTGAATTTAAGTTTGAACGAACAATCCCCGCTCCTCCCGGTGAAGTTTTCGACGCGTGGCTGGATCCAAAGATTCCCGGCAACCCCTGGAATGCAGCCGAAAAGTTTGTGTTGGATCCGAAAGTAGACGGGCTCTTTTACTGGACCCTCAAGGGGACGTCCCATTACGGCCGATTCACGGAGGTCGAGCGGCCGGGTCGAATTCAGTATACCTGGATGTCACCCAGCACCTTGGGAGAAGAAACGACGGTGACCGTTACCTTTCGGAAAAAGGGGGAAGACACCCTGATGACTCTGGTGCATTCCGACCTGCCGGACTGTGAGCGGGCCAAGGGGCATGAGAATGGCTGGAACTACTTTTTGGGAGTCTTTAAAGAGCAATTTGGGGATGGTTCCCGCAAGAAATTCCGCTGGGATGAAGCTCATCCTCTGAACAAATAATGCCGCTTTACGCGCCTGCGCCAAAACTAATTCTGGAGATACTTTCATGAACGCACTCAACGCTACAACAACGGAAGCCCGCGGATACGCACCCGTCAATGGCCTGAAGATGTATTACGAAATCGAGGGAACCGGCGATCCGCTCGTTTTTATCCCGCCTGTCTTCGGATTTGCCGGGTTGAAATCATTTCCTGAACTGGCTCAAAATCATTCGGTCATTACGGTCGATCTCCAGGGAAATGGTCGCACGGCGGACATCCCGGAGCGTCCGATTTCAATCGAGCAGTATGCCGAAGACGTGGTTGGACTTTTGAAATTTCTTGAAATCTCAAAGGCCGACTTTCTTGGTGAAAGCTACGGTGGCGACACAGCGGCTGTTATCGCGCTTCGCTATCCCGAGCTGGTACGTCGTGTGGTGACCTACTCAGCAACTTTTGCCCCTCCTCCGAACACCTTAAACCCTGAGACCACGCACTATGATCATCCGCCTACCTCTGAGACCAGAGACGTCCAATTTCAGAGAGAAAGCTACAGGAGAGTCGCACCCGATCCAAATTACTGGCCCAAGATTTATGACAAGGTTTTCGGCATTCAGTGGAAAGGCTTTTCGAAAGAAGAGTTGGCTTCCATCAAAGCGCCGATTCTCATCATTCAGGGCGATCACGATTTTGTTCGCCTCGAGCACTCCGTTGAAACCGTCAAGCTCATCCCGCACGCCGAGCTTGCGGTGATTCCGAGCGCCAGCCACTTCGCTCTATCTTCGGAACAACAGAGGGTGGTCCCAATCATTAAGCAGTTCCTGGAAAAGCCTGCGAGGCAACTCCCCTTGGTTACCGCCAACGTTGGCTATCACCCGGGTGAAACAAGATAAGGCCAACCGGAGAAATTTAGAAATTAGAGGTCATGACAAAGATGAACAAATCCAAGAAAACACTCGAATTCAAGTTCGAGCGGATAATACCAGCTTCTCCGAGTGAAGTTTACGATGCGTGGCTGAATTCGAAGATCACTGGCACACCCTGGAATGTGGCTGACAAGCTAATTCTAAATCCGATAGTGGATGGGTTTTATTACTTGCTGGCACATGGATTTTCACATTACGGGCGATTTACCAAAACAGAGCGACCGGACCGAGTCCAGCATACTTGGGTATCGCCGCACACCATGGAAGAGTAGTCTACGGTTACTGTGTCCTTCAAAAAACAGGGAAAAAAACCTTGATGACTCTCGTGCATTCCGATCTTCCAAATACTGACGGCGGAAGAGCGCATAAGGATGGCTGGAACTACTACTTAGATATTTTCCCTGGGCAGTTTGGGAAAACTTCGCAACTTTAGGAAATTATTCACTGGTTCTAGTTTCGTAGCAAAGTTTCGTGGCAAAGACGAGTCTATCGCCATGTGCCCAGCGTGCCTAACAACAATCTTGATCGCAGGTGCAACTTCGGGCGGTGGACTCTTGGCACTCACTCGATTTGTAAAGGGGGATACCGGCATGAAAAAGAGTTCAAACGAAATTGAGCATAAGGTTGGGACACGTAAAGAGTGGCTCGCGGCTCGGCTCGATCTACTCAAGGCGGAAAAGGAACACACTCGACGCGGCGACGAGATAGCGCTAATGCGGCAAGAGTTGCCTTGGGTTCGGATTGACAAAGACTATCGATTCGAAACTGATCAGGGAAAGGTTTCTCTCTCGGACCTCTTTCGCGGGCGCTCGCAGCTCCTTGTCTACCACCTCATGTTCGGGCCCGACTACACCGCTGCCTGCCCCTCCTGCTCGGCGATCGCGGACGGGTTTAATGGCTTCCAGATTCACTTGGCAAACCATGACGTGATGCTTTGGGCGATATCGCGGGCGCCACTCTCAAAGCTGCAAGCGTATAAGTGGCGGTTGGGATGGACCTTCTCGTGGGCGTCGTCGTTCGGCAGCGACTTCAATTCCGACTACAGCGTCGGCTTCAGTCCTGAGGAGCAACAGCGCGACGGAGGGATCGAATACAACTACCGACCCGAGGACGCGTGGAAGCCTTCCAATGCGGGTGGCGCTTCCTCCCTGAACGTCTGGGGCACTGGAGTCGACATGCCAACCTTTCTCCGCGAAAGGCCGGGCGTGAGCGCCTTCGTTCTCGAGAACGGCATCGTCTACCACACCTATTCGAGCTATGCGCGCGGACTCGACTCCCTCTGGGGCATGTGGCAATGGCTCGACCGCGCACCCAAGGGGCGCAATGAGACGGGCCACTGGTGGCGTCGCCACGACGAGTACGACAAGGGCTGATCCATTTTCACGACAGGAAGGAATCATGGCAAAGGTAATTTTTGGAAATCATTCATCGGTCCTCGTTCCGCAGCAAGATCGGGACAGTATTCGTAAATTTTATTGCGATGTCTTGGGCGGCAAAATCATGAAGGTGGACCCGGAAAGGGACTTCGTTCGCTTGGGAGATAACTTCTACATCGGGTTTCTCTACGGGGACGTCACAGACGAGAGCGAGTTCTTAAGAAGTTTCAGAGCGATTTGGCTGGAACTCAAGTCCGACAACGTAGACGAGATGAGCCGAAAAATCCTCGAATCCGGTCTCGTCAGGAAACTTGAGGTGCCGGACCCCCATCTTTACTTCCAGGCTCCAGGCGGTCAATGCCTCCGATTATTCGGAATCGACGAGGACATGTCCTTTTATGAGGGGGCCGGAGCAGGCCCGGACGTGGCAAAGGTCAAAGAGGCCATCAAAAGGGAGCAAATGAAAGAATGAGCTCCGGAATCAATCATCAAGTGGGCATTAAGGCATCAGCGGAGGAGATCTACTAGTACTTAACCGAGACCGAGAAACTCGCTCAGTGGTGGACAACGGACACGAGAGGCAGCGGTGAAAAGGTCGGGGACACTCTTGAATTTCGGTTTTATGCCTTCTGCCAAAAATTCAACGTCAAGGAACTTAAGCCGGGAAAGCGTGTCGCCTGGAAATCCCCGAAGGGCCAAGGTGCAGACGAATGGGGAGGAGACTGAAGTCAGCTTCGATTTGTCGACGGATGAGAAGCAGACCTTCCTTCAGTTTCGGCACTCGGGCTGGAGAGAAAGCACAGACTTTCAGGGTCATTGCTCGATGAGATGGGCCGTGTTTTTGTTGAGCCTCAAAGACGTGCTGGAGAGAGGAAAAGGGCGTCCCTACCCCTATGACCTAGAGGTTCATTACCGGTGAGTTCCAAACCACTACGCGTCTAGTTGGCGACTATGCCATAGAGTGCACTCTGAGGGGCCGAGTTACGATTTTGGGAGTGCGGTCGTGCAAAATTAAGATGGTGCCCGTGATCCGGTTGACGCGTCTAAATTCCGACGGGGTTCCTAAACATGCCTTTGTCGTACGAAGTTCGCTCCCTTTACCGCTTTGGGGTCTTTGAGCTGGAAGCGCACACCGGGGAGTTGCGCCGAAACGGTATCAAGCTGAAGTTGCAGGATCAACCGTATCAGGTTCTGCTCAAATTGCTTGAACACGCCGGCCAGACTGTCTCTCGAGAACAACTACGGTCAGCCTTGTGGCCAGCCGACACATTTGTGGACTTCGAAACCGGCCTGAATACAACCATTAAGCGCTTACGGGAAACTTTGGGGGATTCGGCCGAGAATCCCACCTTCATCGAAACCGTCCCCAAACGCGGATATCGGTTCATTGCACCTGTGACCGAACCGAATTCCGGGTCCGAGTCGGTCCCAGAAAAAGTCGGTCCGGAGAGAGTCCGGCTAAGCACCATCCTAAAACTCGGTGCCGTCCTGATTCTGGCGGTATTGTCGGTAGGCTTCGCTTTGCGCCACTGGAGCACCGCGTCATCGCTGCCTGCTCGGGTATTGGACTTTACTCAGCTCACGAGTGATGGCCAAGCAAAACAGGGACGCCTCCTGAGCGATGGTTCCCGGATCTATTTTTCCGAGGTCCTGCCTGTAGGGCGAGTCGTTGCCCAGGTCTCGGCAAAGGGCGGAGAGACGACAAGAATTCCGACCACTGTCTCCAATCCTCGCCCCGCGGATATATCGCCAGACGGAACAGAATTACTGATCCTGTCTGGGGACATTTCGAAGAAGGAGGAAACCTCCGGTGGTGCCTTGTGGATCCTTCCGGCTGCTGGAGGATCCGCCCGGCCCGTCGATAACGTGGTCGCCACAGATGCGGTATGGGGTGAGAGAGCGGAGACCATTCTCTATTGCAACGGGCACGATCTCTACGTCGTAAACAGAGATGGTGCGAACCGACGGAAAACCCTGACCGTTTCCGGGTACGTCGAGTCTCTCCGCAGGTCACCAAACAGCCAGCTTTTGCGATTCACGATGACCTCTCGAACCATGGGAGGCACCAGCTCCATCTGGGAAGTGTCGGCGAATGGTGCTGGCCTCCGGCAAGTCGTTCCCGGATTGCCCGGATCGGCCGCCTGCTGCGGCGCGTGGATGGCCGGCAACGACGACTTCTTGTTTCAGTGGACTCGTGCGGGCAGGACCGACCTTTGGGAACTGCCGGGCAACCGCAGTGTTCTCCGTCCGGCAATCCGCTTGACGGCAGGGCCAATGAATCTCTCCGAGCCCACCGCCAGCGGCGCGCCGAATGAGGCCTTCGTCGTAGGCAGCATCCCTCGGGCCGAGCTAGTCAAATACGTTCCACAGACAGCAGAGCTTGTGCCCTATCTTTCCGGAATCTCGGCTGAGGGAGTGGAAACCTCACGCGATGGGCAGTGGTTGGCTTACACCCTATTCCCTGAAGGGACGTTGTGGCGCAGCAACATCACAGGAACCGAGCGGGTACAGCTCACTTTTCCACCCATGCGTGCGTTTCTCCCGCGGTGGTCGCCGGATGGAAAACAGATCGCCTTTATTGGTACGGCGCACGGCGATCGCTGGACAACCTATGTGATTCCTGCTCAAGGAGGCGTGGCGCGGCAGATGATTCCGGGAAATGATGAAACTGCCGATGCCACCTGGACACCAGACAATAAGTCGATCGTCTTTGGTCCCTGGAAAGGTGGGGAATCGCGGGGCATTAAGGTGCTGGACTTGAACACGAATCAAGTTAGTCCTCTTCCTGGGGCAACGGAGATGTGGTCTCCCAGGACTTCACCGGACGGGCGCTACATCGCGGCGCTTTCTGAGCAGGACAGCAAAATGATGTTGTTTGACACGAGGACGCAGAAGTGGGAGCAACTTTGCACCGACTATTCCGGATATCCGAGTTGGTCGCGCGACGGCAAATTCCTTTACTTTCAAGACTGGAATCATGGAAGCGGATATCCCTCACGGGTGGTGCGTACCCGTATCAGCGACCGCAGGCTGGAAACGGTTTTGGATCTTAAGAGCCTTGATCGGTTGTCCATCGGAACATTCATGAGTTGGAGCGGGTTGGCTCCCGACGACTCTGTTCTGCTTTCGAGAAACAACAGTACACAGGAGATCTATGCTGTGAAGTGGTAAGCGTCCCCGGCACAGGCAGCTCAGACCTATCGCTAGGGCGCTCTTAAAGCGTTTGGTTTCAGACCATGGAGCTCCGCTGTTCCCACTCTTTTCCTCCTGAGCTCTGTGGAGATACGGCAGCCTATCAGTCGACCGTTCCTTAACTCTTCACCAAAGTGATCCGCGGCCGCCTCGTTCGGCTCCTCGCAGAACGCATGGCCTAATTCGTGGGTAACCGCGAGCTCGAGAAGCTTAGGCATTGACCTCTGCCACTCCTTCATCAGCTCAGATGTGCGCAGTGGATCGTGGACGAAGAGCGCTTCTTCGAGAAACGTTTCCCGGAGTTCGAGCGCTGTGAAGGCGGGGCTGTCGGGATTCAATCGCAGTCTCTGGGAAATCGGCTTCCAGTCTTGGGAGCGTACCAGAACCCATGTCCAATGCCCCAGCCCTTCGATCGGGTAATGATCCAATACCTTTTTCAATTCAAGGATGTCCTCTTGGCACTGCGTCAGGGAGTAACCCGTATGGCAGTAGAATTCCTGACTAGACAGTATTGCCCTCTCGGTTTCTGGCCTCGCAATCTCCGCTGCGGTCTGACCCGCTGTCGGGAGCATCCACACCGAAACGATCAGACAGCAACTCATAACCAATCTCGACTGTAAGGATGCCACGGCTCTACCTCATCCGCAGTTGCGGGATAGGCAGAGATTGACCGGTCTGAAACCGCAGCTCTATAGACGGCGTCTGATTCCCGTCTGAAACGTGAATGACAAGCTAAGTTTTGCAGAGTGAAAGTGTTAGCGCCTGTCCTGAGAGGGATCGATAGGTTGCCGAAAGCGGCCAAACGCAATTCTCGGCAGGAGTGGGCCGAGTTAGCGGGAGGTGCTCAACCCTGGGTGCGGTAGAGTTTGCTCGAAAATCCACTGCAGTGACTCAGCCACTCAAAACACAATTTCCAGGTCCCATCGAGAAGCTGCAACTGTTGCGGGCACAATTCCGTACTTGAGATCCAGAAACGTCCGCAAGCCTTGAGGTAGGAATTGGACGAGCCCCTGCCAGGTCAGAACTTTGCACCGGCTTCTGAGCTCGGAAGTTTTTATGGATCGCAGGATTTCATACCAGTCCTCGATCAGGTCCAGCCGCCGCGCATCAAGAAGAACGCAAAAGCAAAGGTCGAGAGCGTACGCGGCCAGCACATCCCGCAACAGCTGATACGAGGCATATTTCTGTCCGCGCCGTGGCAGATCGCGGACCTCAAACACCGCCTTCAGATCACGATATCCTTCCTTTCGCAATGTGAGGCAGCCGTTGCTGCCCTCGGAAGAGGCGAATGAAGCAGGTTCCAGGTTAGTCAAATTGCGCAGCGCTTCCGCCACTCAAGGTGTAAGAAGCGCGCTGGATGTTGTGTACGACCGAGGCCAGAGTCTGAGGAATGAGCAGCCGCAGACCCTCCGTATCGAAGAAGAAGAACAATTGAGATAGTATCCATTGCCCTCTTGCGGGCCAGCCCCCCAGTTGTAATTGCGATAGAGTTCATAAAAGGAGCGTTCTTCTCCAGCCAGCGTAAGGTACCAACCTGGAGTGTTACGCAATGCAATGTACTTGAGTGGGTCCCAAGGATCTGTGCGCAATTCTGGGTCCTTCGGAGAACTCCAATCCTCTTCGCTTCTATCAAGCGGTACATAGACCGGACGCTCGAAGTCAGCCACCGTTGTCTGATGCGAGTCATTTGCCTGCCCGAAAGCAGCAGGGAGTAATAGAGCTATAACCCGGAGCAAGCTGAGTACACTGTTTGCGATTCGGAAGTCGCAGCACGTTTTCGGACATGGCTGTGCATCCGATCACCGGTCCAGTGCTCGTCGCGATGCTCGACAATCCAAAGAAGGTCGTCGCAGCCGTGTGCCACGGGCCCGCCGGTCTCCTGGACGGAACATGGGCCCTTAAGGATCGGCAGCTCACCGGCTTCAGCAATGAGGAAGAAACGCAGGCGGGTTTTGCCGGAAACGCGCCGTGGCTCTTGGAAGATCGCCTCCGTATTTCTGGCGCGCGTTACATCGCAAAAGCACCCTGGACGCCGCATGCCATCGCCGACGGCAACCTCATCACGGGTCAGCAGAACTATTCGGCCGGTGTAACAGCTGACGCGGTCCTCAAGCAACTAGCGGCTACCGTGTAAGCTCCGTCGAGTGCACGCCCTGACAGTGAAACCAACGACGCCAAGATCGCCCGCGCTCTCTCAGCTGGTCCAGACAAGGTCGCCCGAGGTGCGCGCATTATCGACACGGACAGAAATGGAAAGACCGTTGTTCTGCGCGAGGGGACCAACGGCTTCACCTGCATGCTTGGGAATCCAAGAGTCAGAGGCCTCGATAAGCACCATGCCAGCCCTTCGGGCCTGTTGCGCGTCGCTTGCGATGGGTCAGCGCGTTTCGATCTGGATAAGAACGCCAGGCGCGGACTTGTCGCGATTCGGCGAGGACCTTCAATTCCTTCGTGTACTCCGCGATCAGGCGGCCCACTAACGAATCACTTTGTTGCGAGAGGCTTTCCCGTCTCAAGCAGGCTCTTCAATGAAGACATCATGAGCGGCCAGCCCTCGACCGATCCCGAATAGGTCGCGGTTTTGTCGTGGAAGTCGTCGTGGGCGACGTGAAGTTTAGTCGTCGATGGTCCGGCAGCGGACAACTCGTAGGTAACGCGAGATGCCCGATCTTTCGCGACCGACTCGTCCCAGTGCGCCTTCCAGGTCATGACGAGCCGCTTCTCTGGCTCGATCTCAAGAATTTCCCCGTCGACGACCTTGAAATCTCCGTCGCCTACGTAGGCATACGGGGCACCTTTCTTCAATTTGCTCTCAAGACGGGTACCGTATACGTAGTGCTTCGTCATCTCGCCATCAACGATTCCTTTCCAGACCTTGGCGACGGGCGCGCCGATGTAGATGTCATAAGCGAATGCAAGATCCTTAGCATTTGAAACCTCGTTCGATATCTGTATTGTTTGGTGGTTCCCTGTATTCGGGCCGGTCGACTTGCAGCCGGCTTTCAAATCTCGTATGCACCCGATGCCCACGAGCACGGTGATCACGGTCGAAAAGAAGATCGGCAACGGGAAGAAGTACGCCCAGACAATGCCGATGCTCGCCGCCCAGGTCAGGAAGAGAGCCCAGGTGACGGGCGCGAAGGCGCGACGATCGCCGGCAGTCATTCCCCCGAGGTGCCACGTTGTCACAGCCGAAAAGATGAAAAACAAAGAAACGATGCCGCCCATGCCGCGATAAAATCCGTACCACGTGCAGCTGAACCCCTGTGACATGACGTGTACCGACTTCATCGCGGACACTACTGAATCACTCTCCGGACCGAACATCGGCGTCGCGACAACCGCACCCAGAGTGTGGCCAAGTGTGTACAAGACAAGGAAGTACGATGCCAGCCGGTACACGTTAAAGTACCGAGCTCGTACGCCTTTCGACGTGCTTACCGTCGACCGGCCGGATGAACGAGCGTCGGGGATGATCGCACTCATGGGACACCTGGGCTAGCGCCGGGTATGTAATCAATATTGGCGCCACCGTACAAGTTTGTATTGTAAAAATGGGAAGCGCTTTACTTGAGGACGAGGCGCCGTCCAAACTCATTGGAGACCTCGCGACTGAATTTTCCCGGCGGGTAGCCCGTCATCTTCTTGAATTCCTTGGTGAAGTGCGCCTGGTCATAGTAGTAGTCGTGAAGCTCTTCTTTCAGAACTTCAAAGGGTAGGCTCTGAGCCCATTTCCGGTAAAACTTTTGGAAACGGAAGATCTCGGCCAGGGGTTTTTGGGGAAAGACCGACGTGCCGGCTGAAGAGCTGGTCCAGGTACCTGCGGGTAAACCCAGTCCGTCGCTCCAGTTCCTTAATGGGCATGCGCCCGTCCGCGAGCTCAAGAGTCCTGACGCAGAAATCAATGAGGCGGTTGTCCACCTGGTTCTTTAGCAGGAGTCCGACCAACGAAGGGCTTCCCGGAAGTCCCGGCCCCATT
>Ga0207684_10007199_pt1 | contig 10052 bp, 9 predicted proteins | sample KBSK5501metaG_FD_184342 | JGI IMG/M metagenome (GOLD analysis project Ga0207684, IMG submission 184342) | Corn, switchgrass and miscanthus rhizosphere microbial communities from Kellogg Biological Station, Michigan, USA - KBS K5-50-1 metaG... | ecosystem: Host-associated > Plants > Roots >... | reverse complement strand
GCCCCACAACCGCACAAAGTTTCCCGCCCTCCATCGGGTAAACGGCGTGGATCTTCCTGAGAGTCTTTGAGATCGACTTGCCCCTCTGACGATCCTTCGCTGGATCGTGCATCCTGAAACAGCAGACCAGATCGTGGCCACAATGACAAGCCACTGACCCGCGTTGATGACACGAGTTTTCTTTTGCCATCCTACGTATGAGACAAAAATACAGGCTGCGACCAACAGTATGCAGCCGACCTGCATGAGACGAAGTTGGCGTTCGGGTTTGCTCATTTACCCGCTTGGCCCGGCATACCTACGTCGCTCACTGGATATATTCGATTTGGCAGAAACGAGTCATGGAGAGTGGGCTGTTTTGGATTATTTCGCGTAATGCAGTTGATGCCGAAGACTCTCAACGATTAGACCGATCAAACCATACGTGGCAGCATTCGCAAGAAGGGACCAATATAACCCAAGGGCAAAGTGAAAATGGATACTCGCAAACACAACTGGGCAAGTAAATTCCACGAAAGTCACAATCGGGTCGGCAGAGGTCATCGCTGGAGGGGTGGTTGCGAACGCGTAGAGTGCCCAGCAACACGCAATGAGAAAGCCTGCACTCGCCCACATAGCTATTCGGTATTTCATGCTGCCGCTCTTGCTGAGCCGGTTCAATAATCCCACCAATTTCGCCAAATTCAAAACGTAGATCAGCGAAGCTTGGCCCGCGCATATGTTGATGGCGAACATAACGCGAAAGTGTTAAACTGCCCTCCGTGGACGAAGGACGCAAGCGCGTGATTCTGATTGCGGCCTCAATTCTTGCAGCGCGGAAACTGGGTCAGTACGATGGCGGCAAGCGGGTTCCTGCTACGATGTGCGCAATAGCGGATGCGATTCGTTGGCCAGAGGAGATCCTGAAAGAGATTGATCGGCAATGGCCGACTCGGTAGTGCTGCACAGGCTAAGTTCAGAGCAAAAAAGCGGAAGAGCTAATTGCCAGATTACTGGGTTGTGCCTCCCGAGGATCGGAAGGTACGAGCAACCCCAAGCCGCTTCGCCTGCGCCCCGTTTACACGGGGAGTTCGGGCGCTCATATGCTAGATCATGGCCTGCCAAATCATTTCTCTGTCGCGTGTGAGTATTGCGACATGTCGCACGATTACTACCAAGCTGAGTTGCAGATCGTAAGTTTGCCGTGGGTCCACAGCAAGAATCTTGTCAATGTGTAAACCTGAGCCTGATCCTCGACTCCGACGTACCAAGGAGGGTTGTATGGTGGTTATGAGTCATAAGGGACAGCTGCTGGTGGTCACAGTTTTCGTCTTAACCGTCGTCGCAAGCGGGCAAGCACAGGAGAAAAGGAAGGCCATCCACACAACAACGGCGTGTCACGATCTTATCGTTAGGGTGAGCGAAATAAGATTCGATAAACCGAACAGCGGCACTACAGAACAAATGGAACAAGCTTTATCCCGAGAGAACGAAGCTTACGGATTGAAACATCAACTTGACAGATGCGTGATGGAGACTCCAGCACGCCTCTCGGTGAAAGATTGGCAGCTTGCAGTCCTTGCAGAGGCAAGCCTGCAACAAGAATTTGACCAAGTGACAGCAGCGTTTGAAGTACAACAAGAAAGAGACGTGGCTCAGGTCAATTACGAGGTGCTCCACGAAAGAGATCAGCAATGGCAGAAGGATTTCGCCGATTTAGTACAAAAGTACAATGCTCTCGTAGACCGATGCGCCTCGATTCCCAATCCCCCGAAACCGCTGGTCTGCACTACAACCAATTTGGGCCACGGCGACAGCACGATGGTTTGCAACTGAACCTGAAGAACCAAAACCAGAAAGGGAGCGTCGCTCGCTTCGAACTGTTGACTTGAAGCATAGGAAGATCAAAATTTCGTGTTTGGCGCGAACGCGGCTTAGGCGCCTGTCGGCGCACGTCGTGAATTGGAAGAAGTAATGCGGATTGCGCTACTTGGGCGGCACAACTGGTTTCCCAATGGTCCAGATAGGCTTGCGCTTCTTCTAGGCTCTCGAAGCGTTTTCCCTTGAGCGGTGTGTTCTTGGCGTGTCCGACACCGCGCTCAACTTTTCCTTTGCCCAAAGCCGTCAACTGCACATGGTCTGATCGATTCACAACAGGTTCGAATCATTCATCCCTTCACCGCTTTGCGGGCAGTCCTTCCGCTTTGTTGTTTCAAAGAAACTCTGGGGTGAGGACCGGGTAACGATTCAGCTTGCCGACGGTTCACCATTTTCAGTGCCAGTCAGCTGGACAGATGCTGTTCCTGCAGATGCGTATGTGAGCGTGGGAGGCGGTCGTTCTCAGTTCCGCGTGGAGGACTTGATGGCGTTAGCGGACCTGGTGGCTACGAGGCAGAGGCGATGACGACCATTTTCCAAGGGTCATGTAAATTACGTCCATTATGTCATTGTTATTATGTACATGATGAATCCTGCAATGGAAGTCTAAATACCGTCGCTAATGAGGGTAATATATCAGATAGTATCAGTGTATTGTTAGATTACTGACAATGCGAAACATCTTGACGCTCCTGTTTATATGGACGTAATAATAGTGACATCATGAAACGATTGCCCATAAGCAAGACCAGCCGTGCTGTGGATGCCAAAGTCGAGGCGCTTCGGCGTCAAGGAGCACTTCATCCCCATCCTGACAGTGTGCGCGATGAAGCGTTCCGCCGGGGTGAGTTCTTCGATCCCCGCGATCTCGTGCAAGTGCGTTATGAGATGCTGCGCCATCATCAAGTCGAGGGACAAGCGGTGACAGCGGTTGCAGGCGCATTCGGTGTGAGCCGGCAAGCGTTCTACATGGCGGAGGCTGCGTTCGAAAAGAAGGGTATCTCCGGACTACTTCCTCGTCAGCGAGGTCCGAAGCGAGCTCACAAGTGTAGCGATGAGATCCTCGAGTTTGTCGAACAATGGCGGGCGGACTCGCCAGCAGAGAAGGACGTCACCGAGGCCATCCGGAAACGCTTTGGTGTTTCGATTAATCCGCGTTCGATCGAACGTGCCCTGGCACGGCGGAAAAAAAAACGATGAGGAGGCTCTTCCCGTGAAGAACCTAGACCAGTTGATCGACTGCAAGCAAGAGTATGAACAGCTCCGTCGGGAGGCGCTTCATGTCGGCTCTCGCCGTGGTCATGGTCTGGCGCTGTTTCTGTCACATGGAATGATGGCTTGGTTGCAAGCCTTGACAGCACTGAGGTCCCATTCGGTTTCGCAATGCGAGCGGCAAGAATCAGTCGATCTTCCGTCCGTCCTGCGGCCCGATCTCACAACCTTATTGGCCAACATGGTTTTGTCTTGCATGACGAGAGAAGAGCATGGACACATCCACTAAAGTTACCGCCGAACATCTGGGACGTTTGGCATATCTATATGTTCGCCAGTCTACTCTCCGCCAAGTGCAGGAGAACCGCGAGAGCACGGCGCGTCAGTACGATCTGAAGCGGCGTGCGCAGGTCCTGGGGTGGGCTGCCGATCAGATCGTCGTTATCGATGAAGACCTTGGCTTATCCGGAGCCACAGCAAAAGACCGCAATGGTTTCCAACGTTTGGTTGCCGAAGTAGGACTTGGTCGGGTTGGTGTGGTCATGGGGTTGGAAGTCTCACGTTTGGCACGCAGTTCTACCGACTGGCACCGTTTGTTAGAGATCTGCGCTTTGGCCAATACCCTTATCCTGGATGAGGATGGAATCTACGACCCGAGTCAGTTCAACGATCGCTTATTACTGGGGCTGAAAGGGACGATGAGCGAGGCCGAGTTGCATTTGCTGCGTGCCAGACTCGTTGGTGGTCAGCTCAACAAAGCCCGGCGGGGCGAGTTGTGGATGAAACCGCCGATCAGTTTCGTACATGACAGCAGCGGGCGTATCGTGTTCGATCCCGACCAGCAGGTTCAACGAGGTGTGCGCTTGTTGTTTGAGACTTTTCGTCGGACGGGTTCCGCCCTGCGGGTCGTCCATCACTTCAAGACCGAAGGTGTCCTCTGGCCCAGGCGGATCGCCTCAGGCGTGCGTGCAGGGGATCTGCTTTTTGGACCACTCGATCACAGCCGCGTACTAGGCATTCTGCACAACCCGCGCTATACGGGAGCATTCGTCTACGGTCAAACCCGCCAGCGCAAAGGTGCCATTGGCGGACAGCTTCGTTACCGACGTCTGAAGCGAGAAGAATGGTCGGTATTCCTGCCCAACATGCATCCGGGATACATCTCCTGGGAGGAGTACGAATCCAACCAAGCGAAACTGCTCGCCAACGCGAACGGCTTTGGTGAGGACCGCCGCAAGAGCCCGCCTCGAGAAGGCGCTGCTCTGCTGCAGGGGCTTGTTATATGTGGTGTGTGTGGTCTACGTATGACGGTCAGGTATCACATCACTCATGGTCATCTGATTCCGGAATACGTGTGCCAACGACGCGGAATCCAAACTGCTGAGCCTCTCTGTCAACGGCTGCCCGGCGCCCAGATCGATCAGGCAGTCACCGAACTCGTCCTGAAAGCGGTCAATCCAGCTTCGTTGGATGTGGCCTTGGAGGTTTTTGAAGAGTTGCGGGCACGACAGGCTGAAGTCGATCGGTTGCGGCGGGCGCAGGTGGAACGTGCTCGCGAAGAGGCCGAACTGGCTCAGCGCCAATACTTGCTGGCTCGTCCGGAAAACCGTCTGGTCGTCGATAACTTGGAGCGGCAATGGAATGAAAAACTCGTAAGCTTGTCTCAAGCCGAGCAAGAGTACGCGCGGATGAGCAAATCGCAATCAGCAGCACTCACGGATGAAGATCGGACTCGCATCCATTCGCTGGCTTCCGACCTTCCGCGTGTGTGGAACGATCCGCGTACTCCGGCTCGAGATCGCAAGCGGATGCTACGGCTACTGATTGAAGACGTCACACTTGTGAAGAACCAAAAAATCCGAATCCACATCCGCTGGAAAGCCGGGTCAACCACATCGCTCGAACGGCCACTGCCTCTGAGCGCACCGGATCTGGTTCGTACCCCAGCAGAGATCGTCGAACTCGTCCGCGCTCTGGCCACCGAACAAACCGATGCTCAGATTGCACGGACCCTCAACGCGCGTTGCCTCCGCACTGGCAGGAAGCATTGCTTTACACGGCTGATCGTCCGGCATCTTCGCAGCGCGTACGACATTCCATCCTACCTCCAACATCTTCGCAGTCTTGGCTGGCTTACTGTACCTCAGATGGCTACGCAGATGAAAGTACACTCAAGCACCGCCAAGCGCTTCGCCCGTGAAGGCGTACTGCGGGCCGTCCGCGCTAATGACAGCGGCCTTATGGTGTTCGAGCCAACCGTTGGTCCCTTGCCTCAAGCGCAGCCTGGCAAGCGCTTCCGGGATCGACGCCGTTATCCTCGACTCGCATCCAACATGTCCAACGAGGTGCAGTATGAAGCCTGATCTTTCTGCCAGGGCGATTGGGGAGCCGTCAATACCTTCGTAAATACCCATCCAATCTGCTGTCTTGCTAAACAGCTCACCGTAGTTCCCATCACGGTCGCGCAGCAGATAGCGAGGAGCGCTATCCCAGGGAAAAGCTTCCATAAGCTGCTGTGCAGCCCCATTCGGCCGTGGGATGGGACATCACGCCGAAGTGGATGGGCCGGCGTCGATCGTGCGAGAGCACCACAAAAACGAAGAGCAACCGGAACGTTGCCGTCGGGACGACGAACACGTCTGTGGAGACCAAGTCTTTCAGGTGGTTCTCCAGAAAGGTCCTCCAGGTCTGCGAGGGAGGCCTCCGGTGACGGACCATGTACTTCGCCACTGTGCCTTGGGACACTTCAATGCCCAGCTTGAGCAATTCGCCGTGTATGCGGGGCGCTCCCCAGCGTGGATTGGCGAGACTCATCCTGCGGATCAAATCTCGGATCTCTTGGCCTACAGATGGTCGGCCGTTCCAAACTCGGCTCTTCCAAGTCCAGTAGAGGCCAAAGCCCTTGCGGGGCCAAGCGATGACGGTTTCCGGTTTCACGATCAGTAGGGCAGAGCGCCAACCGGGCCAAAAGCGGGAGAGCCATACCCAGATTCTGCGGTCTGCTGCGCTCAGTTCGAGCCGACGGTTTCGGTTTGCGCGCTGTAAGATTAGGAGCTGATGGCGCAGGGCGAGAATCTCAGCTTGCAGGGCAGCGCGCGGTCGGAAGGACCTTCGGAGAGACAACAACAACGAAAACAGGACAGGCATCATTGCTTCGGCAGGCTACACGGCAAGGCTAGTAGGTTCAATGGGATCAATGCGGATGGAGTTTTTGGTAGGGACAGGCTCGTTACGGTATCGGGTGAATTAACGAGAACGCGTGGAACGCCATGATCCATCGACATCGGGGAACAGCATTCAATTCGACACCTATGGATTAGGAATTTCACGGCCGGGCCCACGGAAGACATATTGAGGATCGTTTCTGGACAGCCCGCACTCCGGACAATCGCCAATGCAAAGTGAGGTGGGCTGTTCGCAACAAAGAGTCTCATGATGTCTTAGGACTCTCACTGAGCTTTACACCGCGCGATCACCAGCGTGATGTCATCCTGCTGTTCGCCGCTGGTGAATTGCTGGACAGCCGCTACGATTGCCTGCAGAAGAGATTGCACCGGCAGATGGTCATGGGCTCTCAGGGTTTCGAGCAGTCGGCACGCGCCAAACTCTTCACCGTCGGCGCGAGATGCTTCGGTCACGCCGTCGGTATACAGCACCAAAGTATCACCCGGAGAAAGCTGCACTTCCGCAACGTCGCAATGCCAGTCCTCGAACAGTCCCAGCACCGTGCACGTGGATTCCAGCCGTTCGACCGCGAAATCTCCAGAGTCCCGGCCTTGCGAACCCCTACTAGCGCGCAGGAGCAGGGGCGGAAGATGTCCGCAGTTCACATAACGCATCCGGCGGCTGGAGTCCTCGTAATCCGCCAAGAACAGTGTAGCGTAACTACTGTCCGCGCTGTTCTCGTAGAAGAGGTGATTCACAGAAGTGAGCAGCCCAGCTAGGTCTTCGAGTGCCATCGCATACTGACTCCGCAAGTTGGCTTGCAGATTGGCCATCATCAGCGCGCCCGAAATTCCCTTTCCGGCAATGTCGGCCAACACCAGGACCACGCGGCCGGGGTGTAACTCGAGGAAGTCGTAGTAGTCCCCGCCGACCTGCCGAGCCTGGATACACCCGCCCATGTACTCCAGGGTTTTCAGTGGAGGCAGTTTCTGCGGCAGCAGCCTCGTCTGTACTTGCCTGGCAAACTCCATTTCCTGGGTGACCCGTCGCTCAGCCTCGATGCGCCCCGCCATTTCCTCGGCTAGACGGATATTCTCGAGGGCGACTGCTGCCTGACTCGCAACCGAGGCGAGAAGTCGGTGGTCTTCGTGCGAGTACGGCTCTTCGGAAAGCCGTGTACCCAGCACAATTACGCCCGTCAGGCGGCTGTCGCTGCTTAGGATCGGCACCAGGCACTCCGGTTGACTGGATCCAAACAGTCCCGGGCCATCTCCATTGGCCATCAGGTCAACGTCCCAAGGTACGCCTCGGCGCGCCAATGCTTGTAGCACAGGCGTATCCGGCGAGAGCAATGGTTCGAAATGCGACCTCGGATTATCATGCTGCAAATTGAGCCGCCCGTCGTTGCCTTCCAAATAGACGGCAATGGATGTCGGGTGAAGAGCTTGATTGATTTCGCCCTCCAGGAGATCGGCCAACTTGTCGCGCCCACGAGCTCTTCGGGTCTTCTGTACAAGGTTCTCGAGGACTTGTCGTGCGTCATACGCAGTGCGAAAGAAGGCCCGGTCAATGCGCTCGGTTCCGCGCTTCACCACCGGCGACGAGGCCCACACCAACACAATCCCGAAAATCGCGCTCAGAGCCATGCCAATGTTTGAGTCTGCCTGGAAGAATCGCGAGAAAATGTGCGTGAACAGCGCGATGGCCACGGCCGCAGCGATAAAGAGCAGGACGATGAACCCGCGCTGCACGAGCACGTAGCGGGCGCTCCTCTTCAGAAGAACGGGAATCTCAAGGACCCGGTGCTTGAGGACCGCATACCCAAACGAAAGTGGCATGAGGAATTGCGCGAGCACGGCGGGTGCCCAGATCCAGAAAGGAAACTCGAAGAAGTTTTCAATTCTCCAATAGAGTTGGAGCACGCTCAGCAGTAGTGCTGGGACCATTGCCGCTACTGTTCCCCACACCATTACCCGGGTCTTGCGGCGCGCCTCAACCGTCGGCGCGGATACGCTGTTCCAGACTAGCGAAACCAGTCCCATCCCAAAGCCGCCGAAGAGATAGGCGAGAAATGCGATGGTCGTCGGTCTTCTCGGCAATCTCTCCACCAGCAGAGCCACCGAATAAAGTGTCCGTGTCACCAGCACGAATCCCGCCAGCGGTACGGCTACAACAGCTCCGCATGCGAGCAGAACCCATTTCAACCAGGGGACCCGGCGGTCCAAGGGGGAGGAAACGGGAAACGTAGCGAAGAAAAAGTAGAAGAGCGCCGGCAGCATTCCATAGAGCGCGTACATATAGGCGAGCGCGAAGCCCCGAAAACTGGGATTCATCTCGCCTTCCATGAAGGCCAGGGGTGCCGCAGCGACAAAGCCACCAAAAATCAGCGCCAGCAGCCAGGCGTTGCGGTTGTCGAGCCGCAGAAACAGCACCGTCAGCCCCACGACGAGGAACAGCACCGGGTAGGAATTAAGCAGTTGGATCGCGACGAGCTGCGCCGATGTCCGCTGTGCGGGTGCTCCTTTTGTTCGAGCTCTCAATGTGACTTGCGTGCTTAGCGGAACGGCAACCCGCGGGCCTTTCACCAGCAGAGAAACGACCTCGCCGGGCCGGCCTCTGGCTATAGCTTGCGGCACGCTGAGATCGTGCACTGAACGGTTGTTGACCGCCAGAATGATGTCGCCGGGGCGCAGCCCTGCTACATCGGCGGCACTGTTTGGAGTCACTTGGCCAATCTCAATCTGGGTGCTCACCTTGCCCGGGTGGATCTGAAGCTCAGCTCCGAGTTCGGCAGCAGGTTGCCAGCGAATGTAGTACATCCATACAGCTGTGTAGAGGATCGTAGCCGCAGCAAATACCACTGCTGCAGCCATTGCCACCGGTCGTGGAATGGCGGAAACGCGCATGCTGTTCAGGTGAATGAGGCATTATAGCGAATGAGCAACTGACCCGACGTGGATCAACAAGGAACCAACAGGAGAATCAGTATTGGAGACGGGCTGCGCGGTCGGTGAATGCAATTCCCCATTGCTGCAAGCGCTGGACGAGTTCGGCCGGAACGCCGGCCTCACGGAACTGTTGTGCCGCTTCCCATACCTTCCCGCCACTGATATCTGTGCTCCGCAAAACCTCCATCCGAAACGTTTGTCGTCGACGTAACATTGTTACTTGCGCCGGGCGGAGTTTTTGCGGAGGCCACGGGTTGAACAGCGCCTATGTGACACCGCCTTATCTCCCTTTTGATCCGCAACGGGGAGGAGCAAAGATGCGCTGCTCACTTTGGAGCCTCGAAGTGGTAACCGGCCCCACGCACGGTCTTGAGGTGGCGAGGACTTTGAGGGTCAGGCTCGATCTTTTCGCGAATGCGACGGGCGTAGACATCCACCGAACGCGGTGTCACGTAAGCGGTATCGCGCCAGACGGACTGGAGCAGTTGGTCGCGAGTAAAGACGCGGCCGATGTGGTGGGCGAAATAATCGAGCAGCCGGAACTCCGTGGCAGTGGTGGTCACGAGGGTGCCGCGCACGATGAGGGTCATGGTGCCGGGATCGATTTCGATGTCACCGATTTTGACGGGCGCTTGCGACAGGAGCGGCCGTTCGAAACGACGCAGTACGGCCTTAACCCGCGCCACCAGTTCCCGCGGGCTAAATGGTTTGGAGATGTAATCGTCCGCGCCCAGGTCCAGCCCAAGAATGCGGTCGGCTTCGCCCCTTTTCGCCGTCAAGAAAATGACCGGGGTGGCCGCGAGCGATGGGATCTGCCGAATCTGGCTGCAGAGTTCGAGGCCATCTTTACCCGGAACCCATGATATCGAG
>Ga0207684_10007198_pt1 | contig 10052 bp, 6 predicted proteins | sample KBSK5501metaG_FD_184342 | JGI IMG/M metagenome (GOLD analysis project Ga0207684, IMG submission 184342) | Corn, switchgrass and miscanthus rhizosphere microbial communities from Kellogg Biological Station, Michigan, USA - KBS K5-50-1 metaG... | ecosystem: Host-associated > Plants > Roots >... | reverse complement strand
AACGGTCACAGCGTTCGCAGGAACGCGACGAGGTCTTCCTTCTCCTGCACGGTCAAGTGAAGCTCGAAGCGCGTGTCGTAGAAGTTGACGACGTCGGCGAGGGTCGCCGCCGAGCCGTTGTGGAAATAGGGCGCTCGCGCCGCGAGGTCTCGCAGGATCGGGCCCTTGAACTTGCCGACGTCAGCCCACTTGCCCGTGATCAGGGCGCGGCCGGGGTCCGACGTCTGAACGATCTCGTGCGTCGATTTGTTGTCGAGCGTGAAGAGCGGCAGGTCCGGAGTGCGCCGCGTCGCGTCGGCGAGGCCGATGTTCAGCGGCGCCGGCACGGAGTGGTTGCCGACGTTGGGGCTGTCGTGACAGGTCCCGCAGAAGCCCATGATCGTGGGCTGCCCGAGCTTGTCGTTCAGGCCCGCGACGCCCTTGATCGCGATCGGCCGGTTGTTGAAGAGGCGTTCCCCGTGGGCGACTCTCTGGCGGGCGACGAAGAGCTCGCGCGAAGGAAAGGACGCGGCCCTCTCCCACTGCGAATAGAGGTCGAAGACCTCGGGTCGGAACGCAGCGCCGGTGGGATTGAGGCCGAGCGGGTCGTTGATCCCGATGAAGAACTCCTGCCCGGTCAGATTCGCCGTGCCACCGCGCGCGCCGTCGGCCTGGAGGGCGCCGGCATCCTCGTCCCGCGTCTGCGCCGTATAGAGCGCCATCTGGAACCGGGCGATTCGACGCTGCTGATCCTCGGTCGGAGCGGCCCCTTGAGCGTGGCCCATCGTTGCGTCCAGAGCCTGATGCATCAAATTGGCTTCGAGGGATTGCCCGGGAAATGTCTCGCGCCCGTCCCACATCACCGTGCTCAGGAACGAGACGTTTGTAGAAGGAAGGATCCGCCGGTACACGGAGACCTTGGCGGTGCCCGAGCAACCGTAGGGGCTGTCGACCGCCGTCACCGCGAACTCCACGTCTGCCGGGACCGGAAGCTCGATCCGTATGAGACCTTTGCTCAAGAGAAGGCTGTAGGCCTCCTGCCGCGCCTCTCGGGTCGAGACGTCCGTCGTGTCGCAGTTCGACCCGTCGTTGGTCCGGAAGATCGGATCCATCCCGTCGGTCGCCGCGAAACGCCGCTGGATGTTGGCCGGCGTGACGGTCCAACCGGAGTCGGGCTGATGACAGGTGACGCAGCGGCGCCCGTTGGTTCCGAGAACCTGGAAGAACGGGTTCGACGTATCGATGATCCCGGCGGTGGAGATCGTGTGGAACTCGCCGCTCGAGTTTGACAGCGGAGCGACCGGCATGGGCGGAATCCCCGGATCGATGACGCTCTCGCCGGTCCTCCCAGTGGTGATCATCGCCGCGCCCAGCGCGAAGACCGCCATGCACGAAAGAGACGCGCGACGGCGTTTCTGAAGGGTCGTGGATCTACGCATGGTTGTTGCCTCCCGCGGAGCTCAATCGAGCTGCAAATCGAGCGTGTCCGTCTCCGCACGGGCGGGGCTGGAGGCGATCTCCGAAGCTCGCGCCGCCGGGCCTGTTTCGAGGCCCGCCTTCGCCGAGGCGGGAAGCAACCGGCGGGAGCCGCCGGAAAGCGAAACGACACCCACCAGGGTCAGGCAGAGACCGGCCGCGAGCCAGCCTCCCCATCTCAGGACCGTTCCCTTGTTCATGACTCCTCCATTGAGAGAAATCGCAAAACGACTGGAAAAAGCGACAAACGGCCCGCACGGCGCTCGGCAGCGCCCTTCGGCGTCCTCGCCCGCCGTGGTAGCATCGAAACGTTCCTCTCGGGCTGAGACTTCTCGTGGTGGCCACGATCTCGTCGCTCATCTCCTCCACCGAGAGCGGCGACCGCGCCGCGGCGGATCAACTCTTCGCCGCTCTGTACTCGGAGTTGCACGGGCTCGCGCGGCGCCAGGTCGCGCGCGCCGGTTCTGAAGTAACGATCGGCGCGACGACGCTGCTGCACGAGGCCTACCTGAACATGTCGCGGCGAGAGGGCCCCGTCTTCCCCGATCGCGCCCGCTTCATGAGCTACGCGGCGAAGGTGATGCGCGGGCTCATCATCGACTACGCCCGCCACCGGCGCGCCCAGAAGCGAGGCGGAGGTCTCGACATCACGACGTTGAACGACCAGGTCGCCGGCGAGGTGGCCGATGCGAAGGAGCTGATTCTGATCAGCTCGGCGCTCGATGAGCTGGCCACTGTCGATCCGCAGCTAGCGGAGCTGGTCGATTTGAAGTTCTTCTGTGGCTTCTCGTTCGCCGAGATCTCGGCTATGCACGGCGTCTCTGAGCGCACGGTGCAACGCCGTTGGGAGAAGGCGCGGATCTATCTCCACCGCACGATCCGGCGAGGGGCACCCGCCTAGAAGAATGCCTTCGTTGAACAGCGACCGCTGGCGGATCGTCGGTCCCTATCTCGATCGCGCGATGGAGATGGCGCCTGGTGAGCGCAAGGCCTGGCTCGAGTCTTTGCGTGCGGAGGATGCGGCGCTGGCCGCCGACTTGGAGTCTCTTCTCGAGGAGCGAAGCGTCTTGAGTCGGGAGGGTTTCCTCGGGGACTCCGCCGTGCGCCCACCGGCCCCGGCGTCTCTGGTGGGCCAGAGGATCGGCGCCTACACGCTCATCGAGCAGATCGGCCAGGGGGGCATGGGCAGCGTCTGGCTCGCCAGGAGGAGCGACGGCCGCTTCGAGGGGAAGGCCGCGGTGAAGCTCTTGAACGCCAGCCTCGTCGGCCGAGCCGGCGAAGAGCGCTTCCGGCGCGAGGGCACCATCCTGGCCCGTCTCACCCACCCTCACATCGCGCGTCTGATCGACGCGGGCGTCTCCCCCGCCGGCCAGCCGTATCTGGTGCTCGAGCACGTCCAAGGCGAGCCGATCGACCGCGACTGCGACGGCAGGGGCGTCGGGGTCGAGGCGCGGCTGCGTCTGTTCTTGGACGTGCTCGATGCGGTCGCCCACGCGCACGCCAACCTGATCGTGCACCGGGACATCAAGCCCTCCAACGTACTCGTCGACGCGGACGGGCAGGTCAAGCTCCTGGACTTCGGCATCGCCAAGCTGCTGGAAGGTGAAGGAGGCGGAGGCGAGGCCACGGCGTTGACGCGCGAGGGCGGAAGGGCTCTGACGCCCGAGTACGCTGCTCCCGAGCAGATCGCCGGCGGCACGATCACGACCGCCACCGACGTCTACGCGCTGGGCACGCTGCTCTACGTGCTCTTGAGCGGTCGTCATCCGGCCGAGCGGGCCCTCTCCTCACCCGCCGATCTCTACAAGGCCATCGTCGAGACGGAGCCGCAGCGGCTCTCCGACTCAGTCGTCGAGAGGAAAGGCCAAACGGCGGAGAGGCTCGCAGGCCACGCCGCGCTGCGCTCGACTACGCCCGACGCCCTGCGGCGCGAGTTGAAGGGGGACCTCGACACCATCGTGGCCAAGGCGCTCAAGAAGAACCCCGCCGAGCGCTACCCATCCGTCACCGCCCTGGCGGAGGACCTCCAGCGCTACCTCGACGACGAGCCGATCAGCGCCCGGCCCGACACGCTCGCCTACCGCGCGGGCAAGTTCTTGCGACGAAACGCCCGCGTCGTGGCCGCAGCGACGGCGGTGGTCCTTCTGCTCGCGGGCCTCGTAGGCTTCTACACCTTGCGGCTCGCGAAGGAGCGCGATCGGGCGCGCCTCGAGGCGCAGAAGGCCACGAAGGTCAGCGAGCTTCTGACGGACCTGCTCACGGGGGCGGACCCCTACGGCACCCGAGGGCCGAAGGAGCCCACGGTCCGAGAACTTCTCGACGTTGGCGCCGACCGCATCCACAAAGAGCTCGCCGGCCAGCCAGAACTGCAGGCCGAAATGCTCACCGTGATGGGGAGGGTTTACCAGCGACTGGGTCTCAACGACAAGGCGCAGCCGCTCCTGAAAGAGGCACTGGCGGCCGGACGCCGCGCCTTCGGGCCCGAGCACGAGCGCGTCGCCCAAACCTTGAACGACCTCGGCGTTCTGCTGGACGAGAAGGGTGACTATACCGCCGCCGCCCCGATGCTCGAAGAGGCCCTCGCCATGCGCCGCAAGGTGCTGGGACGGTGGCATCAGGATGTCGCGGTGACCCTGGTGGAGCTGGGACGCGTCTACAGCGATCAGGGGAACGAGGCGCGCGCCGAGCCGCTCTTCCGGGAGTCCCTGGCGATCCGCAGGAAGGTGCTCGGCGACTACGATCACGAGACCGCCGTTAGCCAGAACGCGCTGGCCACGGTGGCCTGGCACAAGGGCGACCTCGCGGGCGCCGAATCGCTCTTTCGCCAGAGTCTCGCGATCTTCCGGAAGTCCAGAGGGTCCGGCGATCCGGACGTGTCTACGGGTCTAAACAACCTCGCCCTCGTCGTAGCGGACAGGCGTGACTTCGCCACCGCCGAATCGCTCCTCCGAGAGTCCCTGGCCATCGGCCGCAGGTCACTGGGTGACAAACACCCGAGGATCGCGGGGAAGCTCAACAATCTCTCAAACGCGCTGCGAGAACAGGGGAAATACGACGAGGCGGCTTCCGCGGCTCGGGAGGCGTTGGAGATCGCGACGCCGGACCTCGGCGAAGACCACCCGCAGATCGCCACGTACAAGATCACGCTGGCGCGGGTGCACCTGGCCGGCAGGGACCCCAACGGGGCCGAGCCGCTGCTCCGGGGTGCGTTGCGCATTCGGGAGCGCGCCTTCCCGCCGGGCGACTGGCGGATCGGCGTGCCGAGGAGTCTCCTCGGAGAAACGCTCACCGCGCTCGGCCGCTACGACGAGGCCGAGCGCCTGCTGATCGACGCCCGTGCCGCCCTCAAAGACATCCCCGGCCAACAGGGCCGCGAGGCCGAGGCAACACGCACCCGCCTCGCGACCCTCTACGAGGCGTGGGGCCGGCCGGACAAAGCGGCCGCCTATCGAGTAGCGCACGCCGCCCAATGAGCGAGTCCGCCTGAATCGCACCCGCCGTGTAGAATCCCGCGGCCTCCATGGAAAAGAAGCGCAAGTTCCTCTTCGTCTCCTTGACGGGTCTGGTCGGCGACATCGCCTGGCAGGTCGCCAAGGAGGGGCACGAGGTCCGCTACTTCATCGGCGATCCCGAGGAGAAGGACATCGCCGACGGCTTCGTTCCGAAGACCGACGACTGGGAGAAGGACGTCGACTGGGCCGACGTCGTCGTCTTCGACGACACGCTCGGACAGGGGGAGAAGGCACAGGGGCTCCGCGGGAGCGGAAAGCCGGTCGTCGGCGGCACGCCCTACACCGATCGGCTCGAGGACGACCGATCTTTCGGGCAGGAGGAGCTGAAGAAGGCCGGAGTCTCGATCATCCCGTACCGCGAGTTCGAGTCCTTCGACGAGGCGATCCAGCACGTCTCCGACAATCCCGGCCGCTACGTCATCAAGCCCTCCGGTGCCGCCGGCAACGTCAAGCGGCGCCTCTTCGTCGGCGACGAGGAAGACGGCCGCGACGTGATCCGGATGCTGGAGGCGTACAAGAAGGCGTTCTCGGAGGAGATCAAGGTCTTCCAGCTCCAGAAGCGGGTCGTGGGCGTCGAGGTCGCGGTGGGAGCGTTCTTCAACGGAAAGAGCTTCGTCCATCCGATCAACGTTAACTTCGAGCACAAGAAGCTCTTCCCGGGCAACATTGGCCCGCCGACCGGCGAGATGGGTACGTCGATGTTCTGGAGCGAGCCCAACCGGGTCTTCAACCAGACCTTGCTCAAGATGGAGGCGAGGCTCGCCGAGGAGGGCTACGTCGGCTACATCGACGTCAACTGCATCGTCAACAACAACGGAATCTATCCGCTGGAGTTCACCTCACGCTTCGGCTACCCGTCGATCTTCATCCAGCAGGAGGGGATGATCACGCCGATCGGTCATTTCCTCTGGGACCTCGCGCACGGCCTGGATCCGAAGCTGAAGGTCAAGAGCGGATTCCAGGTCGGCGTGCGCATCGTCATGCCCCCCTTCCCGTTCGACGACGACGCGACCTTCGACTCCTTCTCGCGCAACTCGGTGATCGTCTTCAAGAAGGGCGCGCCCGAGGAAGTCCACATCGAGGACGCGAAGATCGTCGAGGGGCAGTGGCTCGTGGCGGGGACTTCGGGCGTCGTGCTGACGGTCGTCGGTCTCAAGTTACACAACTGGGGATATCTGAGGTGACAACGCATAAGCAAACGCTTATGTGTTCGATTGCCCCTATGGCAATCGGCGCGGCTCGGTGAGCCCGGCCACGACTCGTCGTCTCAGGCCTTTTCGGCCGCTTTCTCCTGCGCGTCCACGACCGCGATCGCGGCCATGTTGACGATGTCGGCGACGTCGACCCCCCGCTGGAGCACGTGGACGGGGCGTTTCAAACCGAGCAGGATCGGGCCGATCGCTTCGGCGCCCGCCAGGCGCCACACCAGCTTGTAGGCGGCGTTGGCCGACTGCAGGTCCGGAAAGATCAGCACGTTGGGGTGGTGCACGGTCGCCCACGGATAGTCGGCCTCCAGCATCTCGGGCACGACGGCGGTGTCCGCCTGCATCTCGCCGTCGATCGCGAGGTTCGGCCTCGCCGCCTTCACGAGCTCGACTGCCTTTTTGACCTTCAGCGCGTTCGGATGGGTGTTGGATCCGAAGTTCGAGAAAGAGATCATCGCGATCCGAGGCTCCATGTCGAACCGCCGCACGGCGTCGGCGGTCAGCTCCGCGATTTCCGCCAGCTCTTCCGCCGTCGGGTCGATGTTGACAGTCGTGTCCGCGAAGAAGAAGGTCTGCTGCTTCAGCATCAAGATGTAGAGCCCGGAGACGCGGCGAACGCCCGGGGCCGTCCCGAAGATCTGGAGGGCCGGCCGGATCGTGTCGGAGTAGGACTGGGTGAGCCCGGAGATGACGCCGTCGGCGTCCCCGCCGTCCAGCATCAGCGGGCCGAAAACGTTGCGCACCCGCGCCTGCGTGGCCGCACTCTCGGCGGTCATGCCGTGCCGGCGTCGCAGCTCCTCCAACCGCTTCGCGTAGGCCGGCAGTTTGGGCGATCGGTTCGCCTGGATGAAGTCGATCTTGTCCATCGGAAGCTTCAGCTCGCGCGCGAGCTTCTCGATCTCGGCCTCGCGCGCCAACAGGATCGGACGGCAGATCCCCTCCTCGGCCAGGATCTTGGCGGCGCGCAGGATCTTGGGATGCTCCCCCTCCGGGAAGACGATGCGCTTGGGATCGCTCTTCGCCTTCTGGATGACTACACTCATGACCTCACGCGAGCGCGACAGCATCGCCTCGAGCCGCCGCAAATAGGCGGTCATGTCGGTGATCGGCCGGCGAGCGACGCCGGACCGCATGGCCGCCTCGGCGACCGCCGGCGCGACCCACAGAAGGACGCGGTGATCGAACGGCTTGGGGATCAGGTACTCCCGCCCGAATCGGAACGACTGTCCTCCGTAGGCCTTCGAGACCGAGTCGGGGACGTCCATTTTCGCGAGCGCCGCCAGAGCCTGAGACGCTGCGCGCTTCATGGCCTCGTTGATCTCAGTCGCGCGCACGTCGAGCGCTCCGCGGAAGATGAACGGGAAGCCCAGGACGTTGTTGACCTGGTTAGGATAGTCGCTGCGTCCCGTCGCCATGATGACGTCGGGCCGCGCCGCCCGGGCCTCCTCTGGCGTGATCTCGGGGTCCGGATTGGCCAGCGCGAAGACGATCGGATCGCGAGCCATGGCCTTGAGCATCTCGCCCTTGACGATGCCGCCCGTCGAGAGACCGATGAACACGTCGGCGCCAGTCAGAGCGTCCTCGAGCGTTCGCTCGTACGTCTCGACCGCGAACTCGGCCTTGTAGGGGTTCATGTCGGCCGTCCGCCCGACGTAGATGACGCCCGACCTGTCCACCAGGCGCAGGTTGTCGCGCCGAACGCCGTAAGCCAGATACAGCTTGGCGCACGCGATCGCCGAGGCGCCCGCGCCGACGAAGACGACCTTCACGTCGTCGATCCTCTTTCCGACGATCTCGAGCGCGTTCAAGAAGGCGGCCGCGGAGATGATCGCGGTGCCGTGCTGGTCGTCGTGAAAGACGGGGATCTTCAGCCGCTTGCGGAGCGCCTCCTCGATCTCGAAGCACTCCGGCGACTTGATGTCCTCGAGGTTGATGCCGCCGAACGTCGGCGCGATCCGCGCGACCGTCTCGATGAACTCGCCCGCCTCGTCCGCCTCCACCTCGATGTCGAAGACGTCGATGTCGGCGAAACGCTTGAAGAGGACCCCCTTGCCCTCCATCACGGGCTTGGAGGCGAGGGGCCCGATGTCGCCCAGGCCGAGCACCGCCGTGCCGTTGGAGATCACGGCCACGAGGTTGCCTTTCGTCGTGTAGTCGTAGACCTTCTCGGGATCCTTCGCGATCGCGAGGCACGGCTCGGCGACACCGGGACTGTACGCGAGGGAGAGGTCCTCCTGCGTGCGGCAGGGCTTCGACGGGACGACCTCGACCTTCCCCTTGCGCTCGCGCGCGTGGTATTCGAGCGCCTCCTCCGGCGTCGTCTTCCGCATATCAGGAGCCCGCGCTCGCGAGCTCGGCGCGCAGGGCCTTCACGGCGTCCAGCGCGTCGGCGCGAGCCATCGCTCGCACGCTTCGATCGCTCCGACGGAGAAGCTCGACGTTGCCCTCCCGGTGCGAGCGACCGCCGACGTTCACCCGGATCGGAAAACCGATCAGGTCCGCGTCTTTGAACTTGACGCCGGGCCGCTCGTCGCGGTCGTCGTAGAAGACTTCCAGCCCGGACGCCCTGAGACTCTCGTACAGAGCATCCGCGTCGCGCCGGACCGCTTCGTCCGAGGGGTTGAGCGAGACGAGCACGATCTCGAACGGCGCGAGCGCCAAAGGCCAGACGATCCCCTCGGCGTCGTGGTGCTGCTCCACCGCCGCCGCCATCGTGCGACCCACGCCGATTCCGTACGTCCCCATGACCGCCGGCCGGGTCTCCCCTTTTTCGTCGGTGAACCCGCACCCCAGCGCGACCGAGTACTTCGTGCCGAGCTTGAAGATGTGTCCGACCTCGATGCCGCGCATGATCTCGAGCGGCTTGCCGCAACGCGGGCAGGGGTCGCCGGACCGCGCCTGCGCAAAGTTCGCCCACTCGGACACGCGCGCGTCCCGGCGCAGGACGAAGCCCGCGACGTGCCAGTCGCGCCGACCGGCTCCCGTCACCGCGTTGACCGCGTCGCGGATCGATTCGTCGGCGATGACGCGGATCGATTCCTCCGGCAGCGCGTGAGGGCCCACGTAGCCGACCGGCGAGCCCGTCGCCTTCTCGACCTTCTCCTCCGAGGCGAGGGTCAGATGTTCGACGCCCAGGGCGTGCTTCAGCGCGATCTCGTTGACCTCGAGGTCTCCGCGCAGCAGCGCGACGGCGAAGCCCTGCTCGGTCTCGTAGACGAGACACTTGATCATGCGGGAGGCCGTGATGCCGAGGAATTCGACGACGTCGTCGATGCCGCCCTTGCCCGGCGTCTCGACCTCGACGAGCGGCGTCTCCGTCTCATCCTTCCAGGGAGCCGGCCGCGGACCCGCGTGCGCCTTCTCGAGATTCGCGCCATACCCGCACGCCGCGCAGCGCACCACGGCGTCCTCGCCCGTATCGGCCAGCACCATGAACTCCTGGGAATCCGTACCCCCGATCGCGCCCGTGTCCGCCTCGACCACCGTGAAATCGAGCCCGCAGCGCTCGAACACCCGCCTGTAAGCGGCGTCCTGAGTGCGGTACGAGCGATCGAGCCCCGACGCGTCGGCGTCGAACGAGTACCCGTCGTACATCAGGAACTCGCGCCCTCGCATCAGCCCGAAGCGGGGACGGATCTCATCCCGGAACTTGGTGCGAATCTGGTAGAGCGTCACTGGGAGCTGGCGGTACGAGGTCACGCCCGAGCGCACCATGGTCGTGACGGCCTCTTCCGCGGTCGGCGCGAGACAGTAATCCCCTCCCTTGCGGTCCTTCAGGTGAAACAGGATCTGCTCGCTCTCGTAGCGAGCCCAGCGTCCGCTCTCCTCCCAGAGCTCGCGCGGCTGCAGGATCGGCAGCTCGACCTCGAGGCACCCCGCT
>Ga0207684_10007197_pt1 | contig 10053 bp, 9 predicted proteins | sample KBSK5501metaG_FD_184342 | JGI IMG/M metagenome (GOLD analysis project Ga0207684, IMG submission 184342) | Corn, switchgrass and miscanthus rhizosphere microbial communities from Kellogg Biological Station, Michigan, USA - KBS K5-50-1 metaG... | ecosystem: Host-associated > Plants > Roots >... | reverse complement strand
CTGCGAGATGGCTCACGCGTCAACGTGGTTCTGCCTCCTCTGGCCCTGGATGGTCCTTGCTTGACGATTCGAAAGTTCTCGCGCGACAAGCTGCGTCCAGATGACCTGATCACGTTGGGAAGCGCAACCGCCGACATGCTCAGGTTTCTCGAGGCCGCAGTGAGAAGTCGGCTCAGCGTGCTGGTCTCCGGGGGCACGTCATCGGGCAAGACCACGCTGCTGAATATCCTCTCCAGCTTCATTCCGCCTGACGAACGCATTGTCACGGTGGAGGATGCCGCCGAGCTCCAGTTGCGTCAGGAGCACGTGATCCGTCTCGAGGCCCGGCCGCCCAATGTAGAGGGCAAGGGCGCGATCGAGATCAGAGACCTGGTACGTAACGCACTTCGGATGCGCCCTGACCGGATCATCGTCGGTGAGTGCCGCGGCGGCGAGGCTCTCGACATGCTGCAGGCGATGAATACGGGGCACGAGGGATCGATGAGTACCGTTCATGCCAACTCGGCCGCCGACGCAATGAGCCGGCTGGAGACGATGGTGCTGATGGCGGGTACCGACCTGCCGGCGCGGGCAATTCACAAGCAGATCGCATCCGCCATCGACATCATCGTTCAGGCGGAGCGCCTGCGTGGGGGAGCGCGCAAGATCGTCAGCATCGCCGAAACGACCGGAATCACGAACGGCGAAACCCTGTGCGTCGAGCTCTTCCAGTTCCGGCAAACGGGAGTCGACGGCCAAGGCAATGCAACAGGTTTTCACACGGCCACGGGCAACGCGTCCGCCCGTCTCGGCCGATTCTCCGAGCGCGGCGAGTCCCTTCAACCTTCGATCTTCGAGCCCACTGCCGCCGGCAGCCGTGGAGCACCCGGCTGAGATGGGCAGCGCAATGATCCTTGCCACTATTGCCGCCGTGGGCGTGCTGGTTGCCGGCATCGCCGCTGCCCTGCCTGCAGCCGGGCGGGATGCGAAGCAGGGCGGTTCCGATGGCGAAGGGCGGGAGCGTTGGGACTCCGGGTCCGGGTCGTTGCGGGATCGGATCTATTCGCCATTCGAGGCGATCGCGAATCGTTCCAGCCGGCACCGTCGCCTGACCGGCGGCATGAGCCTTGCGGAGCAACTGGCTCGCGCCGATCTGAAGTTCCGGACCTCGGAGTTCGTCATGATCCAGCTCGCCTTCCTCGTGGGGGGAGCCGCGATCTCGCTGCTGCGGTTTGGCTTTGGACCCCAGTTCGTGGTCGCGGGGGTGGGCGCCTATCTGTTGCCGATGCGCTATGTCAAGTACCGCCAGCGCAAGAGGCTGAAGGCGTTCAACAGGCAGCTTCCCGACACGCTGAGCCTGCTCTCCAACGGGTTAAAGTCCGGCTACTCGCTGCCTCAGGCGCTCGATTCCGTCTCGCGTAATACGGCGGCGCCCATCGCGGACGAGCTTTCACGCTCGATCCGAGAGATGAACCTCGGAGCGACAACCGAACAGTCATTGACCAAGATGGTCCGCCGCGTAGGCAGCGAGGATCTCGACCTGATCGTCACCGCAATCACCATCCATTCGTCGGTGGGGGGCAACCTCGCCGGCATCCTGGAGAGCATCTCGCACACCATCCGCCAGCGAATCCATGTCAAGGCCCAGATCTCGGCGCTCACCGCCCAGGCTCGCGCATCCGGATGGGTGATCACGCTCCTCCCATTCATCGTGGCCGGGTTCCTCTACTTCCTCACGCCAGGATATTTCCGAGTCATGGTCCAGGACCGCGGCGGCCAGGTGCTGCTGGCATTCGCCGGCCTGTCGATCACCATCGGCAATGCCTTCGTCAGGCGAATTGTCAACTTCAGGGTCTAGGAGATGGGCGCGCTCTATATCGCGATGGCGCTCGGGGTGCTCGCCGCTGGGGGTGTATTCGCCGCTGTCTGGAGCCTGGCGCCCGCGCCTCCAAGCAACGCCGACATAGTGGAGGGACGGCTGCGCCTATATGAAGCCGGCAACGCGCCTTCCCTAACGGAGATTGAACTACAGCTTCCTTTCCGTGAGCGCATTTTGGAGCCGATCCTCAGGCGTCTCGGGAAATTGCTCGAGCAGACGATACCCGAGAAGGCACGCAACGATATCCGTCTCAAGCTGCAGCTGGCCGGTCGGCCAAACGGACTGACCGCCAGCGACTTCATCGCCTTGCGCTATGTGCTGGCCGGATTGTTGTGCTCGGTCGCCATCGTGATCGGTGCGCTCACACAAAACAGGGTTGTGCTTGCGATCGGCGCTGCACTTGGAGCTGCTGCCGGGCTCTACATCCCGCTGTTTTGGCTGCGGTGGCAGGTCAAGCGTCGAAAGTCGGTCATCCAGATGGACTTGCCGGATGTAATCGATGTCTTAATTGTTTGCGTTGAGGCCGGCCTCACCTTCGAGGGTGCGGTCGAGAAGGTCGTCGAAAAGTACGACCACGCCCTGGCAGAAGAGTTTGGGCGAGTTCTTCAGGAGGCCCGAATGGGCAGGCCTCGACTCGAGGCCCTATACGAGATGGGCCAGCGCACTGGCGTCGAGGAGCTCAACAACTTCATCCAGGCCATCATCCAGTCAGAGCAGCTCGGCTCTGGCATCGCTCGAATACTCCGCATCCAGTCGGACGAGATCCGGCAGAAACGACTGCTGCTCACGCAGGAGCGAGGCGCGAAGGCATCTTTGAAGATGCTTCTGCCCATGATCGGTTGCATCTTTCCGACGCTCTGGGTGATCCTCATGGGCCCGGCCGCTCTGCTGGCATTCAAAGCGCTCAAGGGTGGTTAGGGCGGTGAGTGGCAGACAGCGCCAACTTGGTCAGTCGACGGTTGAATTCGGCGCGTCAGCAATTGTCCTCATGCTCCTCTTGCTCGGCCTGCTCGACTTCGGGCGCGCGTTCTACTTCGGCGTCGGCCTTCGGGGCGCGACCCGCGAGGGTGCCCGCGAGGCAAGCTGGTTCGATGCCTCGATGGGGACGAACCCGTACCTGTACGACAGCGCAATCAAGACCGCCGTCGACGCCATTCTGCAGCAGTCGGGACTTCCCGCCTCCCAGCTGCAGAACCCCGGCACGACCTGTCCGACGGTCACCGATGGAAACGCAAGCTACAACCCTCCGTACGACGACTCGACTTACGCGACCTCCAGCCTCAACCAGCCATTGCTCTATATCTGCTACTCGAACACGCCTGGCTTGGATCTCAGCGTCGCGCCGACGGACAACAGCTACAAAGGCACCGACGTAAACGTGATCCTGGTGATGGACTTCGGGTTCGTCACCGAGTTCATGAACGGTGCGCTCGGTGGACCTGTCCACATGGTCGCGAATACGCACATGACCGTAGGTGGCTACTGACATGAGCGGTGGCAAGGCGGTGCACGCCAGGCAACGCTCTCAGTCGATGGTCGAATTTGCGATCGTGGCTCCACTGCTGCTGCTGTTCATCTTCGGGATAGTCGATTTCGGCCGCGTCGTCTACATATATGTGACCCTGAATCAGGCGGTCAACGAAGGCGCCCGCACCGCTGTCCGCGATTCGCCGCTGCTACCCACGAATTCGAATGTCGAGGCGTCGGTCAAGGTCCATGCAGTGGACGTCAGCCTCGCCAATCCGTGCCCGAACGGGCCGATCACGTCCGAAACGCCGCCCCCCAACGAAGGTTGGGTCTACATCACAGAGCCGAACCCGCCCGCCACGGTGGAGACGCTGTCGCCAACACTTCAAGACGCGCCCGGCGGCCAGATGTGGGGCGCCAGCAACGGGACATGCAGCGCAACCAATCCGGCTCGCAACCACGCACCACTTCAAATCACGATTCGTTACAACTTCGTGCCCTTCACGCCGCTTATTGGACAACTGACCGGGACCATCATCATCACGGCGGCGGCGATTTACTCGACGGAGTATTGAGATGGCCATACGCGGGCGCGGATCGTCACGGGGGCAGGCGATCGTGATCGTGGCGCTCATCATCGTTGTGTTGTTCGGCTTTCTTGGCCTCGCTATAGACGGCGGTCGTGCCTACCTCGACCGACGTGCGCTTCAAGCAGCGGTTGATTCCGCTTCTTTGGCAGCCGCCTACCGTTATATGAACACCGCGGATTACACCGAGGCCGAACAGGCGGCGACGGCGCTGTACGCCGAGAACGAGGGGCTGTACATGTCGCCGTCTTGTTCCGGTTACGGAACGGTTTCGGTCACATGCAGCTTCGGTGATCCGTCCGGCCAGGTCGAGACCATCGCGGTGGTCAACGCTTCAATCGCCGGTGTGACATTTACTGTCACCGGTCAGCACTCGATCACGGCCACGATCATGCAGGTGCTTGGGTACAGCTCGATGTTTATCGCGGCGAGGGCGACCGCGCTTGCCCGCAAGGCCGGGACCAATGGAGCCGCGATTCTGACGCTGTCGCCCGGCGGCTGCGGTGGAATCGGAGGCCAGTCGCTGACATTCCAGGGCACATCGGCGACTTTCGTGACTGGGGATATCTGGTCGAATGGCAGCATTTTTGACAACAGTGCGACCGCCGGCGGTGCTGTCAATGGCAACGTCATCGACATCTGCGGGACGCCCCCCGCCCTGACGACGCCGTCGCCGTGGACGGTGACAGGGACGCAGGCCAACGGCTGGACCATGCCGGACCCTGACTACGCGCCGCCACCCTTGAACCCCGTGTCCCAGTCCTGGAATTCGACGAGCAAAAGCGTGGAGCAGCCGGGCACATACGCTGCCGACCCGAAACTTGCGGCCAGTGCCGGCTGTTACTTCTTGGCCGGCGGAGTCTATGACTTCACTGCGGGCCTCACCCAGAATGGCGGTTTCATAAGCAACGAGTTGCGACCACCAGACGAACCGGCTCTGACGGCCACCACCGCGCCGCTCACTGGAAGCATCAGCGCCATTCCTGTGGCGGCGTTGGTCGCCGCGCTGCCAGGCGGATCGACCGTGACGATCGCGGGCCAGGCTTTCGCCGTCACGTCGGCCGGCGCGGCTTACGGCGCCAGCTCGATTCCGGTTGAAAACAGCATCGTCACCGGAACGATCGCAAGCGGTTCGACGGTCACGACGATGGGCAGATCGCCCAAGCAGTTCTGGGATTCGAACGGCGTGGGATGCGGCAGCACCTTCACGGTGGCCCCCACCGGGTCGACCTCGGACAACCTCTCAGGAACGTGGTCGGTCGAGCTGACCGCGGTGCGCTGGGAGCCCAACGGAATCTCGAGCTGTAGCGGGCCGGCGACGCCGACCTGCTATCTCCGCGAAAGCGCGCCGTCGATGTGCAAGACCGTAGCCCTTGGCGCAAGCGGGGTGATCAAGGTGTCGGTCGGCGTTGATCCTGGTGCGCAGGACTTCAACGTTTATCTCGCACAGAACGACACTTGTACCGGGCTTGCTTACGTAACCAGCTTCCCGAGCAGCGGAAACTCCACTATCACCGTCAACAGCAACACGTTCCCGGCGGGCTGGCCCACCGGTCAGCCGTCCCCGCCCGCCCAGGAGGGTCTTCCCCTCGCCAGCGGTCTTCCCAATTCCAGCCCGCCACCCGGTACGCCACCGAACGGTGACCTGGCCAATGAGGGTCACTGCGTCGACCCGTCCACTGGCAGCGCTACCGCATGTCCTGGAACGTGGACCCCGGGCGCGATCGTTTTGTTCGTCCCCAGTGGCGGCTGCCTCGACCTGCACGGCAAGGGAGACATCTATGTGTTCAGCGGCTACCAGTACCAGCGCATTGTGTTGTACGAGCCAGGACCGGAGCAGTCACCACAGCCCAACACATGCTCTACCAACAACGTCAACGGAAACGGTTTCACCAGTCTCATCGGCATCTTTTACATGCCCGCAGCATCGGTCACGATCAATGGCAACAGCGCCTACCAGGCGACGATCGCCGGAGGCGTGATTGCCTGGACCGCAAGCGTGATTGGGACTGGGAATGTGGCGATCCTCGCCGATCCAACTCTGCGGACGTGGCCGTCCACGGTCCGACTGACACAATGAGCGAGCCGGCCCCAGTTCCCTTGCCGTCAGCGCAATACGAGATGCTGGGTCCGATCGCGCCCTTGCTGGCAGATCCGATGGTCACCGAGATCATGGTGATGGGAGCGAACGATGTTTATGTCGAGGTCGCCGGCAAGATCCTGCTGACCACAATCAAGTTCGACAGCGACGATGAGGTCTTGCGTGTGATTCGAGTCATCGTCGAGTCTGTCGGCAGACGTATCGACGAGGACAATCCTCTTTGCGACGCACGTCTGGCCGATGGTTCGAGAGTACACGTAGCGATCCCACCGGTCGCCGTCGACGGACCGCTTCTGAATATTCGCAAGTTCGTCCGGGGCCCGCTTGACATGGCCGACCTCGTTCGCCTGGGCAGCTGCAGCCCCAGCGCGTTCGGCTTCCTGAAAGCATGCGTAGCGACGCGCGCGAACGTGTTGGTCAGTGGCGGCACCAGCAGCGGCAAAACGACGCTGCTCAACGTCTTATCGGGTTACATTCCTGACGACGAGCGAATCGTGACGATCGAGGATGCCGCTGAGCTCCAGCTGCGACAGCGCCACGTGGCCAGGCTCGAGTCGCGCCCGGCGGCAACGAACAGCATTGGCATCACCATGCGCGATCTGGTGATGAGTTCGCTCCGCATGAGACCGGACCGCCTGATCGTCGGAGAGGTAAGAGGCCCGGAAGCGCTCGACATGCTGCAGGCTATGAATACCGGCCACGACGGCTCGATGACGACCCTCCATGCCAACAAGCCGCGCGATGCGCTCGCCAGAATCGAGACGCTCGTCCTGATGGCGGGTTACGACCTGCCCCTGCGCGCGATTCGGGCACAAATCGCAAGCGCGCTGAATGTGGTCGTGCATCTGGAACGGCTGAGGGACGGTAGCCGCAAGGTTGTCCAGATCAGCGAGATCATCGGCATGGAGGAGGACGTGATTACGATGCAGGACGTGTTTCGTTTTACTCGGACGGGCTACGACGCCAACGGTCACGTGATCGGTAGATTCGCTCCGAGCGGCATCCGTCCACGCCTTCTGGACCGCCTTCGTGACCTCGGGCTCGAGGTCCCAAGCGAGATCGAGCCACTTTTTCCCAGATCCAATGCGGCGCGGCCAGATCTGATGCCTGCACACCAGTCCGTGTCGTGAAACAAGTCGTACGTCGATTTGGTGGTTTCTGTGTTGACGCCTGGTGATTCAGGCGGTCTAGATAATTAGGGTAGGAGGAGAGCGGGACATTGTTAGATTGCATGCGTCGTTGCCTGTCGCGGTCGCAGCGTGGTCAGGGAATGGTTGAGTACGCGCTGATCCTAGTGCTCGTGTCGATCGTAGTGATCGTGATCCTGCTCACAATGGGTAACCAGATCGCCAACGTGTTCTCCAACATCGTTGCCGCACTAGGCTGAGCTCCCACTAAATTTGCGCTGGTTTTGGGCCTGAAGATCCGACAGGGGCACTGTCGGGTTGACGTCAAGTCGGGCTACGTGGACCGAGAGATCCTCCACACGTGTCGCAGTCCTCGCAGATGCGTAGTGAGCGACGTAAACATGCCTGTGGTTGCAGGGGATGATACGGAGTGAGCGCAGGACCTGAGTCAACCGATCATGTGGTTCGCGATGACACCGTCGTCGTTCGTGGCCACCGTCGACCAATGCTGGGCTTGAGCGCACGCACCATCTTTTGGAATTTGGACCGAGATCGGGAAGGAAAGCCATCGCTAATGCGGGTACGCGTGGGACAAACAACGTGAGACAGCCGGTACACGACTAGGACAAGAGTTCCATTGATTGGAAACCAAGGAAGGCTAAAACTAAGCGCGATCTGCTATCCCCTCCGGGTGCCAAAGGAGGCGCCGCTTTCCCGGGGGGATAGCAGATCACCAGTTAATACGACGGTTTCGACGTGTGGATTCACAAAAACGTCGAACGCCAGGACCATCCGATCGCCTGGACTTCCACCGCACCCCGCTTGCAGTGCCTCTCAAGAACCCTAGACCTGGCGCCTTAGGGCCAGTACTTCGGCCTGCAGCTCGCCCTGAACGCCTTGTTTGGCCGCCAATGCGTCCAGCAAAGACGCGCAGTGGCGAGTAGATGTTGCTCGTGGCTGGCTGAGCTGCATAGCGCCGGATTTTGAGCATATCTTAACTAAAGCTTCACAATTCTCAATCAATTTTTGAGCGCCGTGACATCCGGCGCGGAGGACGATGGCACTCCAGCGCTCGAACGGCGGGGCTGGGGAAAGGAGGAATCCGTCATGCGGGCCTTGTTCGCCATACCGGCTGTGGCAATCGCGCTGCTTCTCACCGCCGTCAGCGGTGCCGCCTCAGAATGGTGCTCGGAAGACCCTGTGATCCATTTTGTGGACGCAGGTGGACACCCTCAGACCGTGTATCTGACCGCCTACGGCGATGGCGTCGAGCACTCGCACGCAGTTAGCGCCATGGCTTACACATACTCCACCGAATACGCCGACCACGGCCATAAGACGAAGGTCAAATTGGTCGTATTTGTGCCCGATGACTGTCGCCATCACTTCCACGTGCGCAGCCTAGTGAGCACGGGTCCTAGTGGTACGGGAGTCGTGCTGGCTCACCATGACGGCGACAGCGGCCACCACAGCGATCTTGAGTTCGAGATCAGCGGCTAGGCGCTCGGAGCGCTCTCGAGCGGTGGATCGCCAGTCTGTAAGGCTTCACGAATTCATCGGCATCGTCACGGCGGCAGCACTGACGTGCGCCCTCTTGCTGGTGCCTGGAACTCATGCATCGGCATTTCAAGCTCAACTGGCAGCCCTGATGGTTGTGATGGCGTGTGTCGCGTTGCAATTTCCGTTGCAGGTGACTCCCAAGATCAAGGTCAACACGTCGAGTGCGGTCTACTTCACGGCTGTACTGGTCCTTGCTCCGGGGACGGCCGTCGTCGTGGCCGGCGTGAGCCAGCTCGCAGGTGGACTGATCTTGGTTCGCCGCCGAAATCCCATTACAGGGCGACCTCGGCGGCGCCTGGTCGACACGATCTTCAACGCATCGCAGTGGGTTATCGCCACATCCGGTTCTGGGGTCGTCTTACATTGGCTGGCCGGCAGCGGCGATTCTGGGAGCACGTTGCTTTGGTTCTCCGCCCTGGTCGCGGCCGCAATAGCGATGTATCTGGTCAACACAGTCCTCGTCGCAATCGTGGCTGCCATTCAAACGAAACAGCCCCTCGTGACCACGTGGATCGCCGGACGTCGGGTGGATGCCATCACAGAAGCAGGTCTGTACACGATCAGTGCTGTGGCGAGTGCCGCCGTGCCCAGTCATCCGTGGGTGTTGTTGGGTTTGGTCGTCCCTACGATCCTTTTGCACAATTCGCTCCAGCGGACGCTTCAACTCCACCGGCAGACGGTTGCTGCGCTTGAGCAAATGGCCGACCTGGTCGATGTTCGCGATGGATACACGGGACAGCACTCTGCGCGGGTCGCTGACTACGCTCAGCAAATCGCCCGTGCTTTGAGGCTTAATTCAGATGAAACGGCTACGATTCGCCTCGCCGCGAGAGTCCATGACATAGGTAAGATCGCAATCCCAGACCGAATTCTCCACAAGCCCGGAAGATTGGATCCGACCGAATGGGACCTGATGAAGTCACACGTCGCTGCCGGTTGCCAGGTCCTTGAGCGCTTTGACGACTATGCCCATGGCGTCGAGCTGGTGCGATGCCATCATGAAAGAATCGATGGCAGCGGCTACCCGCGAGGCTTGCGTGAGAAGCAGATCCCGCTCGGCGCTCAGATCGTGGGCATATCCGACGCGATCGATGCGATGACCAGTGACCGACCTTACCGCCACGCCATGCCGCTGACCGCGGTGCGTGATGAGCTGGTCCGGGCGGCTGGCACGCAATTCGGCGCCGCGGTCGTCGAGGCCGCGGTCCGGGTGCTTGATGTCGCGCCAGTCTCTGTGACCATAGGGAGCCTGCGGCAAACGGCTGCTGCGGTCTGAGAGGGTCGCTCACCAGAAGGCCCATCCCCATCGGCAGCCCTGGTCTCACTACCTCCGAGGTCGACAGCCAGGTCATC
>Ga0207684_10007196_pt1 | contig 10055 bp, 3 predicted proteins | sample KBSK5501metaG_FD_184342 | JGI IMG/M metagenome (GOLD analysis project Ga0207684, IMG submission 184342) | Corn, switchgrass and miscanthus rhizosphere microbial communities from Kellogg Biological Station, Michigan, USA - KBS K5-50-1 metaG... | ecosystem: Host-associated > Plants > Roots >... | reverse complement strand
TTCCGGTGGCGCGGCGCATCCTCGGCCCGGGCCCGCTGATCGGCCGCAGCAGCCACAGCCCGGATCAGGCCTGCGCGGTGGCCGCCGAGCCCGGCACCGACTACTTCTGCGCCGGGCCGGTCTGGGCCACGCCGACCAAGCCGGGTCGCCCGGGCACCGGGCTCGGACTGCTGACCCATGTAGCGGACATCAAGCCGACGAGGCCCTGGTTCGCCATCGGCGGCATCAGCCTGGACCGGCTCGACGACGTGCTCGCCGCCGGCGCTACCCGGGTGGTCGTCGTCCGCGCCATCACCGAGGCCGCCGATCCCGCCACCGCAACCCGGGCGTTCGCCCGCCGGCTGTATCGGGCCGGCTAGCGGAGCAGGTCGGCGACGGCGGCGCGCACTCGATCGCTACGCAAACGGACAGTATCGGCTCGGGGCCGCGTCGGGTGTCACCGGCGGTCCCGGGGCCGTGTAACGATGGGCAGATGCGGATCGCCAGCGTTGAATCGACGGGCTTGTTCACGGGAACCGCGCAGCGCCCGCTGCAGGTCGTCCGGGTCACGCTGGTGAACGAGGGGCCCGCGGCGGCGGCCGCCCGCGTCAGCGTGCAGGGGGCGGGAGTACGTAGTCCCGGCCCGTTCGGCATCAATGATTGTGAACTTGGCGTAGAGAAGAGCGTCGAGGTCCCGGTGGAGTTCGCCGCGCCCTGCCAGCCGGGCAGCACGCGGCGGGTCACCGTCACGGTCGACAGCGACGCGGGGAGCACCGAGGCAGAGGCGGACATCACCGCGGCCGAGCCGGGCTGGACCATGTGGATGGTCAGCCACTTCCACTACGACCCGGTGTGGTGGAACACCCAGGGGCAGTTCACCGAGGCGCGGCTCAGCCTGCCGGACGAGGACGGCAGCCTGCCCGACGTCAGGAGCGCGTTCGAGCTGGTCGGCGCGCACCTGGACAAGGCCAGGAACGACGCAGACTACAAGTTCGTGCTGGCCGAGATCGACTACCTCAAGCCGTACTTCGACGCCTTCCCGCAGGACCGCGAGGACCTGCGGCGGCTGATGGCCGAGGGCCGGGTGGAGATCGTCGGCGGCAACTACAACGAGCCGAACACCAACCTGATCAGCGCCGAGGCCACCATCCGCAACGCCGTGTACGGCATCGGGTTCCAGCGGGACGTGTTCGGCGGCGACCCGCGCAGCGCGTGGATGCTCGACGCGTTCGGCCACGACCCGGGCTACCCGGGCCTGATGGCCGCGGCCGGCCTGACCTCCTCGGCGTGGGCGCGCGGTCCTTTCCACCAGTGGGGCCCGTCCGGGGCCGAGGGCGGCGACCGCAGGATGCAGTTCAGCACCGAGTTCGAGTGGATCTCCCCGGATGGCGGCGGGCTGCTCACCGCGTACATGGCGCACCACTACGGCGCGGGCTGGCGGCTGCACACGCTGCCGGACCTGCAGGCGGCCGAGCTCGAGGCGTACGGGCAGTTCCGCGCGCTGGCGCAGGTCGCGACCACCCGCAACGTCCTGCTTCCGGTCGGCTCGGACCATGTCATCCCGGCCCGCTGGGTCACGGGCATCCACCAGGACTGGAACCAGCGGTACGTGTGGCCCCGGTTCGTCACCGCCGTGCCGCGCGAGTTCTTCGACGCCGTCCGCGCCGAGGCTGGCATCCCCGGGGGGGCTCGGGGGGGTCGTCCCCCCCGGAGCCAGCAGAGCCCCGGGTCTGCCGCCTGGATCACCCCGCAGACCAGGGACATGAACCCGGTGTACACCGGCAAGGACGTCTCCTACATTGACACCAAGCAGGGGCAGCGCGCGATCGAGACCGCGGTCGCCGAGGCCGAACGGCTCGGCACCCTCGCCTGGCTGGCCGGCGCGCCGTACCCGCACGCGGCGCTGGACAAGGCCTGGCGGATCCTGGCCTACGGCGCCCACCATGACGGCATCACCGGGGTCGAGTCCGACCAGGTGTACCTGGACCTGCTGGGCAGCTGGCGGGAGGCCTGGGAACTCGGCTCGACCGCCCGCCGCGACGCGGCGGCGTTCGTGGCCGGCCAGGAATCCGGCTCCGGCCTGGCCGTCAGCGTTGTCAACGGGCTGGCCCGGCCGCGGGACGGGGTGGCGCGGGTCACGGTGCAGGTACCGGACGACGGCACCCGGCACCTGGAGATACGGGACGGCTCCGGGGTGGCGGTGCCGTCAGTGGCCGAGGGGATCCGGCGGCGGGCGGACGGGTCGCTGGCCGAGGTGACCCTGACGTTCCTCGCCTCCGCCGTGCCCGCGCTCGGGCTGCGGAGCTACCGGCCGCGGGCCACGGACACCCCGGCGACGTCGTGGCGGGAAACCGCGGGGACGGTGATCCAGAACGCCGCGTACCTGGTCGCCGCCGACCCCGCGCGCGGCGGCACGGTCCGGGTCACCGACAAGCGCACCGGCGCCGAGGTGCTCGCCGGGCCGGGCAACGAACTGGTCCTCCAGGACGAGTACGCGCAGCACCCCAGGCACGGCGAGGGACCCTGGCACCTGGCACCCAAGGGCCCCGGGCTCGGTTCCGCCTCGATCCCGGCGGTGGTGCGGCAGGAGCGCTGCGACATCGGCTCGCGGCTGGTGGCCTCGTTCACCCTGGACGGGCTCGACGTCACCCAGGAGACGGTGCTCTGGGATCACGCCGAACGGGTGGAGTTCCGCACCCACGTGGACTCCTACGCCGGGCGGGACCGCCTCGTGAGGGTGCGCTTCCCCGCCGACGTGCCGGGCGGGCTGCCGGTCTACCAGACCGCCACGGCAGTGATCGGCCGGTCGTTCGGGCTCGTGGACGTGGACTCGGCCGACCATTGGTACACCCTGGACAACCCGGCGTACCAGTGGTTCGGGCTGGGTTCGGTCGCGCGGGTCAGGGACCGCGGCGGGCTGGCCCAGGCGATCGGAGTGGCCGAGGTCGTCTGTCCTTTGCCGCCGAACGGAGCGGGTGATCTGCTCCGTGACCTGCTGGTAGCGCTGGCGGCCGCGGGCGTGACCGCGACCTGCAGCCAGGCCGACGGATCCCGGTACGGCGCGATCGACGTCGACTCCAACCTGCCCGACGTCCGGATCGCGGTCGGCGGCCCCGAGGTGAACCCGTTCACCGCCGAGGTGCTGGCCGCCGCCGGGCCCGGATACGCCAAGGCGCTGGCGACCCGGCTGGCCTCGGCGCCGGCCGCGCGGCTGTGGGTGCCCGGGTCGCGTGACCGCGCGGACGCCTTCGGCCCGGACGCCGACGTGCGCGGGGCAGGCGACCTGCCCGTGCTGGTCCTGGCGGGAGACCTGGCCGCGGCGATCACCGATCTGATCGGGGACCTGGCCGACGCGGAGGTGGACGCCGGCGACGCGGTGGACGGCGAGGGGGGCCTCACAGGGGTCAAAGGGTCAATGCCGCTGGCCGACCGCTCGGTCGCGGTGCTGAACCGGGGCACGCCCGGCTGCGTGGTCACGCCGGACGGGACACTGCACCTGTCGCTGATGCGCTCGTGCAGCGCCTGGCCGTCCGGGATCTGGATCGACGGGGACCGCCGTACCGCGCCAGACGGCAGCGGCTTCGCCTGGCAGCACTGGAGCCACACGTTCGAGTACGCGCTGGCCTCGGGCCCTGGCGACTGGCGCTCCGCGGGCTACAGCCTGGCCGCCGAGGACTACAACCACGACCTGCTCACCGTGCCCGGCGCGGGCCCGGACCCGAGCTGGGCCGGAGGGCTGTCGGTGGAGCCGGCTGCGGTCACGCTCGGCGCGCTCAAGCCGCGCGGGAACCCGCTCGCCGCCGGGCGGACGGGGGCGCTGGCCGGGGGGGACACCGTCACCGTGCGACTGCGGGAGACCAGCGGGCGGCCGGCCACCGCGCGGGTGCGGTTCCCCGGCGTCGCCGCGGCGTGGCTCACCGACCTGCTGGAGGAGTCCGACGGCGCTCCGCTGCGGGTGGAGAACGACACGGTATTTGTCGATTTGCCGGCATTCGCCACGGTAACTGTGCTGTTCCGGGGGGGCGACCCCCCGGAACCCCCCGCTCTTGGGGGGGCTGCCCGCCCCCCCAAACCCCCCTGGCCCTCCTGGCCCCCCGAACCCTCCTGGCCCCCCAAGCCCCCCTGGGCGGGGACCGAGCCAGTGCAGCCTGTGTACGCGCGCTACTGGCTGCACGGGAAGGGGCCGGCGCCGGCCGGGAACCTGCCGGTCGCGGTGCACCTCTCCCCGGTCGGCGTGGGCCTGCCGGACCCGGGCGAGACGGCGGCGCTGACGCTGACCGTGGGCTGCGGGGCCGAGCCCGCCGCCGGCACGGTGGAGCTGGTCGCGCCCGAGGGGGTGACCGTGGCCGCGAGCCGGGACCTGCGCTACGACCTGGCCCCCGGCGGGTACGCGGCCTGGGGCCTGTCGGTGCGGGTGCCGCCGGGGACCGTGCCGGGACGCTACTTCGTGGCCGCGCGGATCCGCGACGACCTCGGCCAGCTGGTCGAGGACACGGCCATGGTCGCGGTCGGCGAGCGGAGCTGGCCCGATCCCGCCCTGCCGCCCGAAGAGTCCCTGGAGCTGATGCAGGCCGACTACGCCGCGGGCGCGGCCGAGGCGGACGTGGCGGTGCTCACCTCCGGGCTGCGGCTTGCCCCGGGGAGCGACGGCGAGCTGCAGGTCCGCGTGACCAGCGGGCTGGCGTCGGAACTGCGCGGCGAGGCCCAGCTGATCTCTCCGTTCGGCACCTGGGAGCTGCTCGGGCCGTGGACGCAGGGCTTCAGCATCGCGCCGGGCGGGAGCACGGTGCTGCGATTCGCGGTGCACGTGCCGGAGACCGCGCGTCACGCACAGTGGTGGGCGCTGGTGAAGGTCATGTACTACGGCCGGGTCCGGTACACCGAGGCGGTACCAGTCGTCATCGGGCCAGTCAACTGACCTAGCTACGCTGCGTGCGAACGGATACGGTGAGAGACTCTAGTCGTTCCTAATTCAAGCGTCAGACTCCAGAGGGCCCATGCAGTCCGCTACCGCGATACTCACCGGCAACCTGCCAGCGGAGCCGAACAGCTTCATCGGCCGCGAGCGTGATCTCGCCGAGCTGGCCAAGCTGCTGAGCGAGGTCCGCGCGCTGACCCTCAGCGGCCCGGGCGGTATCGGCAAGACCCGGCTGGCGGTGCGGCTAGCCCGCGACGTGCTCTCCGGCGGGACCCCGGACACGGAGCCGGGCGACCTGGAAGAGGCGTGGCTGGTCGAGCTGGCCGACTGGCACGGGCAGACGGCGCAGCAGGTGGCTACGACGCTGGGCATCCGTGAGGAGCAGGGCGTTCCGCTGGCGCAGACGCTGGCCGAGGCGCTGCGCTCGCGGCACATGCTGCTGATCCTGGACACCTGCGAGCACCAGGTCAGCGACTGCGCCACGCTGGTGCAGCTGCTGCTGGCCCGGTGTCCCTGGCTGCGGATCATCGCGACCAGCCGGGAGCCGCTTCGGGTAAGGGGCGAGACCGTCTGGCGGGTACCGCCGCTGGACCTGCCGCCGGACGGCGCCAACGGCACCGATCTGGCGGCACACGAGGCCGTCCGGCTGTTCGCGGCCCGCGCCGCAGGGGCCCGGCCGGGGTTCAGGCTGACCAGCGACAACACGGCGTCGGTGGCCGCACTGTGCCGCACGCTGGACGGGATCCCGCTGGGTATCGAGTTGTCCGCGGCCCGGGTGCGGGCGCTGTCGGTGGAGCAGATCGCCGACCGGCTGCGCGACCGGTTCCAGCTGCTGAACTCCGGTGACCGGACCGCGCCGCTGCGGCAGCAGACGCTGCGGGCCACCGTGGACTGGAGCTATGAGCTGCTGGACGAGGACGAGCAGATGCTGCTGCGGCGGCTGGCGACCTTCTCCGGCTGGAACCTGGACATGGCCGAGCAGGTGTGCTCGGACGAGGCGATACCGGCCGACGCGGTGCTCGGCCTGCTGATCTCGCTGATCGACAAGTCGCTGGTGGTGCTGGACGGCGAGGCGGCGGGTGATGCCAGGTACCGGCTGCTGGACACGATCAGGGAGTACGCCGCCGAAAGGCTGGCCGCGGCCGGGGAGAAGGACGCGCTGGCGCTGCGGCACCGGGACTGCATCCTCGCGCTGGTGGAGGAGACCGTCGGCGGGATGTTCAACCGCGGCGAGCCGCCCTGGCCGGTCCGGCGGGCGGTATTCCGCCGGGGCATCGCCGAGTACGGCAACTTCCGCATCGCGCTGCAGACGTCACTCGCCAACGGCCACGCGGACGAGGGCCTGCGGCTGTGCATCGGGCTGCGCAACATGTGGCTGCCGCACGGCGACACCCGCGAGGCGGCCACCTGGCTGGACCGGTTCCTCGTCCTGCCCGGCGGGGAGGTCTCCCCGTCCGTGCGCGGGCGGGCCCTGGCCGTGCGCGCGGAGATCGCCTTCGACCTGCAGGACTACGACACGCTGACGCGCTGCGCGACCGAGAGCCTGGAGCTGGCCCGGGCCAGCGGCGACGACTTCCCGGTGCCGACCGCGCTGCGGGTGATCAGCCAGGCGGCGGCGCGGGCGGGCCGGGCCGGCGACGCGGTGGCCTACATCGAGGAGGCGGTCGCGGCGGCCGAGGCGGCGGGCAACGACTGGGAGGCCGGGCTGACCCAGGCCACCAAGGCGGCCATCGCGGTCCGGCAGGGCAAGCTGAAGTCCGCCCAGCGGGCGTACGAGACCGCGCTGGAGGTGCTGGCCGACAACAACCGCTGGGGCGTCGCGCAGGTGTCCTACGGGATGGGCACCCTGGCCAGGACCCGCGGCGACGCCGAGATGGCGGTCCGGTACTACACCGACGCCATGGAGATCTTCCGTGAGCTCGACGCCTGGCCGGAGATCGCCCGCTGCCAGGCCGGGATCGGCTGGATCGCGGTCACCGGCGGCGACTACGACCAGGCGGCCGACAGCCTGGCCGAGGCGCTGCGGCTGAACCAGGCGGGCGGGCAGCGGCTCGGCATCGCTCGCGGCCTGGAGGCGTTCGCTGCGCTGGCCGCGGCGCGGCAGCAGCCCGAGCGGGCGGCCCGGCTGGCCGGCGCGGCCTGCCAGCTGCGCGAGTCGCTCGGGCACGGCACCGGCATCGGCCCGCGGATCGAGGAGGTGCTCGAGTTCGCCCGCGGCCAGCTCGGCGCCTCGGCCGCGGCCGCCCTGTTCGCCGAGGGCCGTGAGACGGCCGCCGAGGACGCCGTCGGCTTCGCGCTCGGCCCGGACCGGAACCAGCCCGTGCCAGGCCCGGCGGCGCCTGCCGAACCCGCGTGGACCGACCCGTCCCGGCTCGCCGCGGGATCCCACTCGCGCCCGGCCGCTGCCAGCAGGGACACCGGGAGCCAGCACCGCGGGCCCACGCCGCTCACCCCGCGCGAGCACGAGATCGCGAAGTTGATCGCCCAGGGGCTGTCCAACCGGGAGATCGCCGACGAGCTGGTGATCAGCCCGGCGACCGCCGCCCGGCACGTGGCCAACATCTTGGGCAAGCTCGGCTTCACCTCGCGTACACAAGTCGCCTCATGGGCCACCCGGCACGAGCCGTCCAGCTGACCTCCGCGTGCACATGTGCACGCGGAGCCGGCTCCTGAGCCTGGCGATATGCACACCGGAATACACAGTTCGGCGCATGTGCAGCCGACCGCCGCGCCATAGCGTTCAACTGTCGCTATCACACGGTGGCACCGGGTCCTGAAACCCGGTGCCGGGCCCGTTCCCAGGGGGGGAGGGACGGGCGAGCCAACGGCAGCGGCCGGGCGGGTCCCGGTTCCACGCCAGGACCCGCCTGCTATGAACGGCCAGGCTGGGAGGTTCTGGTGGAACGCGGCGTCACTACCGGGGAACGCACCGAGGCAGACCCGCTCCTGGTGAGCGCGGGCCCGCAGGATCGCGCGCCGGCCGAGCGCATCCTTCAGATCGCGGATGAGGCCGGCTACCGGGCCGCCCTCATCGACGCCACCGATGGTTCGGTGACCGCGTGGCCGCGGTTCGCCCGGACCGTGCGGGCGGCCGCGGGCGGGCTGGCCCGGCGCGGCCTGGCGGAGGGCGACACGGCCGGCGTGTTCGTCCAGGACGCGGCCAGCGCGGCCATCGCGGTCAACGCCATCCGGGCCGCCGGCGCCCGCGCCTGCCTGATCCGGTCCGACGCGGGCCCGGCGGACATCGCCGCCCGGCTCAATGCCTGCGGCGCGCGGGTGCTGATCACCTCGGCGCCGCTGGCCGAACTCGCCGCCGAGGGCGCGGACCGTTCCCGGGTGCGGCAGGTCATCGCGTTCGGCGAGGCAGCAGGCACGACCTCGTTCAGTTCACTGCTCGGATCAGGCCGGCACGGCCAGCCTGATGAGCACCCGGCGGCCAGGCCCGGCTTCGCCGAGAGGTCCGGTTTTGCACATGAGTCTGGCCGTCCGGAGGGGAACGGCCGGGCTGATGAGCGAGACCTAGCGGACTCCTCTGGCGAGCCGGGCTCCGGCCGCGAGCTGACCCACCGGGACGTGGTGGTGGCGGCCCCGCCGTGCGGCGGCGGACAGGCCTACACCGCGCTCCTCGACCTGACCCTGCTGGCCGGTGCCACCCTGGTGGCGGCGCCGCTCCCGCTGGCCGTGGCCGCGTTGCGGGTGTACAAGGGCACCGCCGTGATCGTCCCGCACGGCGCCAGCGTGCCCGGTCTCGGGTCGGCCCGGGTCTTCGCTGCTAGCTAGCTGGGCCGGCTAGGAGGCGACGGCCTCCTCCTGCTGCCGCGGGGCGGGCGCCGGAGCGGGCCTGAGCCGCCTGGTCCTGATCAGGGCGATGATGACCAGCAGGCTGCACACGTCCAGCAGCGCGGCGAAGCCGAACGCGGCCCCTATGCCGTGGGTGACCGCGTGCGGGCTGACCGCGTGACCGCTCGCGGTGCCGTACACCGCCACCAGGACGCCGAGGCCCAGCGAGCCGCCGGCCAGCTGGAGCATGTTGACCAGGCCGGAGGCGGCGCCGGAGTCGGCCGCGGGCACGCCGGCCAGCGATGCGGTGGTCAGCGGCACGAACACCAGCCCCATCCCGAGGCCGATCAGCAGCATCGGGCCGAAGATGCCCGACCAGTAGCCCGTGTCCGGCGACACCCGGGACAGCCAGGCCATCGACGCTATCGCGGGCACCATCCCGGTGATCATCAGCGGCTTCGCGCCGAGCACCGGCATGAGCCTCGGCGCGAGCCGGGACACCGCGAACAGCGCGAAGGTCATCGGCAGGAACGCCACCCCGGCCCGGAGCGGGCTGAAGCCCATGATCTTCTGCAGGAACTGGGTGAGGAAGAAGAACATCCCGAACATGCCCGCGATGAGAAGCAGCCGGGCGATGAACGAGCCCGCCCGGCTCACGTCGGTGAACAGGCGCATCGGGGTGATCGGCTGGCGGGCCCGGGTCTCGGTGAGCACGAACAGGGTGAGCACGACCGCGGCGGCGCCGAACGCGGCCAGCGCCAGGTGGTCGCCCCAGCCGTCGGCCGCGGCCCGGATGAACCCGTACACCAGCGCGGTCACGCCCGCGGTAGCGGTCAGCGCGCCCGCCACGTCGAAGCGGCCCGGCAGCCGCGGCGTCTCGGCGACGAACCGGGGCGTGACCGCGAGCACGGCCAGCCCGATCGGCACGTTGATGAACAGCACCCACCGCCAGGACAGCCACTCGGTGATCACCCCGCCGAGCACCAGGCCAAGCGAGGAACCGCCAGTGATCACGCCCATGTAGATGCCGAGCGCCCGGGTCCGCTCCCGGCCCTCGGGGAAGCTCGTCACGATCAGCGCGAGCACGGCGGGCGAGGCGAACGCCCCGCCCACCCCTTGCAGCGCCCGGGCGGCCAGCAGCACGCCCGGCGTGGTCGCGAGGCCGCCGGCCAGCGAGGCGAGGGTGAACAGGCCGATGCCGACGATGAACATTCTCCGCCGGCCGAGGATGTCGCCGGCCCGGCCCCCGAGCAGCAGCAGGCCGCCTGACGTCAGCGTGTACCCGTTCAGCACCCAGGACAGGCTGGTCGACGAGAAATGCAGGCTGGTCTGGATGTGCGGCAGCGCGATGTTCACCACCGTCATGTCCAGGATGATC
>Ga0207684_10007195_pt1 | contig 10057 bp, 10 predicted proteins | sample KBSK5501metaG_FD_184342 | JGI IMG/M metagenome (GOLD analysis project Ga0207684, IMG submission 184342) | Corn, switchgrass and miscanthus rhizosphere microbial communities from Kellogg Biological Station, Michigan, USA - KBS K5-50-1 metaG... | ecosystem: Host-associated > Plants > Roots >... | reverse complement strand
CGGAAGTTCCGCGGCAAACTCTTCTCCAGTTTTGGATCAACGTCCCAAATCAACACCGGAGAGTCCGCATCAGCAGGCCTGACCGGCGGATTTTTCTGCACGAGCGTGGCCGAGAACAGCGCTGCGGGAACTAGAAGTAACGCCAAACAAACCCGTCGACTGCCAAATGGAGAGATAACAAAATTCATGATACGAGCGCGATAATTGGAGTCAGACAATGCTTAGGAGCAAGAGATTTCCGACAATTGGCATTGCGAACTCGCAAATCGCGCACACTGATCTAAATCTGAGGGCAGCACGCGCTCACACCGATGATGCAGCAGTACCGGCGGCTGCGGAGTATTAATTCCGGCGGACACGCTTCTGCTTTTTCGGTTGGAAGACTTTTACGAACTATTCTTTCAGGACGCCAGAGAGGCAGCGGCAGGAAGATGTTTGGGTGAATAGCGGCGAGGACAGGGTTCAACTCCCCTCGCCAGTTTCGAAAAACGTTCGGAAACTGCCACGTAGCGGGCTTTATGTGTCTGCCGGCCACAGCACGCTCCAGGACAACGGACCAGGCAGGCACACCGCCTGCCCGAACACTCCGAAATTCAGTGCGTGTGCAATTTTCTTGCAGCGGTGAAAAATAAAACTTCACATCCGAGTGTAAGACGTGCTATAAAATCTATAAACCTAATAACCGCAGCCACTCCCGCGTTCATGAATTATCGCGCCCTCGTTAAAGTATTTTATCACTCCGCCATATTGCTCGCTTGTATCACCTTCAGTTGCCGCCCCAGCAAGCTGTCATTCTTTCCCCGGGCAAGAGTGACCTCGTCGTTTTAAACGGCTGCGTTATCTCAGCCTGCAATTATTTGGCACTTGTTAAGACCCAGCATGCTCTGCACAAGAGTTTTTGGGCAAAAATTCTTCTCGTGCGTTACACCGATCATCCCGCCGGCCACGCCTACTGCGTGTGGAAAACCGACGGCGCCATCTACGGCTACGACCGTAATGCCGGCTCGTTTCCCATCCCGGTTTACACTCGAGACGCTCGCTCCATCGCCATTGTTCTGGCGCAGGAATTGGGCAAAGTTCTGAACGAGCCGCTTTCGGTCGACCGCGCCGAGTTCGTTGAATCGCAGCAGACAAAAGTTTACAAATTCTAGGGCGGAGCAACTGACAGGCACGGGCACTACTACGGCTTGTCGCCCCAGTTTCTCTTCTGGAACGACACTCGTCCGGAGCCGTGTTCGAAGGCCTCGAAGTGTTCCGGGTTCTGTTGGTAGTATTTTTGGTGATAATCCTCGGCTGGATAAAATTTCATCGCCGGCAAAATCTCGGTCGCGATCGGTTTTTTGAACTTGCCGGAGTGCGCCAGTTTCTCCTTCGACGTTTCCGCGACCTTTTTTTCCTCGTCGCTGCCATAAAAAATCGCGGCGCGATAACTTGGACCGATGTCGGTGAATTGGCCGTCGGACTGCGTCGGATCGATTTGCTTCCAGTAGATGTCGAGCAACTGCTCGTATGAAATTCTGGCCGAATCGTAGGTGATCTGGATCGACTCTCGATAGTTTGTCTTCTCCGAGCCGACAAGTGCATAAGTCGGATTGGGTTCTGTTCCGCCGCAGTAGCCTACTGTTGTCTTAAGCACTCCCGGCGCTTTGTCGAAGGCCGGCTGGATGCACCAGAAACAACCACCGGCAAAAACCGCGGCTTTCGTTGTTGCCGGCGGTGAATTTTGCGCCTCCGCCGCAGCAGCCAGACACAACAGTAAGAGATAAGCGAAACGGAAGAGCCTCATATTGTCGATCTTAGACAGCTCTGGCGCGTCGCCGTTGCGAATAAATTCCAGCCGGCTTTTGGCTTGCCAGCGTTTGGTCACGCTGCCATAAGCGTAACGTCTCGAAACCAGCAGGAGGTCACTATGGCTAAAACATTTGGAATGCTTTTTGGTATCATCTTCTTGGCGATTGGAATCCTCGGGTTCGTTCCCGGAATCACCACTAATGATATGCTTCTCGGCATTTTCATGGTGAACAAGGCTCACAGCATTGTGCACATCGCTTCGGGCGCAATTTTCCTCATCGCTTCAATGTCGGGGGCAGGAGCTGCCCGCTTGTGGTTCCAGATCTTCGGTCTTGTTTACGCGGTCGTGGCCGTTATGGGCTTCGTCGTTGGCGACGGGATGATCTTCAATCTCATCGCGAACAATCAGAACGACACCTGGCTGCACGTCGCGCTCGCCGTAGTCATGCTCGCGATTGGTTTCGGCACGCCAAAACAAGCCGCCTAACTGGTCCGCGATCCAGTTTTAGCCGTTGCGAGGTTGAATCGCTTCGCAACCGCTCCATTTTTCTTCTGTGATAGAACTGATCCCGGAGACATACGTCGCGCCTCTCGACCTGGTTACGATCTTTGGGCGCGTCGCACCGCTGCGTGTCGATCTGGGCTGCGGCGACGGTTCGTTCTTATGGGAACTGGCGCGACGTTATCCCGACCAAAACTTTCTCGGGATGGAGCGTTTGGTCGGGCGCGTAGCCAAGGCTTGCCATAAAGCGGCCGCACCGGAAAATGTCCGGGTTGTAAACGTCGAAAGCTCGTATGCTGTTCGCTATCTCCTGCCGGAAGCATCGGTCGAAACATTTTATTTGTTGTTCCCCGATCCCTGGCCAAAACGACGCCACCATCGCCGGCGAATCGTTAGACCGGATTTTCTCGATTCAATTCATCGCGCGCTTACGGACGACGGCTTTTTCCGAATCGCTACCGATCAATTGGATTATTTTGAACAGATTTGCGGTATTGCCCGGAATCATTCCGGCTTTGCGATTATCGACGCAAATGCCAGTCCGGCTCGGACCGACCTTCCGTTAACGAAATTCGAGCGGCGATTTCGTGAGCTGGGCGCGCCGATTTACCGATTGGCGCTGCGAAAAATCTCGCCCGTGAGATAGGCGCGTGCCTGCCACTCGCGCTCGCCGAACTCCAGCTCCACCGCGCCGGTTTCCGCCGAATTGTCGATCAAAACATGCGGAACAAAGTCGCGCAAAAGATTCTCCGTGCCTCCAAGGTGGAGCGAATCACCGTGGGTCAGCAACAGTCCGGTGATTCGATTGATTCCTGCCCCGTGCAAATATGACCGAAGGACTCGTTCGTAATCGCGGCCGCTGCCGCAATCCAAAAGCCAATCAGCTCGCGAAGCCCAAACGTGGACGGCGGCACCCGCGCCGACATCCAGCACCGTGATCTTCGCGGGTAGTTTTTTCGGCCAACCAGGTTCGGCGACGTAGTAATGATTTCCAGGAACCTGCGCGAACCATTGAATGAATGCGATCACCGCCGTTGCGAGCGTCCAGTTCGCATTGTTGAAAATGAGCGACAATCGGAAGCGATAGGCGCTACCACCAGCGACAGCAGCGCGATCGCCAAGATGAAAAATGCGATCGGCACTACGACAAGATTCGCGAAAAGCGAGCTCGGCGTTACCAGATGGAAATACCAGATGATCAATGGCAGCGAGCCGAGCCACGCCGCCAGCGAAACCGAGCCGCCACGGCAAATCCATTCGTAGCCGACTCCGATCATGCGCCGCAAACCACTCACCAGTCGCCGCGGCACGAATGGATCAGGCGCACCAATCGGTCGAAGCCATCCAGAAAGTGGATCGGCCAACAAAATAATTCCACCTACGACCGCGAACGACAGTTGAAATCCGGTGGAAAAAAATTCGTTTGTGTTCCAGCAAAGAAGAAAAAACGCCGCCGCGGCCAGACTGTTCAGCGCGAATACTTTTCGCTCGAAGAAAAAGCCACCGAGCAGAATCGAGCTCATGACCGCGGCGCGAATGCTGGAGACATACAGGCCGGTGATGGCAGCATAAAAAAGTAGCAGCGGAATGATGAGCGCGGTCGCCCATTTTCGGGAAAGCCGCGCCACCATCGCGAGGATCCATAATAGACGTGGCACAATTCCGACGTGCAAACCGGCAACGGCGAACAAATGCAACGTGCCCGTTTGCTGAAACGGCTCTTCGATGTCTTCCGGCGTTTGATGGCGCAAACCGAGCGCAATGCCGCTCAGGAAATTTTGCAACTGAGGCGAATCATCCAGTCCCCGACAAATCGCAGTCTGCATCCAGGCGCGTGACTTTTGCGCTGCTTGGAGGATCGGATTGCCCCCGCCTTTGCGAATCGAAACTCCATGTTCCGGATAACGAACAAACAAACTTCGCCTCACATCCTGACGGGCGAGATACGAACGCATATCGAACTCACCCGGATTGCGTGGCGGCGCAATTGGCTCGGCAATCCCGAAAAGTTTCAGCTCATCGCCGAATTCCGGATTACCGCGCCAGCGAACAAGCAACGTCGCATAAGTCGGCCGAGTCTTTCCTTCGAACTGTATCGATTCGAGGTTAAACAAAAAACTCGCAAATCCGTTCGGCGCCACCTTTGGCTCCGAAGTCACAAAGCCGACCGCGTTCACTACGCGCGGCCGATCGCTGAGATCAGCCGCCAGTTGCAGGCCGGCTGTATCGCCGATCCGAAAATTGTGCAGCAAAAAGAACCCGTACCCAACCGGCAGATATGTCGATGTTAAGTTCGGCCAGGAAAAGAGCGGAATTGCCAGCAGCGCGAATGCAATCGCAGCGAACCACCAGCGAGACGCTGCAATTGGAAAGAAATCTGCAACAACAATTCCCAACGCCGCCATCAACGCCAGACCGACAAATGGTTGCCGCGGGATATTCATCGCGACGAGAGAACTCGTCGGCTACGTAATACGGCGTTTGCTTCATGAAGTTCCGGTTTTTAGCTAGGGGTGATTGACCCCAATCACCCGACCAAGGTGCATAATCCCCACTCCCGTCGTATTTTTCCTCCGTGCAGGACCTGTTCGAAGAGGAAGATGTCGATCCGTTGCTCGCGACGAATGTCGGAGTTGCAGGGGTTAACAAGGCTGCGCCGCTCGCTACGCGGATGCGACCGCGATCGCTCGAGGAATTCGTCGGCCAGGAGCATATTCTCGGACCGGGAAAATTGCTTCGCCGTGCGATCGAGGCCGATCGTTTGCCATCGGTGATTCTCTCCGGGCCGCCGGGCACCGGAAAAACCACGCTCGCCCATATCATCGCCGATATGACGCACGCCAAGTTCGTTCGGCTGAGCGGCGTGGAAAGCAATGTGGCGGAAATGCGCCGCGTGATCGCGGGCGCGACCAATCGCACCCGCACTTCCAGACAAAAGACGATTTTGTTCATCGATGAGATCCATCATTTCAACAAAGCGCAGCAGGACATTCTCCTTCCCGATGTCGAAAGCGGAAACCTGCGATTGATCGGCGCGACCACTTACAACCCGTTTTTCTACGTCAACAGCCCACTCGTGTCGCGGTCACAGGTTTTTCAACTCGAACCGCTCAGCGTCGACGAACTCGAACAATTGATCGATCACGCGCTGACCGACAAAGAACGCGGGCTTGGCAATTACAACGTTAAGATCGACAAGAACGCGAGAAAACATCTGGCGAAGCTAAGCGATGGCGATGGGCGCAAGTGTTTGAATGCGCTTGAGATTGGCGTGCTCACGACTCCGGCGGATTCGAAAGGCGTGATCCATTTTACAATCGCGGTCGGGGAAGAAAGCATTCAGCAAAAAGCGATCGTGTATGATCGCGCGGGCGACGCGCACTACGACACGATCAGCGCATTTATTAAGAGCATGCGCGGGTCCGATGAAAAAGGCGCGATGTACTGGCTCGCGAAAATGCTGCACGCCGGGGAAGACTTTCGTTTCATTGCGCGTCGGATCGTGATTTTCGCGAGCGAAGACGTTGGCCTGGCCGATCCGGAAGCGTTGCCGCTCGCGATCGCGACGCAGCAAGCAGTCGAATTCGTTGGCTTACCCGAAGCGCGAATTCCGCTCGCGCACGCGGTCGCGTACATGTGTCGCGCGAAAAAAAGCCGCGAAGCCTACGACGAGTTAAACGAAGCGACGGAGAAAATCGAAGCTGAACAAACCAAACGCGTCCCGGAAAATCTCAAAAACAAACACTTCCCGGTAAATCCGGAACGCTGACGGTACGATCGCGCGAGTGACTATGGTCAGGCTTGCGTGAAAGCGATTCCGTGCTGGTTCAAAAAAACCACGATCTCAGAAACGTATGCGGCAGCTCCTGCATTCAAGAATTGATGCTCTACGAATTTTTTTGCGTTTACCTCAACCTCTGGACTGAAACCTAGCGCCAGATCCTGAGTCCGACTTTGGAGACCCCAAACTACGCCATTCACGTCGAACCAAGGACCTCCGCTTTGTCCGCGTAAACCAGGACTCGACATTTCGACAAACTTAACTGTGCGTGCTTTGTCTGGCGCCTCCAAATTAAGATAACGCGTCAGGATTCCGTCTAAGGGGTAACGGACAAAGTTTACAGGATCATTAATTACGAAGCTCGACGACGCTGGACTTTTCCGGAATGCAACCGGGTGGATATTAATGCCGCCCGAGTAAATTTAGCCGCTTCGCTGACAGCACTTGCAAACATCAATTCTGGGGGATACGACGCAACAGCGTATCACTCTTCAAACGTCGTCGCGACGAGGGTGGCGTTGTGGCCGCCGAAGCCGAATGAATTGTTCAGGGCGACGCGGACTTTCTTTTCCTTCGACTTGTTGGCGGTGTAGTCGAGATCGCAGAGCTCGTCGGGATGCTCGAGATTGATCGTCGGCGGAATGATTCCGTCGCGGATCGCCATTGCGCACGCGGCCATCTCTACCGCGCCGGCGCCGCCCAACAAGTGGCCGGTCATTGATTTCGTCGCGCTGATGGAAACTTCGGTTTGCTCGCCAAAAACTTTTTTGATCGCTTTCGTCTCGCTGATGTCGCCGAGACCGGTCGAAGTGGCGTGGGCGTTAATGTAATCGACATCGTTCGGAGAAAGTTTCGCGTGCTCGAGCGCGATTTTCATTGCGCGAGCCGCGCCTTCGCCGTCTTCCGGCGGCGCGGTCATGTGATGAGCGTCGGCGGAAAGACCATAACCGGTGAGCTCGCAATAAATTTTCGCGCCGCGCTTCTTCGCATGTTCGAGCTCTTCGACCACGGCAATCCCCGCGCCTTCGCTCATGACGAATCCATCACGGTCGCGATCGAACGGGCGGGACGCGCGCTCGGGTTGGTCGTTGCGCTTGCTCAACGCTTTCATCGCGGAAAACCCGGCGAGACCCAGTTCGACGATGGAAGCTTCGGAGCCGCCGGCCAGAAAAATATCTGCGTCGCCGAATTTAATGGTGCGCCACGATTCGCCGATCGAATTGTTCGAAGTCGCGCAGGCAGTGACGATGCACATGTTCGGGCCGCGCAAGCCGAACTCCATCGAGATGACGCCGCTGGCCATGTTGCTGATCAGCATCGGAATGGTGAAAGCAGAAACGCGCTGCGGCCCTTTGTTCATCAAAACGCTGAATTGGTCCTCCAGCGTTTTCAGCCCGCCGATTCCGCTGCTGATGATCACGCCGAATCGGTCACGATTTACTTTTTCCAGATCGAGGCCGCTGTCCTGGATCGACATCTTGGCCGCGGCCATCGACAACTGCACGAAACGGTCGGTCCGCCGGACATCCTTCGCGTTCTTAAAGAAATTCTTAGGTTCGAAGTCCCGCACCTCGCCGGCGATCTGGCAATCGTAGGCCGAGATGTCGAAAGCCTGGATCTTGCCGATGCCGCTTTTGCCTTCAACGAGACTTTTCCAAAAAGTCTCGAGATCGTTCCCGACAGGCGTGATGACACCGAGACCTGTGATGACGACTCTGCGTTCGCTGTTCATTGAGTGATTTAACGATTTAGTGAATGAGCGATCGAAATCATTAAATCACTAAATCGCTCAATCGCTAAATTCTTCTAGCTCGTGCCCATTCCGACACTTTGCACGGCCTGGAAAAGTTTCCCTTCAGTTTTGATCGACGGCGCGATAATGATTTCGGTCTGTTGAAACTCGGCAATGTCCCTTGCACCGACGTTGCCCATGCAGGTCGTGATCGCGCCGACTAAATTTTGGCTGCCGTCATCGACTTCGGCTGGGCCAAAAAGAATCTGTTTGAGTGAACCGGTTGTGCCGACCTTGATTCGGGTCCCGCGCGGAAGATTCACGTGTGGCGTAGCCATTCCCCAGTGGTAACCGGAACCGGGCGCTTCCTGAGCACGAGCGAACGCACTACCGACCATGACTGCATCGGCGCCGCAAGCGAGCGCTTTGCAAACGTCGCCGCCTTTGCTCATCCCGCCGTCAGTGATGATCGGAACGTAACGCGACGTTTTTTTGAAATAAGCATCGCGCGCGGCCGCGCAATCGACCGTGGCAGTGACCTGCGGCACGCCGAGTCCAAGCACACCGCGTGAGGTGCAAGCCGCTCCAGGACCGACACCAACCAGCACACCAGCTGGACCGCATTCCATGATTTCGAGAGTGACATCGTAGCCAACAGTGTTTCCGACGATCACCGGAATCCGCATGTCCGCGCAAAATTTTGTGAGATCGAGCGATTTGTATTCGGTCGAGATGTGTCGCGCGGTCGAGACCGTGCTTTGAACGACATAAACATCCGCGCCCGCTTCCTGCGCGATCGGCCCAAACTCGGCCGCTCGCTGCGGAATCGAACTGACGGCAGCGATCCCGCCTTCATCTTTGATTTGTTTCACGCGCGCTGCGATCAAATCGGGGTGGACCGGTTCCTGATAAATTCGTTGCAGCAGCGAAGTGACTTCAGATTTCTCGGTTTCGACAACCTTTTGGAGAACTTCCTGCGGACTTTTGTAGCGTGTTTGGACGCCTTCGAGATTCAGAACAGCCAGACCGCCAAGTTTGCTCATGGCGACGGCGAAACGAACATCGACGACTCCGTCCATCGCGCTCGCCAGGATCGGAATTTTTAACTCGAGGGGGTCGGCATTCTTGCGGGGCAGACGAAAACCGATGTCGACTTCGTTTGGATTAATCGTGACGCGTCCCGGCACGAGCGCGATCTCGTCGAACCCGTAGGTCACGCGCGCTTTTCGATTTCGGCCAATCCACATTCCCATAATTAAATCTGCTCCAATCTAAATCTTTCGTTCAAACTGCCGCAACGCGGACAGCGTGGGAGTAACGTCGCCGTTCGATCTTCAAACTCGAACGCGCAAATCACGCACCGTAACCGGTAGCGCAATGCACGTCGCTCACGCCGGCGCCGGTTCCACTCACCTACTATCCAGAGAAGGAAAATCGTGGCAAGGGAAAGGAGCAGATAAATTGTAACCAGCGCGGCGAGACTGACTCGAATCACGGCACGCCTGGTGTCGGTTTGGTATTCGCCGGGGCGACATCGTTACCCCACTCGATCGTCGCGATTCCCCAGACGAGCGAGTCACCATTCGATGTCGATCCTGTCCGCCATTGGACGGACTCGCCGGGACGAGCCGGAAAACGGCAGAGTGCTAGATGTTCTCTCGCCTGTTTGTCCAAAGCCGCGTCACCGGATGAAGTTAAGTTGAAACAATAAACAACCGCGCCTCGTGAATCGACCGCAATCCGAAACTGCGCGTTTTGCGGCGGCTCGTGAGTGGAGGTTCGGAACTTGGTGGAAACAAATGTGGGCTGACCGACCCGATCAAATCCGTCGGCAAAAGTCACTTTGGTTGGGGTTACCCCGATCGGGCTCGCTGGAATGCGAGCTGCCGCAGGCACCGGACCCGGCGGTTGCGCGCTCGGAATGCGAAGATCGACAGCAAGTGGCGGCGGTTCTTTCAAAGCCGGCTCGCGCGCAAAATAAGAAGGAACATGCTCAACTTTCCCCATCTCGCGGCGCTGCAGGTGTGGCGGTCTTCTGGTGGTTGACACCAGCGCCGGATCCTCTGAGTCGATCCAGCGTAGAAGCGTTGCCGTCTGTTCGGAATTCGCGGTCATCAAACTGACTCGCCGCGGCGCGGGAAGCAGAGAGACGGTTTGCGGATACACAACTTGAAAAAGATAGGAGGCCGCGACGTGAATCACGAACGAGGCGACAATGAATCCGATGAGGATAAGACTCCGCCGGCGCGGC
>Ga0207684_10007194_pt1 | contig 10057 bp, 10 predicted proteins | sample KBSK5501metaG_FD_184342 | JGI IMG/M metagenome (GOLD analysis project Ga0207684, IMG submission 184342) | Corn, switchgrass and miscanthus rhizosphere microbial communities from Kellogg Biological Station, Michigan, USA - KBS K5-50-1 metaG... | ecosystem: Host-associated > Plants > Roots >... | reverse complement strand
GCGCGTCCAGTCCCATCAGCTCGGCGATCTCGCGGTCGTCCGAGACGGCGCGAAATGCGCGGCCGATGCGCGTGCGGCCGAACAGCCATTGCAGCGCGAAGGTGCACGCAACGGCGACGCCGAAGATCACGAGCGGCAGCACGCCGGCGGTCAGCGGGCCGACGTTCAGGCTTTCGGTCGCCAGCGCGCCGGTGGCCAGCGAGCGCGGGTCGGCCGAGAAGAGCTGCTGCAGCCCGTTCTGGATCACGATCGCCAGACCGAAGGTGACGACCAGCGAGGGCAGCGGGTCGCGCCCGAGCGTGCCGTTCAGCACGTAGCGTTGCAGCGCATAGCCGAAGGCGAAGGCGATCGGCAGCAGCGCGAGCCCGATCAGCGCCGGATGCAACGCCACCAGCCCCGCGCTTGCGACTGCGGCGAACGCGCCGAGCACGATGAAGTCGCCTTGCGCGGTGTTCGTCAGCCGCATCACGCCGAACATCAGCGACTGGCCGAGCGCGAACAGGCAGTACAGGCCGCCGAGCAGCAATCCCTGTAGCAAGGTGTCGATCATGGCTGCGCTCGGTGGGTTTCTCAATGGGCTTCTTCGAGGCCGAAGTACGCGGCGGCGATCTGCTCGCGCGTCAGCTCGCCCGATCGGCCTTCGAGCGAGACGCGGCCCTCCTGCAGGCAGACCACACGCCGTGAGACACGCTGCGCCAGACCGATGTCCTGCTCGACGATGACGACGCTCATGCCCTCGCGGACGATTGCCGGCATCGCGTCGTAGATCTCCTTGATGACGATCGGCGCGAGGCCGAGCGAGAGTTCGTCGCACAAGAGCACCTTCGGGTTGCTCATCAGCGCGCGCCCGATCGCGACCATCTGCTGCTGCCCGCCGGACAGCGACGTGCCCGGCAAGTTGCGCTTGTCCGCCAGGATCGGGAACAGCGCGTACAGGCGCCCCAGGCTCCACGGCCCCGGGCGTTCGGCGAACGCGCCCATCAACAGGTTCTCTTCGACCGACAGGCTCGCGAACAGGCGCCGCCCTTCGGGCACCAGCGCGAGGCCGAGGCGCACGATCGCGCCCGGCGCACGGCCACCGATCGCTTCACCGCGCCAGCGCACCATGCCGGGTTCGACCTTCACGAGCCCGGTCAGCGACCTCATGAACGTGCTCTTGCCGGCACCGTTGGCGCCGATGATCGCGAGCAGTTCGCCTTCAGCCAGCCGGAAGTCGATGCCGAAGAGCGCCTGCGCGTCGCCGTAGAAGGCCTCGAGGCCACGCGTCTCGATCAACGTCGTCACGCCGCCACCTCCAACCCCATGTAGACGCGCCGCACCTCGGGGTCCCTCATCACCGACTGCGGTTCACCCTCCGCCAGCTTCGCGCCGAAGTTGATGACGAAGAGCCGGTCGGCCAGCGCCAGCAGCGCGTGCACGACGTGTTCGATCCAGACCATCGTGACGCCGGAGGCCTTGATGCGCGCGAGCTCGGCCACCAGTTCCTTCGCTTCGTGCTCGGTCAGGCCGCCGGCGATCTCGTCCAGCAGCAGCAGCTTCGGCTTGGTGGCGAGCGCACGCGCCAGCTCGAGGCGCTTGCGGTCCAGCAGGCGCAGCGACGCCGCAGGCCGGTTCGCCTGCGCGCTCAGCCCGGTCTGTTCGAGCACCGCACGCGCCGTCTTCCAGGCCGCGTGCTCGGGCTCGCCGCCGCCGAAGCAGGCCGCGGTCACGAGGTTCTCGAACACGGTCATCGCGCCGAAGGGCTGCGGCACCTGGTAGCTGCGGCCGATGCCGCTGCGGCAGCGCCGGTGCGGCGCGAGGCGCGTCACGTCGCGGCCGTCGTACTCGACGCGGCCGGCGTCGCAGCGCACGTCGCCCGAGATCAGATTGAACAGCGTCGTCTTGCCGGCGCCGTTCGGTCCCAGGATGCCGAGCGTCTCGCCCGCTTCGACCGCGAGCGAGATGTCGTTCGTGACCTTCACCGCGCCGTAGGACTTGCTGACGCCGTGCAGGCTGAGCAGTGCCATGACGTCAGATCAGCTTCAGCGCGCCGCCGGTCGGGATCGCCGGCGCGGCCTGGTTGTTGACGATCACGAGCTCGGTCTTGTACTTCGAGCCCTTGCCCCACTGGCCGAGCACCAGCGGCGTCTTGCTGACGTTCTTCATCGGCCCCGCACCGCCCCACTTCACCGGCCCGACCACCGTCGCGAGCTGCGTCGCGGCGACGGCGTCGCGCACGTCTTTCGCGCCGGTGCCCTTGGCGCGCTTCAACGCATCGGCGGCGACCTCGAACAGCGCGTGGGCGAAGCCGATCGGCTGCGTCCATTGCTTCTTCGTGCCGGCCTCGTAGGCCTCGGCCAGCGCCTTCGCGCTCTGTTTGGTCAGCGACGACGCGAACGGGTGCGACGGGCTCCACCAGACCTCGGTGCTCAGGCCGTCGCCCAGCTCGCCGAGCGCCTCGATCGCGCCCGGGAACAGCAGCGCCTTGCCGAGCGTGATGACCTTGGGCCTGAAGCCTTGCTGGCGCGCCTGCGTCAGGAAGGTCTTCGCATCGGGCGGGATCACGACGCCGGTCACAATCTCGACGCCGGCCTTCTTGAACGCGGCGATCTGGGCCGAGAAGTCCTGCGTACCGTTCTGGAACCGGCCCGGGTCGAGGAGCGTGAAGCCCATCGCCGACAGCGGCTTCGGGAAGCCGAGCTCCTTGTCGCCCCACGCATTGCCGTCGCCGTCGTTCGGGAACAGGCCGCCGACCTGCTTGTTGGTCGCAACCGACTTCCAGCCGTTGGTGAAATTGGCGATGACGTCTTCCAGGCCCCAGAACAGGTGGTAGGTCCAGGCGAAACCTTTCGCCGGGTCGCCCTTGCGGCCGAAGAACCACGGCTGCCACGGCACGACGCTCGAGATGCAGGGCACTTCGTTCAGCTCGCAGGCGTCGCTCACCGGGTTCGCGGTCTCGGGCGTGCCGGCCGTGAGCACGAGCGCGACCTTGTCCTTCAGGATCAGGTCGTTGGCGACTTCGCCGGCGCGGTTCGGGTTGCTCTGGCTGTCCTTCAGCACGATCTGCACGTCGTGCTTCTTGCCGCCCTGTCCACCGATCGTGAGGCCGTCCTTGAACGCGGCCTTCATCTGCTCGATCACCCACTTGTCGGCTTCGCCGAACGGCGCCAGCGGGCCGGTCTGCGGAGAGACGTAGCCGATCTTCACGGAGTCGGCGGCCCACAGGAGCGGCGTGGCGCTGCTGAACGCGAGCGCGGTGCTGCCCTGGATCAACTGGCGGCGATTGAGTGCCATGGATGTCTCCTCTTCTGCTGTTTGTGTGTGTCGGTGAGGGATCAGGGAGCGGCGCCGTCGTAGGCGCGTTGCAGCAATGCCCGAAGTGCGCCCCGCTCGAGCGGGCGCGGATTCGGGTAAGGCGTCTTCGCCGCCAGGTCGGCGGCGCGGTCAAGGCCATCCGCGGGCATGCCGATCGCCTTCAGCGAGATCGGCGCGCCTAGCGTGACTGCGAGACGCTGCACCGCGGCCGGCGCGTTGCCCGACGCATCGCCGAGCGCACGCGAGATCGCCGCCATCGCCTGCGGCGCGGCGCCGGCGTTGTAGGCCAGCGCATGCGGCAGCACGACGGTGTGCGTCTCGGCGTGCGGCAGGTTGAAGCTGCCGCCCAGCGTATGGCAGAGCTTGTGGTGCAGCCCCATCGCGACCTGGCCGAGCACGACGCCGCACAGCCAGGCGCCGTAGAGTGCGTCGCTGCGCGCCTCGAGGTCGGTCGGTGAGCGTTGGATCAGCGGCAGCGCACGCGCCAGCGCGCGGATGCCGTCTTCGGCCATCAGGCCGATGATCGGGTTGCCGTCATGCGCGTACAGCCCTTCGGCGGCATGCGCGATTGCGTTGAGGCCGCTCGTGACGCTCAAGCCCGCGGGCAGCGTGGTCGTGAGCTCGGGGTCGTAGATCACTGTCCTCGGCAGCACGCGCAGGTCGCGGCCCGTCTTCTTCTCGCCGCCTTCGGTGAGGCCGTAGATCGGCGTCATCTCGCTGCCCGCGTAGGTAGTCGGGATCGCGAGAATGGGCAGGCCGGAGTCGAGCGCAATCGCCTTGCCAAGCCCGGTGGTCGAGCCGCCGCCGATTGCCACCGCGCAGTCGGCACCCAGGCGCGCGGCCTCGGCACGCGCCTCGCGTGCGCTTGCTATCGGCACGTGCATCACCGCGCCCGCGAACACGCCGGCCGCGCGCTCGCCCAGCATCTGGGCGATGTGCCGGGCGCTCGCGGCCTGCTCGGGTGTCGAGAGCACGAGCGCGCGCTTTGCGCCCATCGCCTCGATCTCGGCGCCCAGCCGCGCCAGGCTGCCGGCGCCGAAGACCACGCGCGGCAGTCGCGCTTCGAAGACGAAGGGCGTCACGATGGCCTCTTGAAGTGCGGCGGGATCTGCGCGTCGACGTTGATCCACACGCTCTTGACCTGCGTGTACTCGCGCATCGCGTCGAAGCCCATCTCGCGGCCGTAGCCGCTCTGGCCGACACCGCCGAACGGCGAGCCCGGATTGACGCGCTTGTAGCTGTTGACCCAGACCATGCCGGCGTGCAGGTCGCGCGCAACGCGGTGCGCGCGCTGCAGGTCGCGGGTCCACAGGCCGCTGCCCAGGCCGTAGTCGGTGCCGTTGGCGATCGCCAGCGCTTGTTCGTCGGTCTTAAAGGTGAGCACGGTGACGAAGGGGCCGAAGACTTCCTCCTGCGCCACGCGGTCGCGGTGCGACTTCGCGCGCACGACCGTGGGCTCGACGTAGCAGCCGCGCGCCAGCTCGCCGGTGGGCGACTTGCCGCCGGCCAGCACCTCGCCGCCTTCGCCCCTCGCGACGTCGACATAGGCCAGCACGCGTTCGCGATGCTGTGCGCTCGTCAGCGGCCCCATCTCGGTGTCCGGATCGAGTGGATTGCCGAGTCGGATCGACTGCGCCAGCGCGATGAACTTGTCGAGGAAGGCGTCGGCGATGTCCTCGTGCAGCACGAGCCGCGATCCGGCGATGCAGGCCTGGCCCTGGTTGTGGAAGATCGCCCACGCGCTGCCGTTGACCGCGGCCGCGAGGTTGGCGTCGGCGAAGACGATGTTCGGGCCTTTGCCACCGAGCTCGAGCTGCACCTTCTTCAGGTTGCCCGCGCTCGCCTGCACGATGCGCCGGCCGGTGGCCGTGCTGCCGGTGAACGCGATCTTGGCGATGCCCGGGTGTTCGGCGATCGCCTGGCCGGCGACGTGGCCGAGCCCGGGCACCATGTTGACGACGCCATCCGGCAAGCCCGCCTCGGCCATCAGCTCGGCGATCCGCAGCGACGTGAGCGGCGTGATCTCGGCCGGCTTCATCACGATCGTGTTGCCGGCGGCGAGCGCCGGCGCCATCTTCCAGCTCGTGAACATGAGCGGGAAGTTCCACGGCACGACCTGGCCGACGACGCCCACCGGCTCGCGCAGCGTGTAGTTCAGGAAACCCGCTTCGACGGGAATCGTCTCGCCCTGGAACTTGTCGGCCATGCCGCCGAAGTACCGGAAGCAGGCCGCCGTACGCGGCACGTCGAGCGCGCGCGAGTCGCGCAGCGGGTGGCCGGTGTCGAGTGACTCCAGTCGCGCCAGTTCCTCGGCGTTGGCCTCGATGAGGTCGGCGAGCTTGAGCAGCACGCGGCCGCGATCGGCCGCGGCCATCCGGCTCCAGGCCGGGAAGGCACGCGTCGCCGCGGCCACTGCCTTGTCGACGTCGGCCTTGCCGGCCATCGCCACCTCGGCGATGGTCGAGTTGTCGTGCGGATTGAGGGTGGCGAGAGTCTCGCCCGACTCGGCATCGACGAAGCGGCCGTCGATGAAGAGCTGGTGGCGGATCGGTGTCTGGAGGCCGGCGGCCTGCTGGATGGCGGCGAGGTTCATGGTGCGTGTCAATCGTTTGCGGTCTTCTCGGCCAGCCAGGGATAGCGCGCGGTGTCCTTGCCTGCGTAATCGGGGTCGAGATAGATGAAGCAGCGCTGGATCAGCCAGTCGCGGACCTCGAACACGTCGCACCAGCGGCCCGCCCCCCATTCGGGCACGCCGGCGCGCCAGGGGCCGTCGGCATGCTCGCCGTAGCTCGTGCCTTCGCAGGCGAACAGGTCGGTGCCGGTGAAGATCCAGTTGAAGCCGGCGTAGTCGTGGCGGATCGACTTGCCGCGGCTGCCGACGTCGCCGAACAGCGTGCCGATCTGTTCCTTGCCGTTGGCCAGGCCCCACTTCGGGAAGTAGACCTGCGCGTCGGGCGCGAACAGGTCGAGGATGGAGCCACCGGTGGAGGTGACGCCACCGTTGTCGTAGGCCTTGAGGTATTCGAGCGCCACCGACTTGCGTTGCTCGTCGGTCATGGTCTGGCGGGTGAGTGCCATTGGGGGATCTCCTTCTTTCTGAAGCCGGGACGGGCCGCGGCCGGCGTGACCGCGCGACGCTGCGCCGGCATCGGACCCGTTGCGGTCCGCCACGTGCCTGCCTCCTGGCAATGAAGGTCGCGCCGTTTCGGCGGCGCGCTGTCGTCCTAGAACTGCACCGGGATCGCGGGGCTCTCGCCTTTCTCGATCTCGTAGACCAGGTTCGGCGAACCGTTCTCCCACACCAGCAGCATCGAGCGCTTCGGGCTGTAGCCCTGGTGGCGGCAGTACGCCGGCATCGCCGCCATGTCGCCGGCCTTCATGATCACGCGCGCCATCGGCTTGCCGCTGACCTTGTCGCCGCAGTCCCAGTGGATCTCGTCGGTCATCTGGAAGAACCACTCGACCCGGTCGTTGCCGTGGATGATGGGCAGGATGTGCTCCTCGGTCGTCGGGCACATGTAGCTGTACTTCACGACCGAGGTGAAGCTCGGGTTCCACGTGACCTGCGAGCGCGACAGAAAGCCGAACAGGTTGAACGCGTGCACCTCGTTCTCGAACCCTGGCTCGGGGTGCAGTTCGGGCTCGGCCTGGGGCACATCGGCGAAGGCGCGGTTGACCGGCGCGCCGCGCGCATCGCTGCGCAGCGCCAGGTCGTCCTTGAGCCCGACGCAGCGCTTCGCGAGTTCGCGTGCCCGCGTGATCTTGGCGGTGTTGTTGCCGCGCTTGCGGCCGTAGGGGGAGCCGGTCTCCTGCGGCGCGGCGAAGGGGTCGAAGCTCTCGTTGGTCCAGTCGTCCAGCATCTGCTCGAAGGTGGCCCGGATCTGCGGCGTCGGGAAGGTCTCGAGCCGGTCGACGCCGGCCGCTTTCATCGTACCGTTGTACGCGCCGGCGTAGAAGTCGACCGACTGGTAGTGGTTGACGGTGCCGATCACGTTGTCGAAGTTGACCCAGCCGTAGAAGAAGCCCCAGGCCACGTCACGCATCAGCGCACGCAGGTAGTTGCCGGCGTCGACCGTGTGGCTCATCGGGCGGCCGTCGCGCGTGGTCCAGCCGACGTGAACGAAATATTCGTCGCGGCGGAAGCTGAAACCGCCGAGTTGGAACGACTTGTAGCCCAAGGTCCGATGCGGTTGCGAGGCATCGACGCGCACGGCGTCGACGGTGGTGTTCGTGGTCATGGTTCTCTCCGGTCGCGGCGTTGCGGCGTTCAGGCGCGTTCAGGCGGTTTGGCAGATCTCGGCCCAGCGTTCGATGCTCAGGTCGCCCTTGCAGGTCTGCAGCACGATCACGCCCGGGCGCGCGCTGCGGAACTGGTAAGCCGTGTTCTTGGGCAGCAGGCCCTGGTGGCCGCGCGTCAGGCGCATCCAGCCCATCTTCTTGCCGCGCGGCTCGCCTTCGACCCGCACGGCCCCGTTGTGCTCGGTATCGGGCACGGTCTGCGTGGCGTCGAGCTTCACGAGGTGGACGTCGACCTCGCCGTCCATCACGAGCGCGAACTCGTCGTGGGCGCAGGTGTACCAGGGCGAGTTGCCCTCGGCGCGCAGCGTCTCGAGCACGTAGATCTGGTTCTGCCCGAAGACGACTTTCTCGTAAGGCTTGCTCTTGCTCGCGATCTCGAAGCAGTTCGAGAACGCGTAGTGCCTGACGTCGTCGTCGATGATCTGCACGCCGCCCTTCTCGTAGTGCTCGAGCGAGCCGAAGGCGGTCTTGTAGGCGTGGCTCGGGGGTTTCGTGTCTGCGCTTGCCATCGTTGCCTCCTGGTGTGGATTGAGGCAAATGCTAGGCGGCGCGCCGCTGCGCCACTAGCCGCCAGGTCGCGACTTGATTGTTCGACGATCGCGAACAAAGAGAGGGGGAAACCCCTATGTCAAGCGGCGGGTCACTCGATCACCCGGCGCTGCAGCAGGCCGCGCTCGATCAGCGCCTCGTCCCACGGCGGCGTGCTCGTGAAGCTGCCCGTGAGCATGTCGAGGAACAGCTTGAGCTTGAGCGAGTTGCGCTGCGTGGTCGGATAGAAGATGGAGAGCCAGAAGGCGGTCAGCTGGTGGTTCGGCAACACGATGCGCAACTGCCCCGACAGCACGGCGTCCGATGCCACCAGCGTGGGGATGCAGACGATGCCGGCGTGTTCCAGCGCGTATTCGCGCAACAGGTGGACGCTGTTGGTCAGCATGGCCGGCTTGAGTTCGAGCGAGACGATATCGCTCGGGCCGTGGAACGCGATGCGCTCGCGCGTCGGGTAGCCCGAGTACCAGCCGATGCGGTGGCCGAGCAAGTCGCGCGGGCCGCGCATGGTGCCATTGCTGCGCAGATACTCGGGCGATGCGCACAGCACGCGCCGCACCGGAAACAGCTTGCGCGAGACCAGTTCTTCGGAGCGCGGCGGGAAGATCTGCAGTGCGCAGTCGAAGCCTTCCTTCACCGGATCGATCGCGGCGTCGCTGACCAGCATGTCGAGCACGATCTGCGGATAGCGCTGCTGAAACAGCCGCAGGACCTTGGCCAGGTGACCGAGCACGAAGCCGGGCAGCGCGTGGATGCGTAGACGCCCGACCGGCGAGGTGCCGACCTCACGCATCTGGTCGACCACCTCGTTGGTGCGACCCACGAGGTCGACGCAGTCGTGCAGGAAGGTGCGGCCCAGGTCGGTGAGCTGGACGCTACGCGTGTTGCGCATGAACAGCGGCGCACCGACGAAGGTCTCGAGCTGCTGGATCCGCGTGGTCATCACCGAACGTGAGATGCGCAACTGGCGCGCCGCCTCGGCAAAGCTGCCGGCTTCCGCCACCCTGACGAAGGATTCGATTGCGAGGTATCTGTCCATGCTGTGTGGGGCTCAGCGCACCGCGCCGGCTCGCCGTCCGCAGAGCATGACACAGGGACGACGCGGGAGACGCTGGGACTGCGTACTCAAGCGACGGCTGCTGGAGGGCGCCGACGGCGCGTGATGTCGGCGACCCGCGGGGCAAGCCCGCGTAGGTAAGCATCAATGACCGAAGCCCGAGCGACTTGCGTCTCCGGGCCCCGAGTGCCGAGTGCCAGCCCCCGCCGTCGGATGAACCGTTTGTTTGGGGAGTGCGCGGGTTGAACCCGCCTTTGGCATTTGTTTCGACAAACGCAGTGTCTACGCTTTGTCGGGCACCGTCGGTGCGCCAGCGAACAGAGAGTTGGACTCGTAGCCCATAGCGAGGCCTTCGCGGCCCCTGGTTCCCGATCGATCTTCCGTCGCGCGAACAATCGGGCGGCTGATGGCGTACTCGGCCATCAGCAGGCGCTCGTCATCTGCATCGTCGCTCAGAGGCAGGCCTGTCGCTGCACCGCCCCATCTTGATCATGTTCCTCTCCATCGCCCTCAACCTTCGCACGTCGGCCGACGCAGTCTCTGGTCGAGCTGCAGCTCCAGGGCCTCGACCATGAAGTGGGCTTCGAGGTACTTCTCCTGCGGGCCTGCGGATCGCCACGCATCGCGCTCGGACTCCGCTTTGGCGATGCGGCTTGTCAGTGCATCGAGCTCCTCTTGAAACGTCATCATGGCTCCTCGATCAGGATCGCTGCATCGTGCTCGTCAGTCTCACTCCCGAGGAGCATCGCATGGGCATCTTCGTCGGCTCGGTCGTGCTTGCCGTGGCCTACACACTGCTCGAGGCCTGGATCGGCGACGGCCAAGCGGTAGCGGCGCAACTGCCGCGAGAACGCCGGCACG
>Ga0207684_10007192_pt1 | contig 10060 bp, 14 predicted proteins | sample KBSK5501metaG_FD_184342 | JGI IMG/M metagenome (GOLD analysis project Ga0207684, IMG submission 184342) | Corn, switchgrass and miscanthus rhizosphere microbial communities from Kellogg Biological Station, Michigan, USA - KBS K5-50-1 metaG... | ecosystem: Host-associated > Plants > Roots >... | reverse complement strand
GGGGGAATCCGTCGAGATTCGAACCCGTGTTTCATGTCCGCCACGCGCTTTCGTAATGAGTGAGAGAAGTTAGCTGCTGTTGAGTACACACGCGGACCCCCGGGACTAAAATGCGCTCGTGATTTGTGTCCCCCTCGCCGTTCTGAATCTCACGAGTTCTCATAAGTCAAGACCAGCGCTGAGAGGTTGGGGAACAAGCTGGGAACCCGAGCGGGAATTTCCTGGGAAACTGGGAATCGGACCGACATTCCCGGCCGCCGGCGGGTCGGCATCCTCTCGGTGGTTGCAACGGCCCGCAACGCAGAACGCTACACGGCGCCCGAGATTCTACTGGGTCGATCTGAGGTAGCTGACCCTCTGGGCTCGGATCCCGGATCGCTTAGCCGCTTGGGCTCCTTTGGTTCTCCTTGTGGGAGGAGCATGGCACAGTGGCGGCGTGCGGAGTCCCCGGAGCGCGCGGGCCATCCAGCTGACGGCCGTCGCAGCGATCGTCGCCGTCGCCGTGACGTTGGTCGCGTTCTCGCTGCGCCAGCCCGCGGTGCCGACGTATTCGCCGACGCCGCCGTCGCCGCGGGACGCCGGACGCGCGCTCGTCGGCCCTGTCCTCTACTCTGTGGACGCGACTGACCTCGAGCAGTGGCGCTACTTCTCCTTCCACGTCGGGAGCGTGATCGAGAATCCCGGTGCGAAGGACTGGGACCTCGCGTTCCGCCGCTACCAGATCATCGCCAACGGTGGCCGTAGGTTCGTGGGCGGGGCGGGGATCATTGATCTCGGCGAGGTCGCCTTCGCGGACGTGAAGACGGTGCCCGATGCGGGATACCTGGCGACCGAAGGCGTCACGGATCCGCGCAATCCGGCCATCGCGAACTGGTACAGCTACGGCTACTTCTCACACGTGCTGAGCCCGAAGCCGCACGTCTGGGCCGTGCGCACGGCAGACGGCCGGTACGCGAAGATCCAGCTCGTCAGCTACTACTGTCCGCGCTCGCAGCCCGCGTGCCTGACGTTCCGGTACATCTACCAGGGCGACGGCTCGCGCGTCGTGGGCGGGAACTAGTTCGACTTCGGTGAAGCTATCAACCCGGATGCCGGGCGGTGGGGCTTGTTCGAGACCATAATGTCTGACTCTGTCACGGTCACATTCGGTCCGTTGATGCAAAGCCGCGAGCGTCGTCCACTGAACGCCATCGAACTGCCACAGCACCCACGCGCACTCGGCGTAGGCCGTCGCGGCCGAGGTGAGCAGGAAGAGCGCGATCACCGAAGCTCGTCCCAGGCGCATCATCGCTTGCCCTCCTCGGCGGTCATCCGCTTCACGCTGATGCGCCTGGAAGCGTCCCACGTTCGGATCTGAGTGCTGTCTGGATTGACGGCCCGCTGAACTCGGACGTGCGCGGTCTGGCCGCAGGCCGTCGTGTACGGTCGGCCGATGACCTCCCACTCGCCGGTCTCGTCGACCAGGCGATCGCCGACCCGAAGCTCCATCGGGAGGATCTTGCTGGCGGTTGGCGGCGCTGCCGGCTCGCTCTTCTTCGCGGGGACGGGTCTCGCCATCAGAGGGTCGGTCTCGCCCGCGTCGACCTCGCCTTCAGGCGATCCGACAGCACCAGCGCGACGATACCCGGCGATGCGAGGAGTACCTTCACGAGCAGCCCCGAGACGTTGAACGGGTTCAGGTCGTCGCGGATCTTCCCGAGAGCATCGAGCTTGGACTCCGCGAAGTACAGGAACGCGAAGTTGCCGACGATGATAAGAACGACGATGGCCCAGATCCAGACGATCCCGAAGATCCGCAGGCCCCGGATCACGTCGAGCCTTCGCAGAAACGCTCGAATTCGGCCAGCGTCATTATCTTCGTTCGCGGTGCGAGAGCGCTCATCCGTTGACGCTGCGGGCTGCCTTCGCGGCCGAAGGCCTTCACGTCGTCCGACACGAAGATGCCGTGGCCCTCGCGAACGTGCTTGCAGAAGATCATCGCGTCGCGTAGCTGATTGCGCTGGCCCTGCGTGAGCGTCGAACGGTTCTCGCGACTCGGAAACGAGCCGTTGGTGATGGCGACGAGCGTTGCCTCGAATAGGTCTCGTTCGCCTTCGCTCGCGAGAGTGGCCATGCCCATCACTGATTCGCCCATCACCCACAACTCCGGTGTGACTTGAAGCTGGTGTAGCTCTGGGTCGTACATCGAACCGATCTCGCGGGCGACGGTCGTCGTGGTCGCGATGTCGACCCCACCTCGAATCTTGCGGATCGCCGCGCTCACTTGCTCCACTCGAACGGAGTTCGTGTCGAGCGTGATCTTCAGCACTCACTTATTGTACTTCGAGCTACCGCCCGAACACCGGTCGCTCGCGCAGCGTCCCAGTGACGACAAGCCACGTTAGAGCGGACGGAACTCCTGCTGCTCGGCCTCGGACATCGAGGGCCGAGGTCTAGTTGAACCACCCCGCACGCCGGATCTGGCTCCGGAGCGCGACCGCCCTCCTGAACTCGACCCGGACCTGGGACCACGCCTCCGCGCTCCAATGCGTGTGCAGGATCACGCGCAGGACGCGGTTGATGCGGAGCCAGGGATGCCAGAGGCGAGCGTCGGTGTTGTTCACTTCGCCTTCGGCCCGCGCGGGTCCAGGGTGTCGGGGACAGTTACCATAGTCGCCACTACCTCCTGGTGTAGTCCCGAGAAGAAGCGCGAGCCGCAAGCAGCGTCCGACACCAAGATCCTCCCGATGGACCTTCGGGTCTGCGACCGGCTCGCCGACGAGACCGGCGAGTGGGAGGTCATCGGCCGACCGTACACGACGGCCGGCGGCAAGACGGCGCGTGTCCGTGTTCAGCGAGTCGGCCAGCCGAACACAGCCGCGCTCAAGTCCTGGGGCGCGCACGAGCGCGTCAGCGTGAAGCGGACGAGCGCCCAGGAGGGCAAGCGGTGATGGTGTTCCGGCGGTGAAAGTTTGACGGCGTAGTCTCTGCCGTCGTAGCGTCGGTCCAGATGTTTCGGCAGATCATGGACTACCTCCGCTACGTCCAGACGTGGGTGTGGGTCTGGGGTATCGTCAGCACGTCCAGCGTCGCCGTCGTGATCTGGGCCTTCATTACACGGCTCCCTGGCGTTCTCGTCTTCGTACTGGCCCTGGCGACTAGCGCGCTGATGCTGATCGCGCTTGAGACGGCGCTCATCGTCCATGACAAGATCAATGAGCGCCTCGGGGCGCGCTACGAGCGATCGGTTGCCGCGCTCGACGGCCTTCGCACGACGGCCGTGGTCCTACGGAATCGGCCTGTTACTTCGGAGGCAGAGTTGAGGGCCTTCATCGCCGACATGACTGCCTTTGAAGTCGAGGCGCTTGCGGCCATGCAAGGCGCAGCTACTCGTACCGACATCGCGTGGTTCCGTGATCTTCACGAATGGACGGTGACACACAACGTTTCCGCCTACAACGATGAGCACGCGATATTGAAAGCGGCCTTAGACGAGAAGTTGCGGCGGATGCACCAGATCGCGGGCAGGCTCGAAGCGAGGATCAGGTGACCGACCGCCGAGGAGGGCAAGCGATGATGCGACTCGGACGAAGGGCCGTGCTGCTCGTCGTGTTCTCCATGCTCACTTCGGCGGCGACAGCCTACGCCCAGTGCGCGTGGGTGCTGTGGGAGCACTCGTATGAGGTCTGGGTCGACAGCAACAAGGAGAGTCATCGGCGCGATGGCTATTGGAAGAAAGTCACCGCGACAACGGCCAAAGCCGACTGCGACGACCTCACGGTGCGCGAAACACGAGCCGAGTACTACACCCTGACCGGTCAAGGTATCGGCGCGACACTAGCGGGCTCTCAGGTGGGATTCGACCAGAGCAACACGAGGTATAAGCGCGGGTACCATAGCTTCGAATGCTGGCCCGACACCGTGGACCCGCGCGGGGCGAAGGGGAAGTGAACCACAGCGACGCGGGCCTCTGGCCCCTGGCTCCGCATCAACCGCGTCCTGCGCGTGATGCTGCAGACGCGCTGGAGTGCCGAGGCGTGGTCGCAGGTCAGGGTCGAGTTCAGGAAGGCGCTCGCGCTTCGGAGCGAGATTCGGCGCTCGGGGTGGTTCAACTAGGCCGACCGTACACGACGCCAGGCGGCAAGGACCGCGCACGTCCGCGGAAAACGAAGCCAACTGGGGTTTCAAAAGACACCCGCACGTAGTCCTCGGTAGATGGGATCACGTCGGCCGTCGATTCAAGTCCGTGGGCGGGACCACCTTTGATCCCGGCATGATGCCGGGCACCGGTCTTGCCCGGACCTACCCCGCCCCTCTTCGCTTCGTTTGGAACTATGTGCTTCCGGCACTCACGCTCTTTCAAAAGAATGTCAACCGCCCCTCCACATCCGGCCGCCGTATCCAAAATGGCCTGCTCGACGCCGGACTAAATGGATCTATCGGTTAGTCCATTCGGAGTCTACCGTATCGGCGAGGACGTGGCATGAATTGGGAGACCTGGGCGCTATTCGCCGTTACCGAAGCGGTGTTGTGTCTGACACCGGGGCCCGCCGTGCTGCTTGTACTCTCGCAGGCGCTCGGGCGCGGTACGTGGTCGTCGGTGTGGTCAAACCTCGGCATCCTGGCGGGCAACACGATGTACTTCGCTCTGTCTGCGACGAGCCTGGGTGCTCTGCTACTCGCCTCATACGAGCTGTTCTCGATCGTTCGATGGGTCGGAGCCGCGTATCTGATCTGGCTCGGCATTTCGGTGTTTCGCGGGACGTCGCGCGTCTTCTCGCCGCAGCCATCGGACGGCCTGGCCATCCGCCGCGGCAGGATCTTCGTCAACGGGTTCGTGCTGCAGGCGTCGAATCCTAAAGCGCTCGTGTTCTTCACCGCACTGCTTCCGCAGTTCATCGATCCGCGTGGCAGCGTCACGCTGCAGGTGACGATACTCGCCGTCACGAGCGTGATGATCGAATTCTTCGCGCTCCTCGGGTACGGAGCGCTGGCGGGAAGACTCACGACGCTCGCGCGACGCCCTGGGTTCGCCAGGTTGGCGAACTGGACTGGGGGATCGATGCTGATCGGCGCTGGCGTAGGGATGGCTCGTCTGCGCCACACGTAGGTGTCGATCCGAGGCCCGGCGAGTGACCGGAGGAGCGATGCAGGAAACCGCCACCGAGATGCAGGCCCGACTCCTCGAAGTCATTGCTCATGCCGACTTCGATGTCCTGCCTGGACTCTACACCTTCGCACCGTTGACTGATGGCGCAACACCGCGGAACGACTCACTGGCGAGTGTGCGGGACGGCGGTGTATGGAGCGAACTCGTCCCCGTCGACGACATTGCGGCGCCGATGGTGTTCCGGATCTTCAGCTTCCACTTGGATCCGGCGCTTGACACAACCGGGTTTGTTGGCTGGCTGCATTCGCATCTCACGCGGTCGACGGACACCGAACACATCGTCCTCTGTGGCCGCTCGGCCGGTGGCGGCCCCGGAAGGATCTTCAGCTATTGGGGATGCCCGGCTCCGAACGCGACTGGCGTCATCGCCGACGTGAGGGCGCTCATCGAGCGCGGCCAGCGGCCGCAGCGGCCCCACATCGGCCCCGACGGAGGTTGTCTGCTGTGCGAGGCGGCGACCGGCATCCCGCGGCTGCCGATCGTGGCGGAGAGTACGGGGGCGATCGCCGTACTCAACGCCGGAGAACCGAGCTCCGCCGGGCATTGCGTATTCTTCCCGCGCCGGCATACGCCGAATCTCCATGACCTCGACGACGCGGAGATGACAGACGTTTTCTCGCTCGTCCGGCGCGTGGCGATCGCGCTCGAGCTTGATCAGTACAACGTACTGCAGAACAATGGCGCGCGCGCGGGCCAGACGGTATTTCATGCTCACGTCCACCTCATTCCGAAGCCGACCGCAACGACGGGACTGATGGTGCTGCCAGGCACCGCGTCCGCGGATCAGACTGGGGTCGCCGAACGGATTCGGAACCGCCTCGTCACGATGAGGCCGTCATAACGCGCGTGCGCAAGCGGATCGTGTACGACACCCGTAGCTCGGTACCTGGCCTGAGCACCTTGATGGGTCTGCGCCACACGATGTGTGGATCGCAATACGGTGGACAGCATCGAACGCGCCAAAACAGCTAGTATTCCGGGACCCATGCGGAATGAGTGGTTTCCTATAGGATGGTTCTCGACACACCGAGGAGCGATCGATGAGTGAGCCAATCGAGCCCGGGCACCCCATCATCGGCACGTGGCGGCTGACTTCATTTACCGAAGAGAACCTTCAGACCGGAGCTGCGAACTATCCCTTTGGAGAAAAGGCGAAAGCCCTCGTCGTTTACACCAGTGACGGCTACGTCTCGACGATCTTCACGTCAGCAGATCGCAGGCCGCCAGCCGCACCCCGGGCGACCGAGCATGAAGCAATCGAGCTCTACCGCAGCGTGATTGCCTTCGCGGGCCGTTACGAATTAATCGGAAATCGCCTTGTCTATCACCCAGAGATCTCTTGGAATGAGGCATGGAATGGCACCACGCAAGAGCGGATTTTCGAAATCGATAGGGATTGTCTGAAAGTCAAATCGATGCCGGTCGTCAGCACGGTGACCGGCGCTAGCACCGTCTTCACCCTCGTGTGGGAACGCGCGCGTTAACCTGTCGCCCTAAACCACAACGTCTGACAGCACCCCCCTCAGCAGACTCGTCCAGTCGGACGATCTCCTGAGAGCCCACAGCTAGGCGCCACTCCGCAGCTCTATGCAACGGGACGCGCAATGAGCGTAATCCGTGATCTCCTCGCAGGACGCTACGTCGTCCCGACCGCGGTTCGGCGACTCCTTAGGTCAATGAGTTGTAGGACACGAGGATGCATAGGCTTCTACTGATCGAAGTCGGTGCGGGCAGCCAGACGCTGCCCGACATCTCTGCTTCGTCGCTCACGTCCCGGGCAGTGTCCGCAGTGATCCGCACAGTGTCCTTGCGCTCTCACTTGAGTCCGAGCGCGGTAGTTGCCTAGTCGTAGTCGCGGTCCCGGCCTTCGTTCCGAAATATCGCTCGGGCCACTGAGCGACGACTGAGATCCCGGTCACGGTTTCCTTGGCGGCACGTCCGCCTGACTACCTCGAACGGTCCCCTGAGTCGGTCGGCGCGGCGCGGATCTCCGAATCGGAGAAGTCATCCCTTAAGCCGCAACGTGTGCGCGGATGCGTTCCCCGATCTTCCGGATGCGATCCGGATCTCCGGGGGTTACGGGCCACTGGAGGCCTTTGCCGTCATCCATAGAGCGTGGGATGACGTGAATATGAAAGTGCGGGACCGACTGCAGGGCCGCCCGGCCATTCGCCTGGAGGAGGTTCAATCCTTCCGGCTTCAGGGCGTCTCGTATGCCCCGGGCGACGCGCTGGGCGGTCCGCATGACCGCGGCCGTTGCGGCCTCCGGTAGGTCATAGAGCGTCTCGGCGTGACCTTTCGCGATCACGAGCGCGTGACCGTCGTTCGCGGGGTTCACATCCATGATCGCCATGGTCGCGTCATCCTCGAAGACCTTCGTCGAGGGCACTTCACCGGCGACGATGCGGCAGAAGATGCAGTTCATGGCTCCTCCTCGGGAAAGAAGTCGGCACGGGCGTACGCTAGCCCGGAGCTGTGACAGCGTTATGTCACAGCTCGTGCCTAGGCCCCCCTTCGATTCCCGCCACCGCTCGGGGTACTCTGGGCCGCAGGCGGGAAGCGGAAATGAACCGAACGAGCCGTTTGATCGGCATCATGCTCGTGCTTCAGGGCCGCCGCGCGACGTCCGTACCCGAGCTTGCCCAGCGCTTCGAAGTGACTCGGCGGACGTTGTATCGCGACTTGAAGGCACTCAGCGACGCTGGCTTCCCACTCGCCTCCGACGCCGGGCGCTACGGAGTCCCCGAGGGCCATCAGCTCGCGCCAGTCGCCTTCCCCGCCCACGAGGCGACTGCCCTTCTCTTGGGGGCGCGCCTCCTGGGATCGCTCGGCAACCGCTCGCTGAAGGCGCTGGTCGATGCGGCGACGGCGCGCCTCGAAACGACGCTGGATCAGAAGGTGCGCTCCCAGACTCGGACGCTCCTCGCCGCAGTCCACGTCCGCGCAGGGCGATCGGTCCGCGGATCGCAGTCGAACGGAGTGCTCGAGCTCCTCCGCGCGATCGCTCTGCACCGGGTCGCCAGGATCTCCTACGCCGCGGCCTCGACCGGCGAGGTCTCCGAGCGGTCGATCGAACCCGTGGGGCTCGTGGTCAGTGCCGATCGCTTATCGGTCGTGGCGTACTGCCGGCTGCGGCAGGACGCCAGAGTGTTCCGCGGTGATCGCATAGGCCACATCGCCGTGCTCGAGGAGCGGTTCGAGCCTCGGGACGAAATCCTCGCAAGCCTCACGGCTCCGAAGAGTTCGGGACACGAGAAGGCTGTTCTTGTGGAACTGCGGGCCTCGGTCGCTGCCGCGGAACGGCTCCGAAGCGAGTTCACGAACAACGCGCTTCAGGAGACCGAAGACGGCGATTGCGCTCGGCTCACGATCCGCTTTTCAAGCTTCGAGCACGCGATGCGGCTTCTCCTTGGACTGGGTGCCGAGGTCGAGGTTCTCACACCCGTGTCGCTTCGGGACGCCATGGCGGAAGAAGCCGAGACACTGCACGCGCTCTATCTCCGGTCGCGACCGCGTGCCCGTACTCCCTCATGACGGTTCGGAGAACGCGATCTTCTTCCTCCAAGCGCCGCCCCCGAGGGCAGAGCGGCCGGCCCGTCGTATGGAGCGCGGGCTACGGCGGCCGCACACCGGAAGGCTTGCTGACGATCCTTCGCGAGCATGGAATCGAGCTCGTGTGCGACGTGCGCTTCCGGCCCCGCAGCCGCTGGCTCTTATGGGCCAACTACTACACCGTGCGCGGCGACGGTCCCTTGAAGCAGCTCGTCGAGAACGCGGGCTTCGAGTATCGGTGGTTCGGCCGCGCCCTCGGCAACCCCAAGCCCAAAGAGCAAAATCTCGCCGCCTTCAAGCGGCTTATGGATCGCGAGGGAGAAGCGCGGCTCACGGAACTCAAGGCGCTCGCGCGGAGCCGGCGCGTCTGCCTCCTCTGCGCCGCCAAGGATCCGTCGCGCTGTCACCGGTCGGTCATTACGCGCGTCCTCGAGCAGCATGGTTTCCAATGCGTGGATCTGCTCGACTCATAACGGTTGCGACGCCGCGGCGACCCAAGACACGCGCGACCTACCGCGTGCGTGTTCTCCAATGGAAATCTGAATCAGCAAAAGCGTCCCACGAGCAAGGTCCCTGCTGACGGGTCCCATCCGCACCTTGGGCCGCGGACAAGTGGCCGCGTGCATAGATGGCGAACGTCAGCGGAACTGCAAGCCCTGCATGTGGCCCGCGTCGAGGCACTCGCGGCAGAGCCAAAACGTGCCGCCCCATGGCGATTTGACCGTGGCGACCCCCTCGCGGGCGCCGAAATCGTGCGATGTCTGTTTGCCCGCTCCTGACGGATCGTGACTGTGGTGTTCGCAGTCGCACACGGGACTCATCGGTCACGGAGTGTAGGGTGAGCGATGCAGACTACGCAAGCAGGACTGAGCAAGCCAGAGGGCCTGGTCGCGCTCATCGCTTGCCGTTCAACACTTCGATGACCGCTTCTTCTGGCACGAGCCATTGATGACCGACCTTCACAGCACCAAGTCGGTCAGACCACCCCGACGAGTACAACGCCCTCACACTGCATCGGAGTGCCTTCGCGACTTCGGGGAGCGTGAGCATCTTCGGTACGCTGACAGGAGTCTCGTTTGACATGCGGCGGACGCTAGCACGGAGACGCGGCGTTTTCTACGCTCGGTTTTCAACTCGGGTTTCCGAGAATGAATGGAGAAGTTAGCAGTTGGATCCCGCCTGAAATCCCGCAGCCCTCCGCCAAGACCCTGGAAGCCGTGGACAAGCTTGCGAGCTACATGAAGGCGAAGGCCGCTGAGAACCCTCCTGAGCCCAAAGAACCCAAGGGCCCTCGGGTGCGCAGCGATGATGGTCGCTTCGCCGGCGTGCGTCTGAACGAGGAGGAGGTGCCCCGTCTGC
>Ga0207684_10007191_pt1 | contig 10061 bp, 9 predicted proteins | sample KBSK5501metaG_FD_184342 | JGI IMG/M metagenome (GOLD analysis project Ga0207684, IMG submission 184342) | Corn, switchgrass and miscanthus rhizosphere microbial communities from Kellogg Biological Station, Michigan, USA - KBS K5-50-1 metaG... | ecosystem: Host-associated > Plants > Roots >... | reverse complement strand
GGCCGCTCAAGAATATGGCGCGTGTTAGCTACGCGCCCGCCAGGTGTCGACTGGCCACTCCCATCTTGATTGATCACGAATGTCTGTGCCGGTCGAGCGGCCCCAAGAGCAAGAGCGCTCAACAACATAACGCACGCGATCAGCGCGACATATGGCCCTATGATCGCGTATGAATTGTACGGAATGAGCACAACCATCGGTATTGCTGGCGCTATAAATAGTGCTAGCAGCGGAGTTGTGAACCAGTAGTACCATCCAATACCAACTGCAATTGCTGCAACTGCGGCGAGAGCGCCCGGAAGGGTGCTGATTCCGAGAGCCGGTTCGCCGCTATTGAGCTGGACCGGAACGAAGGTTCCTGCCAGCAATAGTAGGGCGCCAGTGAGGAGGGAGTCCCCGCCATAACGAGAAGCCAAGCTCACTAGCGCAAGCAGGGCGAGTCCACCGGCAGCAGCTAGAGCGGCGACCCAAGTCCCTTCGAGGTCCTGGAAGCCGGAAAGTCCTGAGAATACGAGAAGGCCGCCGACCAATGAAATAGCAAAACGGATTGATCGTAGCACTTGAACAATGCGGCTATGCCCACTTACCACCGAGGATTGCAGCAGGCCTCCGGACTTCAAAAGGTTCCGTGAAGCAACCCCCTCAAAAATTGAGACCACTGCGACAATAAGTCCAATTCCGATCAGGACGTAACATATATATCGATGTGGATCTGGTCTATACGTATACTCGGAGTGAAACAGGACATCGACTTTCGGCCAACCGCGAAAAGCAAAGAATGATGAAACCGTGACAATACTGGCGAGTATTAAGCACATGGCCCAGTTTCTTATGTCGCCTATGGAAATCTCCCCACGCACTCGCGTTCGCTTAAATATCCCACGACCCGCCAGAGTCATGCTTTCGCTTCGTTTTCGGGTCTCCCGCTCACCGATTTGGCTATCCCATGATCCCTCGGTTGAAGCGTCCCCAGTACTCGATGCGGCCAGCACGGCTGGCAGGCCTTCTTTGAACCGCCGCGCCACCGGATTCCACTCGGTCGCCGTCGGGGAGACGCCGATATCGCTCGTCAACCGGCCGTGCAGCTCGTCGAAGACGTCATCGATATCCTCGGGACTCCCGAGTTGTCCCATGTGGACGTCGCCGATCTTCGCCACGGCCTGGTCGCGCGTGAGTGGGGGAACCACGATTGGGTAGGTGGGCTTCTCAAGGGCCCAGGCGGCACCGAGCTCAAGCAGGCAAATCGGACGGGTCAAAAAGGTGGCAGAGATCAGTTCGATGACTAGCCCGGCCTGCTGCAACTCAAGACGCAGGTGAGCGCGCACGTCGGTCCCGGAAGGAATGCCGGTCGCCCGTGAGGAGGAGTAGAAGATTCGGTTCCCTGGGATCCCACCGAGCACCAAGGTGTCGCGCAGGAGATCAGCGAGCTTACGATCCGCCGAGGCGTGACTAATGAAGATCTTGTGTTCTGTTGCCATGCTCTCCCCCTCGCTGTCTCTAGATAGGGCAGTCTCCTGTCGCCTCGGCTCGCTTCCTTCCGGCTCACCATTCCCGGTGAGCGCCTTCAACATCGTTATTCCAGTGTTCCGCACTGCCTGAAGGATTCCGTTGAGGCTGTCATCCAAAACACCCCAGTACACCTGCGTGTAACTGCGATGTCCCTCTCTCAGGAGCTGGTCTGCGCTCGCGAGAAGCGATACGATGATATAGCTCTGATGGTTCTCATCAGCTTTGGCAACCTGTGTAGCGATATCACCGATGGACCAGGGAACTGCATTCTTTTTCGTCGTCACCAATTCCCACTTCGAGATGTCAAACTCATCGAGCGCAACGGGGCCCGTAGTCACAGTTCCCCCGCAATGCTCAACACCGATAAGTTGGACATTTACGAATCGGTAACCTGGCGGTTCGGCACCCTTACCGTAACCGGTCAGTTCGCACCGTGCCCAACCAATGAGTTCGTCGGCTTGAAGCGCAACTCCAACGGCGATGCATTCCTGCAGACAATCTTCCAGGGGTTCATCCGAATAGAGATGAGCCAGAGCATTATTCACCTGCTGCACCGTCGAGTCCGCCACCCTCGTATCATGCCATCAGGCGGTGGCGCGCCACTATACCTGTCGGGCGAGCAGAGTTGATCTGTCGCAGCTACCGACACATCCCAACTCCATCAGGCACTCAATTGAAGTGATGAGTTGCTAGGCGTATGAGGTGCCTGGAGGGCCTGCCCGATGGATCGGTGTGCCGGGCTGCTTGCGATGATCGTTGGGTGGCGGAGGAGGCGCGGGGATGCCGCGAGGCGGTCCGGCAACTGGCTGACCTGCGGCGCAGGCTGGCCGCGGCCGAAGATGCGCTCGCCGATGCCCTGGCCGCGATGAAGCAGGGCGAAGGGGCGTTTGATGCCGCCAGTGACCGTTTCGACGCGGCCGAGCGTGCCCTCGATGCGGCCCGCGAACAGCGCGCCGCCGCGCGGCGGCACCGGTATGCGGCCCGGCAGGCCTACGATCGGGCCAGCGCGACCGCCGACCGGCTCGCCCGGCGCGTGCGTGACCTCGCCGAACGGCTGGACCGCCCGGCCGAGTGAGGAGGGAGTTCGGCGGGACGCGCACGTCATCGTGCCGTACGGGTGTTCTAATCGTGGGGATGGGAGTGCGGTGTCCTGCGTGGTGGCCCTATCCCGATCGGTGCGGGAACGGGCACGAGTGGGGACCTGAGCTGGTGCTGGTGTCCTGGCAGCAGTGCCACTGCCCGGGTGCTCAGAGGCTGCATCCCGACCGGGCCATCTGGGGACACTTCACGGTCGCCTGCCGCGAACCGGGGTGCCGGTCGGTGTGGTACGACCCGCCGCACGAGCCGGGCCCGGAGGCGTGAAAGGCCCGGGCACCTCGCCTACGCTCCCCTCGCAACGGTCCCCGGGCGGGCAAGCTGGCCGGCGCGCTCACGGCGCTCCCGGTTGACGCGGGGCGGCGGTTGCGGCCACCTCGCCGGTGGGCGAGGCCGTGGGAATGCAGGTGCGGCTCGCGGGGGCAGGTGACGCGGCCGGGGCGCGTCCTTGGAAGAAGCCGACCGCCAGCGCCCCGGGCCAGGTAAGTATCAGACGCGCGGTTCCGCTGAACGGTTCCAGTGAGCGTGCGAAGGCCCGGGGCCGGGGGGGTGGGGGAACGGCCCCGGGCAAGGTTGTCGTCAGACGCGCGGGCCGCCCGATGGCTACGCCCGGCGGCACGGGCGACCAGGCCCAGCCTCGCCGCATCCTTGCCGACGGCTCATGGCGCCTCCGCGGGGGCGGCGGTCGCTCATCTCCTTGGCGGCCCTGCGGATGTAGGGCATGGCTGGTTCTTGTCATATGGCAGGAACTCATCACCGCCGTCCTGACGGTAAGCCGCGGTTCTCTCACTCGCCGCAGCGCCCGTTGCGCAGGTCAGGGGGCGTCGTGCCGGTTGAGGATGCACCACCTCTTCTGGTTGGGCTGACGACAAGTCGTCACGGGCGGGTTTTGACATCTACCTACTGATCACTGGTGCCGTTTGCATGGGCTGCGCACCAGCAAATGCCGGTGTCCGGTGAATTCGGCCGGAACCTGACGCAGGGAGCAACCCAGTGTTCAAGTGGCTCGCCGCAGCCGCCACCTCTGCGGTTGTCCTGCCGCTGGCCCTGGTGCTGCTCATCACCACGGTCCCTGCCACGAGCGTCGCAGGGACGAGCGCGGCCGGTGGCCCAAGCGTCCTGGCCATGACGGACATCCCGTCCACCTACCTGGCCTGGTACATGGGTGCGGCGCGCACCTGCCCGGGCCTGCCATGGGGCGTGCTGGCAGGGATCGGCAAGGTCGAAAGCGACCACGGCCAGTCCACCGCGCCCGGCGTGCACTCCGGGGCCAATCTCGCCGGGGCCGAGGGCCCTATGCAGTTCGAGCCTGCCACCTTCGCCGGTTATGCCACCGACGGCGACCACGATGGCCAGCTCAGCCTCTACGACTCGGGCGATGCGATCTACACTGTCGCGGCCATGCTGTGCGCCAACGGCGCCGCGTCAGGCACCCAGGCCGGGATTCGGCAGGCCGTCTTCGCCTATAACCACTCCTGGACCTACGTCAACGAGGTCTTGTCCTGGGCCGCCCGCTACACCGTTCCCGCTCCGTCCGGCACCGCCGCGGCGGCCATCGCGTTCGCGTTGCGCCAGGTCGGCAAGCCGTACCAGTGGGGCGCGGCTGGGCCGAACGCCTACGACTGCTCCGGCCTGGTCTTCGCCGCTTACGCCGCTGCGGGCATCAGTATCGCCCGGACGACGTTCGGCTGGCGCGAGGACGGCCCCACGGTCCCGCTTACCGCCATCGAGCCCGGTGACCTGCTGTTCTCCGCTGGCTCCGACGGCACCAACGCTGACCCTGGCCACGTCGTGATGTACCTCGGCGGCGGTCAGATCATCCAGGCGCCCCAGACCGGCGAGGACGTCCAGATCGACCCGCTGTCCCCGGCCGGGGTCGTCGTCGCCACCCGCCCCGCCGACCTGCCCCACGCCGCCTGACCTACCCGGGAGGACCGCCGATGCCAGTCACCATCGCCCAGTTGCGCGCCACCACCAGCGTCGACCTGATGACCGCCGCCCTCGCGCTGGGCATGGGCCGCACCAAGGCCTACGACCTCGCCCGCCGCGACGAGTTCCCCTGCCGCATCATCCGCATCGGCGAGACCTACCGCGTCCCCACCGCCGGCTTGCTGGAACTGCTCGGCGTCACCGCCGAAGAACCACGCAGCCAAACGCCTGCCGGGTCGCGCACCTGACACCCAGCACCGGCCAGATCCCCTCCCTAGCTCGAAACCAGGTGAGCACAACGATGAACGCGTCAAGCCAAACCGACCGCCGCCCTTTGGGAGACGCAGCACCTGACCGCGTGGCCGCGGGATGGCAGAGGCGCGAACTTGTGATCTGGGGCGCGCACGGCGGCGCCGGAACCACCACCCTGGCGTCCTGGCTCCAGCCCGCCTGGGACATGGGCGCCATGAGCCCCGAACCCGACCCGCCCTACCCAGCCACGATCGCCCGCGGCCGGGCGCTCGTGGTGGTCTGCCGTAACACCGCCTGGTCGGCCTGTCAGGCCACCAAGGCCGTCACCGCTGTCACCACACAGGGCGGCAGCGTCGCGGTGCTCGCCGTTGTCAGCGACGGCTGGCCTGAGTCGGCCGCCGCCCGGCACCGGTTCCGGCTGCTGGAGGCCCAGGTCGGCACCGTGATCCGGGTTCCGTTCGTCTTCGCCCTGCGCATGACGGATGACCCAGCCGAAGTGCCGCTGACGCGCTGGGCCCGCCGCGCCATGGCCCAGATCCAGGCGGCCGCTGGCCGCAAGAACTCACTCCTTTGATGCTTGGAGGCTTCACGATGACGGTGCTCGATGTGGCACTGGCCATCCACCAACCCGCGATCGGCGCCGCCGCTGTCCTTCACCAAAGCGGCCTGGCTGGCGGGGTGCCGAACCCGGCTCCGAAGGCGCCGCCTGGGCTGACCGGGCCCATCAACACGCTGTTGGCCTGGTGGAAGTGGGGTGCCCTGGTCGCGGGGGTGTTCGGGCTGATCGGTTGCGGCGCGATGATGGCGATCGGCCGCCGCAACCGCTCCAACCTGGCCGCTGACGGCGCGACCGGGATCCCCTGGGTGCTCGCCGGCCTGACGCTGATTGCCCTGTCGTCGGGCATCGTCGGCGTCCTCAAGTGAGGCGCGCCGTGTTCAGCCGCTGGGATTACTGGGAGTACCGCCGCTGGCGACGCCGCAGGCGGCGCAGGCTTGCCTACCTTCTCGCCATCGCCTTTCTGCTCGTAGCGGGCGCCGCCGCGCATGCCACCAGCGCCCAGTCCAGCCACGGAAACAGGGTTCCGTCGAAGGAACCGGGTTCCACGGTCACTCACCATCGGCCGGCCAAGGCGGTCCGTAAGAAGCGCACCGACCGGACCAGGATCAGTACTGCCGGGGATGGGCTGCGGTGGACGGACTTCTACGGCATCGAGTTGCCCGGCTCGGCCAAGGACGGTCCTCGCCATGCGCGCCGCAGCCTCGTGTGGGGTTTCGCCGACACTCCGGGCGGAGCGCTCGTCGCAGCCATCAACATTGGGGTCCGCACGGCCGCCTTGTGGGGCCCGGCGATCTACGGTCCGGCGATTCGCGACCAGGTGACCGGCCCGGACAAGGCCGCACTGCTGGCCGCGGATAACAGCGACTACGCCGCGCTGCGCGCAGCAGGGCATGTCCGTCCTGGACGACCCGCCGGGCGAGGGTACGCCGCCGAAGCCGGGTTCCGTTTCCTGGCCTACGCGCCTGCCGCCGCGACCCTGGACGTCGTCGCCGAGGGGCCCGGCACCAGCGGCGCCCCCGTGCTCGTCGCGACCCGGATCGAAGTTCTCTGGCGCGACGGTGATTGGCGCGTTGTTGCCCCACCCGGTGGCGATTGGGCCAACTCCGCCACCACGGTCCCGTCGCTGACCGGCTACACCACCTTCGCCAACGAGGGATGACTCATGCACTGCAACACGTTGATCGAACCGGCCTGCCGCGCGGCCGGGCATCTGCTCCAGACGGTCACCGGCGCGGCAGCCGGGGGCGTGCTCGGCGGGATCGCCCTGGCGGTTATGGCAGGGGTCAAATGGATCGTCGCTGATACGGCGACCTGGTGGGTACAGATACCGTCTCCCGACCTCGCGGCCGAACCGGCGGTCACCCGCATCCAGCAATGGCTGCTGCCGATCACTGCTGCGGTGGCGGTGGGCGGGGTGGTCGCCGCCGGGGCCCGGATGGCGCTGACCCGCCGGGCCAACCCGTTGCTGGATGTGACGGGTGGCCTGCTCACCATCGCAGCGGCCAGCACATTAGGGACGGCGGCCATCACCCTGTTGCTCAAGGCGGGAGACGCCTGGTCGACATGGATCCTGCAGGTGTCCACCGGCGGGCACTTCACCGAGCGGATGGACCTGGTGCTCCAGCTCGGCGGGGGTGCCGCCGCGGCGGTGGTGCTCGTGTTCGGGCTCATCGCGATCGTCTTGTCCCTGATTCAGGCGATCTTGATGTTGTTCCGGCAGGCCGCGCTGCTGATCCTCGCCGGGGTGCTGCCGCTGGCGGCGGCCGGGTCGATCGCGCCCATGACCCGGGCGTGGGTCCGCAAGGTCACTGCCTGGACGCTGGCGCTGATTTGCTACAAGCCCGCCGCCGCGGCGGTGTACGCGACCGCGTTCACCATGGTCGGGTCCGGGCGCAGCCCGCGGACCGCGTTGATGGGGTTCGTCATGATGCTGCTGTCGGTGCTCATGCTGCCCGCGCTGATGAGGTTCTTCACCTGGACCACCGGCACCATCGGCAGCTCCGGCGGTGGCGGAGGGCAACTGCTCGGCGCCGCCACCATGGGCGCAATCGCGCTTGGTGGCCTGGGCCCCTTCGGTGCCGGGGCCGCCCGGGCCCAGGCCGCTCACATTGACTCCAGTCTTGGCTCTCCGCCCGGCAGCGGGCCCAGTGCCCCGCCGGGTGGGCCGGAATCCGGGCCTGATGGCGGCGGGCCTGGACCTGGCGCTGGCCCCGGCGGCGCGTCGTCGGGTGGGCCGGCCCGCCCGGCATGGCCCAGTGTCGGATCAGGCGGTGGCTGGTCATCGTGGGGTGGGGCAGGTACCAGTTCTGGTAGCTCATCCGACGGTCCGGCCGCGCCCGCCGGGGGTGCTGAAGCTGGCGCCACCGCTCCCCATATGCCAGCGGGCGGCGCCGGTGCTGCCAGTTCCGGTGGTGCGGCGGCAGGCGGTGCAGCGTCCGGCGCAGGCGCGGCCTTTATGGCTGCTGCGGAGGCAGCGCGTGCCGCTGGACGCGCCGGCGGCCATGCAGCCGGGGCGATGGGACAGGAGGACCGGCCGTGACCGGCGATGCGCCGGTCCGCACCTACGGCGGATGGCGGCGCAGCCGCAGCATGGGCCTGCTGGGCCTGGGCCCGGCCGCGACCCTGGCGTTGCTCGGCTCGTTCGCGGTCCTGATCCTCGTCGCGGCCGTCTCCCTCCGGGCGTTGATGTATGTGGTACCTCCCGTCGTGCTGGGCTGGTCTGCGGGGGTAGTCCGGGCCAGAGGGACGCCGCTCGCCCTGGTCGTGCTGCAGCGCCTGCGCTGGCGGCGCGGCACCCGCGCGGGATACACCAGCTACCGCGCTGAGGTCGTCCGGCGGCACACCGGAGTGCTGACGTTGCCCGGGGCCCTGGCGGCGACCGAGCTGCTATCCGCGGAGGACGGCTGCGGCGGCCGCTACGGGCTGGTCCGGGACCGGCACACCGGATACCTGACCGCCACCCTGCGGGTCGCTCCGGTCTCGACCTGGCTGGCCGATGCGGAGGACGCGGATCGGTGGGTGGCGAACTGGGCCGCCTGGCTGGCCTCCCTCGGTTACCTGCCGGCGCTGCGGTGGGTCACGGTCACCGTCGATACCGCCCCCGATCCGGGTTCCACACTGACCGGCCAGGTCGCCGCGGCCATCGATCCGTCGGCGCCGAGGGCCGCGGTGGAGATCATGGACCAGCTTGTCGCCGCTGCCCCGGCCGCGGCCGCAGATGTGAACACCTGGGTCAGCCTCACCTTCGACCCAAGGGCCTTTCCCGCCCAGCCGCGTGACATCGCCGCCGCGGTGATCGAGGCCGGGCAGGCGCTGGCTGGCGAACCTGCGCCTAGCCGCCTCCCAGGCATCCGTAGTAGCCGCGGCGACGACCGTGTTGCCGGCCAGCGACGCCAGCGCCGTCAAAGCCTCCGCCAGCATCCCCTGCCCCTATCTCTCACGCACCGTGACATAACCATCGCACGGCACTCCTTACCGCGCCATCAAAGATGCCAGGAGAACTTGGCGACTATTTACCCGACTCGCCCGGCCGGCGAATCAGCCAGACCAGCCGCCGCCAGAGACCACAGCCGCATTCAGTCAGCGACGGCTTCGAGAAGGTAGGCCAGCAGCACGGCCGACCCAGCATCCACCACCGGCACCTTGGCTCCGAAAAGGGCCAGCCGGGCTTTGCCCACCCCAGGCGCGGGACAAGTCCATCTGCCCAGTGCCGCGAAGGCGCAGAGCCATTCCAAGAGCCAACACCAGCCAACATCCAGCCACTGCTACCGGCACCCGGCCACCGTTTAAGCAGCTCAAGTGCCCAACCAGCCTTCATGACCGACACCCAGCGACGCTCGGGATGTGACTGGGGGTCAACGGATCACCCAGTTGAGGTCCCGAAGCCCGGGCCGCAGGTTAGTAACGAAACCGGGAACGAAGATCGACGATGCTCACGCCTATCGTCACTGCCACGGAGGCAGCGAGGGCGGCCCCAGCAGCGAGATAGGTATTCCAGTGTGGTGCGAATGACTGCAGGAGCTGGAAGATGGCGCCGATGCCGAGCAGGGCTGTCAAGCCGTAGAAGATTGCCCGACCGGAGAGGGCCCGCCACAGTGCGGGCCTGATCAGGATGGGGGTTCCCTGCCAGCCGCTTTCTGGCAGCCCAAGCTGCAGGCGCCCGTCTTTGTCCAGGTAGAACTCTGACCGGCTGGGATAAGGGGCCTTGCCTGATTCGCGGGTGACCTCCGACGCTGAGCCGGAAAACACCCGGATGGAGAGGGCCTTGATGTCGGCCACGCTGTCTTCGTGGCTGAGCGTTGCGGCGACGAACAGCCGGGCGAATTCACCTTCTTGCAAGCCGAGGACCTTGATGCGGTCTGGGTGCAGGACACAGTAGTTCTTCTCGCTGTCGTTACGGCTGATCGCATACAGCGGCAGTAACAGCGCCCTGGGCTGTATTACCGAGCGTCTCGGAGGTTTCCCTGCGCAGGGCAGCACGCTGACCCGGTTTCCGAAGCAGTACTGTCCGCCAACTCCGATGCACCCGCGCAGAGCTTGGTCGGCCTGGCATGTCCCGGCGGGGACATCGCCTGTTATCTCGATCTTGCCCAGCGCCTTCCTATCGCCCATGACCAGGGCCGCGAAGCTGCCATGCCCGAGCTGGCCGCTGTCGGCCGGATTCAAGCGAATCAGCGGCTCGCCCGCGGAAGCCCGCCGATCGGAGGTCTGAGTCAGC
>Ga0207684_10007189_pt1 | contig 10065 bp, 4 predicted proteins | sample KBSK5501metaG_FD_184342 | JGI IMG/M metagenome (GOLD analysis project Ga0207684, IMG submission 184342) | Corn, switchgrass and miscanthus rhizosphere microbial communities from Kellogg Biological Station, Michigan, USA - KBS K5-50-1 metaG... | ecosystem: Host-associated > Plants > Roots >... | reverse complement strand
CGGAGTCGCTCCAGGCGGCCGTCAACACCGTCAAGGGCACCGCGCGCAGCATGGGCGTGGACGTCGTCTAGCTGGATGCTGACCGCTGATCGCTGATCGCTACCGAGGGAGACAGATGGCGCGAGTAGGCAAGAACTACAAGAAGGCGAAGGAGGTCGTGGCCGCCAAGCGCAACTACCTCCTGCCGGAGGCGGTGGCCACGGTGGCCAAGACCGCGTTCGCCAAGTTCGACGAGACGGTCGAGGTCGCGATGCGCCTGGGCGTCGACCCCAAGCACGCCGACCAGATGGTGCGCGGGACGGTGATCCTGCCCCACGGTCTCGGCGGCAAGGCCAAGAAGGTCCTGGTCATCGCCTCGGGCGAGAAGCTCAAGGAAGGACAGGACGCCGGCGCCGACCACGTGGGCGGCGACGACATGGTGAAGAAGATCCAGGAGGAGAACTGGCTCGACTTCGACGCCATCGTCGCCACCCCCGACATGATGAAGTCCGTGGGCAAGCTCGGGAAGGTGCTGGGGCCGCGCGGCCTCATGCCCAACCCCAAGACGGGCACCGTCACCTTCGAGGTGGCGAAGGCCGTCCGGGAGATCAAGGCGGGCAAGGTGGAGTACCGCGTCGACAAGACCGCGATCATCCACGCGCCCATCGGCAAGGTGTCCTTCGGCCCCGACAAGCTGCTCGAGAACGCGAAGGCGCTGATCGACAGCATCCTCAAGGCGAAGCCGGCCGCGGCCAAGGGCAAGTACGTGCGGTCCATCGCGCTGTCCTCCACCATGGGTCCCGGGGTGCGGATCGATCCCGCCTCCGTGGAAGCCCCGGCGTAGGCGGGAGAAATGCAGAAAGCCGAGAAGAAGGCGCTCATCGACGAGCTTCACCGGGAATTCGACCGCTCGCCCAACGCGATCCTCGTGGACTTCCGGGGGCTGAGCGTCCCGGCGGTGACCGAGTTCCGGCGCAAGGTCCGGCAGGCCGGGTCGCGCTACCGCGTGGTGAAGAACAGCCTCGCCCTGCGGGCCGTCAAGGACACGCCGCTCGAGGGGCTGAGCTCGAAGTTCGAGAACACGACCGGGGTCGCCTACACCGGGAGCGACCCCGTGGTGCTGGCCAAGGTCCTGGTGGACTTCGCCAAGGAGCACCCGCAGCTCGTGGTGAAGGCGGGGGTCGTGTCCGGCAGCCAGATGCTCGACGCGGAGGGGGTGAAGGCCCTCTCCACGATGCCGAGCCTGCCGGAGATGCGGGCCCGGCTGCTCGGGCTGATGCAGGCCCCGGCGGCCCGGCTCGTGCGCCTGCTGAACACGCCGGGCGGACAGCTCGCCCGCGTGCTGAAGGCGCACCAGGAGAAGGAGGAAGGCGCCGCCGCGCAGTCCTGAGGGGATTAGGATTCAAGGGAAGGAACTGAGAGACAAATGGCTGACATTCAGGCGATCGCAGACCAGCTCAGCGAGCTGACGGTGATGCAGGTGTCCGAGCTCGTGCAGACGCTGGAGAAGAAGTGGGGCGTGTCGGCTGCGGCCGCGGCCCCGATGATGATGGCGGCGGCGGGCGGCGCCGCGGCGGGTGCCGCGGCGGCCCCGGCGGAGGAGAAGACGGAGTTCGCCGTGCACCTCACGAGCGCCGGCGACAAGAAGATCAACGTGATCAAGGTCGTCCGCGAGGTCACGAGCCTCGGCCTCAAGGAGGCCAAGGACCTGGTGGACGGTGCGCCGAAGGTGGTCAAGGAGGGCCTCAACAAGGACGAGGCCGCGGCCATCAAGAAGAAGTTCGAGGAAGTGGGAGCGACGGTCGAGGTCAAGTAGACCCACGTCCACGCGCGCGCTGCTCGAAACTGCGACCTCACGAACCCCGGGGGGAGGTGTCCCCGCCGGGGTGCCGCCTTTCATGAAGAAGCCGTTGTGTCTGCCTAGTTAGAGGTCTTTCGAAACACATGCAAACAGCCGCCGCCAAGAACGTCTACCGGGAGCGGGTCGGATTCCAGAAGATCAACACGTCGATCCCGATCCCCAACCTCATCGAGATCCAGAAGAACTCCTACGAGCGCTTCCTGCAGATGAGGGTCCTCCCCGCGGAGCGGGAGGACGCCGGGCTGCAGTCCGTGTTCAAGAGCGTCTTCCCGATCACCGACCTGCGGGAGAACTGCTCGCTGGAGTTCGTGGAGTACTCGATCGGCAACTGGGAGTGCAAGTGCGGGCGCATGGTGGGCCTGGACAAGCTGGGCCGGCCGTGCACCTTCTGCGCCGCCACGATCATCATGGACCCCCGGGGCGACCGGGAGATCCACTGCCCGAAGTGCGGGCACCTGAACGAGAACAAGCCCGTCACCTGCGACACGTGCGACGAGCCCGTCGGCCTGAAGCTCAAGTACGACGTCGACGAGTGCCAGGAGCGCGGGATGACCTTCGCGGTGCCGCTGAAGGTCACCATCCGCCTCGTGGTGTGGGACAAGGACCCCGACACGGGGGCCAAGACGATCCGTGACATCAAGGAGCAGGAGGTCTACTTCGGCGACATCCCGCTGATGACCGAGAACGGGACCTTCATCATCAACGGGACCGAGCGGGTCATCGTCTCCCAGCTCCACCGCTCGCCCGGCGTGTTCTTCTCCCAGCCCGAGAAGGGCCTGTTCGCGGCCCAGATCATCCCCTACCGCGGGAGCTGGGTGGAGTTCGAGTACGACTCCAAGAACCTGCTCCACGTCCGCATCGACCGCAAGCGCAAGTTCCTGGCCAGCGTGTTCCTGCGGGCGATGGGCCTCAAGACCGACGCCGAGATCATCAAGACCTTCTACAAGTGGGACCGCATCCAGGTGCGCGAGGGCAAGCTCCAGTGGATGACGTCCGACAACCTGCTCGGCCTGAAGCTCTCGCGCAGCATCCTCGGCCCCAAGGACGCCCACGGCAAGCGGGACGAGCTGCTCCACGCGGGCAAGAAGATCACTCCCGCCGTGCTCGAGCAGGTGCGGAAGCTCGAGGTGGAGGAGGTGGAGGTCACCGAGGCCGACCTCGAGGGCGCGTACACGGTCACCGACATCGTCGATCCCCGCACGGGCGAGGTGGTGCTGGAGGCCAACGAGCCGTTGAACTCGAAGGTGCTGTCGGTCATCCAGGACCCCGAGAGCCAGGTGGGCAGCTTCGAGGTGTTCTTCCCCGAGCGCGACGAGATCGGCCCGATGATGTCCATGACCGTCAAGAAGGACACCATCAAGTCGCCCGAGGAGGCGCTCATCGAGATCTACCGGCGCATGCGGCCGGGCGATCCGCCGACGCTGGAGTCCTCGCGCAACCTGTTCGAGGGCATGTTCCTGAACCCGCAGAAGTACGACTTCTCGCGGGTGGGCCGCCTCAAGCTCAACACCAAGCTCGGCCTCAGCAGCCCGCTCTCGGACAAGGTCCTGCACCTCGAGGACATCACCGCCGTCATCTCGTTCCTGCTCAAGCTCCGCCGGAGCCCGCAGGACGTGGACGACATCGACCATCTCGGCAACCGCCGGGTGCGCAGCGTGGGCGAACTGCTCGAGAACCAGTTCCGCATCGGCCTCGTCCGGATGGAGCGCGCCATCAAGGAGAAGATGAGCGTCTACCAGGAGATGGCCACGGCCATGCCCCACGACCTCATCAACGCCAAGCCGGTCATGGCCTCCATCCGCGAGTTCTTCGGGTCCAGCCAGCTCAGCCAGTTCATGGACCAGACGAACCCGCTCAGCGAGATCACCCACAAGCGGCGGCTCTCGGCCCTCGGGCCGGGCGGCCTCAGCCGCGAGCGGGCCGGGTTCGAGGTGCGCGACGTGCACCCGACCCACTACGGCCGGATCTGCCCGATCGAGACGCCGGAAGGCCCGAACATCGGCCTCATCTCGTCGCTGAGCTGCTTCGCGCGCATCAACGAGTTCGGGTTCATCGAGAGCCCGTACCGCAAGGTGAAGGACGGCCGGGTCCTCGACTTCGTCGAAGTCGTCGAATCCGGCGACAGCGACCTCACGGTGGGCGACAAGGTCCAGCGGGAGGACCTCCAGAAGGTCAACAGCGCCCTCCAGGCCAAGAAGAAGAAGCCGGCCGAGGTGCAGCCGTACTGCTTCTACCTCTCCGCGTGGGAGGAGGACAAGTACACGATCGCCCAGGCCAACATCAAGCTCGACGACGCGGGCAACATCCTGGAGGACCGCGTCTCCGCCCGGAAGACCGGCAACTTCATCCTCGCCAAGCGCGAGGAGGTCGACTACCTCGACGTGAGCCCCAAGCAGCTCGTCTCGGTCGCGGCCTCGCTCGTTCCGTTCCTCGAGAACGACGACGCCAACCGCGCGCTGATGGGCTCCAACATGCAGCGCCAGGCCGTGCCGCTCCTGCGCAGCGAAGCGCCCCTCGTCGGCACCGGCATGGAGCACATCACGGTGAAGGACTCCGGGGCGGCGGTCGTCTGCCGCCGGGCGGGCGTCGTCGACTCGGTCGACAGCCGCCGGATCATCGTCCGCGTCGAGGCCCAGGACGGGCCCGACAAGGGCAAGGAGATCGGGGCCGACATCTACAACCTGACGAAGTTCAAGTGCTCGAACCAGAACACGAGCATCAACCAGAAGCCCATCGTGAAGGTCGGCCAGCACGTCAGCAAGGGCCAGATCCTCGCCGACGGGCCCTGCACCGACATGGGCGAGCTGGCTCTGGGCCGCAACGTGCTCGTCGCGTTCATGCCCTGGCGCGGGTACAACTTCGAGGACGCGATCCTGGTCAGCGAGCGCCTGGTCAAGGACGACATGTACACCTCGATCCACATCGAGGAGTTCGAGATCGAGGCCCGCGACACCAAGCTCGGCCCCGAGGAGGTGACGCGCGACATCCCCAACGTGAGCGAGTCGCTCCTCAACAACCTCGACGAGAGCGGCATCATCCGGATCGGGGCCAGCGTGAAGCCGGGCGACATCCTGGTCGGCAAGGTCACGCCCAAGGGCGAGACGCAGCTCACGCCCGAAGAGAAGCTCCTGCGGGCGATCTTCGGCGAGAAGGCGGGCGACGTCCGCGACGCGTCGCTGGTGTGCCCGCCCGGCATCGAGGGCATCGTCGTCGACGTGAAGATCTTCTCGCGCAAGGGCGTGGAGAAGGACGAGCGGGCCCGGCAGATCGAGGACGCCGAGCTGTTCATGATGGAGAAGAACCTCAAGGACGAGATCCGCATCCTCCAGGACGAGCGCGACAAGCGGATCGAGGACCTGCTCGAGGGGAAGATCGCCACCTCCGACCTCGTCAACGCCCGCGGCGAGAAGATCGTCAGGAAGGGCCAGGACCTGACCCGTGACGTCCTCTCCAAGCTGCGCCACTCCGACATCCTGAAGCTGCGCGTCAAGGGCAAGGACGACGAGGACATCGAGTCCGAGCTGGCCGAGATCGTGGACAAGACGGAGCGCCAGATCGAGGTCCTGAAGGCGCTCTTCGCGGAGAAGGAGAGCCGCCTCAAGCGCGGCGACGAGCTGCCCCCCGGCGTGATCAAGCTCGTCAAGGTGTTCGTGGCGATGAAGCGCAAGCTGTCCGTCGGCGACAAGATGGCCGGCCGCCACGGCAACAAGGGCGTCATCGCCCGCATCCTGCCCGAGGAGGACATGCCGTACCTCCCGGACGGGACGCCGGTGGAGATCGTGCTGAATCCGCTGGGCGTGCCCTCGCGCATGAACGTGGGTCAGATCCTGGAGACCCACCTCGGCTGGACGGCCAAGGTCCTCGGCCTCCACTTCGCATCCCCGGTCTTCGACGGGGCGAAGGAGGACGAGATCAAGACCTACATGAAGCAGGCCAACGTCCGCGAGCAGGAGCGCAACCCGCTGCGGCCCAACCTGCTGGCGGCGGGCAAGAGCGAGCTGATCGACGGCATGACGGGGGACCCCTTCGAGCAGAAGGTCACCGTGGGCTACATCTACATGCTCAAGCTCTCCCACCTCGTCGACGACAAGATCCACGCCCGATCGATCGGCCCGTACTCGCTCATCACCCAGCAGCCGCTGGGCGGAAAGGCGCAGTTCGGCGGCCAGCGGTTCGGGGAGATGGAGGTCTGGGCGCTCGAAGCGTACGGCGCGGCGCACATCCTCCAGGAGCTCCTGACCGCGAAGTCCGACGACGTGTACGGCCGCGCGAAGATCTACGAGGCGATCGTCAAGGGCGACACCGTGTTCACGCCGGGCCTGCCCGAGTCCTTCAACGTCCTCATCCGGGAGCTGCAGAGCCTGTGTCTCGACGTCGAGCTCATCAAGACGAAGCACTGAAGGTTTTCATTCGTTGGTTTTCTAGAGGGTAATCAATGAGTTTGATGATGCCCATGAGGCCGAACGTGGAGCTGGGGCGGGTGGTGATCGATTTCGACGCCATCAAGATCCGCCTCGCCAGCCCGGAGAAGATCCGGTCCTGGTCCCACGGTGAGGTCACGAAGCCGGAAACGATCAACTACCGCACCTTCAAGCCGGAGAGGGACGGGCTCTTCTGCGCGAAGATCTTCGGCCCCATCACCGACTGGGAGTGCCTCTGCGGCAAGTACAAGCGGATGAAGCACCGCGGGGTGATCTGCGACAAGTGCGGGGTCGAGGTCACCCAGTCCAAGGTCCGCCGGGAGCGGATGGGCCACATCGAGCTGGCCTGCCCGGTCAGCCACGTCTGGTTCTTCAAGGGGCTGCCCAGCCGCATCGGGCACCTCCTCGACATCAGCCTGCGCGACCTGGAGCGGATCCTCTACTTCGAGTCGTACGTGGTGGTGGACCCCGGCGACTGCCCGGAGGTCAAGCGCCAGGAGCTGATCAGCGACGACCGCTACCGCCAGCTCCGCGAGAAGTACGCGCGCCTGCGCGCCGCGATGGGCGCGGAGGCGATCAAGGAGCTCCTGAAGCGCGTCGACGTCGAGAAGGACGCGGTCGAGCTGCGGGAGCGGATGAGGACCGAGAACTCGGTCCAGAAGAAGAGCAAGTTCGCCAAGCGGCTGAAGGTCGTGGAGGCGTTCCGCAAGAGCGGCAACCACCCGGAGTGGATGATCCTCGACGTCATCCCGGTCATCCCGCCCGAGCTGCGCCCGCTGGTGCCCCTCGACGGCGGCCGCTTCGCCACCTCGGACCTGAACGACCTGTACCGCCGGGTGATCAACCGCAACAACCGGCTCAAGAAGCTGATCGAGCTGCGGGCGCCCGACGTCATCGTCCGCAACGAGAAGCGGATGCTGCAGGAGGCGGTGGACGCGCTGTTCGACAACGGCCGGCGCGGCCGCGTGCTGCGCGGCGCGAACAACCGGCCGCTGAAGTCGCTCAGCGACACCCTGAAGGGCAAGCAGGGCCGGTTCCGCCAGAACCTGCTCGGCAAGCGCGTGGACTACTCGGGCCGCTCCGTCATCGTGGTCGGACCCGAGCTGAAGCTCCACCAGTGCGGCCTGCCCAAGAAGATGGCGCTCGAGCTGTTCAAGCCCTTCATCTACTCGAAGCTGGAGAAGGAAGGGCTCGTCACCACCATCAAGGCGGCCAAGGAGATGGTGGAGCAGCAGCGGCCCGAGGTGTGGGACTTCCTCGAGGACGTCATCCGCGAGCACCCCGTGCTCCTGAACCGCGCCCCCACGCTGCACCGCCTGGGCATCCAGGCCTTCGAGCCGATCCTCGTCGAGGGCAAGGCCATCAAGATCCACCCACTCGTCTGCACCGCCTTCAACGCGGACTTCGACGGCGACCAGATGGCCGTGCACGTGCCCCTCTCGCCCGAGGCGCAGATCGAGGCGAGCGTGCTGATGCTCTCCTCGAACAACATCCTGTCGCCCGCCAACGGCCAGCCCATCGCGGTGCCCAGCCAGGACATCGTGCTCGGCTGCTACTACCTCACCAAGGAGAAGAAGGGCACCAAGGGCGAGGGCAAGGCCTTCGCGGCGCTGGAGGACGTGCTGATCGCCCTCGACCACGGCGAGGTGGAGACGCTCACCCCGATCCGCCTCATGTACTCGGGCGAGCTGATCGACCTCACGACGGTGTACGACGACCAGGACGTGATCCACACCGAGGTGCAGAACGTCAAGAACCAGATCGTCAACACCACCGTCGGCCGCGTCATCCTGAACGACCACCTGCCGAAGGGCCTGCCCTTCGTCAACGGCCTCCTGCGCAAGAAGGGCCTGCAGGCGCTCGTGCAGTACGGCTACCTGCGCTTCGGCCTCGAGAAGACGGTCGAGATGCTCGACGCGATCAAGGACCTCGGGTTCAGCTACGCGACCAAGGCCGGGATCTCCATCGGCATCGACGACCTCGTCGTGCCGGAGGTGAAGGACAAGCTGGTCTCGGGCGCGCAGAAGGACGTCATCGACGTGGAGAAGCAGTACCTCGACGGGGCGATCACCAACGGCGAGCGCTACAACAAGGTCATCGCCATCTGGTCCAACGTCACCGAGAAGGTCGCCGACGCGATGTTCAAGGAGATGGAGAAGTCGGACCAGGAGGGCGGCGAGTTCAACCCGATCTACATCATGGCCGACTCGGGCGCCCGCGGCTCCAAGCAGCAGATCCGCCAGCTCGCGGGCATGCGCGGCCTGATGGCCCGGCCGTCGGGGGAGATCATCGAGAACCCCATCACCTCGAACTTCCGCGAGGGCCTCACCGTGCTGCAGTACTTCATCTCCACCCACGGCGCGCGCAAGGGCCTGGCCGACACCGCCCTCAAGACGGCGGACAGCGGCTACCTGACCCGCCGCCTGGTGGACGTGAGCCAGGACGTGATCATCTCGGAGCACGACTGCCGCACGCTGGACGGCATCGACATCCGGCCCATCATCGAGTCGGGCGAGGTGATCGAGCCCCTGCGCGACCGCATCGTCGGCCGCGTCAGCCTGGAGGACATCAAGGATCCCTTCGGCGGGCAGGTGCTGGTGAAGGAGAACGAGGAGATCACCGAGGAGAAGGCCAACGAGGTCCAGGCCTCCGGCATCGAGAAGGTGCGCATCCGCTCCGTGCTCACCTGCGAGAGCCAGCGCGGGGTGTGCGCGCTCTGCTACGGGCGCGACCTCGCCACCGGCAAGCTGGTCGAGATGGGCATGGCGGTGGGCGTCATCGCCGCCCAGTCGATCGGGGAGCCGGGCACCCAGCTCACGATGCGGACGTTCCACATCGGCGGCACCGCGTCCCACCGCACCGAGCAGACGACGCTCGAGGCCAAGAACGCGGGCATCGTGAAGTTCCACAACGTCACCACGGTCAAGAACAAGAAGGGCGACCTGGTGGTCATGAACCGCTCGGGCGCGCTCGTCATCCAGGACGCCAAGGGGCGCGAGCGGGAGCGCCACGCCGTCGTCTACGGCGCCAAGCTCAAGGTCAAGGAAGGGCAGGAGGTCAAGCAGGGGCAGCTCCTCGTGGAGTGGGACCCCTACTCCTTCACGATCCTCACCGAGGAGGGCGGCCAGGTCGCCTTCAAGGACGTCATCGAGGGCCAGACGGTGCACGAGCAGGTCGACGAGAACACCGGCATGGCCGCGCTGGTCATCATGGAGTCGCCCGACGAGAAGAAGCAGCCGCGCATCGAGATCAAGGACGAGAAGGGCAAGACCGCGCGCAAGTACCTGCTGCCGTCGGGCGCCCACCTGATGGTGGAGGACTCGGCGGAGGTCACGCCCGGGGACATCCTGGCCAAGATCCCGCGCGAGACCGCCAAGACCAAGGACATCACCGGCGGTCTGCCCCGGGTGGTCGAGCTGTTCGAGGCGCGGCGGCCGAAGGAGCCGGCGGTCATCACCGAGATCGACGGCGTCGTGAAGTACGGGGACGTCGCCAAGCAGCACCGCAAGATCTTCGTGACCGGCGACGACGCCGAGCAGCGCGAGTACCAGCTCCCGCGCGGCGCCCACATCAACGTGCAGGAGGGCGAGCGCGTCAAGGCCGGCGAGCCGCTCATGGACGGCCCCATCGATCCCCACGACATCCTGCGGGTGCGGGGGGAGAAGGAGCTTCAGCGGTACCTGGTGGACGAGATCCAGGAGGTCTACCGCCTGCAGGGCGTGAACATCAACGACAAGCACATCGAGGTGATCGTCCGGCAGATGATGCGGTGGGTGAAGATCGAGGAGGTGGGGGACAGCGAGT
>Ga0207684_10007187_pt1 | contig 10066 bp, 9 predicted proteins | sample KBSK5501metaG_FD_184342 | JGI IMG/M metagenome (GOLD analysis project Ga0207684, IMG submission 184342) | Corn, switchgrass and miscanthus rhizosphere microbial communities from Kellogg Biological Station, Michigan, USA - KBS K5-50-1 metaG... | ecosystem: Host-associated > Plants > Roots >... | reverse complement strand
CGGTGGTCGCTTCATCGATGAGGTCACCGAGCTCATCGCGCTTCATCTTCGTTTCCACACGTTCCGATCTGGATGGAGTGATTCGGCGGTGCGGCGGTACGTGCGCGATGCGGGGCCGCTCCTCGATCGTCTCAATCGCTTGGTGCGCAGCGACTCGACCACGCGGAACAAGATGCGCGCGCGCGAGCTGTCGGTGGCGATGGACACGCTGGAGGAACGCATCGCGCGCCTCGCCGCGGAGGAAGACCTGAAGCGCATCCGCCCTCCGATCGACGGCCACGAGGTGATGTCGCATCTCGGCGTCGGCCCCGGACCGGTGATCGGGGAGGCGCTCGACCACCTCTTGGAGATCCGGCTCGAGCAAGGCGAGTACAGCAAAGACGAAGCGTTCGCGATGCTGGACGAATGGGCGCGCGCTCGCGACCTTCGAAAGAGCTGATCTCTCGGGTCCTCCGATCAAAGGGCCTCGTAGAGTTCTTTGAGCGTTAACAAGCACGGCTCGACGCCCATCTTTGCCGCGGCGTAGGCTCGATCGAAGCCCGGAGAGGGAGGGATCAAGATGGGATATCCCGTTGTGCACTTCGAGATGTACGGTCCGGACGACGAGTTGATCGCGAAGTACTACTTGGAGCTGTTCGGGTGGCACATGCAGGCCATGCCTGATGGGGGATATACGACGATCGACACGCACGGCGGCGCCGGCATCAATGGTGGCATATCGAAGTGGGAGCGGCCGTACTCATCGATCGTGGTTGAGACAGACGACATTCAGGGCGTGCTCGACAGGGCAGGTGCTTTAGGCGCGACCACCACGGCTCCGGTTACTGAGATCCCCGGAATCGTGACGTACGCGCAGTTCGCGGACCCCGAGGGGAACCGGATCGGATTGGTGAACAGCGACGGCGGCGATGCGCCGGGCGTCTCACCCGGCGACAACCCACCGGTCACCTGGTTCGAGATCTACGAAACTGAGCCGAAGAAATTGTGGGGTTTCTACGAGGAGCTCTTCGGATGGAGCGTGGAAGAGCAAGCGGGCAATGCACTGGTCTACGGAGAGGTCGACACGGGCGCGGAGCGCGGTATCAGTGGCGGGATCACACAGAACCCGATGAAGGAAGCCGGCATCGCCCTGTGGGCGGAGGTCGACGATCTGGACGCGTATGTCGACCGAGCCGTGGAGCTCGGCGGTACGGAATTGCTGCCCCCGACGACGGTGAACGACGTCATCACGTTTGTGCCGTTCATGGATCCGCAGGGAACCGTCACGATCGTGTACACCCAACAAGGTTGATCACACCGAAATGAAAAGAGGGCCTCGCGCAGAGGCCCTCTTTCTCGTTCCCGGGTCCTACTTCTTCGTGTCCCAGAAGATCTTGTCGATCTCGTTTATCTGGTCGAGCAGCTTCTGGCCCTGGTTGGGATCGTTCGACTTCTTCGATGCCCCCGCTTCCTTGGTCGCGTTCCAGAACAGGGTGTGTAGTTCTGGGTACTTCGCGAGATGCTCCGGTTTGAAGTAGTCGGTCCAAAGCACCCAGAGGTGGTGCTTCACAAGGTCGGCGCGCTCTTCTTTGATCGTGACCGCGCGCTCCTTGAACACCGGGTCGTCGGACCCGTTGTATTTCTCTTGGCAGGCCTTCACAGACTCCGCCTCGATCCTTGCTTGCGCGGGGTCGTACACGCCACACGGCAAGTCGCAGTGGGCGTGGACGATCCGTTTGGGTGCGAACCAGCTCCTGAGCTCCATGCTGTTCCTCCCCTCGATTGTCATCAACGTAGGAGGTATACCACCCTGCGCGAAGGACTAGCATCTCGCCACATGCGAAAACGTACCCGGGCGGCGGCGCTGGTCATCGGCGCGTTCGCCCTCGCGCGCGCTCGGACGAAGTGGTTCCCCGTTCAGGTACAAGGTGTGAGCATGCTTCCAACGCTACGGCCGGGCGATTTCCTCGCCGTGCGCGCGCTCCGCTCCGCAGAGCCGAGACGAGGCCAGCTCGTCGTCGTCCGCCTTCGGGGTCTAGAGATCGTGAAACGCGTGATCGCCGAGCCCGGCGAGCGCGCGCTCCACGCGGACGAATTCTGGGTTGAAGGAGACAACGCGGCGGCTTCGACCGACAGCAGAGCCTCCGGTCCGATTCCGAGGGACGCGATCGTGGGAGTGGTGCGCGCGCGGTACAAACCGGTGCGGTCGATGCGAAGGTTCTAGGTTAAGCGCGCGCTGCGGCGGGCTGACCCTGCTCGAGGTACGAGCGAGTCAGGTCGTACGCCTCGTTCATCAAGCGCTGCGTGTGCGACGTGTCGTTGAATCTGATCGGGCGCGGGCTCGGTGGCGGCACGAAACGGATGTCTGTCTCGCCGGAAAATCGGCGCAGGTCGACGTCAACCCGCGCCGCACGCGAGTGCGCGAACGCTTGGAGCAGCACGTCTAACGGGCTTCGTATCTCGAGCGTCGTCGGCTTCGGAGCGCCACACGTCAGAACGTAGATGCGACGGGCTCCCATCTCGACCGCGACCGAGATCGGCACGTTGTTGACGATGCCGCCGTCGACGTACAGCTCACCTTCGATGAGCATGGGTGGGAAGATTCCGGGAAGCGCGGTCGTCGCGATCAGTGGCGGTGCGATCGATCCCGTCTCGAATAGGTGCTCGGCACCGGTGCGCAGATTGGCCGCAACGATCGCCAGCGGTCGCTGCATCTCTTCGAACGTGCGAAGCGGAAGCTTATGGATGAGCGCGCGGATGCCTTCGTTCGAGTAGAGGTGGTCGCCCTTCCGCACGAATTGCAGCGCGCGCTGCACGCGCGTGCCGGGGAAAAGATCTTCACCACGAAGCGAGAGCCAGACATCGGCAAGCAGATCGACGCCTGCGGGGGTCGGATCGGCGGCGACGGCTGCGGCGTTCAGCGCGCCGACGCTGGTTCCCACGAGGAGGTCGGGAACGACGCCGGCTTCGATCAAAGCGCGCAACTGCCCGACCTGAGCGGCTCCGAGAACGCCACCGCCGGACAGCACGAACGCGACGTGCGGACGTCGGCGCGCGCGGACGGTGCGCAATGGGCGAACGTAGCGGCCGAGCTTCATCGCTCTCCTTGGAACTTCCTTACCCTCTTCAACGACCTTCGGAAGCAAATGGTGTTCACCTGATGGTCTTGGGGGGCCATCTTGAGATCAGGCTACGACGCGCCCCGCGAACCTCCTCGAAGCAAGGAAACGCCCCGGACCAGCCAATTCGGACGAACGGCGTTCAGATCGGAGGGACTAGTTCCCGTCACGCGGCAAGGTAGTCACATGCTCGATCTGCCAACCCGTGTCTTCCTCCTCGTGGCTGAGCCGGATGCGGCGGCCGGCTGCTCGAACGACGAAAACCCGCGCCCGCCGGCCTGATTCTTCGACGATCGCGCGCCAGTCGATCGCGTCGATCGGCACCTCGTGGCCTCCGACGACGATCGTGCGCGGCTCCTCGTCCGCGCGCGCACCGGCATACGCGCGCACGGTCACCATCTCGCCGGGTTGCAGCATGTCCGCCGGCTTCGGCGGTTTTGGTTTGCGCCAGCGACGTAACCACCCTCTCGGACCCATCTCTCTTCTCCTTTCCCAGCCGCCGAACGTCAGCGCTGCAGCGAAGAACACCGCCGCGATCGCCCACACGAGCATCCCGCTGTCTGCGTGCATCTCGTAGGCGAGGCCCACCACGCCGATGCCCACGACCCGCGCGAGGTTGAACAGCATGTCGTACAGAGAGAACGCGCGGCCGCGGACCATATCGGCCATCTCCTCTTGCACGATCGTGTCCACCGGGATCTTCGCGAGCGCGTACGAGATCCCAACGAGGACCGTTCCGACCAGCGCGTTGATGCGCGAGAAGTGCGGCGCCGAAACGAGGTTCCCCAATCCGCCGACTATGAAAGCAAGAGGGATCAGGCGGTCGTGACGCATGCGTCTTCCAACGAAAGGAACCAACAGAACGCCGACGCCGATGCCGGCCGCGAGCACGCCGAGGACGAACGCCGACGAGCCGACCTTCAAGTGCAAGATGTGGATGAAGTAGAAGACGAGCACGCCGCTCATGGCTCCGACGAGGAGCTGGATCATGGTTATGGCGGTGAGGGCGTAGACAACGCGGCGGTTTCGCGCCACGATGCGCGCGCCCTCGGTCATCTCGCCGACGACGTCTTTGATCTCACGCCACAACGGCCCTCGTTCGGGAATGAATCCTCGATGGACGGGGATCGCGCGCGCGGTGACCGCGCTGCCGGCGAAGGCGACACTCGAGACGGCGGATGCGAACGTGCCGCCGGTGACGAACGAGATAACAGCGCCGATAGCTTCGCCCACGACGTTCGCGATGCTGCCTCCTGTGGTCGCCACGGTGTTCGCAACAAGAAGATCTTCTTCGGGCACGAGTTGAGGGAGAACCGCCGACATCGTTGCGAGGAAGAAGCGGTTCGACGAGAGGACGATAAGAACAACCAGATAGAAGGCCCATCCCCGCTTCCCCAACAGGACGGCCGCCGGGATCGTCGCGGCGCAGAGCGCGCGCCCCACGGGGACCCACGTGAGGATCGTCCTGCGTTCCCATCGATCGATGAACACGCCGACGAATGGACCAAGGGCGCTATACGGCACGAGGGCCACGGCGAACACGCCGAGGAGTGCGAGCGCCGGGTTCTTACCCGGATGATCGAAAAGAAGGACCGCGCCCGCCGACAGCTGGAAGACGCCGTCTCCAAGCTGGGAGATCATCCGGGTGACGAAGAACCGGCGGAAGCCGCCGGTCGAGAAGATCCGGTGAACTTGCTCGCGCGTCGTCGCTCGAGCCCCGTCCGGAGACGGGTTATCGGAGGAGGCCGGGCCGGACGGGCCGGCCGGCTCTCCATTCATCGGTTCAGTGGGCGTTGGTTCCGAACTTCGCGAGCTCGGCGGCGTCGAGATGAACCTTCCCATTCCCGTTGCCGTTCCCGTTGGCGGAGCCGTTGCCGTTTCCGTTCAATACCACGGCCGGCTCGCCGACGATGAACTGCTCGACCAACTGGCGTGCGACGTCGTCCGGATATTGCTCCGGCGGCGACTTCATGAAGTACGCGGACGGGCCGATCAGGGGTCCGCCGATGCCGCGCTCGAGTGCGAGCTTCGCCATCCGAACGGCGTCGATCACGATGCCTGCCGAGTTCGGAGAGTCCCAGACCTCGAGCTTCAGCTCTGCCATGAGTGGCACCTCACCGAACGCCTTGCCTTCGATGCGGATGTGCGCCCATTTCCGATCTTCGAGCCAAGGAACGTGATCGGACGGACCGACGTGAACGTTCTCCTTATGCATGTCTTGAGTGATGTTCGACGTGACGGCCTGCGTCTTCGAGATCTTCTTCGATATAAGCCGCTCGCGCTCGAGCATGTTCATGAAGTCCATGTTCCCGCCGAAGTTGAGCTGGTAGGTCCGTTCGATCTTCACACCGCGATCTTCGAAGAGCTTCGCGAGCGTTCGGTGGATGATCGTCGAGCCGACCTGACTCTTGATGTCGTCACCGATGATCGGAACGCCAGCCTCGCGGAAGCGCTGCGCCCACTCGGGGGTCGAAGCGATGAACACGGGCATGCAGTTCACGAACGCAACTCCGGCCTGCAGGGCAGCCTCGGCGTAGAAACGCGCCGCTGCTTCCGAACCGACCGGCAGGTATGAAACCAGAACGTCGGTCTTCGACTCGCGCAGAGCAGCGACGACGTCGACGACCGGTGCCGGAGACTCGGTGATCATTTCGCGGTAGTACTTGCCGAGACCGTCGAGCGTTGGGCCACGCAACACCTCAACACCGAGCGGCGGCACGTCGGCGAAACGGATCGTGTTGTTCGGCTCCGCCACGAGCGCCTCGGAGAGGTCTTGGCCCACCTTCTTTGCGTCGACGTCGAACGCGACAGAGAACTCGATGTCGCGTACGTGCAAGCCGCCGACTTCGATGTGCATCAAGCCGGGGACATCGTCTGCCGGGTCGGCGTCACGATAGAAGTGCACGCCTTGAACGAGCGCCGAGGCGCAGTTCCCGGCGCCGACGATCCCGACTCTCACTTTTCGATCGTTGCTCATGTGGTTTCTCCCCTCAGCACACCGAACCGCGTTGGCTCGGTTCCGGGCGGGCCTCCAATAGTGCCATTAACGCCACTGCCGTTATTGCCAGTGCGCTCGGCTTCGATCATGCCTTCAAGCCAGTGGATGTCGTGTTCTGTCTCATTCGCGCCGTACTGCATCAGCTCGAGCGAGTATGCGTCCACGCGCTCCCGAAGCGTCTTAAGTGACTCTTTCATCTTCGCCAGGCGGTCTTGCAGGTAGCCACGACGTCGTTCGAGCAGCCGGCGCCTGGTCTCCGGCTTCGTGTACCGGAAGAAGGCGAGCCGCATCATGAACGCCTCGCGGTCTTCCGTCGCGGATGCCCCGGACTCGTCGAGCAAGGCCTCGAACATCGATTCGCCCTTCGGCGTGATCCGGTAGACGATCTTCTTCTTGCGAGTGGTCGCCTCGCCGTCGGGGAACTCCAGCTCGACGGCTTCGACCGACGAAAGCTTCTTCAGCGTCGGGTACAGGGAGCCGTAGGAGAACTTCCAGGTATGGCCGAGGCGTTCATCGAGGCGCTTTTTCACCTCATAGCCGTACATGGGTTTCTCCTTGAGGAGTCCCAGAACAGCCAATTCGAGCACGGTGCACCTCTTCCTAGTGATAGCTCGATATATCGGACCGATATATCGAGTAAGACCATTGTAGCCATGGCGAGGGAAGGGTCAAGTTGCCTGGAAGAGGAGTCCGGCAGAGATAAGGGTTACGAACGCAGGCCGGGCGGAATCAGCCCGTGACCAGCTGCAAGAGGAATCCGTGGGCCCCCAGCGTGGCGAGTGTGCCTTCAACCGTCGGGCCGAGGAGGGTGGATGGCGGGATGGTCACGCCGATCCCCGAGACAATGCCGAGTGCCTTGTGGGTAGACGCCTCGATCACCGGACCGCCGCTGTCGCCGAAGATAGCGGGCAGCTCGGCCAGATAACCCGTTGGGGTGTCGTCGGCGAGTATCCCCGGCCTTCCCCTCGTTTGCGCCAGCGACGAGAAAACGACCCCGTATCCGGACAGGAGCAGGATGTCGCCCGTGCTTGTCTGAGTCGAAACCGTATATCCGGTGGGACCGCCCCAATTACGAACGGACGAGCTCACTTCGCCGTAGCGAGCCGAGTCGATCCTGATCAAAGTGAAGTCGTCGTCGCCGGACTGGATGCGGAAGGCGACGGCGCCGATCCGAGCGCCGTTCTCGTCGGTCATCGCGTCGCCGACGTTCTTCGAGCAGTGGCCGGCAGTTCCGATGAAGAGCGTGCCGCCGCCGTCTCGGAAGACGTAGTTCAGCGTGCACTGTCCGACCGACGAATTGACCTCGGCTCCCGGCTGGATCAGCGTTTCCGCGGCGCGCGCGGCGCCCGGAGCCGCCGCCGTGGTGATCGCGACGAGCGCCGACAGGAACAAGCTGGATACAGACGTGAGGCGCCGGTTCATCGAGCGCATCCCCCCCTCGGTCGGCGAAAGCCTATCCGGACGGACGTCGTTTTGGCGACAGAAATCTCGAGATGTCCCTTAGTTCTGGTTTCCGTCGACGCCCTCAAACGACTCGTAGTGGTTCTGGCCGGTTTGCGCGCGCTCGGTACAATGGCGCGGCTATGCCTACCGTCGATTACCGCATGGCGCGCCGGGCGCTATTGCGAGACCTCCGCAGTGGATTGCGGTCGGTCGCAGACGTCTGCGACGCGCATCCCGAGCTGATCCGCGCGGCCCGGTTCATCGGGGAAGAGACCAATGAGGTCTGCCCCATCTGCGACCAGGGCGGGCTTCGCGTTCTCTTCTATACCTACGGCAAGGAGCTCAAGGGCAGGGAGAACGGCCGCGTTAGGCGCAGATCCGACCTGCTCGAGCTTCGTGAGCGCTTCGGCGAATTCGCGTGCTACGTGGTGGAAGTCTGCACGGAGTGCTCGTGGAACCACCTGGTCCGCAGCTACCTCTCAGGGCATAAGCACGCCGGCTGATCGCCGCTCGCTGCTCTAACGTTCTTCTCACTTCGTACTGAGGTATGTGCTGCCTTTTCCGGGTAGGGATACCCGAGATCGAGAGTGACACTGACCAAGAAAGGCAAACAACCGGCCGGTCGCGCCAACTCGGGACGCGCCCGGCGACGGCTTTTCTGGATCCTTCCCCGCCCGAGAGGGTGGCGCCAGTGGCTTGCACTCGCGATCCTCGGTCCTCTGGCCCTGCTTACCCTGCTCTTCTTCGTGGCCTACGCGTTCGCGCGCATCCCGAACCCGAACGACATCTCCACAGCGCAGTCCGTTCAGGTCTTCGACGACCACGGGCATCTGATCGGAAGGATCCACAGCGACGCCGACCGGGTTTCGATCCCACTTCGGGACATGCCGATCGACCTTCAGCATGCAGTGATAGCGACCGAGGATCGCACGTTTTACAGCAATCCTGGGATCTCGGTTGGTGGCATCGCGCGCGCGGCGTTGTCCGACATCTTCGGCCACGGCCATCAAGGTGGAAGCACTATCACGCAGCAGTACGTGAAGAACGCGTTCGTCGGGAACGAGTCATCGCTCCTGCGGAAGGCGCGAGAAGCGATCATCGCGCTGAAGCTTGCGCACTCGCGGTCAAAGAACCAGATCCTCGAGCTGTACATGAACACGATCTACTTCGGACGCGGAGCCTACGGTGTCGAGGCGGCATCGGAGGCGTACTTCGCGCACTCGGCGAAGAGCCTCACGCTCCCTGAAGCGGCGCTTCTCGCCGGGATCATCCGTGGCCCCGAGCTGTACGACCCGGCGCTCGACCTCCAAGCAGCCACGAACAGACGAAGCACAGTGCTCGACCTCATGGTGCGTTCCGGGTTCATCACCCAAACCCAGGCCGACGCAGCGAGGAAGGTGAAGATCTCGGCGAGACGGCGTCTCATCGGTGGAATAGCGCCGCAGTACCTCGCAGAAGTCCAACGCATCCTCGAGCAGAAGATCGGCCCTCGGCGTCTCTATCGCGGGGGCGTGCGCGTGTACGTAACGCTCGACAGTGTCATGCAGGCTGCCGCGAACGACGCCGTTCATCAGGTTTACGATCGCAAGACAGATCCAGACGCGGCACTCGTCGCGATCGATCCTCACACCGGTGCGGTGCGGGCGATGGTCGGATCTCGTGATTACGCCACGCGACAGCTCAACCTAGCGACGCGAGGATTCCGCCAGCCGGGCAGCGCGTTCAAGCCGGCGACACTTGCCACATATCTCGCGAACGGTGGTTCGATACTCGATCGGTTCAGAGCGCCACCCACCATCACCGTGAACGTGCCGGGGAATCCTCCGTACACGCTCTCGAACTACGATCACGCGGGTCACGGAACACTGACGGTCGAGCAGGCGACATGGCTCAGCGTCAACACGGTGTACGCGCAGATGATCGTGAAGGCCGATCCCGCGAGGGTCGTCCAAGAAGCGCACGTGCTTGGGATCGACTCGAAGCTGAACGCCGTGCCCTCGCTCGCCCTCGGCACGTCAGAGGTATCTCCCCTCGAGCTCACCGATATGTACGCGACGTTCGCCTCGCGCGGCGTGCGACATGTGCCGTACTACATCGAGAGTGTGACCGACGCGAACGGACACGTGCTCTTCTCGCAAAAGCCAGACGGTCAGCCGGCGATCGACGCGAACCTCGCCGATACGGTTAACGCCACTCTGCAGGGCGTGATCCAGCACGGAACCGGAGCCTCCGCGCAGCTCGGCCGGCCGGCGGCGGGGAAAACGGGAACCACCGAAAGCCATCGAGATGCCTGGTTCGCCGGCTACACGCCGGAGCTGACGGCGGTGGTCTGGAACGGGTATGCAAGCAGCAATAAGGCGATGACCAACGTACGGGGGATCTCGGTGGTCGGCGGGTCGTTCCCCGCGAGGATGTGGCGCCTTTTCATGGAGAAGGCCTTGGAGAATCTTCCGGCGACGCCGTTCACGACGCCGCATCTGGCCTCACCCTCACCGACGGCTTCGTCGTCACCAACGCCGTCGCCAAC
>Ga0207684_10007185_pt1 | contig 10068 bp, 6 predicted proteins | sample KBSK5501metaG_FD_184342 | JGI IMG/M metagenome (GOLD analysis project Ga0207684, IMG submission 184342) | Corn, switchgrass and miscanthus rhizosphere microbial communities from Kellogg Biological Station, Michigan, USA - KBS K5-50-1 metaG... | ecosystem: Host-associated > Plants > Roots >... | reverse complement strand
GTGCAAGATAAGCACCGTCCGGGCCAGTAACTCCCACTATCAGCGCGGTCCTTGGCACTGTCGGTTATCCGCTAAGTTGGCGCTAAAATTTGTTTGAACAAATCGGCAACACCTTGGCGAATTGTCCTGATTTTATCTGCAATGAGAATGCCCTGCTTGGCCCATGACGACAAAGGAATTTTCGCGCGGAGCGTGCTGGGTCGCCGTGCGCGACGGCTAAATCCTTTTTATTAAACGGGTCAACGCCTTTTATTAATTTGTGTGAGCTCCAACCGGCTTCGGCACCGCCCCGCCGCTTTGGCGCCACGCCCAGGCGTGTGAAATGTGTTCGGCAATATCCGGGTAACGCGGCAACCATTCGAGCCGCTCGCGCGCCCGTTGCGGATCACTGACCAGGGCTGGCGGGTCTCCGGGCCGACGCGGGCCGAGTAGGATTGGAATGTCGCGGCGCGTGATTTTTCGCGCAATCTCGACCAATTCCAGAACGGACCAGCCGCGGCCAGTGCCGACGTTGATGGCCTCGCTGTCGCCGCCCTGCAAAAGAATCCGCAACGCGAGCACATGAGCATCAGCAAGATCCGAGACATGAATATAGTCGCGGATGCACGTGCCGTCCGGAGTCGGATAGTCGGTTCCAAAAACCGTGAAGGCGTCACGCCGTCCCGCGGCCGCATCCAACACGAGCGGGATGACGTGCGTCTCGGGTACGTGGCATTCGCCAATTTCGCCGTCGGGGTCGGACCCGGAGGCGTTAAAGTAACGCAATGCGATCCATTTCAGCGGGAAAGCTTCGGCGCAGTCTCCCAGCATGCGCTCGCATATCATCTTGGTCGCGCCATATGGATTGACCGGATTGAGCGGAGTCTTTTTCTTGAATCGGCACCACGGCCGGCACGCCATAAACGGCACAACTGCTCGAGAAAACCAAGTAGCGCACGCCGCACTCACGCATTGCCTCCAACAGCGCAAGCGTACCCACGACGTTATTGCGATAGTAGAGTCCCGGATTTTCAGTTGACTCGCCGACATATGCCAATGCGGCAAAATGCACCACCGCTACAGGACGATGACGAATCAAGGTGTCGCGCAAGAGGCGCCCATCCGCGATATCGCCCGTCACCAGTTCTCCCCACTTGACCGCCGCGGCGTTGCCGCGTGAGAGATCGTCGTAGCTCACGGGCAGGAATCCGGCGTTGCGCAAAGCCTTGCAGGTGTGGCTCCCGATAAAGCCCGCACCTCCAGTTACGAGCACAGGTGTCATGGAGAGAATGTCTTGTTGTGTGCAACTGATCGTAGGGTATCGCGTTTTGCAAGATCTGACCAGTCACAGCAGCCTTAAGGATGCTCGTAGGGTCGATCAGGGACCGTCAGTGCAAAGCGACATCGTAGCAGTGCGAGCGCTTCGCCAAGATCGGCAACTATTTCATGGGATGGTGCGCCCTCGCCTACCTTGGCATCGCGCGATGCGACGAGAATCCGCAGACCGATCCCTGCCGCTGCCCCGGCCTCGATGTCGCTCATTTTGTCCCCCACGATCACGGACTGAGCGGGGTCGAGGCTTAGGTCCGACACGGCCTGCAAGATCATACCTGGGTTGGGTTTGCGCCACGGATGATCGCGGCGGTACTCGCCGACGCCATGGAGGGGGTGATAAGGGCAGTGATAGACGCGAGCGATCGCTGCGTGTTCTGCTTCAAAGCGATTACACATCCATTGCGTCAAGTCTTCATAGGCGCATTCGTCGAAATAGCCGCGACCGATGCCGGACTGATTGGTGACGACGACGATAGGTCGGCGCAGCTCGTTGGTCCAGAAGCGGGCCAACTCGAAAATTCCAGGAACGAACTCGAATTGATCTGACCGATGGATATAGCCATGGTCAATATTGATCACGCCGTCGCGGTCAAGAAAAAGTGCACTGCTACGCATGGTTTGCCAATTTATAGAACCGACGGCTGTTGTGCGCTCGACTCGAGCGCTACTGGCGCAGCTGTCAACTCGAGATTTGCTGCTATGGTCAAGCCAACGGCTCCGTAATGAGCTGCGCCCGAAGTTTCTGGTCGGACAGCAACTGATCAAAATATGTGATGGTGCGCGCTAGACCGTCCTTAAGCATGGTGCGCGGCTTCCAATCGAGCAGGTCCTGGGCGCGCGAAATGTCGGGGCGGCGTTGGCGCGGATCGTCCTCCGGACGGGGCCGGTGAACAATGCGCGAGCGCGAGCCGGTCAGATCGATCACCATCGTGGCCAGTTCCAGCATCGAGAATTCCGTGGGATTGCCAATATTCACTGGACCGGTCACCTCGGCTCGCGTCGCCATCAATCGGACGAGGCCGTCTATCAGATCATCGACATAGCAGAACGAGCGGGTCTGTGAGCCGTCACCGTAAACGGTGATGTCTCGCCCGAGCAGCGCCTGTACAATGAAGTTCGACACCACCCGCCCGTCGTTCGGGTGCATGCGCGGGCCGTAGGTATTGAAGATTCTGGCGACCTTGATCTGCAATCGGTGCTGGCGCCAATAGTCGAAGAACAAGGTCTCGGCGCAACGCTTGCCTTCGTCATAGCAAGAGCGCGGGCCAATCGGATTGACGTGCCCCCAATAATCTTCAGCCTGCGGGTGGACGCTGGGATCGCCGTAGACCTCCGACGTGGATGCCTGGAGAATTCTTGCCCGTAACCGTTTGGCAAGACCCAGCATATTGATGGCGCCGTGGACGCTCGTCTTCGTCGTTTGCACCGGATCGTGTTGGTAGTGAATGGGCGAGGCCGGACAGGCGAGGTTGTAGATTTGATCGACTTCGATGTAGAGCGGGAACGTCACATCGTGACGAATCAGCTCAAACCGATGGTGATCGAGCAGATGATCGATGTTGCGCCGCGCGCCGGTGAAGAAGTTATCGACGCATATGACGATGGCACCATCCGCGAGCAGCCGCTCACAGATGTGCGAACCGAGGAAGCCAGCCCCGCCGGTAACCAGTATCCGCGTTTCAAGGTGCATGCTCAAAATCCCCGTAGATTACGCAATTACGATCCAAAGGGTCCCATGACCGGTGCCATAATCGAAGGCACTTTCCCACCTCGAAATCAGGGGGAGGCAAAACCTCGGTAAGTTGTCCGAAGCAGATTTTTGGATTGATCCGGCAAAAAAACACAAGCCCTCCGCAATGGCCTTCGAGGCTTTCAAGGCCATGCGGTCGAGAACCCTCGGAAACGAACGTAATTGACTACGACTGACGCGTGCCGCGTGCCATCATACCTAGATCAACGGCCACGATGAGCACGCCTGCTGCGCCGAGGATTTGCCGGGACAAACCAAACATCTCCGTACTGGAGACCGGGTATGCTGGCAGGCCAGTGACCTATGACAGGCGACCCGATCCACGCACCTAACCAGCCCACTGCCACCTTGGAGCAGAACGACCAAAATCCCGGTGTCACGTAGTAGTTGAGGCCGTAGTGCAGGATCCCGGAGACCACCAAACTGATGACGAATAAGATGAGAAAGCTGATGAAATCCATCCCGAACATGGTTCTTCCTCCCCAGCCGGTATCTGGATGGCGCAAACCCTAATTGAGTCGTCCCTAGCGCGCAATCAAAAATGAGTTTATTCGAACCGTTCAGCTCGTAGTCGCTCTTGACCGCGACATCATCACGCTGTCCATCACCAAGATGTCCATGCCCGTTCGCAGGAAGCAATCGAGCGCCTCTTGCGGCTTGCCGCTCAGTTTGTTTTGGCCAAGACTCGATAACATCAAGTTCAAAGACTTCCTGCCGAGCCAGCGGCGCCCCGCGCCGCACGCTCAAGTCCAGGGTCAAATATTTTGTAGCGCCTGGATCGCCGAAAGGCTGAGCCGCTAGGCGTGCTGCGGCGTCGTCAGAAACGACTGCTGGGACGTGTCGGCACCAAGGCCGGTGGTATTTAAGCTCTCGGCCGCGCCGTTGCCCCCGCCAAAACCCGCCATCCCTTGCACGAGTTGGGCGAGCTGGGATGAGCTGCCGGCACCCGGCTGACCTGAGCTGCCGCCTGATGTGTCGAGTAGGAAGTTGTCGGCGACGAGGCTCGAGGCCGAAACGTTCTGCAGCGTCACTGCCGTCGCGAACCGATTCTCACCGGGACGCATGTCGACTTGCACCTCGGTCGCGGCTCCGTTCTGGACCATGCGGATGGTGCCGTCCGTGAGCGCGTTGGTCGGGCCGTGTCCGATCGAGATCAGGAGATTATGCAGGTCCAGCACGTCTCCGCCAGCGCCGGCCTGAAAATCCGTCACGACCTTGAAGATTTCATTAGTCGCATTGATCTGAAAGACGTCCCGGCCAGCGCCGCCGTTCATCACGTCCCCCAAGGCCTTCAAGTCCCACACCACGCTCTGACCGTTCGGGCGCGTCCAGATGATGTCGTCGATCTTATCGCCCGTGACATCGCTCACGCCCGAGAGCGTCCAATCGAGCCCGATTTGTCCGCCGGAGGATATGACGCTCGAGTCGGCGACCTGCGTGCCGTTCATGTACCAGACGACGACCGCGTTGTTGTTCGTGTTCACCCACACGACGTCGGTCTTGCCGTCCATGTTGACGTCGCCCGTCCCGCCAACGCGCCAGTCCATCCCGATTGTGCCGCTGATGGCAGCCTGCTGGACGTTCTGCCCATTCATCAGCCAGGTCGCTGCCTGGCCGGCGCTGTTCGTCCACAGGATGTCGGCGCGGCCGTCGCCGTCGAAGTCGCCGCTGCCGGCGAGACTCCAGTCCGTTCCGATGCTGCCGTTCGAGAGCCCGCCGCCGATCACCGTGGCGTCTTTCATCTCCCACACCGCGACCTGGCCGCTGTTGTTGACCCAGAGCACATCGGAATTGCCGTCGCCGTTGAAGTCGCCGGTGGTACCGACGTTGAAGTTCGTGCCGATCAGGCCGTTCGACAAGCCGCTGTTGATGATGTTTCCGCCATCAAGCTCCCACACGGCCGCTTGGCCATTGTTGGTCCACAGCACGTCGGCAAGGCCATCGTGGTTGAAATCTCCGGTGGCCTTGGTGGTCCAGTTCGACCCGATGGCGGCGTTGATGAGCGCGCCCCCCGTGAGCACGCCATTGCTGATGGTCCAAACGGCAATCTTGCCCTCGTTGTTCCAGACGTATTGCGCGTTGCCGCCGCCGCTGAAGTCCGAGGTGCCGATGATGTGCCAATTAGTGCCGATCGCACCCGCAGGCGTGTAGGCGGCGCCAATCGAGACCCCGTCCGCGCCACCGATCAGCAGGTCATTCCCGTCGCCGCCGAATAGCGTGTCGATGCCCCCGCCGCCGTAGAGCGTGTCGTTGCCTGCGGCGCCGGTGAGAATGTTGGCGAGGCTGTTGCCGGTGATCGTGTCGTCACCGGCCCCACCGACGACGTTCTCGATGCCAATCAGTGCATCGGTGTCGATGTCGACGCCCTGAGCATAGCCGACGAGCGTGTGAGGGTCCAAGGACGCTGCGGTGAGGAGAGCACCGATGGTACCCGCGACGTTCGCCAGCTGGCCGGAGCGGTCGCTGGCATTGAGATCGACGGTGATGCTGTGCGTCGCCGACGGGTAAACGGCCGTGTCGGTGCCGGTACCGGCGTCATAGACGTCGTCACCGTTGCCCGCACCGCCGATAATCGTGTCGTTGCCGCCACCGGCGTCGACAAAATCGTTACCGCCGCCGGTCTTGATTTCGTCATTCCCGCTCCCGGTCGTGACGTGATCATCGCCGGTGCCGGTGAGAACGTCATTGTTGCCATTGCCGGTGACGATTTGATTATTGCCGTTGCCGGTCTCGATCTCGAGCGGCACGTCCGTCGAAAAGTGAAGATCGAGATCCTCGTCCGTGCCAGTGAGATCGACGACGACCGGAGTAGTCGGAGTCGGCGGCGTCTCGACCAGGATCGTGTCGCCGGCCTGCGTGGCGACTGCGGCCGCGGCGGTTAGGTCGGCGAAGCCGCCATCGCCCACGAGCAGATATCGGCCACCGCTGTGCTGAACGATCTCGGTGTTGAAGAGCGTATCGGTGCCTTCGGCACCGCCGTTCACCTGCCAATGGCCGGAGACCCGGGTGAGATCTGACTGGGCCAGGGTCCCGGCGTAGACGGCCGTGTCGATGCCGGCGCCACCGTCCAGCGTGTCGTTGCCGCCGCCGCCGATGATCGTATCGTTGCCGCCGCCGCCGGTGAGTACGTCGGTGAAGGCACTGCCGATGACCTTTTCGATGCCGCTGAGAGTATCGCCCTGCGCGTCGCCGCCCGAGACGGACCCGGTCTGGAGGTTCACAGTTACGCCGGCGCTCGACGATGAATAATCTGCCGTATCAATCCCGTCGCCGCCGATCAAAGTGTCGGCGCCAGGGCCGCCAGTGAGCGTGTCGTTGCCCGCCCCGCCGTCGAGCACGTCGTTGCCGCCCGCGCCGTTTAAGACGTCGTTGCCATCGCGGCCGACCAGAAGGTCGACCCCGGGCGTACCAGTGACATTGTCGGCAACCGGCGTGCCGCTGAACACAGTTCCGAGCGCGGTGCCGTTAAACGCAAACAACGGATGGCCGACGGGGACATTGATGGGAGTGTCGTTCGATACCGTGACGTGCGAGAGGTCGACGGTGTCGGGCCCCAGCAAGCTGGCCGCCGTCAGGTCAAAGAAACCCGGCTCGCCCGGAATGCCGGGCGTGGCCGAGGGCGACTCGTCGGCCATCGGGTCGATCGCCAGCGCCCAGCCCCAGCCGGCGTGGCCGTTGATGGTGGTGCCGCTGGGGAGGAAGCTCAGGCCGTCGAGGTTGGTGTAGCCCTGGATGTAGACCAGCACCTTGGCGTAGCTGCCGGTCACGCTGACGTTGTCGAACACGACATTGCCGATCGGCTGCGTGACGTCGTAGCTGGTGGGATTGCGCCCGTTGATCTGGATGCCGGTGTCGGCATTGGCGTTGGTCGGCGTCGTATTGGCGCCGCCCGTAATGGTCACGTTCTTGATCAGCGCGTCGCCGGTGAAGCCGAACAGCACGATGTCGCCGTCGCCGTTTCGGCTACCGTTGCCATTCTGCTCGAAGGTCGAATTGACGATGTCGATCGCGTCGAGCCCGAACGCGCCGCTTCCCGTCCCGATGCCGTGGATATTATTGCCGGCGAAATCCGAATTTTGGACCACGAGGTGATCGAGCAGCGCGGTCGAGGAGACGTGCACGCCGACGGAGTTGCCTGTGAATGTGAAGCCCTGGATGGTGACCGTCGCCTGCCCATCGCCCGCCGTGGCATCGACATTGCCGGTGACATCGAAGCCGTACTGGCTGCTCCCGGTCGTGATGATGGTCTGGCCGGCGCCCTGACCGACGATCGTCAGCTCCTTGCTGATGGTCGCGCCGACGAACGTGCCGGCCCCGACGACGATTGTGTCGCCGGCGGCGGCCGCGTCCACCGCCGCCTGGATGGTGGCATAGCCGCCATTGCCGACCAGCAGGAAGTGGTGGGCGGCACCGTCGCTTACTTTCTCGACGCTGTTGAGAAGATCGGTGCCTTCCGCTCCCGCGCTCACTTGCCAGCCGGCCTGGTTGCCGGCGGTCGCCGGATCGGCGTCGGCGACCGCGGTGATGTTGGCCGCGGTCAGCAAACCGCTGTAGGCTGCCGTGTCAATGCCGGCTTCGCCGAAGATCGTGTCGTTGCCGCCGAGGCCGGAAAGCACATCATTGCCCGAGCGGCCGTGGAGTTCGTCGTGGCCGGTAGACCCGGCGAAGGTGATGCCCGTCGTGGTGTCAGGCTGGAGCAGGACGTTGGCCTGATAGTTGCCGGTATAGGTGTTGCCCGACTGCGTGAAGGGCGTGATGAGATGCCCGCCGAACTGGTCGATTTCGCTGAGACCGTAGTCGAAGGCGGAGACCGTATTCCCGGTGACGGTGCCGCCGTTGGAATCGACGAAGACGATGCCGTTGTTGCCGTTGCTCGGGTGTGGGCTGGCCCAGCCGGTCACGGTATTGTTGGTGATAGACACGCCGCTGGCGTCGCCATCGAAGACGATGATCCCGCTGGCGCTCCCGGCAGCGCCATCGTTGCCGATGCCGGTGATCGTGTTGTGATCGACGCTGGCCTGGGTGCCGCTGAAGTCGCCGGTCCCGGCGCCGCCGGCGCCGAACAGCGATCCGATCTGAATGCCGTTTTGCGCTGTATTGGAGGTATGGACGCCGGCAATGGTGTTGTCGTGAATGTTGGCGGTTAACGTTGATCCGTTGACGAAAATGCCGCCTTTCTGGAAACCAGTGACAGTCGAGTTCTCGATCTCGACGGTATGCGGGCCGTTGCCGCCGTGGGCGGCGTCGTGGCTGGTGGCGACGATGCCGAGGTTCCGCTGGACACCGGAGACGTCCGGGCCGGCGAGCTCGTCTATCCCGGTGACGGCAACGCCGTCGATGTGGGCATTGGAATTGAGGACGTAGATGCCAAGGAAGTCGTAGTTCGTGGGGGTAGACGGAATGCTCCCCTGATCGCGGCCATCGACCGTGAGGCCGGTGATCGTCACGTCGGCGTCGGCAGTGACGGTGATGACCGCATACTTGGTGGGGCGGCTTGAGTTGGTATCGCTGGCATGGGTGACAAGGGACGCCGCGGCGGGCGACTCGATGATGGTCTGCCCGGCGCCGGCACCCTGGATCGTGATATTCTTATCGCTGACCGTCACTTGCTCGCGGAAAGTGCCCGCAGAGACAAGGACGATGTCACCGTTCACCGCCGCGTCGACCGCCGCCTGGATGGTAGCGTAGGTTTGGACTTGGCCGCTTATCGAGATTGTCACTGACGTTCTCCTGAAGGTAGTGGCGCGCATCCTTCTCCCGTAGGACGGGGGGATGGCTCTGGCAGATCTTCTTCTCGGCAGCACACGGAAGACGCCGCGTGGTCGAGCCGAATTCCAAACATCTCTGGTGCTTGCCCCACGTGGTCCGATCGGCGCCTTCGGCGCCGCCGGGAACATGCGTGCCGCGGGGCGCCAAGACACTACCTTGGATGTATCCGCTGAACCGGACGGGACGCCGGGAGCCGCGACAATGCTGGCGGTACGCGCCAGGGCTCACCAAAATATCGGTGTCGCCGGGAACATTAAGGGTCAGGATTGACGTTGAACTCATTATACATGGGTGTATCTGTATACATGGGTGTATCTGTTGATTCGAAACAGCTTTCAGCAAAGGCGAGCCGAGGATTCCGCGCTCGATGGTCAGAAACGTAATCGGCAAGATTGGGAAGCGCATTACATCTAAACGTTTGACGTGAATACAAAAATACAGGCACCCCCGCCGCAAGGACGCGTCTGCGCCGTGCGACTTGCGACGTCCGTTTGAGCGGATGGTGCGTCGGGGACGGAAGACCTCTCAGCTCCCGCAAATCAATCCCAACGCCCCCGGACGCCGTCCTAGATGGCCGGACTTTTTCTGTCAAGGCCCGCCGGTACGCCTTTACTTCGAATACTCGAATGAGGAAACACACACGGGTCATTGGGGTTGCGTATCACGCTTGTTAGTCGCTTCGCGCCCTGCGCTAGATTTGTTACCCTGCGCCAAACATTTGTTCGTTGCAGCCAGAACTGCGGGATGGCCTGCGCAGTCATCATGCGACGAGCGTGATCGGCTCGGCGCTCCGGCCGGCTTCGCAATGGTTTGAAAATGCCGGCATTGCCAGGATGCTCCCAGCTGCGGACGCTCAGCGGATGCAATAACTGCCGCTCTCGCGCCAGCCGGCTGGACACCAACCCTTTTTGGGAATAGCGGCTGGCGCCCTGTCGGAGCCGGGTACGCACATAAAAAAGCCCCGCCTGAGCGGGGCTTGAGTGTTTCGGAGGAACGTCGAACGTGAGAACCGCACATGCGGCATCGATCGACGCCCGTGACACTAGCCCCGCGGGAGGGCATCATGGCAAAGAGTCAGCCTAGCTTTTTGCCCTCCACCGAGGCGCCGCCGCCGAATACGGCTAGGCGGCCTCTCCAAAACATGGCTTGCATACAAGCCCCCAGAATAATTCATCGGATCATCCAGGGATAATATGAGCCATAAAGGTCGTAACCGCGATCCGGGGCGCATGCCA
>Ga0207684_10007184_pt1 | contig 10069 bp, 6 predicted proteins | sample KBSK5501metaG_FD_184342 | JGI IMG/M metagenome (GOLD analysis project Ga0207684, IMG submission 184342) | Corn, switchgrass and miscanthus rhizosphere microbial communities from Kellogg Biological Station, Michigan, USA - KBS K5-50-1 metaG... | ecosystem: Host-associated > Plants > Roots >... | reverse complement strand
ATCCACCAGTTTGTGCAGGACCATCGATTGCTCGACATGTCGCTCCGCAACTACTGGGGATACAACACGATCGGCTTTTTTGCGCCGCACAACGGATACGCAAGCAGCGGCCAGAGCGGACAGCAGGTCAACGAGTTCAAGGCCATGGTCCGCACGCTGCACGAAGTAGGCATCGAAGTCATCCTCGACGTCGTCTACAACCACACCGCGGAAGGCAACCACCTCGGGCCGACCCTTTGTTTCCGCGGCATAGACAACGCCGCGTACTACCGGCTCGTCGCCGAGGACCCGCAGTTCTATTACGACACCACAGGCACAGGCAACAGCCTCAGCGTGCAGCATCCACACACCCTGCAGCTGATCATGGATTCGCTCCGCTACTGGATCACCGAGATGCATGTCGACGGTTTCCGGTTCGACCTCGCGGCGACGCTGGCCCGGGAATTTCACGAAGTCGACAGGCTCTCGACATTCTTCGACCTCATCCACCAGGACCCGGTCGTGAGCCGCGCCAAGCTCATCGCCGAGCCATGGGACATCGGCGAGGGCGGCTACCAGGTCGGAAACTTTCCAGCCCTGTGGTCGGAATGGAACGGCAGATTCAGAGACGCGGTGCGAGACTTCTGGCGGGGCGCCCCGTCGACCGTCGCAGAGCTGGCGTCGCGGCTCACCGGCAGCTCCGACCTCTACCAGAACGACTCACGCCGGCCGGTGGCCAGCATCAACTTCGTCACTGCGCACGATGGCTTCACGCTCCGCGACCTGGTCTCGTACAACGAGAAGCACAACGAGGCGAACGGCGAGCACAACGCCGACGGGGAATCGTACAACCGCTCGTGGAACTGCGGCGTGGAGGGCGAGACTGACGATGCCGCCGTCATCAGGTTGCGCGCGAAGCAGGAGCGTAACTGCCTGACCACACTTTTCCTCGCGCAGGGCGTGCCGATGCTGCTCATGGGTGACGAGCTCGGCAGGACGCAGAAGGGCAACAACAATGCTTACTGCCAGGACAACGAGCTGTCGTGGGTCAACTGGGATCAGGTCGACGGGGAGCTCCTGGAGGTGACCCGCTGGCTGATCGGGCTGCGACGCGAGCACCCCGTGTTTCGCCGGCGTCGCTGGTTCCAGGGGCGTCCGATTCGCGGCACCGTGGACATTGGTTGGTTCAAGCCGAGCGGAAAGGTGATGACCGACAAAGACTGGGTAGCCGGACACGAGCGCTCGCTAGGGGTCTTTTTGAACGGAAAAGGGATTCCTGGCCACGACGAACGCGGGCAGCCTTTCTCAGATGACTCGTTTGTCCTGGTCTTCAACGCCCATTCGAGGGAGGTCAAGTGGACGCTGCCCAAGCAGTACGGCGGTCCCTGGAGGCTTCTCTATGACACCGAGCGGCTGCAGCCCGAACCAGAAACGCGAGCCGTCAGCGATGTGGTGCGGACGGCGGCTCGATCAGTGCTGGTCCTGCAGAGGTTCTGACCAGAGCGAGATCGGCAACTGGTGATCCTCCCCAAGATCCGCGATCCGCGGTTCATCACATTGCGTCGCGGCGGCAACCTCCAAGACGATGATCACCGCCTTCTGGCGATCTGGGCGGCTGACTGCGCGCAGCACGTGCTGCATCACTTCGAGCGGGCACGGCCGAGGGACTACCGTCCGCGTCGGGCGATCGACCTCGCGCGTGCCTGGGCTCGGGGTGAGATCAGGTGGGGAGAGGCCCGCACGGCGGCCGGGCATGCCAACGCCGCGGCCAGAGACCTGAGTGGGGCGGCACGGCATGCCGCGTACGCTGCCGGCCAGGCCGCGGCGGTTGGCCATGTGGCGGCCCATGAGCTCGGCGCTGCGGCCTACGCGATCAGGGCGGCGAGGGCGGCAGCGGCTGAAGACGAACGCGAGGCGGCCGGCCGCCTGGAGTGCCAGTGGCAGCGCGCTCAACTCCCAAACGAGATCCGAGAGCTTGTGCTCGACGACCAGCGGCTGCGCAACGAGCTGTGCTGGTTTGCGTTCGACTGCTGACACGGCGACGGTGAGGATCTGACCGACGAAGTCCTGAGACTTTCGGTCGGACGGTGAGTCTTTGCCTGTCATCTCGCGCGAAGTGCTGTAAATCCGGTCCCGCAGTTCCGCTGACATTCTCTGCGCCAGGGTCTGACAGGTAGCGGCGTCCGAAGAAGCGGCCCGAGTCTGCCCCGGTTGTCGGACAAGCCTCCGGATCACCCGATTACCGATTTTCGTCAATCGACGAATTCGGGCCTAGACTGGCCCGGTCTTGAGGCTGGCATTTTGGCTCGTCGTCGACCTGGTGATCGGCATCCTGATGCTGGTTTTCGGCGACGCAAAGACCCAGTACGCGGGCCTCGGAATCATCGGCATCACCCTCGTGGTCGTGGTGGTCATAGGCGTGATCGGAGCGGTCGCCGGCGTCGGTTGGGGCCTCGAGTCGTTGTTTCCACACAGCGGTTGGCGGCTCGAGGCGTTGGCGGCCGACCTCTTCCTTCTAGGCGTCCTCTCGCTCGGCCTGGCGAACCTTGGTGTCCCGTCGTGGAATCCGATCCTCATGGCGTATGTGGTGGTGCAAGTACCGCTCCTGGTTTTTGGGAGGACCGCAGGCGAGTTCGTCGCAGGAGTGAGCGTCGTGCATGACCGTTCGGAACCGCGCGGCCTGGTCGGCACTCTACTCGAGGAGGCCGTGCTTCGGCTAGCCGTGCTCCAGGCCGTTCTCGTCCTGGTGGTCTGGGCGCTGCGCCGGTTGCCCGGATTCGAAACCAGGTGGATTGAAATTTCGACAAGACACCGCATCGTCGGCGTGACTCACAGCAGAGCTCGGGGCCTGGCTGCCATCCTTGCTCTTGGCCTGATCGGTATCGGTGCCTGCAGCATGAGTCTTGCTCCCGCGACCATGGCCGACTCGGCCAACTTGAACCGAGGCAAGCATGCATCGGTGAAAAGTCGACGAATCCGCCTACGTGCCTGGTCGAGGTCCCGGCCACAGTGCTCGACGTGCACGACGACATCACTCGCGACAAGGATGGCAACATCCTCGATTCCATCTACTACGTTCAAGTCAGTATTCGCGGCCAACCCCAGAGTCTGCAGGCGGACACGACCCTGGGCACACGGGTGCTCGATCGTCTGCACGCTGGCGAGGATGTGACCGCCGGGCTGCGGGGCGGCGCCCTCGTGTTAGTACGGTCTGATGACGGCGATGTGTGGGCTGACGGCAGCCGGCCAGGAGAGAGCTCAAGCGCTTGGGTGCTGTGGCTTGGGCTGGGAATGGCCCTGATCGGATTCGTGTTGGTCGCAGTGCTCAACATGCGTCGCGTCCAGTGAGGTCGCCGATCCGATACCCCGGAAGCGTTCGTGGTCCTGTGAGACGAGGGCCATTTGCCGGGTGGAGCGGCGAACGAGGCCTCCGCGGCGTGGCAGCGTCATGGGGTGGCCTTCTCAAAATCTGTGCGCTGAGTCCAATGTGACTGTCATGAGCCAGCCGCCATCGGATCGCGACTCCGAATCGCGACGGACTCGGCTTGAGTGGGACGGCACCCAATTTCTCCCACAAATGGTGATTCCTGATGAGTCACTTCCCGAGATGCCGGCAACTGCTCCGTCCGCGCTGCTCGCGGTTCTGGCTTTCGTGGTTGGTTTCGTGATCTTTGGATGCTGTCTCCTGCTCTTGGGTCTGCTGGGGATGCCGAAAGACGCCACCGCGGACGAGGTCTTAGCCGCGGTCATTGCAGTGGGCGCCGGACTGATGCTTTGGTGTCCGATCGAACTGAGCCGAATCAAACCGCTTTCAGGACGAATCCGTGACCTGGCCCTGGAGGAACGGTTGTCTCAGACCTTGCACTTCACCTACTCGCAGCTCGGTCTGAATCGAAGGGGTCAACTTTCGATCATGCAGAGGCTGCACCTGCTCAGCTTCGATCTCGGATGGTGGTTGGTCGCGCTCGCCTGCCTAGGCCTGCCGGCCGCATTGCTCGCCCTACGCGGATGGAATGACCCTGTGAAGGACATTCGCGCGCTCTTCTTTGTCGTTCTCGGTTTGTACGCAGCGTGGAAGGCGAGCGCCACGCTCCTTGACGTTATGCGTGGCCGGGTGCGAAGCGAGTTGACAAGCCTTCGACCAAGCCTCTGGCCCGGCAACTGGGTAACTGACCTGCTCAGGAACTGGACTGACACGACCGTCTATTACGCCTATGAGGGCACAGGCGGGCTGACTTTCGAGGTCTCGCGTTCCGCCTACGAGGCGCTGACGCCTAACAGACTGTATCGGGTGTACTTCGCGCCGATGTCCAAGCGGTTGATGAGCCTGGAGCCGGGCGACTAACTTCGTTCTTCTCATGGGCGACGCCATCTCGCGGAGTCGGGGTCGAGAGCGGCACGATCCAGGGCCGTGCGCGTGCTGATATATCGGCTGACATAGCTATAAACGAGTTCAAATTATTCTGGTTCGCGGACCTGATTCGAATCGGGGTACCAGGCTGTTAAGCGCAGGAAATCTCGGCGCAGGCTGTTAGGCTCTCCGCCTGGCATGAAGTATCTGTTTAACGCCCGGATCGCTGCGTGCGCAACTCTCTCCGGACTCGTCTTCGCGCTTCTGCCTGTGACGTCGCAAGCGCAAACGACCGTCAACGCGAACTGGGTTCAAAGTTCCGCGCAGGGCCCTTCGCCTCGCGCCGGGGCTTCGATGGCATACGACTCCACGCGCCAGCGATCGGTGTTGTTCGGCGGAAGCAACGGCAGCGGCACCTACTTGGCAGACACCTGGCAGTACGACGGCTCTGCCTGGACCCAGCTGCAGGTGGCCGGTCCACCCGCTCGCTTTCTCGCGCCGATGGTGTACGACGCAACGCGGGGCGTGGCCGTGCTGTTCGGCGGCTACAACAACGGCGTCCAGAGCGACACGTGGGAATGGAACGGCTCGAGCTGGACGCGGAAGCTGACTGTCCACACGCCTCCTTTGCGCCTGTGGACGGCGATGGTCTACGACTCTGTTCGCCACGTGACCGTGCTGTTCGGCGGGGCCATCGACACGGGCCTGTACAGCGACACATGGCAGTACGACGGCAATGACTGGACCGAGGTAGTCACGGCTCACGCGCCGTCTGCGCGTCGTGGTCACGCCATGGCTTTCGATACGGCACGCGGGCGCACGGTCCTTTTCGGCGGCCAGGACGCCAACCTCGTCAATCTGAACGACACGTGGGAATTCGACGGCAGCGATTGGACCCAGGTCAGCGCCGCTTCCGCACCCTCCGCGCGCCTGTTCCATTCGATGGCTTTCGACCCCAACCTTGGCGGCACCGTCATGCTGGGCGGCGAGTTTGCCGCTAACGCGCCGCTGGCCGACACGTGGCTCTACGACGGAGGCACATGGCAGCAGATAACGTCGACCACCGGATGGAACGGTCGGCTCTGGGCCTCGGCAGACTACGACTCCAGCCGCGGTTCGCTCATCCTGTTCGGCGGCTCGCAGGACACCATTCCCGCCGTCGTCTACGGCGACACGTGGTCGCTGGGGGGAGTTACCACATCGCGGGTCGACTGGGCCCAGGTGTCTCCGGCCACAGCACCACCTGCGAGGGTCTTCGGTCAGATCGATTACGACTCGGTCCGCGGCGTGTCGGTCCTGTTCGGAGGCAGCAGCAACTCAGCCAACCTTTCCGACACCTGGAGTTGGAACGGCTTCAGCTGGAGCCAGATGTCGCCTGCGACCTCACCGCCCCCCGTGGCCGGCGCGGCGATGGCGTATGACAGCGCGCGCGGCATCTCCGTGCTGTTCGGAGGGTCCGGACCCAGCGGCCTCAGCTCCTCGACGTGGGAGTGGGATGGCACGAACTGGACCCAGCGCAATCCGGCCACCGAGCCTCCGGCCCGAGTCTGGGCGGGGATGACGTACGACTCGGTGCGAGGGCGGATGGTGCTGTTCGGCGGTAATGCCGCCAACGGCACCCTGCTCGGTGACACCTGGGAGTACGACGGCAGCACATGGACGCAGTTGCATCCCGCCGCAACACCGACCCCACGTCTCGGTCCCGCGATGGCCTATGACCCCGTGTTAGGTCGCACCGTCCTGTTCGGGGGAAAGGACTCGATAGGCCGTTTGGCCGACACCTGGGAGTGGGATGGCGCCAACTGGAACCACATCCAGACCACCTCTGAGCCGAGCCCTCGATTCTGGGCGTCGCTGGCGTTTGACGCGCAGCGCGGCAGGACGGTGTTGTTCGGGGGCGACCATTTCCAGCCATACGATCTCGGCGAGTCGAACGACACGTGGGAGTGGGATGGCGCTCACTGGATCGAGGATTGGCCTGCGGCGGCGCCTGCGATGCGCTCGGGCCAGGCCATCGCCTACGACCAGGCCCGGGGCCGCCTTGTCATGTTCGGCGGTTGGAATGCCGCTGCGTCGCCTGCAACCATCTACGGCGATACGTGGGAGCTGGGCAACGAAATCCAGACCCCGCCCGGCACGCAGAATGCCACCCTCGACATCTCCGGGCTTGGGCTCAATTTCGGCAGTGTCAACGTCGGGTCGACGAGCAACGGGGGCACTGCGTTCCGGCTGACGAGCACCGGAACCGGCCCGTTGACCATCAACTCGATCACTGCCACCGGAAGCGATTTCCCCATGACAACCGACTGCCCCGTCGGCGGCAATCTCCTGCCTGCCGGCTCGTACTGCGAGACGGTGGTGTTCTTCACACCGACCGCGGCCGGGACGCGGACAGGCAGCATCTCGTTCAGCTTCAACGTACCCGGCGGCGACCAGACATTCCAGCTGCAGGGCACGGGCGTCGTGACCCCGACCTCGCTGACCGTGTATCCGGTGACGGCGATGTTCAACAGCGGGGCCACTATCAGCGCGTCGCTGCAGGCCAATGGGTCACCGTTCGCCGGCCAGTCCCTGACGCTCACCCTGCCGAACGGCAGCAGCGTGGCGACCGCGACTGACTCTTCGGGCGTTGCCGTCTGGTTTGGTGTCAGCTTTGCAGGGATCCACGCCGGCACCTACCCAACCGGTCTACAAGTGAGCTACGCGGGCACGTCTGGATATGCCCCGAGCTCGGCTACGGCCCAGCTCATCCTGACGCAGCCCGTTTCGATTGCTTACAACGGAGACTTCTTCATCGCCGACTCGAGCGGCGTTTCCCTTTCGGCCATCGTCGACCAGCGCACGCCGGCAAGCGACACGCAGTTCATCGACTACGCGTCTAACTCCGTTTGGGCGCGATTCACAGTCACCGGCGCGACGACCACTTCCAACTACTACGCCCGCGTCAACGACGCGTCGACGTGGTCGTCCTCGGGCCTCGGAGTGGCCAGCCTTCTCACCCCGTCCCTTACTGACGGCGCCTACACGGTGACCGTGACCCTGGTCGACGCACTGGGTTCCACCAACCTCAGCACTGCGGTCACCGGGGATGACGGACGAGTCGGTGTTGTGTCGTCGCCCTCGAAGGGTGGCTTTGTCAGCGCCGGCGGCGCGATTGCCTCTGATCCGTCGGCGAATGCCGGCGATACGCATGGTTACTTCGCGGTCCAGATGAAGCCCGGTAGCACGCTGACCGGGAACCTTGTGTACGTCTACCGCGTGCGGATGGACGTCGGAGGTGGAAACGTCCGCGACGTCGATGTGTGGGTCGTCAGCACCGACGTCACATCACTCACAGGCAACTCGTCGACTGCGGCGGCCTCCGGCCACTTCAACGTCGAATACGTCGACGCGCAGACCGGCCAGCGCTACACGTCGTTGGAGTTCAGCGGTGGATCGTACCGGCTCTCGGTCGCCAACGCGACGAACAAGGCCCCAGCCGGGTTCGGCCTGGTCCTGACCCGCCCCGACGGCACCACGTTCCACACAACCGGATCGACTTCAACGGATGCGGTAGTCTCGGGAAGGGTGAACTGCCACCTCTAAGCCAACCAGACCGAGCCCTCCATGTACACAATTCGCGATAGCTGCGCTGGGCTTTAGGAGAGATAGTCGCGAAGGTTTGCTGAGAGCTCGGGCTGGCGGAGTTTGCACAAGGCACCGGCCTCGATCTGCCGAACCCGCTCACGCCCCACCCCGAAGCGTTTGCCAACCTCCCCGAGCGTCCGCAGCTGGCCGTCGACCAAGCCGTAACGAAGCTGCAGAACACGCCGCTCACGTGGGGCGAGGATATCCAGGATGTCGTCAACCTCCGAGCGGAGCATGGTGCGCGACACGATGTCTGACGGTGAGATCACAGCATGGTCCTCCACGATGTCGCCAAGGCGGGACTCCCCCTCCTTGCCGATCGGCGTATCCAGCGATATCGGCGCCTGAGCACACCTCACGACATCTCGTGCTCTGGACGGGCTGATCCCCATCTCCCCGGCGATCTCCTCCTCACTTGGCTCTCGGCCCAGTTCCTCACGGAGCCGGTACGAAGTGCACGTCAACCGGTAAATGGTTTCGAGCGTGTACAAGGGGAGCCGAATGGTGTGGGCCTGGTCGGCCAGAGCCCGCCGAACATCTGGCGAATCCACCACGTTGCGTAAGTCGAGAACCTGTAGCCCCGGTGATAGTCGAACCTGTCGATAGCACGGATCAAGCCGAGGTTGCCTTCCTGGATTAGATCGAGCAATGAGAGGCCGCGCCCGGCGTACCTCCTGGCGATCGAGACCACCAGGCGCAGATTGGCCTCGGTCATGCGTTGCCGGGCTGTTCGGGCGTGCTCAAATCTCCCGGCGAGATGAGCGCCGGCCGCTCTGTAGGCAGCAATCGCCTCCGAGCGGACGCGTGCGGGCGATGCACCCGTCTCGCGACGCCGGCTCTTGGCCTCTACGACCTCGAGCAGGGCCGGGATCGCGCAGAGATCGACAAGGCCGAGGAGTTCACGCGCAACACGAGCCTGGTTGCCCTTGCGTCTCATTCTTGCGAGCCGGCTGATGACATCGGGCAGGATCTCATCCACCGGTCGCCGCCGGCCGTCGATGCTCTCGGGAACCCCCAGGGTCCTCATCGCTTCGTGAAGCGGCTTGGCCTCGACCGCCCGCGCAAGCTCGACCTCTTCATTGGCCGTCAGCAGAGAGATGCGACCGATCTCACTGAGGTACCTGCGGAGGGACTCATCCGGTCGCTCCGGGGCTGCTATCTCGACATCAGCGGCCATCATGTGGTAGCGATCCTTTGCCAAGATTCGCCGATAGTACTCTCGGCCAATTCCTCTGACAAGTATCGCTTCACCCATCCAATTGCTACTGTTTGCTCGATGGCGGGCAAGGGAGCCACCACCGAACGGCGCCGGGCTATGCGACCGGCCACGACCCGGACCATCAGCCGGCGGGAGGCGAAGCAACGTACCCGCAAGCGTTTGCTCGGCGCAGCTCGGCGACTGATCCTGGCTGGTGGCGAGGGCCGGGTCGCCGCGAGCGTTGTCGCGCAGGAGGCTGGTGTCGGGGGTGCGACGTTCTACGAGCATTTCCGGAACCGCGACGACGTCATTCGGGCACTCTCGGACAGCCTGTTCGAAGAGCTTCGAGACAAGCTTGCGAAGGCTCGGCGGGAGGCGTTGGCAGCGCCAGATGACGAGGAGAAGCTGCGTCAAGAGTTCAGAACGCCTGTCGAGGTCCTGGCCGCCAATCCGGACCTTTTTCGGCTGGCTCTCAGGGTGCGCCATCACGCGGGTTCACCCCTGGGCGAGTCCAGCCGAAGCCTCACCGGCAACACTCGTAAGGACCTGGTGAACGAGCTGGTGGCCCGCGGATACCCTGCCGCGACACGCGCCGAGCGGAGGCGCCTGGAGATGGTCGCCGACATCCACATCGCGGCCACCGAAGTGCTGACGCTCGGTTACATTTCTGGACGCTACCCAGACATAGACGAGGTCGTCGAAATGCTGGTACTCGTCACCCGCGGCACTCGCCTGACCAGGGCGTGGCGGTCGGCTCAGCTCTAGTCGGCGTGCCAGTAGAGCGATGGGTCGGCGAACAAGGCCGGCGTGCCGCCGGTGTGGATGAAGACGACCGAGTCTGAGCGCTTCACCCGCCCTCGCTCGATCTCGCCGATCAGCCCGCCGAACGCCTTTGCCGTGTAGACGGGGTCGAG
>Ga0207684_10007181_pt1 | contig 10070 bp, 10 predicted proteins | sample KBSK5501metaG_FD_184342 | JGI IMG/M metagenome (GOLD analysis project Ga0207684, IMG submission 184342) | Corn, switchgrass and miscanthus rhizosphere microbial communities from Kellogg Biological Station, Michigan, USA - KBS K5-50-1 metaG... | ecosystem: Host-associated > Plants > Roots >... | reverse complement strand
GACGGACGCGTTCCACTGGGCGGCCAGGCCCTGGAGGGCCCGCAGGATCGCATGCGACGGGTCGTGGAGAATCCCGCCCTGGACGAGCGAGAGATCGATCTTCACGACCTCGAACTGGACCTCGCTCAGCAGCCGGAGCCCGGCGTTGCCGGCACCGACGTCGTCGGCCGCGATGCGGAACCCGGCGGCCCGGCAGGCCTTGACGTTCTTCCGGAGCTGCTCGAGATCCTCGACCATCTCCCGTTCCGTCAGCTCGATCACGATCCGGTCGAAGGCGATCGACTGGCGGCGGAAGATGCCCTTGATGTCGCTCGGGCGGAACAGCGCCGACTCGAGCGTGCGGGGGGAGACGTTGACGCTCAGGTAGGCGTCGACGGGAAGCGCGGAGGCGCCCGCCGCGACGATCTCGAGGCAGAGCAGGTCGAGCTCGACGGTCTGATTGGCGACCTCGGCCGCGGCGAACAACGATCCGGAATCGGCGAACGGGGCCCCGTCGGTCAGGCGGACGAGCCCCTCGAAGCCAACGGGCTGGCCCGTCTCGAGCGAGAAGATCGGCTGGTACACCGGCCGGAGGCTCTTGCTGGCGAGAACCGTGGCGACGTCGGCGGCCAGCTGCTCCGCCGGGCGGTCTAGCGTGCCGTCGACGAAGTGGCTCGGGTCGTACGCGACGACGGCCGTCCGGCCGTGGCGCTTAGACCACGAGACCGCGGAGTCCGCATGGCGGTACAGGTCGGCCGTCTCCGTGCTCGGATCGGGGAACGCGCTGACGCCGACGGACAGGGAGAACGAGGGGATCGGCGCGCTCGGGTCGCCGCCTCGGAGCGCGGCGGCGAGGATGCGCCGGCCGACGGCCAGGCCAACCTCGAGATCGGAGCTCGGCAGGAGGATCGCGAACTCGTCGCCGCCCACCCGGAACGCCCGGTCGCTGCGTCGCATGATCGCCGCGGCGATCTGGCCGACCGCCACGAGCAGGCGATCGCCGGCGGCGTGGCCCTGCTCCTCGTTGACCGCCTTCAGCCCGTCGACGTCGAACAGCACGAGGGACAGCGGCGAGCCCTGGCGGCGCGCCTCCTCGAGCTGGATTGCCAGCTCGTCCTGGAATGCGCGGTGGTTCCCGAGACCGGTCATGCCGTCGAGGAGGGCGGCGCGTCGGGCCTGCCCGTAGAGCTGCTGGATCTCGGCCCGCTCGAGGTCCATCGCCGCCGCTTCCCGGAGGATCCCGCGGGCGACGACCGCCATGAACGCCGGCACCGTCAACGCACCGACGACCAGGACGAGGATCGCGACTCCCTGGCGAAGCGGATCGGCGTTCCAGAAGCCCTCGACCGTCGCCGCGCCCATCAGGCCGCAGAACGGGACGAGGAGGCCCACGACCAGTCGCCGCCGGATCCGGCTGAGCCGTTCGGCGTTCGACGCGTTCGCTGACCCCGTGGTCGACATGGACACACGATCTCCTTGGTTCACCCCGGCACCACCGTTCTACCCCGGTCGAGTCATGGGACGCGTGGTCCGAAGGTACCCGGGGACCCCGGCGATAGGACCAAGGACGGCCCAAAGGCCCGGCCGTACGTTGGCCGGAGCACACCGGGGATCCTTCGAGGCGCCTAACGCGTGAACCGTCACTCGCGATTCCATCAGGCCGTGGCCGGCGGGCTTGCCGTTGCCTTCGCGCTCGCGGTCAACGTCGGCGCGCTGTTCCTGACGGCCTCGCCGGTCGCGGCCGCGAGCTGCGGAAACCAGTCGCCGCGCTCGACGCTGACCGTCGGAGGAGCTTCGCCCGGATCGGGGACCCCGTCGACGTCGTTCGCGTTCCACGTCACGTTCACGAACACGAAGAATCACCCCCCGGCCAACGTGTCCCTGGTCGTCCCGGGCGTTGGGACGACGGCGATGACGCCGACCGGATCGAACTGGGCAAACGGTGTGATCTTCACAACGACACGGACGCTGCCGGCCGGCGTCTGGACGTACCGGTTCACGGCGCTGTTGAACTCGGGCCAGACCATCGTCTGCGATCTCGTGGATCCGGGTTCGATCAGCGTGGTCGCCCCCACGCCGACGCCGACCCCGACGCCGAAGCCGACACCCAAGCCGACGCCGACGCCGACCCCGACGCCGAAGCCGACGCCCAAGCCGACACCGAAGCCGACGCCCAAGCCGACTCCCAAGCCCACGCGCAGCCCGACCTCCGCCACGCCCACCCCGAAGGCGAGTCACACCCCGGGTGCCGGAGGGAGCACCGGGTCGCCGACTCCGTCGGCCGGTGGCTCCGCCTCCGTCCCCTCCACGGAGCCGATGCCGTCGCCGACCCCCGAGCCGGACAGTCTCGGCGGGACGCTGGATGGGTCGTTCGGCGATTCGGGCGGCCTGTCGATCGGCAGCCTGCTCGAGGGCCGCATCCCGGTCATCGCCTGGCTGGTCACGACGATGCTCGGCGTCATGGTGTTCGCCTGGACCCTGCGCCGCCCGGAGAGCGAGGAAACGTCGCCCCTGGCCGGAGCGCTCTCGATGGTCGCGCTGGCTCGCGGTGGCAGTCGTCAGGCGGTCAGGGATACCTCGGAGCCGTCCGGCGGCGCCGGCGGTGTCGCCACGGCCGATGTACCGCCAGAAGATCCGGCGTCGTCGGTCGGACCGGATCCCTCCAGCCTCACGGGCAATCGGGCCAACGGCTGGCAGACGCGGCCGGCGCTCCGGTTCGATCGCGGCCCGGCGCGCAACGTCGTCCGCCGCCAGATCACCTACCGCCTCGTGCGCCTGTCCGACGGCCCGGACGAGCTGTACAGCCGGGAGATCATGCGACTCGACCGCGGCGATGAGATCGAGATCGTGTCCGAGGCGGGCAACGTGATCCAGGTCCGGACGCCGACCGGCGAGGTCGGCTGGATCCCGGGCGTGTCGATCCTCGGTTAGACGCACGTCGCGCCGCGTCGGCGGGCGCGTCGTCTCAGCCGGCCTTCGGCTTCCGGGGCCGCGTCCGCGCGGCGATCCGCGACAGCGCACCATCCCAGCCGGCCTCGAACGGCGCACCGCGCTCGTCCAGGTCGACGACGACCGGGGCGTGGTCCGAGGGGATCGGCGGTCCCTTGCGCGCCTCGCGGTCGATCTCGGCCCAGACGATGCGCTTCGCTACGGGCTCGGTGACGTAGAGCAGGTCGATCCGCATCCCTTCGTTCCGATGGAACATCCCGGCGCGGTAGTCCCACCAGGAGAAGCGCCCGGGCGCATCGCCGGCCGAGGCTCGGTAGGCATCGGTCAGGCCCCACTCGCGAAGCCGGGCCAGCGCCTCCCGCTCCGGCTCGGACACGTGCGTCCCGCCGTGCGCGGCCACGGGATCCCAGACGTCGGCATCGGTCGGCGTCGCGTTCAGGTCGCCGCCGATCACGAGCGGCTCGTCGGGTGAGACGGTCTCATCGAGCCAGCGCCGCACGCGCTCGAACCAGCGCAGCTTGCCGGCGTAGAAGGGACTGCCGACGACGCGGCCATTGGGCGCATAGAGGCTGACGAACCGGATCCCGCCGCAGACTGCGGAGACCATCCGGGCCTCGTCGAAGGGATCGAAGTCGTCCTCGCCGACGGCGACCGAAGCACCGGCGCTGCTGTCGCGGACCGGGCCGTCGCCGAAGTTCGTGATCACGTCGGTCGCCCCGACCTTTGTCGCGATCGCGACCCCGTTCCAACGGCCCTCGCCGTGATGGACGAGCTCGTAGCCGGCCATCCGGAACGGCAGCTCGGGCGCCTCGCGGTCGGAGAGCTTCGTCTCCTGCATGAGCAGCACGTCGGGCTGCGCGCGCTCGAGCCAGCGTTCGACGGCGTCCGTCCGGGCCTTGAGGGAATTCACGTTCCACGTGGCGATTCGCATCGGCCTCAGGGTAGGCGAAGTGGCGGCGCGGTTGTGGCGACGGCATTTGCGTCGTCCGGCGACTCAGAATCGCTGCGAGCGAGCGTGGCCGGGCACGAATCGCGGCATGGCCGAGCGTGCCGGACCCGAATTCGAGTCGTCTGCCGACTCAGGCGACCACGCCCGCCGCGGTCCAACGCGTTCCCGGCGCGTTCCCGGCGCGTTCCCGGCGGGCTCTACCATGATCGTCGTGCCAGTCGAGACGCCGGATCCCGCCGCCCTGATCGAGCTAATCCGCGCGTCGGTGATCGGCGACGACGAGGCGGTCGCCGGCCCGTTCGGGATCCGACGGGTCACCTACGCCGACTACACGGCGTCCGGCCGGGCCCTCACGTTCATCGAGGACTACCTGCGCGAGGCGGTCCTGCCGCTCTACGCGAACACGCACACCGAGTCGTCCGGCACGGGGCTCCAGACGAGCCGCTTCCGCGAGGAGGCCCGGGCGATCATCCGCGACGCCGTTGGCGGCAGCGCCACAGACCACGCGGTCATCTTCACCGGCTCCGGGATGACGGGCGCGATCAACCTGCTCGTCGGCGTCCTCGAGCTGCGGATCCCGGCCGGTCTCGACGATCGCTACGGCCTTCGGGCTCGGATCCCCGCCGGCGAGCGGCCCGTCGTCCTGATTGGGCCGTACGAGCACCACAGCAACGAGCTGCCCTGGCGAGAATCGATCGCGGACGTGATCACGATCGGCGAGGACGCCGATGGGCGGATCGACCTGGCCCGTCTCGAGCGGGCGCTCGACGACACCGACGGCCGGCCGCTCCGGATCGGCTCCTTCTCCGCGGCGTCGAACGTGACCGGGATCCTGTCCGATACCCGCGCGATCTCCGTCCTGCTCCACCGCCACGGCGCCCTCTCGTTCTGGGATTTCGCCGCGGCTGGGCCGTACGTCGAGATCGAGATGGAGCCGCATCGGCCGGGGCCGGACGGCGGCGCGCCCGACGGAGACGCGGCGCTCGACTACAAGGACGCGATCGTCGTCAGCCCCCACAAGTTCATCGGCGGGCCGGGCACGCCGGGCGTCCTCGTGGCGCGCCGCGAGCTGTTCCGGAACCGCGTCCCGACGATGCCGGGCGGCGGCACGGTCGCGTACGTCAACCCGCTCGAGCACGTCTATCTCGACGACCCCGAGCACCGCGAGGAGGGTGGGACGCCGGCGATCGTCGAGTCAATCCGGGCCGGGCTCGTCGTCCACCTCAAGGCGGCGGTCGGTGTCGACACGATCCGGCGCCGCGAGGATTACTTCATCGAGCGGGCGATCGCCGCATGGTCCGGCGAGCCCGGGATCGGGATCCTCGGCAACCCGTCGTTGCCGCGCCTCTCGATCGTCTCGTTCACGATCCGCCACGACGGCCGCTACCTCCACCACAACTTCGTGGTCGCCGTCCTGAACGACCTGTTCGGGATCCAGTCGCGCGGCGGCTGCTCGTGCGCCGGGCCGTACGGCCACCGTCTGCTCGGGATCGACATCGAGACGTCGCACGCCTTCGAGCGCGAGATCTCGCGTGGCTGCGAGGGGATCAAGCCCGGCTGGGTCCGGGTGAACTTCAACTACTTCATCAGCGAGACGGTCTTCGACTACGTCATCCGGGCGGTCGCGATGGTCGCCCGCGAAGGCTGGCGGCTCCTGCCGTGGTATCGCTTCGAGCCGGCGACGGGTCTGTGGCGCCACGCCGCGGGCTCGCCGGAGCCGCCGTTGTCGCTCCACGATGTCGCGTTCACCGGGTCGGGGGTGACGTACCCGGCCCACCGCCACCGGGCCGGCGAAGAGGCGCTGGCCGCCCATCTCGAGGACGCCGCCCGGATCCTGGCCGACCCCGTCGCGATTCTCGGTGCCCCGCCGGAGGCTGCCGGCCCGCCGCTCGTGGGTGACGACTTCGAGGAGCTCCGCTGGTTCTGGCTGCCCGACGAGATGCGACCGGAGATCGCTGCAACCTGAGGTGCGACCGGCCCGCGACGATCTCGACGATCTCAGTGGACACTGGGCGAACAGCTCCACCCCCGAAGCGTCATTCCGAAGGAGCACCATGCTCGGCGAGCACGTCGTCTTCCCGATCCTGCTTTCGAGGGACCTCGACGCGAGTCGACGGTTCTACCACGACATCCTGGGACTCGAGATCGCCCGCGAGGACGCGGGCGACCGGATCGTCTTTCGCTCCGGGAGCGGATCCCAGGTGGTCGTGACGCTCAGCACCGTCGGAACCTGTGACACCCAGACCCAGCTCGGCTGGCGGGTGCCAGACATCCACGCGGCACTCGCGGACCTCCGGGCGCGCGGCGTTCGGATCGAGCAGTACGAGGCGCCCGATCCGGTCACGGACGCCGACGGGATCGCCGACATGGGCCACTCGTGGGCGGCCTGGTTCATCGACCCGAGCGACAACGTGCTGGCGGTCGTCCAACCGAAGGGCTGACCGTCGCACGGACACGCCGGCGCTCCCGGGCGTCACCTCGTCGACGTCACGGACCGATATCGGCGCTCAGTAGCGGCGGCCGCGCTGCCTGACGAGGTCGAAGGTCGCCGTATCGGCGATCGCCATCACCGCCATGGTCCCGGCCTGCACGGGATCGCTGACGACGAGATCGACGTGATCGGTGATCGAGCCGACCATGTTCAACGCGATGATCGGGATGCCGACCGCCCGGAGCTCGTCGGCGGCGTTGCTGATGTCGCCGCCCATGATCGAGCCGGCGAGGACGAGAAGTCGCGCTCGCGGCAGGTCGGCGACCGCTCGGACAGCCGCGGCGATCGTGGCCTCCCCGACGAGCGGGATCGTGTCGACGCTGATCCGTTCGCCGCGGAGGTTGTGGCGGTCCGCCTCGCTGACGGCGCCGAGCGCGACCTGGGCGACCTGTGCCCCACCGCCGACGACGATCACCCGCTTCCCGAAGATGCTCCCGAGGGCCCGGGTCCGGCGGATCGTCTGGACGTCGGGCAGGCCGTCGAGCGCGTCGAGCAGCTCGTCGGCGGTGAGGCCGTCGACCTCGATCTCGAGCTCGACCTGGCCGGGATCTGTCTCGAGATGCCGGATCGTGGCGATCGTTCGGATCCGGCCGCCCCGCTCCGCGACTCGGGCGACGATCGCCCCCACCGCATCCGGGCCCTCAAGGACGTCGAGGCGGGCGGCCGCGGCGGCATCGGTCTCCGGTGATGGGGGAGGCGCGGGGGTTCGCGGCATCGTTCGGGCGGGTGGCGGGGAAAACCGGCGGCCGGGCGTGAGCGGGCGCTAGCGCGCGATGATGTCGGCGATCGACATCCTGCCCGGATCCGAGCCGTCGTCGGCTTCGTGGGCCTCGTAGACGATCCCGGCCGCGTCGAACGCGGCGCGAGTCGCCGCGGCGTCGCTCGTCTCGAGCATCAGCTCGCCGTTCGTGTCCTCGGCGATGCCGACGATCCCGGCGATGTTCACGCCGCGCTCGGCGAGCGCCGTCGCCATCCGGGCGAGCGCGCCCGGTCGATCGTCGAGCTTGACCGTGAACCAGACCGACACCGGGCACCTCCTGTTCGGCCCGATGGTACCCGCCGCCGCCCGAGCGCCGCTACGATCCCGGCCATGCCCGATCTCAGCGTCCAGATCTTCGGCCACGAGCGGGACCAGGGGACGCGGGCGGCGATCCGCTTCTTCAAGGAGCGACGGGTCGCGATCCACCTCGTCGACGTGACCCGCAAGCCGATCGCCCGTGGCGAGTTGCGTCGGTTCATCGACCGGTTCGGCGCGCGGGCGCTGCTCGACGATGGCGCGAAGGCCTACCACGATCAGGGTCTGGCTTACCTGCGGATGGACGACACCGAGATCGTCGAGCGGATCCTGGTGGAGCAGCGGCTGATCCGGCTGCCGCTCGTGCGGTTCGGGGCGGAGCTGTCGTTCGGTCGCGACGAGACCGCCTGGAAGCGCTGGTTCAAGCCCGGCTGCTGACCTAGAGGGCTGGCCGTCCAAAGGATGACGCCGGCGCAGCTCCGGCGAGCCCGGCGGCGACCGCGAGCCCAGAATGCAGCGACCCCATCGCTGCCAGATGGCCGTGCGTCCGGCCTCGACTGCTCCTGGTGGCCAAGTCTCAGGGAGCAACCTGGTTCGGGGGCAGTACGGCGACGCCGTCCTTTGGCCCGACTTCGTACAGGATCGGTGCGCCAGACTCGGGCACCAGGAAGAGGGCGCGCCCGTAGTCGATGTTCACGCCCGACGGCTGAGGCACTCCCCCAAAGCTCCCATCGAAGTAGCAGAACGCCACAACGGAGGTGCCCGCCATCTTCGTCAACGGGTCGGTGACGATGTGAGACCGACCGGGCGCTGCCCATTTGATCATCTCTGCAGCTGTGCTGGCGAACGCCCCGGACACACTCGTGCCACCCATGCCGCGTGCGACATCCATGCCAGGACCATCGCACAGCTGTGTCGCCTGAGCGCTGGTCGCCCCGCCCGGCGAGGCAACACATCCGACAGTTGCCGCGAGCAGAAATGTCGCGCACGCCGCGAACTTCAGCATACTGAATGCTCCGCCGCTCTCCAATCGTCGTCGCCGGCCCAGCGGCCGCACATGTCCGGTCCAACGCTCCTGATGTCGCGGCCAGACCACGTGTGCCACGTCCCGTTGGGCACCGTTGCGGCCAGGAGTGGGAAATACCGCTCCTGCGAGATCACCATGTCGACATAGGACTCGAGACCAGTCGATATCTCGACGGCCTCTGACCAAGTATCGGTCCCCTTGGTCGTTCCATCGAGCTTGAAGGTCCAGACTCCGGACGACGACCTGGTCATCGTGAAGTCATGGAGGCTCAGGCCGCCGGGTGAGGCGGCCTCTCCAAGCGGATGCCAGACCCTCGCGAGGGCGTAGCCCCAAAACAAATAGCGGAAGTTCATGCATTGGTCCGCCGTACCGAACTCCTCCCAATTCGAGCCGTCGGTGTTCATGAACGCCCATTCGGTTTGGTACACGGGGTTGGTTCCGAAGTACGTCGTGCATCCGCTGCCGCTGCCGGGCGGGCTGAAGTTATGGTCCAAACGCGTTACTTGCAGCCCATCGAACTTCCAGCCAGTCGTCTCGTAGACGATGCTGTATTCGTGGCCGTTGAACGCGGCAAGCCCGGGCGCGGGAAACGTCAACGCCGCAACTGCGGCAACCAAGACGCCCAACGACTTCAACTTGGCAGTCACAAGGGACTCCGTGCCGTTCGGACACTAAACGTAAACTCACGTGGACGAAACGTCTAGGGGTAAGTTCCGCCGAGCCATGATCCGTTGGCCAGAGGGTCTCGTCGGTAGCGGCACGGCGAAGCGAACGATTCCGTGGGCGGTTCTCCAGAGGATCTAGTAACTGGCCGTGTAGGTTGAGCCCGCGCCAAAGAAGCTGGGCCAGCGTGCGGGTCTGCGATCGTCGCGGTCGTGATCAAGGTCCAACTTCCATCCCGAGTAGGTGATCTACGGGAAGCTCAGGCGTGGCGCCGGCCGCGCAGCTCGAGCCAGCCGATGACGAGACCGGCGACGACACAGCCCGCGCCGATCAGCGCCCAGCGCATGTCGTCGGTCATGAAGCTCGAGCTACGGATCACGCCCGTGCCCTGGCCGATCCAGACGAGGCCGACGGCGACGAGGATGATGGCGAGGATGGCGCGTGTGCGAACCATGGTGCCTCCGTGATGCGATCCTACCCATATGAACGACCGATCCGCGGATGGCGGTTCGCCGAAGACGGGCCGACGACCCGGGCAGACCGAGCCCACCGTGGAGGCCGACCAGGGCCAGGCGGCGGGTCCGCCGCGCCAGGATGGCGAGCCTGCGGCCGCGGGGAGGATGCGCCGGAGCGGCCGGATCGTCATGCGCGGCGACGCCGCGGAACGAATCGGCAAGCCGGAGGCCACCGAGGACGAGAAGTTCCTCGAGCGTCGGCCACGGACCCAGCGACCCGATTTCGTCGACAGCGACCCGTGGCGCGCCCTCCGGATCCTGTCCGAGTTCGTCGAGGGATTCGATGCCCTGGCCGCGGTCGGCCCGGCGATCACGATCTTCGGGTCCGCCCGGGTGTCCGCCGGCTCGCCCGACTACGAGCTGGCTCGAGGCATCGCCCGCCGCCTCGCGGAGGTCGGGTTCGCGATCATCACCGGCGGCGGCCCCGGGATCATGGAGGCGGCCAACCGCGGCTGCCGCGAGGGCGGCGGCCTCTCGATCGG
>Ga0207684_10007180_pt1 | contig 10070 bp, 9 predicted proteins | sample KBSK5501metaG_FD_184342 | JGI IMG/M metagenome (GOLD analysis project Ga0207684, IMG submission 184342) | Corn, switchgrass and miscanthus rhizosphere microbial communities from Kellogg Biological Station, Michigan, USA - KBS K5-50-1 metaG... | ecosystem: Host-associated > Plants > Roots >... | reverse complement strand
CGGCTGAAGCGCGAGCACGGGCTGGATCTCTTGGTCGTTGACTACCTGCAGCTGATGATGGGCCACGGACGGTTCGACAACCGCACGCAGGAGGTCTCCCAAATCTCGCGCGGATTGAAGCTCCTGGCCAAGGAGCTCCACGTGCCGATCATCGCGCTCTCCCAGCTCTCCCGTCAGCCCGAGCGCCGAACGGGAGAAATGCGCCGGCCGCAGCTCGCGGACCTTCGCGAATCCGGGTCGCTCGAGCAGGACGCCGACGTCGTCATCTTCCTCTACCGCGAGGAGCTCTACGATCCCGCGACCGAAAAAAAAGGCATTGCCGACGTCCTCATCGCCAAGCAGCGCAACGGCCCAACCGGTGACTTCCCCCTCGTCTTTCTGGCCGACCACATGACTTTCGCGAACCTCACGAACATGACGAACATGCCGCTCGAGCCTTTCTGATCCGGCTCTGACATTCTTCGCAGCGTGAAGACGGTATCGAGCCGCGCGACGGGGAGAAGACCGTGAGGCCGACTTGGGCCTCGATCGACCTGGACGCGATCGCGCGGAACTACCGGATGCTCCGGGACCGGGTCGGCGGTCGCCGCGGAGTCTTCTGCGTGGTCAAGGGGGACGCCTACGGCCACGGAGCGGGGCCGGTCGCACGGCGGCTGTCGCGCGAAGGCGCAACTCGCTTCGCGGTCGCGGTGGCGGAGGAGGGGATCGCGTTGCGCCGCGCGGGCGTCGAAGGCGAGATCCTCCTGCTGAATTACTCCGATCCCTCCGACGCGGGCGCGCTCCGCGCCTACGGGCTCGTCCCGTCCCTCTACGACCTCCGGCAGGCGCGGGAGTTCGGCGAAGCCGCGCGGGCGTTCTCGGATCCACTTCCCGTCCACCTGAAGCTCGACACCGGGATGGGCCGAATCGGATTCGCTCTCGAGAAGGTCGGCGCGATCGCCGAGCTCCTGCGTGGCTCGCCCGGGCTTCGCGTGGCCGGCACGTTCAGCAACCTCGCCTGCGCCGAGGACCCGGAATCGCCCCGAACCGCGAAGCAAGTCGACGCCTTCCGAGACGGCGTCGCGGCGCTCACCGCGGCCGGCGTCCTGCCGGGGCTCGTTCACCTGGCGAATTCCGCCGGGATTCTTCTTCACCGCGACACGTGGTTCGACGCCGTTCGGCCGGGTCTCGCGCTCTACGGAGTCGCGCCGTCGAAGGAAGCCGGGGAGGGTGCTGCGCTGACTCCGGCGCTGACGCTCGAGACGCGCGTCATGGCCGTGAACGAAGTCGCGCAGGGCACTCGACTCGGCTACGGGGGCCGCTTCGTCACGGAGCGCGACTCGACGATTGCGGTGCTGCCGATCGGCTATCATGACGGCTTCCGGCGATCCTTTTCGGGGCGCGTTCGCGTCTTGTTACGCGGGAAAGAAGTGCCCGTGGTGGGCGCGGTGAGCATGGACCTGACTCTCGTGGATGCGAGCGGCGCGGGCGCGCAAAACGGAGACCGCGTGGTCTGCCTCGGAAGCGAGGGCGGAAACCGCATCACCGCGTGGGACCTCGCCCGGGCCGCGGACACGATCCCATACGAAATCCTGTGCGGGATCGGCTCGCGGGTCCCCCGCGTGTACCCGCGGTGAGATTTCTCGAGGCCATCGGCCGCGCGCTCCTTCGTCTGCTCGAGGAGCTCGGCCGTTTCTTCCAGATGCTCTGGCAGGCAGCCAGCTGGCTGGTCCGGCCTCCTTACGACGCCCCCGAGCACTTCCGGCAGATGGTCCGGGTCGGCGTCGACTCGGTTCCGGTGGTCTTCCTGACGACGCTCTTCACCGGGATGGTTCTGGCGCTTCAGACCTTCAACGGGTTCAAACGGTTCCACGCGGAGAGCCTGGTCGGAAGCGTCGTCGCTCTGTCGCTCACCCGCGAGCTCGCTCCGGTCCTCACGGCGCTCATGGTCACCGGCCGGGTCGGAAGCGCCATGGCCGCAGAGCTCGGGACGATGCGCGTGACCGAGCAGATCGACGCGTTGACCGCGCTCGGGACCGAGCCGGTTCAGTACCTGGTGGTGCCCCGGGTCGCCGCCTCCATCCTGATGCTCCCGCTGCTCGTCATCCTGGGCGATTTCGTCGGGATGTACGGCGGATACCTGGTCGCGGTACAGCTGCTCGGAGCGAATCCGATCACGTACATCGAAAACTCGTTCCAGTTCCTCGAGATCTCCGACGTGACGTCCGGGATCGTGAAGGCGGCCGTCTTCGGACTCATCTTCTCGCTGGTGGCATGCGTCCGCGGTTACTACACGGAAGGGGGAGCCGAAGGAGTCGGGCGTTCGACGACCCGCGCCGTCGTCTCGGGAAGTCTCTCGGTCCTGTTCGCGGACTTCTTCCTGACGAAGCTCCTCTTTTGAGCGCCGTGGCCAGGCCGGCGCCGGTCGAGACGCCAAAGATCCGCGTCGAAGACCTCCACAAGTCCTTTCAGGGCAAAGTGGTTCTCGACGGCATCGGCTTCTCCATCGCCGAAGGGGAATCCCTCGTCGTCGTGGGCCCGTCTGGCACGGGCAAAAGCGTCCTCCTGAAGCACCTGATCGGACTCGTCCGGCCCGACTCCGGCAAGGTATTCGTGGACGGTCGGGATTTCTGGGCTCTGTCGGAGCTCGAGCGGACGGCCGTCCGGAAGAAGTTCGGGATGTCCTTCCAGGAGGGAGCTCTGTTCGACTCGATGAGCGTGTTCGACAACGTCGCGTTTCCGCTGCGGCGCTCCGGCCGCCCACCCTCCGAAGTCCAGAAGCGGGTGCGCGAGTGCCTTTCGATCGTTCACCTGCCAAACGTCGAGGGAAAACGGCCTTCGGAGCTTTCGGGTGGTATGCGACGCCGAGTCGGTTTCGCGCGCGCGATCGCCCACGAGCCGGAGATTCTGCTGTTCGATGAGCCGAACACGGGCCTCGATCCGATCATGACGGACGTCATTGACGAGGTCATCCTCGAGATGAAGGAGAAGCTGGACGTGACGATCGTCACGATCACCCACCAGATGGAGAGCGCGCGCAAGATCGGCGACCGAATCGCGCTGCTCGCCGGAGGTAAGTTTCTCTACGAGGCGCCGCCCGAGGAATTCCTCAAGTCGGACGATCCAGCAGTCCGTCAATTCGTCGAGGGGAAGGCGGAAGGCCCGCTCACGGTAGAGTTCGAGCGCGAAGCGGCTATCGCGGTTTCGGAGGGGCCATGAGCACGGCAGCGAAAGTCGGGGCGTTTTTCCTGATCGTTCTCGCGATCGCGGGGTTTCTCATCTGGAAGATCGAGGACATCCGCGTCGGTCACGGCCGTCCGCGGAAGGTCACGGTCCAGTTCAAGGACGTCGGGGGACTGGACGAGAAGACCGCCGTTCGCGTGGCCGGCGTGAAGGTCGGCAAGGTCGGCAAGATCCGCCTCGTCGAGGGAAAGGCGTTCGTCGACATCGAGCTCGACCCCAACGTCTCTTTGCGGCAGGGTGCTTCCGCCTCGATCGAGAGCCTGGGGCTCTTGGGCGAGAAATACGTCGAGCTGGTGCCCGGTCCGTTCGGCGCGCCGCCGCTCCCGGACAACTCCGTGATCGTCGGCGGGGTCCCGGTCTCCTTCGACGAGATCACCAAGCTCGCCCGCGACATCGAAATCGACATCAAGTCGATCACGAAGAGCCTCAAGGAATCGATCGGCGGCCCCCAGGGGGAGGAGCGGCTCTCGGACATCGTCGAGAACATGCGGTTGATCAGCGAACAGGTGCGCGCGATCGTCGAGTCGAACCGCGCGGGCGTCGACGCGACCGTCGCGAACTTCAGCGAGTTCTCCTCGGCGATGAAGGAGCTGGTCGCCCGCGTCGACTCGCTGGTTGCCGTGAACGAGGGGAACGTCTCCCAGGGGCTGTCGAACATCCGGGAGATCTCGGGAAAGCTCGAGACGACCACCGACAACCTGAACCAGATCACCGGCAAGATCCGGGAAGGCGAGGGAACGGTCGGCAAGCTCGTTCAGAGCGAAGAAACCCACAAGAACCTGAACGACGCCTTGGTCGCCGTCAAGGAAGGGGTCGCGGGCCTGAACAAAGCGCTGGGCGCGGCGGAGAGAATGAAGATCGACCTCGGGATCCGCTCCGAATATCTCTCGAGCACCGGAAAGGGGAAGTCCTATTTCACCCTCGAGGTCGATCCGAAGGATTCGCCGCGGTTCTACCGCGTCGAGCTCTCGAGCCAGCCGTTCGGCAGGCGCACGAGCACCACCACGACCGTGAGGACGGTCTTTCCGGACGGTCACGTCGAGCAAACCATCACCGACACGCAGGAGCTGAAGGACGAACTCGCGATCTCCGCTCTCTTCGGCTACCGGTGGAAGGACTTCGCGATTCGAGCGGGTCTCCTCGAGTCGCGGGGCGGCGGCGGCATCGATTACGTGACCCTGAAGGACCGGCTGCGCTTCTCCGCGGATCTGTGGGATTTCAACCGGCCGGGCTACTCGGCCCACGGCAAGCTCACCAGCCGCTATTACTTTTCGCCCTCGGTCTTCGTCACCGGCGGCTGGGACGACTTTCTGAACCGCAGCCGCAAAGCCGATTCCCTCTTCTTCGGCGCCGGCCTGCGCTGGAGCGACGACGACATCAAGTATCTGCTCGGGTCGATCCCCAGGCGGTAGCCGGCGACAATTCAATTCTGATGTCGCCCAAAGCGACCACCCTCTTCGCCTGCCAGTCCTGCGGCGCATCCTCGCAGAAGTGGCTCGGTCGGTGCCCGGAGTGCGGCGAGTGGAACTCCTACGTCGAGGAGGTCCCGGCGCCGGCGGCCCCCGCTTCCGTCCGGCCGGGCGAAGCGTGTGCTCGCTCCCTCCCGGAGATCGAAACACGCGCGGATGACCGCGTGGCAACCGGCCTCCCCGGCCTCGATCGGGTGCTGGGAGGCGGCCTCGTCCCCGGTTCGATCGTTCTCGTGGGCGGAGAACCGGGCATTGGCAAGTCCACGCTGCTCCTCCAGGCGGCTCGAGGGATCGCCGCGGGCTCGCGGGAAGTCCTCTACGCCGCCGGCGAGGAGTCCGCCAGCCAGGTCCGTCTTCGCGCCGACCGGCTGGGCATTACCGGTGAACGCCTTCTCGTGATCGCCGAGACGGACGTGGAGCGCATCGTCGCGGAAGCCACCGGCCGCGCTCCGGCGGCTGTCGTAGTCGACTCGATCCAGGCCGTGCGTCACGCGGCGCTCTCCTCCGCGGCCGGCACCGTGTCCCAGGTGCGCGAGTCCGCGGCCGGGTTCGTGCGGTACGCCAAAGAGCGGGGCGTCCCTGTTCTGCTCGTCGGCCACGTCACCAAAGACGGAAGCCTCGCCGGACCGAAATTGCTCGAACACCTCGTCGATGCGGTCATCGCGATCGACGGGGAACGCGGCTCCTCGCGGCGCATCCTCCGAGCGACGAAGAACCGCTTCGGCGCGGTGGACGAGGTCGCTCTCTACGAAATGGGCTCCCGGGGATTGGAAGAGGTCGCGAACGCCTCTGCGGCGCTTCTCTCCGAGCGACGCGTGGGAGTGCCGGGCAGCGCGGTGACGGCGGCCCGGGAGGGAACACGCTCCCTTCTGCTGGAGGTCCAGGCGCTCGTCGGCGCGGCGATCCCCGGCTCGCCCCGGCGCGTGGCGATCGGAGTGGATGCCGGGCGGCTTGCGCTCCTGCTCGCCGTCCTCGAGCGCGCCGGAGTGTCGCTCGCTTCGCGCGAGGTTTTCGTCTCCTGCGCCGGCGGCCTCGAGGTGACCGAGCCGGCCGCGGACCTCGCGGTCGTGGCCGCTCTGTTGTCGTCGGCGCGCGGGAAACCCCTTCCCGGCTCTTCGGTCTTCTTCGGCGAGATCGGGCTCCTGGGCGAGGTCCGGCGCGTATCGGCGGCGCCAGCGCGAATCCGCGAGGCGGCCGCGCTCAAATTCGAGAACGTCTATCTTCCCTCGCGGAACGCGCGGGAGGCGGCGAGTGCGGCAAGCGTCGCGCTGCGCCCGGTGGAACGCGTCACCGATCTCGTGACCGAGCTCGCTCTCTCGGGCCCGCACGGCTCGGCCCGGACTTCGAGCCGAAGCGGAGCGGGTCCAATCGAATCGGAAGGATAGGGCGCGAGGAAAGTGAGAGCGGTCGGGCCACCGAATGCAATCTTGAGCTCGTCCGCTTTCAACGTGCGTCTTCCCACGACCCGGTAGGTTCGCAGCCCGAACGGCGAGCGGAGCTCCACCCGATCGCCGACGACGAGCTTCGCAGCGAACGATGACGCGACGTCCCTCGCGACCGCGATCACCGCCTGCTTCCGGACCGACTCGTCTCCGAGAAGCGCAGTTCCGGGGACGTGACCGGGCCCGTACGCCAGCGTGTCCTCGTCGACCCCCTCGCGCACGGCCGCCTCGAAGCGCAGCCGCGGCACGGCGATCCGCGCCACCGTGTCACCGACGCACATTTTTCCGAGCGGAGCAGCGACGGCGGCGCGCGGCGCTCCGAACGAAAAGCGGGAGCCGAGCGACTCGAGCGCGCCCGCTCCGAGAAGGAGGGCGCCCGCCGCGAGGATCGTTCCCGCAGGGGCCAACGCTCTTCGGATCAGGGCTTCGACCCTCGAAGCGATTTCTCTGTAGCCCATGACGAACAAATGCCCGGCCCGCCGCGAGCGGCGGGCCGGGCAAGCGGGAAGTCTTTACCGAGCCTTCCGTGCGAGTGAAAGTCCGACCAGGGCGAGACCCAGGCCGGCTGCCGCGATCTGCGGATACGCCGTGCCGGTCTTCGGCAGGGTCTTGTGCTTCATCTCCATCGCAGGCGGCGGCGGCGCAGGCGGCTCGATGACCGGAGCGGGCGCCGGCGGGGGCGGCGGAGCAGTCCGCGCCTCATAAGTTGTCGTCGAAGTGGTTGTGGTCGCCTCCGCGGCCGCAACCGTCGTGATGTGGACCTCCTTGCGGTCGATCACCTCGCCGCTGACGTTCTTCGCCATGACCACGATCTTGTGGATTCCGACCGGAACGTTGTCGATGAAGACGACGTTCGCTTCGGTGCCCTTGACGGTCTTTTTGAGATCGTTGTCGAGGTAGATGTCGAACGTCGGCTGCGGGAAGTTGGCCTCGCCGAACTTGGTCCCCTGTCCCTCACCGAAGTTGTGCGTGTTGTAGGCGACCCCGACGCGCACCTGCATCCCGGTGATCGTCGCGCCTTCCGCGGGTTCGAGCACCTTCAGCTGCAGCGTATTCGCGGTGGGTCCGCCGGTGTTGTACTGCGCGTTCTGCGCCAGAGCGACTCCGGCAAACGCTCCAACGGCGAGAATCAGAATGAAGAATCTGAGCGGCTTGGGCATGGGTTTCCTCCTTGTCGAAGACCCTGACGTAGGGCATCGGTGCTGTCCCCATCAAAGGTCGTGCCAAGAAGGCGCACTGCGGCGCCGAGCGGGCTTAGTTCCGAGGCTTCAGGACGTTACGAATCGAGAGTGAGAGATCGCTCGAATTCAGACCGAAAGATGCGCCGGAAGCGTGTCGGTCAGCGACCGGTAGGCGTCGAGGTACTTCTCCCGCGTCGTGCGCACGACGCCCTCGGGCAGTCGCGGCGCGGGAGGCCGGTGGTCCCAGCCCGTCGAGTCCAGCCAGTCGCGGACGAACTGCTTGTCGAAGGACACCGGCGTGCGGCCGGGGGTCCAGGCGCGGGCGTCCCAGTAGCGCGAGGAGTCGGGCGTGAACGCCTCGTCGATCCAGACCACCCGCTCGTCGAGCCGCCCGAACTCGAGCTTCGTGTCGGCGAGAAGCAGTCCTTTCGTTTCGGCGTACTGGCGCGCTCTTTCGTAGAGCTCGAGCGTTCGATCCCTCAGAGTTCCCGCCTCCTCGGAGCCGAGCTCGTCGGCCATGCGGGAGAACGGGACGTTCTCGTCGTGCCCCCGCGCGCTCTTGGTCGCCGGGGTGAAGATCGTCTCGGGAAGCCGCGCCGCCTCGACCAGCCGGGGCGGCAACCGCACTCCGCACACTTCGCGCGTCTTCCGGTACTCGACCCAGCCCGATCCGGCGAGGTATCCGCGCGCCACGCACTCGAAGGGGATGACTTCCGCCTTCTTCACGATGACCGAGCGTCCCTCGAGGATCGGTCCGTCCCCCTGGAGCGGCTCGGGAAAGCGCGTCACCTCCGTCTCGATCAGGTGGTTCTCGACGTCGTCGAACTTCTGGAACCAGAAGTTCGAAAGCTGCGTCAGGATCTTTCCCTTGTCGGGTATGCCGGGGGTGAGCACGCAGTCGTACGCGGAGATGCGGTCGCTCGCAACGAGCAGGAGAGCGTCGCCCAGGTCGTAGAGCTCACGGACTTTGCCGCGCCGGGACAGCCGCGCGCCCGACAGGTGCGTCTCGGTGACCGCGGCCGGCGGCATGGCGCGCAACACTAGCACTTCGAGGAGAGATCGGGAACCGCGGTTCGGGGAAGCGGTCGCGTCCACGTTCTGCTATGGTTTTTTCGTGCGGCTCGAGATCGCGAGATCCGTCCCCCGGTCGGCGTCGCGCTGGCGCGTCGCCTTCCTGCACGAAGGGCGCGATCCGGGACGCGGCGTTCCGCGGCCGCTGGCGGACTCGATCCGCTCGGCGGCGCGCAAAGCGGGCTTCCGCGGCCGGGACCGGGAGACCGCGGCGGCCTCGGGCCGGGACGGCGCGTGGCTGCTCGTCGGCCTCGGGCGCGCCCCGGCGTCGCTCGCGCGGCTGCGCCGGGCTCTGCGCCGCGCCGTGGGCGAGAGTGCGTCGCGCTCGCGCTCCCATCTTCTGCTCGTTTTCGGGGCCGGTGTGGATGGCGCGACGCTCTCCGCGCTCCTGCCGCATCTCGCTCTCGCCGATTATGCCTTCGAGCGCTACAAGTCGGCCGGAAAGAAGGTTCGGCCTCGCGGGCAGACGAGCGCCGTCGTCGTGCCTGCCGAGGGTGTCGCGACGACGCCTCTCTCGTCGGCAGTCTTAGAAGCTCAGGTCGTCGCGGAAGCCGTCTCCTGGGCGCGCGATCTCGGAAACACGCCGGCCAACGACCTGGGGCCGGCCGAGCTCGCGCGGGCGACGATCGACGCGGGCCGTCGCGACGGTCTGACGGTGCGCGTCTTCGGGAAGAGGCGGATCATGGCGGAACGGATGGCGGGCCTCCTCGCCGTCAACGCGGGCAGCGCTCGACCGCCGGCGTTCGTGATCGCCGAGTATCGGCCGGCGAAGCCTCGCGGCACCGCCGTCCTCGTCGGGAAGGGGATCACGTTCGATTCCGGAGGGATCTCGATCAAGCCGGCCGCCTCGATGGGGGAGATGAAGTACGACATGATGGGAGCGGCCACGGTCCTCGCGTGCGCGCGGGCTGCGAAGGCGCTCCGGTTGCCGGTCAAGGTCGTCGCGCTCGCGCCGGTGACCGAGAACCTGCCGAGCGGTTCGGCCACGCGCCCCGGCGACATCCTGCGGTTCGAGAACGGCAAGACGGTCGAAGTGGACAACACGGACGCGGAGGGCCGTCTCGTGCTGGCGGATGCTCTTTCCTACGCCGGGAAGTTCCGGCCCGACGTGATCCTCGACTTCGCGACGCTGACCGGGGCGGTTCTCGTCGCCCTCGGACACGAGTGCGCCGCCCTCTTCACGGACGACGAGACGCTCGCGACCGAGCTTCTCGCGTCGGGGGAAGCGAGCGGGGAACGTCTCTGGCGCCTCCCGCTCTGGGACGACTATCGCGAGAACCTCCGGTCCGAGTGGGCGGACATGAAGAACACGGGGGGCCGCAACGGAGGATCGATCGCCGCCGCCGTCTTCCTGAAGGAGTTCGTCCCGAAGGGCGTCGCCTGGGCGCACATGGACATCGCCGGCGTCGCGCACTTCGAAAAGGAGCACGCCGGATACGCGGCGGGGGCGACCGGCTTCGGCGTGGCGCTGACGATGGATTTCCTGAGAAGACGGTTCGGAGAGTCCGAACGATCGCGAGGAACGCGGCGCGCGAAATGATCGCGGCGAGCGTTTACTTTTTCGGAGGCGGCGGCTTGCCCTGCGCGGCGACGGGGATCGAGCGGGCACCGTTCTTTCCGACCGCGCGGACGGCGAAAAAGTGGTTGTCCGTCGAGACACCGGTGAGCACGGTCTCGCCGGCCGA
>Ga0207684_10007179_pt1 | contig 10070 bp, 8 predicted proteins | sample KBSK5501metaG_FD_184342 | JGI IMG/M metagenome (GOLD analysis project Ga0207684, IMG submission 184342) | Corn, switchgrass and miscanthus rhizosphere microbial communities from Kellogg Biological Station, Michigan, USA - KBS K5-50-1 metaG... | ecosystem: Host-associated > Plants > Roots >... | reverse complement strand
TGAAGTCACGCCGACCGGTCCTATTTGATCCGGAAGGCGGCAAGACTCATCAAAGCCACCGGCGGCAGAGGGAACCAGGAGCCAACCCTCCGGACAATCCGAAAGGTTGACACTCAGAGGGAACCATCGGGGTTCCCTCTCATCCGTTATCCGTGCTGGTAGCGGACGCCGTACCCACCTCTTGGGGCGTGGCAGGAGATGTTGTCGAACGGGCAGCCGATCGAGCAGGCGCCGCACTCGATGCAGTTCCCGAAGCTGACGAGCGTCTTCTTCTGCTCCGCGTTCCACTCGTACACACCCGCCGGGCAGAAGTGGGTGCAGTACTTGCCCGTGCACCTGGACAGGCAGACGTTCTGGTTGGTGATCTCGATGTGCGGCTTGCCGGTGTCCTCGTTGTACTTGACCGTGAACAGCTTGTCGGTGAGCTTGTCCATCAGCCGGCCCCGAACCGCTCCCAGACCCGGCACATCAGGCGGACCGTGTTGATGTAGTCCGCGGCCCTGATGTTCTCGTTCGGGGCGTGGATGCGGTTGTCGGGACGCCCGACCCCGACCGGCAGGACCGTCGGGATGCCCAGATCGGCCACGACCGGGTACATGGGACCGGTCGCCGGCATGAACGGCCACATCACGGGCTCACCGTACATCTCCCGGACCGATTCGATCACCGACCTTGCCACCGCCGAGCTCGGGTCGGAGCGCGCCGGCTTCTCGCCCTCTCCGGCCAGGATCTCGACCTTGTCGAAACCGTGCCTGTCCAGGTGCTTGCGCAGCTGGTCCAGCACGTCGTCAGGGTCCTGGTCCGGGATCAGGCGGAAGTCGAGCTTGGCGGTGGCCTCCGCGGGCAGCACCGTCTTCGACCCTGGGCCCTGGTAGCCGGTCGTGATGCCGGCGATGTTGCACGTGGGCAGGAACAGCATCTGCTCGATCACCTGGTCCGGCTTCGGGTCGCGCACCAGATTGTCGAAGCCGACGAGCTTGCGCCGCTTCTCGATCTCGGGGTCGATGCCGGCCATCATCCGGCGGTCGGCGTCTGTCGGCTGGACCACCTTGTCATAGAAACCGTCGATCTTGATGTTCATGTCCTGGTCGCGCAGGCTGGCCAGCGCGCCGACCAGGTACATAGCGGCCGACGGATAGATGGACGCGAAGCCCGAGTGCTGGTCGAAGTCGAGCTGCTTGACGCGCAGGTTCACGTAGAGGAGGCCGCGGCAACCGAACTGCAGCGTCGGGCGGCCCGCGTCGTCGAAGGACGCGCCGGACTCCCACAGGCAGCCGTCGGCGCGCAGCTTGGCCGCATGGTCGCGCGCGATCTTCTCAAAGGTCTTGGAGCCGATCTCCTCCTCGCCCTCGATCAGGAACCGTAGCGTCACAGGCACCTCGCCGAGCTGCTTCAACGTCTCGACGGCGTGGATGCGCGCCATCACGTCGGCCTTGTCGTCGGCGACGCCGCGCGCGACGATGCGCCCGTCTTCCTCCGTCGGTTCGAAGGGCGGTGACTTCCACAGGTCGAGGGGATCTACCGGCTGCACGTCGTAGTGCTCGTAGAGGAGGAGCTTGCGCCGCCCCGCGCCGGGGACCTCGGCATACAGCGCGGGCATGCCGCCCGCCTCGAGCGTCTCGACCCGGTCGGTGAACTTCGCCAGCCGGCCGGCCAGCCAGTCGCGGGCCGGCTGGACCGCATCGAGGCCGTGGTTCGAGATGCTGGGGAACGAGCAGAGCTCTTTGAGCTCGTCGATGAAGCGGCGCGAATTCTTCTCGATGTACGCGTCGACAGCGTTAGTTGAGATCACATGGGAATCGTAACCTTCTCCCCATGGGCGAGGTCGCGGAGGAATTTCACTTCTCGCCGCGGCCAAACCGCGCCGCGGAGATCAACTGGCACCCGTGGTCGCAAGAGGCCTTTGAGGAGGCGCGCCGAACCGGCCGGCCCATGCTGCTTTCCATCTCCGCGGTGTGGTGCCACTGGTGCCACGTCATGGACGAGACCACCTACTCACACCCTTCGGTGATCGACCTGATCAACCGCGAGTACGTGCCGGTCCGCGTCGACAACGACGTCCGGCCAGACATCAACCAGCGCTACAACATGGGCGGCTGGCCGACGACCGCGTTCCTCACCTCGTCCGGCGACATCCTCACCGGCGGCACCTACATGCCGCCCGATCAGATGGCGAGTGCGCTGCTGCGCATCGCCGACTACTACCGGGCCAACCAGCCGGAGATCGCGAGCCGCGTGCTCGAGTCGCGGAAACGGGCCGCCTCGGGCGTAGCGCGAAGCGCGGGCCGGCTCGAGCCGGGCGCGGTCGATTTCATACTCGACGCGGTCAGGGCGGCATACGACGAGGAGTACGGAGGATTCGGGAGCGCGCCGAAGTTTCCGCAGACTGACGCCCTGCTCCTGCTTCTCGAGCAGTCGGTCATTCGCCAGGACGACGAGCTCAGGCGCATGGCGGCTCACACGCTCGAGAAGATGACCGGCGGCGGAACCTACGACCACGTCGAGGGCGGCTTCTTCCGCTACTCGACGACGCAGGACTGGAGCGTCCCGCACTTCGAGAAGATGCTCGAGGACCACGCGGGCCTGGTCCAGGCGCTGACGCTCGCCGGCATGACAGAGGCGCTCGACAAGACCATCGGCTATCTCGACCGCGTGCTGCGCGACCCGAAAACAGGTCTTTACGCGGGGAGCCAGGACGCCGACGAGCAGTACTACTCGCTCGACGCCGAGGAGCGCGCCCATGCCACGCCTCCTTACGTCGACCGCCGCGTGTACACGTCATGGAACGCCGCCCTTGCGATCAGCTACGGCGAGCGAGCCGAGAGGCTGATCGACGCGCTGTTCAAGCGCGCTTACCGCAGGGGTGAAGGCATGCTTCACTCGGAGGGGGTCGGCGGGCAGCTGGCCGACCAGGTGTGGTCGCTCTGGGCGGCCGTGCGCGCGTACCAATATGGCTTCGGCGACAGCTGGCTCGAGATCGCGCTCGACCTGGCCGAACATCTAGAACAGCGATACGCCGACCCGGAGCTGGGCGGGTACCTCGACCACGCCGGCGCCGATGAGAACGTCGAGCTCGGGCGCCTTGGCGAGCGGATCAAGCCCCTGGCGGAGAACTCGATCGCGGCGATCGCTTTGCTCGAGCTCGACACACTGCAGGGTGATCCGGCCTCGCCCTATCGCGAGCGCGCTCGCCGTGCCCTCGAGTCGGTGGCCGCGCTGCCCCAGCAGTACGGGCTGATGGCCGCGGTGTTCGCGCGCGCCGTGGACCGGCTGCCGCACGCGATCAAGGTCACGACCGGGAATCCGGAGCTTGCCGCCGCGGCGCGCGCGGCGCATCCCTACGTCGTGATCGACCCGAAGGGCGATCAGCGCGCTGTCGTGTGCGTCGGAACAATATGCTTGGCGCCGGTGTCCACACCGACCGCTGTGGCGGAGGCCATAAGAGAAGCCAGCCAAACGCGTGCCTGAGAGTCGGGCGCATTTCTCGCGCCGCGTCAACAAGGCGCTCGACGATCCCAAGCTTCAACAGGCGCTGATCGGCGCCATGACCGGCCTGCGAGGCAGGCGCAACAAGGCTTTCGAGAGCTTCGATTTCGAACACGGCCGCGCTGACCTGAAGCGGCGCCGCATGGCCAACCTCGACCGCCTGCCGGAGCTGCTCGACCAGTTCACCGAGCGCCTGGCCGCGGTTGGAGGCGTGGTGCATCTCGCCAAAGATGCGGCCGAGGCGCGCGACATCATCGGGCAGCTGTGCTGGAATGCGGGCGGCGGCCTGCCGGCCGGCAAGCGCATGGTCGTGACCAAGAGCAAGTCGATGGCGACCGAAGAGATCGGGCTCAACGACTACCTCGAAGGTCTCGGCATGGAGGTCGTGGAGACCGACCTCGGCGAGCGCATGGTCCAGCTCACCCACACGCATCCGTCGCACCTGATCGCCCCCGCGATCCACCTGACCAAAGAGGACGCGGCCAGAGTCTTCGGCACCGAGCCGACGGTCGAAGCGATCCAGCTCCACGCACGGGAGTCGCTGCGCCAGAAGTTCATCGACGCGACCGTCGGGATCTCGGGCGCGAACATGGCGATCGCGGAGACGGGCACCATCGTGCTCGTCACCAACGAGGGCAACGCCGACCTCACGACCACGCTCCCTCCGGTGCACATCGCGCTGTTCGGCATGGACAAGCTCGTGGCGACGTTCGATGACGCGGTGGCGGTGCTGCGGATGCTGCCCCGCAGCGGTACCGGCCAGATCATCTCGAGCTACGTCAACTGGATCACCGGTCCGTCGCGCTCGGCGGACATCGAGCAGTCGCTGACCATCGGTGTGCACGGGCCGCGCGAGATGCACTGCGTGATCCTGGACAACGGCCGCGAGAAGATGCTCGACGACCCGATCTTTCGCGACGCGTTGACCTGCATCAGGTGCGGCGCGTGCTCCAACGCGTGCCCACCGTTCATGGCGGTCAGCGGCCATCAGTTCGGCCACATCTACAACGGGCCGATCGGACTCGTCCTCACGCCATTCCATCACGGCCTCGATACGGCCGACCTTCCCAACACGCTGTGCGTCCAGTGCAACGCGTGTCAGGAGATCTGCCCGGTCGACATCCCGTTACCGCGCCAGATCCTCGAGCACCGGCGCGCGGGCCGCAAATCGCTCCGCAAGAGATCAGTGGTCGGACTGTGGAAGCGAGCGAAGCTGGCGGACCGGGTGCTGCGCACGGCAGCGCCACTCACCGGCCTGGTGCCCGGGACGCCACGCCTGGCCCAGACGCCCTACCGGGACCGGGTGCAGCCCAGCCGGGTCGACGGCGAACCGCTGACGATCTTCGCCTCCTGCCTCGCCGACCGCGTGTGGCCGCAATCCGCCGTCGCCCTCGAGCGCATCGCGACCGCTGCGGGCTACCAGGTTGGATTTCCCAAGGAGCAGTGGTGCTGCGGCCTGATCGCGGCCAATGCCGGCGACTTCAAAGCGGGCGCGGAGCTATCCCGCGAGCTTGCGGCTGTCCTTCGAGATTCCAAGGGTTTGATCGTGACCCCCTCCGCCTCGTGCTTCGGTGCCTTCACGATCGATTCGCCCGATTGGGGCGCCGCGCCCGACGAGGAGCTGCGGTCCCGGATGAGGGATTCGACGCGCTTCGTGCTCGGGCTGCTGCAGTCGCACCCGAACCTCGTCGACCCGGCGCGGATGAGCCTGAAGATCGCGTACCACGATTCGTGCCAGGCCCTCCGCCAACTCGGTCTGAAGAGCGAGCCGCGGCGCGTCCTCGAGCTCGCCGGCTATGAGGTCGTCGACCTGCCGGACATCGCCAACTGCTGCGGCTTCGGCGGGACGTTCAGCCTCGAGTGGCCACGCGTCGCGGACCGACTGGCCGAGTGGAAGCTCAACGCCATCGCGAAGACGGGCTGCGAGGTGGTCGCCTCGGACAACCCAGGCTGCCTGATGCACATCGCCGCCGCGGCGCGAAAGCGAGGCATGAAGCTCCGCGTCGCGCATGTCCTGGAGCTGGTGGCCGATCACCTGCCCTGACATCCGGCCTGCCCCCGGATGGTCCGGACCATCCAGGGTTCTGGCGTTCTAAAAGTCCGGTTCGTCCGGACTATCCGGCAGTTGAGGCGCCCGGCTTCGCTGATGGAGCGCCTCGACGGGCTTGTCCCGCCCATCCCGACCACTACCCTTAACGGAAGCCGTGAAGATCACCCTGGTCTCGGCGGGGCCCGCCGAGCTGAACGTCGACGCCCTCGCGGTCCCGATCGTCACCGGCCAGCGGCTCGCCGGGGCGGCTCTCGAGCTCGACCGAGTCATGGGTGGCGTCCTGAACGAGATGGTGGTCAACGCGGAGTTCCGCGGCCGGATCCACGAGGTCCTGCCGATCCCTTCCCAGGGCAGGATCACGCCGCGGCGCGTGATCCTCTACGGACTCGGCGCGCTGCACGACCTCGATGGGCAGCGGATGCGCTCCGCCCACCACGAGCTCGTCCGGGCATCGCGCACTTGGGGCTACAAGCGCATGGCCATCCTCCGCACCGAGCCGCTCGGCATGGACAGCCTGAAAGCGGTGGTGGAGGGCGCGGTCATGGGCACGTTCGAGCGTCGCTCCAGGCAGACCGGCGCGGCGCCCGAGCGGCGCGAGATCGACGAGATCGTGCTCGCGGGCTTCGGCACTGGGCGCGAGCGCGAGGTCGTCGCCGCGCAGGAGAACGGCGAGGCCACCAACCGCGCCCGCGAGTGGCAGAACGCCCCACCCAATGAGTTGACACCCGACGCGCTCGCCCAGGAGGCCACGCGCATCGCCCAGCGCCACAACATGGAGATCGAGGTCCTCGGACCCGCGGAGCTGAAGCACGGCGGCTACAACCTGCTGCTGAGCGTCGGCGCTGGGTCGGCCAAGCCTCCGCGGCTGATCAGGGTCCGGTACCACGGCAACCACCATGACGGGGGCGCAAGCAACAAGACGCTCGCGATCATCGGCAAGGGCATCACCTTCGACGCGGGCGGCATCTCGCTCAAAGAGCCCGACCACATGAGCCAGATGAAAGACGACATGTCGGGCGCAGCCGCCGTGCTTTCTGCCATCGACGTGATCGCGTCGCGGAAGCTGCCGCTCGACGTGATGGCGGTGGTTGCGGCGGCTGAGAACCTGCCGGGTCCATCTGCACAACGCCCGGGCGACGTGATGGTGAGCGCAGACGGCAAGACGGTCGAGGTCGTGAACACCGACGCCGAGGGACGCCTCGTCCTCGCCGACGCGCTGACTCATGCGCTCCGCAACGGCGCGACCCACCTCATCGACCTGGCCACGCTCACCGGCGCGGCGACCATCGCGATCGGCCACGCGGCGAGCGCGGCGGTGAGCAACGACGACGCGTTCTGGTCGCTGATCGACCAGGCATCCCGCGAGGCCGGCGACCGCGTATGGAGGCTGCCGATCTACGCCGACTACCGCATCCTGCTGCGCAGCCAGATCGCCGACCTGCGCAACGCCGAGTACGGCGAGGCGGGCACGATCATGGGCGGCATGTTCATCGCCGAGTTCGCGGGCGGCAAGCCGTGGGCTCACATCGACATCGCCGCCTCGGCGTGGAACACAAACCTCGAGCTGACCACCGTGCTGCGGGGCCCGAGCGGGGCTGGCACCCGGCTGTGCATCGAGCTGGCGGAACTCATGGCGGGCCTCGAGCGTTAGGAGCTGAAGTGGCGATCCTCGAGACCATTCGTACGCCCGCGGACCTCAAGGCGCTGGACGGGGCCAAGCTGACGCAGCTGGCGGCCGAGGTGCGGGCCTTCCTCGTCGAGCAGACCTCGAAGACCGGCGGCCACCTCTCCCCGAACCTCGGCGTGGTCGAGCTGACGTTCGCCCTGCACCGCGTGTTCGACAGCCCGACCGACGCGATCGTGTGGGACACCGGCCACCAGGCCTACGTGCACAAGCTCGTGACCGGCCGGGCGGCACAGTTCGCCCAGCTCCGCCAGGCGGGCGGATTGTCCGGCTATCCGTCGCGCAAAGAGTCGGAGCACGACCTGGTCGAGAACAGCCACGCCTCGACCTCGTTGAGCTACGCGCTCGGCATCGCCGAGGCGCGGCTGCGCAAGCGCCAGCCGGGCTTTGTCGTCGCCGTGATCGGCGACGGCGCGTTGACCGGAGGGATGGCGTATGAGGCGCTGAACCAGATCGCCCACCTGCAGCCGCCGAACCTGATCATCGTGATCAACGACAACGGCCGCTCCTACGCGCCGACGGTCGGGGGCCTGGCGCGGCACCTCTCACAGCTGCGCGTCGACCCGCGCTACGAGCGCATGAAGGAAGAGATCTCCCGCCTTCTTCGCGACCTGCCTTTGGTCGGCTCGACCGCTGACCAGGCGGCGTATCGCGTCAAGGAAGGTCTCAAGCAGCTGCTGCAGCCGTCGACGATCTTCGAGAGCCTCGGCATCAAGTACGCGGGGCTGGTCGACGGGCACGACGAATCGGCGATCGAAGAGGTGCTCGCCCGCGCCAAGAAGCTGCGCGAGCCCGTGGTCGTGCACGTCGTGACCGAGAAGGGGCACGGCTATGGCCCAGCTGTGGAGGACGAGATCGACAAGCTGCACGGCGTCGGCGCCTTCGATCCGCTGACGGGCCGGCCTCGGTCGACCGAGGTTACCTACACCGACGTCTTCGGGGAGGCGCTGATGAGCGCCGCGGCGCGACGGCCTGAGGTGTGCGCGATCACGGCGGCGATGGCGTCGTCGACCGGCCTGCTGAACTTCGCGAAGGAGTTTCCCGACCGCTTCTTCGACGTCGGGATCTGCGAGCAGCACGCCGTCACGTTTTCGGCCGGCCTTGCGATGGCCGGGATGCACCCGGTGGTCTGCATCTACTCGACCTTCCTGGCCCGCGCGTTCGACCAGACGATCATGGACGTGGCGATGCACAAGCTTCCGGTGGTGTTCATCATCGACCGCGCGGGGGTCACCGGTCCGGACGGCGCGTCGCACCACGGGATCTTCGACCTCTCATACCTGCGGCTCATCCCGAACCTCAAGATCGCCGCGCCGAAGGATGCGACCGAGCTGTGCGCCCTCCTCGAAACCGCGCTCGCGACCGATGGACCCGTCGCGATCCGCTATCCCAAGGGCCCGGTTCCGTCCACCCCGGACCTGCCCGTGGAGCCGCTGCCTGTCGGGCGCTGGGAAGAGATCCGGAAGGGCGGCGACGCCGTCATCTTCGCCGTCGGCCGGATGGTCGGGGTTGCGGCTGAGGCCGCGGAGCGCCTGGAGATGCAGGGCGTGTCCTGCGCCGTCGTCAACGCGAGATGGGTCAAGCCGGTCGACCCGCGCATCGCGGACTGGGCGCGCACGCACCCCGTCGTGCTGACCGTCGAGGACAACGTCGGCGCGGGCGGATTCGGCGGCGCAGTGCTCGAGGCCCTCGCGCCGCACGGCCTGGCGGGTCGCGTCCGCAACCTCGCCCTTCCCGACGAGTTCCTCCCCCAAGGCAAGGCGGCGGACATCCTGCGCGAGCACGGCCTCGACGCGGCGGGCATCGCGAAGGCGGTCTATGAAGCAGTCAGAGGCCGCGTCCCGGAGAAGAGCTAGCTAGAGCTTCTTTCTTCCGGAGAAGCCCTCGCCGATCCGGTGCCAGTGCTCGACGCGCTCCTCGCCGAGCTTCCAGCACAGCTCGACGAGCTCGCCATCCCGATAGGAAGGAAAGTCGATCAAGCCCTCCAGCGGGCCTTTCAGCTGGATGCCCATGCTGTTGAGGTTCAGCACTGCCTTCAGGAGCTCTTCCTCCGCACCGTGCACCGCGTCCCGAGCCTGCTGCTGCCGCTCACGGTCCTCGCCGTTGGCGCTGGGTCGCTGCATCGCGTAGTCGGCCATCCGCAGCTGCTCCTCGAGGTCCGGCCGCAGCGCCGAAAGCTCCGCGATCTGCGCCACGATGGGGCGAACTCGCGGCAGCTCACGATTCGCCTCATCGACGGTGTACGTACGGAGCCTCTGCACGGCTCAACGATACTTCGTTCGATGGACGCCACGGCAATGCGGCGGCGCATCGTGGAGTCGCGGGTCGCGCGCCTCGCGACGGCCGACGCGGAGGGCCGGCCGCACGTCGTGCCGATCACCTTCGCCCTCGACGGCGATCGCCTGTACTTCGCGGTCGACGCCAAACCCAAGCGCAACGCCAACCTGAAACGCCTGCGCAACATCGCGGCCAACCCCGCCGTCTCGGTCCTCTTCGACCACTACGAAAAAGACTGGGGGAGGCTCTGGTGGGTGCGGCTCGACGGCGCGGCGCGGATCCTCGACGGCCACGACGAAGCTGAACGCGCGATCGACCTGCTGGTCAGCCGGTACGAGCAGTACCGGAGCGCGCGCCCCAACGGGCCGGTGGTCGAGATCTCTGTCCAGCGCATGACGGGATGGTCACCAGGCTAGCCGGCTCCCTGCGCGGCGGGAACCCAGCCCGTTAACGCCTCATGCCTGCCGGGCACCACCGAGGATGAAAATTGGCTTGCGTCGGGTGGTCGCGTGCTCGTGCGCCTTTGGGTCTGCAGCCCGATTGTTAACGTGAGCGAGCGACCGTGTGGCACCA
>Ga0207684_10007178_pt1 | contig 10071 bp, 11 predicted proteins | sample KBSK5501metaG_FD_184342 | JGI IMG/M metagenome (GOLD analysis project Ga0207684, IMG submission 184342) | Corn, switchgrass and miscanthus rhizosphere microbial communities from Kellogg Biological Station, Michigan, USA - KBS K5-50-1 metaG... | ecosystem: Host-associated > Plants > Roots >... | reverse complement strand
TCGATCACCGGCCCGAACTTTCCCGCCGCCTTCAAAACCCGATCGTAGATTTGCCGCACCGCGGGCTCTTTGCTTTCAAAGTGAGACTTCACAGTGAATCCGTTTGTAATTGCGGCCATCGCTTTTTCCCCACTTAATCTCGATAAGACGGATCGATTCGATCCAGTTTTCTCAGCAAACCCGGCCAGGTGAGCGCAGAGCCCTGACCGACCGTGACTGCCTTTACCTGTAACTCAACCAGATGAAGAATCTGGTCCGGCACGTTTACCACTTCGGCGCCGCCTGACTGCGCCAGGATCTGGATCTTGCAGGCGCGCTCAAGCAGAAACATCGCCAAAAAGGCCTCTGCGGTCGTGCTACCGATAGTCAGCAAGCCGTGATTTCGCAGAATCATGTGGTGCTTATCGCCCAGGTCCGAAACCAGGCGCGGCTTCTCGTCTTCGTTGAGCGCCAGTCCTTCATAATCATGATAAGCCAGCGAAGCCCGTACCAACATTGCTTGTTGCGAAATCGGCAACAGACCATTCTTCTGTGCCGAGACGGCAATGCCGTGGTCGGTGTGCAGATGCATTACGCATAACGCGTCTTCGCGCGCGGCGTGCACGGCGCTATGAATCGTGAAACCGGCGGGATTAATAAAGTAAGGCGACTCCATTACTTTGTTTCCAGCAAGGTCCACTTTCACCAGACTGGACGCCGTGACTTCTTCGAACATCATCCCATAGGGATTCAGCAGAAAGTGATGTTCAGTGCCCGGCACGCGCGCGGAGATGTGCGTGAAGATCAGATCGTCCCAACCATACAAAGCTACGAGTCGATACGCTGCGGCCAGATCGACGCGCGTCTGCCACTCTGGCTCTGAAATCTGATCGCGAATGGTTGACGCTTTGGCAGTTGCATTCATTGAATCACCTCAGAAAATGTCGAATAGGATTATTCAGGCACTCACTTGAACTCAAACGACTTCAGATAATCCATGTAGGACTGATCCCAGCGACCCACAGTCTTTGCCGGACCGACAAGCTTGAGGAAGTAGTTTCCCTTCGGCGTTTCGATCACCGCCGCGCGCAGACGATGATTTTTATCGTTATGCTGGGTGCCGCTGCCGGGGGCCATCTCAGCCGTGTAAGTCCCGGTAACGTCAACAGTCGTTATTTTCAAACCGTTGACCGTCATCGTGTCTGTTTCTGCTTTGTCTTTGGAGGAACTGCCGTCGGCTTGTTGGATCTGGGAAATCCAGCGATCGATGTTCGCCTGCGGAGGACCGCCCTGGCTGCGTCCAAAATAATAGAGCACCAGCGACGCGTCTTCGCTGTCGCCTTCCGTCTTCGGCAGCTTGTACTGCGCCGCCCGCATCTTCGAAGACGGCTGCTCAACTACCCAGCCATCCGGCGCCTTGAAATGTAAATCACCAGACGACGCAGTCGTCGAGGCACTGGAGTTCGTTTGTTGGTTGGATACACTGGTCGCTCCCCTGCCGCCGCAAGCCGAGCAGGCGAGCACCAGCGTCATGACAATCGCGGCGCCGGTAATTTTTCTTTGCACGTTTGATGAATCCTCGCCCGCGAATCTACACCGGCTCGGTTCATTCCGCAAAGTTACTGGCCGCCACCTGACGCCGCGGTGTATGTCTTCATCCGTCGCTCCATTTCCTCGGGCGACACATCTTCCTTGTGTGTCGCGACATGCCAGACATGCCCGAACGGATCTTCCAGAGTGCCGCTCCGGTCACCATAGAACTGGTCCTTGACCGGCCTTTGTTCTTTGCCACCAGCCGCAATGGCTTGCTTGAACACCGTGTCGACATCTGCCACGTAGATCATGATGCTTATGGGCGAGCCCCCAAGTGATTGCGGACTCTTGTAGCCCATCTCAGGAGATTCATCGGCCAGCATGATCGGCGAATCGCCAATCTTAATCTCGGCATGGCCGATCTTGCCTCCGGGCGCTGGCATGCGAAACAACTCAGTCGCGCCGAACGCTTTCTTGTAAAAGTCGATCGCCTCAGTGGCACCTTTGATGATCAAGTAAGGCGTCACTGAGTGATAACCTTCGGGAATTGGTTTTGCCATAATCTGCCTCCTCGTAAATTGTAGGACGTTAATGATCTGTCGAATCCGATTTCTCAGCCTTACGGTGCGTACCAATATACCAAACATTGTCGAACGGATCCTTCACCGCCCCGACACGATCGCCGTACGCCTGGTCGCCGGGTTTGCTCATGGAAATCATGCCCTCGGCTAACATCGCACGTTCATACCATGCATCGACGTCGTCGACATAAAGCATGAACGTCATCGGCATGGGTTGCCATGGGCCATGTGCCTCGCCCATCTCGATAATCGAACTGCCAATCCTGACCGTGGCGTGGTGAACAACTCCGTCCGGTGATTGATGGACGGCAGTGGCTTCAGCGCCAAAAGCCTGTTTGAGAAACTCAATCATCTGCGGCGCGCCTTTAGGATGCAGATACGGCATTAGATTAGTGGCGCCTTCAGGAACGTAACTAGCGCCGGTGGCGGTTGCGAGATACCAATGATTGCCGCCAGTGTCCTCGACCGAGGCGCCGCGCTCACCATATTCATGGTCTGTCGGTGGATAAAGCGAAGTCGCGCCGGCCGCCAGGGCGCGTTCGTAGACAGCGTCAACGTCTTCGACGTAGAGATGAAGCGCTGCCGGGGCCGGCGTGCCCTTCCATTTTGCGCCTTTACCGCCGCCACCAATCATCACCATCGAATCGCCAATCCGGTATTCCGAGTGATACCCTCCCGCAGAGCCGAGGCCGTATAACCTGCCCTCAGCCCCAAACACCTTCGTCACGAATTCGATCTCCTCATGGATATCGGCCACGGTAAGGTAAGGCGTCACCGTGCGGAAGGTTGCGCGAACGGAATCGGTCGCCGGCTGCGGCGATCGCTGGTCCTCTTTGGCCGCTATAGTCATAGATGCCTCCCTTTCAAGTTCACTCTTCAGACGGGCTTTGAAGTCCGCGCGCGGCAGTGCGCGCAACTCAACCGCCATGCTGACCAACCCGACAACTTGTGGGTCGGTAGCCGGCCGCGGGCCGTCCGGATCCCGGAGCATTGCTTCAATCGCCTGATCGAGCTGTTCTGTTAAGACGACTTCACTCATAACTCACGTCGCTGGCTGATCACTCTTCTCTGTGTCCTCAGTGGTAAATCTTTTTCCGCAAATTCTCCAACGCCCGAAACTGTAATTGCTTGACCGCGCCTTCACTGCGCCTCAGCTCACCGGCGATCTCGCCAATCGATTTTTCTTCGGCAAATCGCATCACCACAACGCGCCGCTGATCCTCTGCCAATTCATCAACCAGATGGAACAGTTGCGCTCGCCGCTCGCAGTCTTCCAGCTCTGCCTGCTGAGCCTGGGTCGCGCCAGACTGACCGCGGGGGACTAGCCCGACCGTAAGGGAGGGCTCAGCACTTCCTTCTCGCGCCGCCCGCTTCGCCCGATCAGCGATCATGTTCGAGGCAATCCGGAACAGCCAGGCCGCGAATGGTGCGCCGGTCCATTTGAATCGGGGCAGGTTCGCGAGCGCCTTGCGAAAGACTTCCGCGGTCAGGTCCTCGGTCTCGGCGCGATTGCGCACTCGCCGCGCGACATAGACGTACACCAACTCAAAATAACTCTCATACAGGTCGGCAAAACACACGGGATCGCGCTGCGCGGCTTCGACTAAACGTCGCTCCTCCGCCTCCTTCGCTTTATCGAGGCGAACTTTCTGTGCTGGTTCGCTGCCGGCCATTGCTGTTCAATTATATAAACTGTCCACGCGGAAAAAGGTTACGGGCACGTGATAGGCGATGCCGTGCTTTTCAACGAGTGCCACAAAGTTCGCGGGCGTGTAACGAGCAAGTGCCGACTTACAGAAATGCGGGTTTGAGGAAGTAAAGTTATCGGGATTCGTATAAATGCAAGTAAAGTTGCAACGCCCGCCACCCGAGATCGCTATCTTCTTTCCGACTCGGTCTGCATCTTCCAGCACCACGACCCGACCGCCGTGCTTGCCCGCCTCAATCGCACAAAGAAGGCCCGCGGCGCCCGCGCCAATAACGGTGACATCCCATTTCGACATTGATACTTTTTTCAAATCAAAAAACAATATCTAACCGCAGAGGACGCGGAGGTCTTCGCAAAGGTTCGCAGAGAAAACTCCTTTGCGTTCCTCTGCGAAATCTTCTGCGTCCTCTGCGTTAAAAACCTGCTTACCGAGGCCACCCTTTGGAAAGTTCCTCATCTTCCGGATGGTCTTCATCGTCGGCGGTCGTCAACAACGGAATAGCATGCACCTCCCTCTGCTTTCGCAGCGCGTATTTCAGGATCGCCAGCGTCCCACTTCCCTTTCCGGACCGAAAACCAAACACGATCCCGCAGAGGTCGACCATATAACGGTTGCGAAAGGCGCGGGCACCCTTGCGTCCGGGAAGTTGCAACTCGACAACTCGGTCTAACTGTTCGAGCCAGGGTTGAATCGACTTTGGCTGGTCAAACCGCGTGTGGGGAACCACGGCCCAACAAAGTTCATTGCGCTCCAGCAGCCACTCAATCGCCCATTCGTCTATTCCGCGGGTGCCCCCGAACAACCAGGTCCTGCCTTGATCCACAAACGAGGAAAGATGCTGTTCAAACAGAGTGCGCGCGGTATCGCGCTCAACATCCCGAGATCCAAAGATCGCAATCGATGTTCTATTGGTCATACAATCGGACGATCCACAGATTTCGCAGATTACACGGAAGGAAACCAAGCTGGGAAAAGGCAACGTTAGACAGATGCCTTATAGTTCAATGCCCAAATGTTTCTGCGTAATCTGTGTAATCTGCGGATAGATCACTAACGCATCGTCACCAGCGGCAACTCGATAAAGCTCGCCTGTCCCGGAGTGTGATAGATCCGCTGCGTAGCTTTGCGATAATCTTCTGGTTTGGCCCAGAAAATATTGGGTACAAACGTCTGCGGATTTCGATCGTAAAGCGGAAACCAGCTCGACTGTATCTGCACCATGATGCGGTGGCCCGGAAGAAAGACATGGTTCGCCGTTGGCAAAGCCCAGCGATAGAGCAGAGGCTTATTGGCCGCAATTGGTTTCGCTGTCTCGAGACTCTCGCGATAGCGGCCGCGAAAGACGTCCATCGAGATCGCCAACTCATAGCCGCCCAGGTTTGGCTGATCGGCTACTTCATCGGGATAGAGGTCGATCACTTTCACGACCCAATCGGAATCCGTGCCGCTGGTCGAGGCAGTCAGATTCACGATTGGTTCACCACTGATCTTTACCGGCGCTTTTAAGACATCTGAGGTAAACGCCAGCACATCAGGACGACCTGACTGTTCGCGCTGATCGTCGACCAGCCAACGTGCCCAACTGGTGCCGTCTATTGGTCGCGCGCGATAGGGCACTGGCTTGGCAGGATCGGAAACGTACTCTTCGTAATTCGTTGCCGAGGATTTTGGCGCGTCAAAGCTCGCTTTCAATCCGCCGTTAAGATAAAGCGGCGTGGCTTTCACGGTGCAACCACTCTCGCAGCCGGCCGGCCAGTTTGAGAGGCGTTGCCACTTGTTCGTGCCCGTTTCAAACGCCGTTACCGGCGCGACGTTCATCCTGGGCGCGTCGTCTTTCAGGTAATGATCCAGGAACGGCCGCAGGATCTCCTGACGAAAATACCGAGAGGTATCGCTATTGAATTTGATCGCGCCCAGCGAACTGCCTTCGCGGATCTCCTGCCCGTGATGCCACGGGCCCATCACCAGAAAAACTTTATCCTTCCGGGTGTCTTTCGGCTCGATCGCTTTGTAGACCGCGATGTCGCCATAGATGTCTTCCTGATCCCAGAGGCTGTGCACCAGCATCACCGGCACCTTCAAAGGCTCTTTCGCGAGAATCTTGTCCACCGCTTGTTCACGCCAGAAGGCGTCATAGCTCGGATGCTCCAGAAGCTTGCGCCAGAAGCCGACCTGTTCCAAACCGCGGCGGCGTCCCAGCTCGCCCGCCGATCCGGCTTCCATGAACATGTCATAGTCGTCGAAGTGGCTGGTCCACCACTTCACCTCGTTCGCCCGCGTGGCTTCCTGATCATAAATGTAGCTCATCCCCTGCTGGCGAAAGGCGCCGTGGTGAAACCAGTCGTCGCCCATCCAGCCGTCCACCATCGGATTCATCGGCACGGAAACTTTCAGCGCGGGATGCGGATTGATCAGCCCCATCAAAGGCAGAAACCCGTCGTAGGAAATGCCGAGGATGCCGACCTTGCCATTGCTTTCTTTGACGTTCTTGACCAACCAATCAATGGTGTCATAAGTATCGGTCGGATGATCGACCGCCGTCGGGTTCAGCGGCCCGCGCACGGGACGATTCATGACATAGTCGCCTTCCGAACCGTACTTACCGCGAATATCCTGCACCACGCGAATGTAGCCGCCTTCGACAATCACGTCGGTAGCATTGTCATAACCATAAAGACTTGGACCCAGATGTGAGCTGTCCGTACGAGTTGTCAGCGCGGTGGCGTTGTACGGCGTCCGCGTCAAGAGTATCGGCGCCCGGTTCGCACCCTTGGGAATAAGGATGACCGTGTGCAGCTTCACGCCGTCGCGCATCGGAATCATCGCTTCGCGGCGAACATAGTCGAACCCCTCGTTCGTCGGCGTGAACTTTTCCGGCGTTTCGTTGGGTAGAGTCTGGGCCCTGGATGCTGTTGATGACACGAGCAGGAACAAGGCAGCGAACATCATAGCGATCAAATCAAGCGGGCGAACATTCTTCTTAGTCATCTCTTAGTTGTCCTCAAGATATAGTCTTCGCAGCAGGGGTAGACGGACGTTTATAGCGTAAGAGAGTTGAGAAGTGAAGATGAGCGCCATCGCCGTGAAGTCAGTACCACCCGCGTGAGCCTCTTTTAAAGATCGGATATCAATCTGAGTTTACAGGCGAGGTGCAATCTTAACCCACCCGCTGACGCGGGTGGTACTGACCTCACTCCTCTGCGAGAGTAAATCAATCTGAGTAATCTGCGGATTAAAGGGGAACCAGTTCGGTAGTCGTGTCGCGTCGCTTCCTCTCCTTAAAGCCTTCGACAAAATGACGGGAGCCTGGCGTGGAAAACTTCTCGCGGTAAGCGCGGTCGACAGCGGTCTTCAGGCGTTCGCTCCGGGTAAAGACCGGGCGCACAGGAATCTGCCGGCCCTCGACTTCGATCACCCCGCGCGGCTCTTCGAGAAATGTGCGGTACCAGCTGCGCGGTTTCAGACTCCATGAACGCACAAAGACGCGGCCTTCGACCACCACGGCCCAGATGCCAATGATGCGGTGCGGTTTCGTACCGGCGCGAATGCCGAGGATCTTTCCATCGCGGATGGCAGCCACGATTTCTTTTGGGAATCGGCTAATTGATGCCATGGAACATCCGCAGATTACACGGATTACACAGATTGGTTAAGTCAGTACTGACGGTGATGAGGTAAGGGCTCAAATTGACGAATAAAAATTGATAAATGAAAACAGTTCTGCGTAATCTGTGTAATCTGCGGACCGCTATCCGATTCGCCGATGCGCTCAGCAAAAAGCCGCACTCGGCAAGCCACAGTGTGCGATGACGGAATGAGTGTTACGATAAACCATTAACTCCGAAGAGGTGAAACTATGGGATGGGATGGCGACGATTTAGCCGGCCAAATGGAAGAGGTATTCGAACGGCAACAGGCGGTAGCTGACGCCCGCGCGCTCAGGGGCACCTCTACTCCTGAGGAGCGCGCCCGCAGCGCCCAGTTTGAATCGCTGCGAGCTTCGCGCTCGCGGATCATGACGCAACTGAGCGGGGCCACGAACCCTGCACACCGCACGGTACTCGAGCGGGCCCTAAAATCTATAAATGATCAGATGGCCGAAGATGAATCGCGAGGATAGCAGTACTCTTTGGAGTCCGCTGACTTGTCAGCGCTTTTGAAAGCGGCGACAAGTCGCGCACTCCAAACGTCACCCTCTGGTCAACTGGCGGTATTTAATCCGATGCGGCATCTCTGCTTCCGCTCCCAAACGCGCCTTCCGATCTTCTTCATAATCAGAATAATTCCCTTCAAACCAGACGACCTTGCTGTCGCCCTCGAACGCAAGCATGTGCGTCGCGACGCGATCCAGGAACCAACGATCGTGTGAAATCACTGCGGCACATCCGGCAAAGTTTTCCAAAGCCTCTTCCAAAGCGCGCAGCGTATTCACGTCCAGATCGTTCGTCGGCTCGTCCAATAGCAGCACGTTTGCGCCTTCCTTCAGCATCTTGGCGAGATGAACCCTATTGCGCTCGCCGCCGGATAACATGCTGACTTTTTTCTGCTGATCAGAGCCGGAGAAATTGAAGCGACCGACATACGCGCGCGAATTCACTTCGCGGCTTCCCAGCTTTAGAACATCAGCGCCGCCCGAAATCTCTTCCCAGATGGATTTGTTTGGATCGAGCGTGCGGCTTTGATCCACATGAGCCAACTGCACTGTCTCGCCAATCTTGATCTTGCCGCTATCCGGTTCTTCCTGTTTCGTGATCATCCGAAAAAGAGTCGTCTTGCCCGCGCCGTTCGGACCAATCACCCCGACGATGCCGCCCGGCGGAAGTGCAAAGGTCATATCTTCAACCAGAAGATTGTCGCCGTAGGCCTTGGTTACTTTGTCCGCTTCGATCACCACGTCACCCAGGCGCGGCCCCGGCGGAATGTGAATCTCCAAATCTTCACGACGTTTCTCCGACTGCTCTTGCAGCAGACTCTCATAAGCGTTCACGCGCGCCTGGCCCTTCGCGTGCCGCGCCTTGGGCGACATGCGGATCCATTCCAGCTCGCGCTGCAAAGTCTTCTGACGATCACTCTCGGACTTTTCTTCGCGTCTGAGGCGTTCACGTTTCTGTTCGAGCCAGCTCGTGTAGTTCCCTTTCCAGGGAATGCCCGCGCCGCGATCTAACTCCAGAATCCAACCCGCCACGTTGTCCAGAAAATACCTGTCGTGCGTCACCGCAATGATCGTTCCCGCATAACTCTGCAAATGATGCTCGAGCCAAGCGACCGACTCGGCATCGAGATGGTTGGTAGGTTCATCGAGCAGGAGAATGTCCGGCTTCTGAAGCAGCAAACGGCAAAGCGCAACCCGTCGGCGTTCGCCACCCGACAAGATTTCCACCGGCGTCTCCGGCGGCGGACAGCGGAGGGCGTCCATCGCCATCTCCAAACGCGAATCCAGGTCCCAAGCGTCGAGATGATCCAACTTCTCCTGCACCTCGCCCTGTCGCGCCAACAATTTGTCCATGTCCTCTTCGGACATCGCTTCACCGAACTTCGCGTTGATTTCGTCGAATTCCTTCAGCAAACTTACAGTTTCCTGGACGGCCTCTTCGACGACTTCACGCACGGTGCGCGAATCATCTATCAAAGGTTCCTGTTCGAGATAGCCGACGGTAAATCCGGGCGAGATCACCGTCTCGCCGAGAAAGTCTTTATCGACGCCGGCGAGTATGCGCAGCAAAGAAGACTTGCCCGAGCCGTTGAGACCGATGACGCCAATCTTCGCGCCATAGAAATAGGAAAGATAGATGTCTTTCAGCACGGCCTTCTTGTCATAGAACTTACTGACACCGACCATGGAATAGATGACTTTGTTTTGTTCAGTGGTCATGATTTAACATCCACAGATTACATAGATTTCGCAGAGAAGGAAAAAGTATCAGCCGCAGATTAACGCCGATGCACGCGGATAAGACAAACCAGAGGACAGTTGGTACAGAGCCCCGAGCGGTAGCGAGGGGATGCTAGGCTCATCTTAGCGAAACCAACGCAATCACCCACCCGCTACCGCGGGGTGGCACTGACCTCATAGCGCATCGATCTCTTCGTTTTATTATCTGCGTTTATCCGCGGCTGCTGATACTCATTTTCTCACGAGGCAGGCGGTCAACTCGCGCGTTTTGGTAAAGCCGCAGTTGCCATCACGCTGACGTTCGCACACGGCTTTCTGATAACAGGCATACTCTGGCCGAAACTCACATGTGGTAATCACATCATGATCGCTACAA
>Ga0207684_10007175_pt1 | contig 10072 bp, 6 predicted proteins | sample KBSK5501metaG_FD_184342 | JGI IMG/M metagenome (GOLD analysis project Ga0207684, IMG submission 184342) | Corn, switchgrass and miscanthus rhizosphere microbial communities from Kellogg Biological Station, Michigan, USA - KBS K5-50-1 metaG... | ecosystem: Host-associated > Plants > Roots >... | reverse complement strand
GCGGTGCCGGTAGCTGATCCTGATTGGCTGCCAGTTTGCGAGGTTCCGGGGAAATCTGTTGAAGTTGTATTCTGCGACATGCTTTCTTCTCCTTATATGTAGGGCCGAAAATTTCTAACTGGTTTTCACTTACACATTCACATCAACACGAGCAAACAACGTGCCGAGTGAAGTAATGAGATCATCTTCCGGTCGACGTAAAGTTGTTTGCGTGAATTTAGTTAACGAAGTTTTTGCTATATCGAGTTGAACTAAATGCGGAAACTGGGCAAACGGGAAACAGCAGCTTGTTGTGAAAGGGTACAAGTTAGTCCGTCTCGGGGTCGGGAACGATACAAGAGCGTTAAGTAGTTGGCAGTCAAGTGAGTTGCTGGGACTGCGGGCGTCCCGCCCGCAAATGAGCGCGAAGCGCGAAAATGTACTGGCAGCTAATCTGAAAGGCTACGCGCCTGCGGCGCGTTTGCGGGCGGGGCGCCGGAGGTCCCAGCAATTCACTTGACCGGTTCCAGTAATGCTTCTTGACAAGGGTCTTCTTACGGTGGTAAGTAAGTACTTACTTTGATAACCCCAAAAGAACGAAAGGCCCCATTTGCGTAAAGAAACAGCGATTCAGAAGACCCCGTTGACACCCGCTGGCCAGGCAACCGGCGCGGCCCGCATGAGCGCGGAAGACAGAAAGCTGCAGATCCTGCGGGTGGCGGTCAGCCTCTTTTCCCAGCGGGGATTTGGCGGCACCACCACCAAAGAGATTGCGCAGGCGGCCGGAGTCTCTGAGGCAATGGTGTTCCGGCATTTTGCCACCAAGCAGGAACTTTATTCCGAGATTCTTGACCACAAGGCTTGTTCCGGTGATTCGATGAATCCCGAGCAGATGGTTGCGGAGGCGCTGAAGCAGAAAGACGACCGCGCCGTTTTTGAACGGTTGGCCTTGGGCGCACTGGATCACCATGAATGCGATCCGGAGTTTCAAAGACTGCTGCTTCATTCCGCCCTGGAAGGTCACGAACTGGCGGAGATGTTTTTTGAGAAATTCATCCGGCGTGTCTACGAACTTCTGGGCGGCTACATTACCGAGCGGCAACGCGATGGCGCGATGGTCAAGGTTGATCCCGCTATTGTCGTCCGTTCATTCATCGGCATGATCATTCACCATTCGCTAAATAATAATCTGTGGGATCCAAATCGGCGTCTACTAAAGATTTCCAACCAGGACGCAGCGAAACATTTCACCGACATTCTCCTGCACGGCATCAGCATCGCCGCTGAGTCAGGACGCAAAACGCGGACAACAAGTAAAGGTTCGGCAAACGGTCTTTCGAGAAAGAACTAAGTCAAATGTTTTCTCCCAGATTACCCGTTCGGGTCGTACAACTGTTTTCTCTGGCGCTTGCTTTGTCGGGCCTTTTGCTCCTGGCAACCTCATGCGGGGGTTCGAAGGCAAATACTCGCAGCGAGGCAAACGGTCCGGCGCAACCACCGGCTGTTGAAGTGACCACAGCAACGGCGATCGTGCGCGAGTTGCCCAGGTTTTTTGAGGCGACCGGCAGTCTTTCGGGCGATGAACAAACCGACGTTTCTCCTTCAATGGCAGGCAAAGTTGTGGTGGTTGCAGTGGAGCTGGGAAGTTACGTTAAGCGTGGACAGACAATCGTGCGGCTCGATGATATAGACGCAAAACTCCGCGTGCAGCAGGGGCAGGCCCAGGTCGATCAGGCCAAAGCCGCCTTGCGCCAGGCTGAAGAAAAGGTGGGAATTCGTCCGGGCCAGGCTTTCGATATCAATAAACTTCCCGAAGTTGCGAATGCGCGCGTGGCGCTTGAACTGGCGGAAAAGAACCTGCGTCGTTCTGAGAAGCTGATTGAATCGGGAGACGTCTCCCGGTCTGCGTACGATGCGCAGAAAGCGCAACGCGATCAGTTGAAGGAGCAATATGAGTCGGCGTTATCGCTAGCGCGTCAAAACTATGCCGCGGTAATGACTGCTCGGGCGAACGTGGCTAACGCCGAGAGCCAGCTTAACCTCGCAGTCCGCAATCAGTCCTACGCAAACGTATATTCGCCAATTGATGGTTACGTGGCTGACCGGCCGGCCGATCTCGGGGAGTATGTTTCCACCACCACCAAAATTGCGACGATTGTCAAAATCAATCCGTTGCGCGTGCGCATCGATATTCCGGAACAGGCCATCCCTGCGGTGAGTGTTGGTCAATCAGTGTCAGTAACAACGAGCGCGTGGCCGGATCGCAACTTCAGCGGCCGCATCGCGCGCATCTCGCCAAACGTCACGCCCACCTCGCGAACGTTGACGGTCGAGGCGGAAATTGAAAACAGCGGTGGAGCGTTGAAGCCAGGACAATTCGCGACGGTGCGAATCCTGCAGTTGCGTGCTGCCCCTGCGACTCTGGTTCCCGCGCGAGCGGTGCGCACCGAGTCAGGCGTCAGCCGAGTGTTCGTAATCAAGGATGGCAAGGCCCAGGAGCGTCAGGTCCAGTTGGGACAAACCGAGGGCGATCTGATTGAGATTAAGAGTGGTGTGGCGGAAAACGAAAGCGTGGCGACCAGCAATGTCGAGCAATTAAGCGACGGGATGGCAGTCAAACAATAAAAAGTTTCAAGTTCCAAGTTTCAAGTTTCAAGTCAGGACTCAGGACTCAGAACTTGAAACTTGGAACTTGGAACTTGAAACTACTTAAGAGATGCAAAAGCTAGCTGAAATTTGTGTCCGGCGTCCGGTGTTTGCGACGATGCTGATTTTGAGTCTGACAGTCGTCGGGCTTTTCTCCTACAACTCGCTGGGAGTGGATCTCTTTCCCAAGATCGATCTGCCGACGATCACGGTAACGGTCGTCAATCCCGGCGCCTCGCCACAGGAAATCGAAACCGAGATCACTGACAAGATTGAAGGCGCGGTAAATACGGTTAGCGGTATCGACGAGTTGCGCTCCACTTCCGTCGAAGGAGTTTCACAGGTCTTCATTACCTTCCTGCTGGAAAAGAGTCCGGACGTTGCAGCACAGGAAGTCCGTAATAAGGTCGACTTGATAGTTAACGATCTGCCGGTTACCGCAGAGCAGCCCATTGTTCAGAAGCTGGACACTGATGCAGCGCCGGTCGTACGCATTGCCGTCTCAGCTCCTCGCTCTCCGCGCGAAGTTACCGACGTCGCAGACAAGAAAATCAAACAACAAATCGAATCGATCAACGGTGTGGGCCAGGTGACCATTATCGGCGGCCGCACGCGCGAGATTCAGGTGTGGGTTGATCCCGACAAGCTGCGCGCCTTCAACGTGACGGTGGCGCAAGTGGCCGAAGCCGTGCGCGCTCAGAACCTGGAAGTGCCCGGCGGGCGAATAGACGAAGGCACGCGCGAGCTGACCGTTCGAACGATGGGCCGCATCGTTCAGCCGTCTGACTTTAATAATCTGGTTGTAGGCAGCCGCGGAGCGTATTCCGTCAAGCTCAGCGACGTTGGTTATGCGGAAGACGGAGCTGAAGAGCCGAGAACAGAAGCACGTTTGAATGGCCAGCCGGCCGTTACGTTGGTTGTTTCCAAACAGTCGGGACAAAACACGGTAGCGGTGGCGGATGCGGTCAAGGAACGTTTGTTGGAGATTCAAAAGACTTTGCCGCCGGGCTTTAAGACGCAGGTCGTGGGTGATCAGTCGATCTTCATCAAAGCTTCAATCGAGTCAATCCAGAGGCACCTGATCGAAGGCAGCATACTTGCCGCCATCGTCGTGTTTATCTTTCTCTGGAGTTTTCGTTCCACTGTTATTGCCGCACTCGCCATCCCGACTTCGCTGATTGCTACGTTTGGCTTAATGGCGGCGATGGGCTTCACGCTTAACCAGATCACCATGCTTTCGCTCACGCTGATGGTTGGCATCGTGATCGACGACGCGATAGTGGTGCTCGAAAACATTTTCCGGTTCATCGAAGAGAAAGGAATGCCTTCGTTCCAGGCGGCAATCGAGGGTACGAAGGAAATTGGTCTGGCAGTAACAGCCACCACGCTCTCATTGCTGGCAGTCTTCCTGCCGGTCGGATTTATGGGCGGCATAGTTGGCCGCTTCATGTCGTCATTTGGTTTGACTTCCTCTTTCGCCATCGCGGTTTCGCTGCTGGTCTCGTTCACCCTCACGCCGATGCTGGCGGCTCGTCTGATTAAGCGCAGCAACGATGCCGAAGAAGGAAAGTTTGAACGTAAGACGGAGCCGGCAGACCACGGTTCAAAGCAGTCGCGGTTTTATGCGCCAATCGATCGTTCGTACACACGGATGCTCGGCTGGTCGATGGCCCATCGCTGGATAATAGTTGGCGCTTGCCTCGTCGTAATCCTGAGCATCGTGCCGTTGTTCATGTTCGTCGGAAAAAACTTCCTGCCAGTTGACGACCAGTCGCAGTTTGAAATCAACGTGCGCGCGCCGGAAGGCTCAACGTTGGCGAAAACATCCACCCTGGCTGAGCGAATTTCGGCCGATATAAGACAACTGCCGGGTGTAAGCGACACACTGACGACTATCGGCGGTGGCCAGCAGGAGCAGGTAAACGTCGCCTCAATTTACGTGAAGATGCAACCACTCGAGGAACGCAGCGTCACGCAGACCGATCTGATGGTACGAGTGCGTTCGGAAATTCTGGCGAAGTATTTGAAAGAATTTCCGGGACAACTTCGAACCAGCGTGCAGCAGGTAGCGGCAATTTCCGGTGGCGGTTTTCGCAATGCTGACATTCAGTATGTTATTGGCGGCCCTGATCTGGACAAGCTGACGAAATATTCGGAGGCGCTGCTCGGAAAGATGAAGACGCTTCCTGATGTGGTAGACGTCGATTCGACGCTGATCACCGGCAAGCCGGAATTGCGTGTGGTGATAGATCGCGCGCGCGCGGCCGACCTCGGGGTACGCGTCGCTGACATCGCGCAAGCCCTGAACACTCTTATTGCTGGTCAAAAAGTTTCTACGTTCAATGCGGGCACGGATCAGTACAACGTGCGCGTGCGAGCGACTGGGCAATCACGTGCCAGTGTTGAAGGCCTCCAGCAGATGATTGTTTCCTCCTCGAAGATCGGTTGGGTGAGTCTCGACAATCTGGTGCGCATCGAGGAAGGCACGGGCCCATCAGCGATTGACCGGCTTAACCGGGAGCGACAAGTGACCTTGTTGGCCAACGTGAAGCCGGGCGGTTCACAAGCAGCTGTAATTCAAAAGATGAATCAGTTTGCAAAAGAAGTGGGCATCGATTCGGCATATAAGACCGGACTGGCGGGACGTTCCAAAGAACTCGGGCGCGCCGGTTACTACTTCATGCTCGCCTTCGTGTTGTCGTTTGTATTCATGTACATGGTTTTAGCGGCGCAGTTTGAATCGTTCATTCACCCGGTGACCATCCTGCTAACGCTGCCGCTCGCTATACCGTTCGGCATTCTGGCTTTGTTGCTCACCGGACAGACCGTAAATATCTTTTCCGGCCTGGGATTGTTGTTGCTCTTTGGCGTAGTCAAGAAGAACGCAATTCTGCAGATCGATCATACGAATCAGTTGCGTGCGCGCGGCATGGAACGCCTCGAGGCGATCATTCGCGCCAACCGCGATCGCTTACGGCCGATCCTGATGACTACGATCGCGCTGGTAGCGGGAATGTTGCCATTAACAATTTCGAGTGGCCCCGGTTCGGGTACGAATCGTTCAATCGGTGTCCTGGTGGTTGGTGGACAGTCCCTTTGTTTGTTGCTGACACTGCTGGCCGTTCCAGTTTTCTATTCACTGTTCGACGATTTGGGTAAGAGCAGAGTCTGGGGACTTATCGGTTCGGGAGTGACTGGCGTGTTTGGACGGGCGAGACGCAAAGCGGCGAGCGCAACAGCGTCGCTTTTTAGTTTGATTTCGAGGCACTAGATGATCAGGTTAGTAAATTCAAGTTTAGCAGGGCTTATTTTGGTTCTCTTGTTAAGCGTGGCCAGTGGGCCCAGCACTTTTGCGCAGGAGACCGCCGCTACTCCTTCGCCATCACCACTGGAGTTGCAGGTACCGGCGATTGCGCCGGATTTCCGTCCGACGCAGAAGCCTCTGCCGGAGCTTGGCCGAGTTGGCGTAGACATGGATCGCCAGAAACCACTTTCGCTGAGCGAGGCGCTGGCCCTGGCGCTGGAGAATAACAAAGACATTGAGGTGGCGCGCCATAACGTCAAGATTGCCGAGTTTGATCTGCAGGGCGCACACGGTGCATACGATCCCCGGCTGACTTCATCGACGTACTTCGAGCGGATCGAAACCCCAATCTCGAGTTTCCTCAGTGGCGGTTCAAATGGTGCTACCAGGCAAACCGATTACACCGGCACCGCGCGGCTTGAGGGTTTGACGCCAATGTTTGGCGGTAGTTACCGCCTGGACTTTTCATCCGTCCGGTTAACTACTAATAATCAGTTTGTACCTCTTAGCCCACAATATCCGACAGCGTTAACATTCAATTACACCCAGCCGCTATTTCGCGGTTTGCGCTTTGATAACAACCGCAGGCAAATAGAGATCGCCAGGAAAAATCTCTCGCTAACCGATGCGCAGTTTCGCCAACGCGCGATCGAAACTATTACCAGCGTGCAACGCGCCTACTGGGACCTCGTCTTCGCGCTTCGCAATTTGCAGGTGCAACGCGACGCTGTGCGCGATTCACGAACGCAGCTCGAACACAATAAGCGGCTGGTTGCGGAAGGGGCGCTGGCTCCGATTGATGTGGTTGCAGCTGAGGCCCAGGTCGCCGGTTTTGAACAAACGCTCTTCAGCTCGCTCGAAGAAGTGTCGCGCAGCGAAAACAATTTGAAGAACCTGATTGCGGTTGACCGTAAGGCGGACCTTTGGAGCGTCTCTATAATTCCTACTGACTCCGTGGATCTGGCCCCACCTGACACTTCGTTGCCCGAAGCTTTGAAAGCGGCTATGGACAACCGGCCGGAGCTCCAGCAGTCAAATGTTGTTAGGGAGATTAATCAGTTCGATCAGAAGTATTTTCACGAACAAACCAAGCCGGCGATCGATCTGGTGGGCAGCTACGGAATGGTGGGTTTGGCAGGTATCCAGGGCAATAACTCCAATCCGTTTATCAGCGCGTCGAACACGGAGCTTCGCGCCAGGGTCGACCAACTTCTTACGCAGGCAGGACTGCCTTTATTGACGCCATTGCCTCCGCAGGCGCTGTCACCTTTTCTGATTGGCGGCTACGACCAGTCTCTGCAGAACCTCGTTAGCAATCGCTTCAATAATTTTCGCGTGGGCGTGCAAATTAACTTACCGCTGCGCAACCGCACGGCTGAGGCGCAGCTCGGACGTTCGCTGGTTGAAGGCCAGCGCATCGCGACGCAACGCGAACAACTCGAGCAGTCGATTCAAGTTGAGGTAAGAAACGCCCTGCAGGTGGTCCGCAGCGCCGAAGCCCGATTGCATGCGGCGGGCATCGCGCGGCAGGCGAGCGAACAGCAGTATCTGAGTGAACAAAGAAAACTCGACGCCGGACAGTCGACCGTCTTCTTAGTACTCGAGCGTCAAACCGCATTGACAACCGCGCGCGGGAATGAACTACGAGCGCAAACAGATCTCAACAAGGCGATCGCGGAACTACAAAGAGCAACGGGCAATGCCCTGACAACCAACAATATCGTGGTGCGTGTGCGCTGATTCACGTCTCCGAATTAACTGCAGCACCGTACGCGAGAAGGCGGTGAGTATCTTGGGGCGAACTCACCGCCTTCACACTTATGTAACGCAAACTGTTAGTTTGCGTTACATACATTACAAAAGGGAGCTATCCGATGGACGAAAAGCAGTTGCTTGAAACCTGGGAGATTCACAATCGGATCAACCTGTATCTCCTCGACGCGGTCGAACCTGCGGCGCTTGTTAGCCTATCGGCGTCCAAAGGAAGAACCGTTGGCGAACAGTTTGCTCATATCCACAATGTACGACTCATGTGGCTCAAATCTGCAGCGACGGAGCTGCTGGCGGGGTTGCTGAAAATCGAGAAAGAGCAGGCCGTCGACAAGAAACTACTACGGAAATGCCTGGCGGAATCCGGTCAAGCGATCAAATCTCTGCTGAGTAAAAGTGTACTGGATGGCGGGAAAGTGAAGGGCTTCAAGCCGCATGTAACGGCTTTCCTTGGCTATCTGGTTTCACACGAATCGCATCATCGTGGCCAGATCATACTCTCGCTCAAGCAGGCTGGAAAACCACTGGACAAAAAGATTCTTTACGGAATTTGGGAATGGGGAGTTAGGTGATTCTCTCTAGTCGCTAGCCCATTTTCTCAAGGATCATGAATCCCCCGAAGCAAGCCCCAGCGACGATTAGCGCTGCCAGGATATACCACGCAATTAGTTTGGTTTGACACGCAGCGCATCTGGTCCTGGCTAACGCGGCCCGTCTGCCACAGTTGGGACACCTCATTCTGTTTTCCCCGAATCGTTCTTTAAAGTTACCCAACTCCCTGGTTCGCCGTACTCTACCACATGACGACAATTCGCCGCCTGTATCAAAAACAAGATCTGGGTGAGACGAAGTCAGTACCACCACGCGGTAGCGGGTGGGTCTGCCTATTGCCGATTGGCGTCTAGAAAAAGCGGAGACCCACCCGCTACCGCGTGGTGGTACTGACCTCACTTCTACGGCACGAACACTTGACCAAACCAACGCGCTCAGTTAAACCTCAGAGACCAAAATGGACGAATCACAATTCGAACTCGACGCGCTCGCAATTTTCTCCCACCCGGACGACGCTGAACTTTCGGTCTCGGGAACGTTGCTTCGCTTGAAGTCGCTCGGTTATCGCACGGGCGTGCTCGACATGACTCGTGGGGAGATGGGCACGCGCGGCACGCCAGAATTGCGCGCCGAAGAAGCTGTGAAAGCTGCTCGACTGATGAAGCTGGATTTGCGACTCAATCTGGGACTGCCTGATGGACATATCTGGTTGACTGAAGAAGCGCGCACGGCCGTCGTTCGCGTGCTACGTTCTCACAAACCAAAAATCCTGCTGACCACGCATTGGGACGATCCGCATCCCGACCATGCGAACACTTGTCGCATCGTGCGGGATGCAGCGAGGCTGGCGACGATGGCGCGATACGATGAGGGGAAGGAGCCGGTGCAGATGCCGGCGATTATGCACTCGCTCTTCTCGCGTCATGTGGTGCCGTCGTTTATCGTCGACGTTTCGGACTTTGTCGGGGAAAAGATGGCGGCAATCAGAGCGCATGCGTCGCAGTTTTACCGGGCCGACGCAAAGGAACCGAGCACGCGAATTAGCGATCCGGCCTTTCTGGTGCAAATCGAAGATCGCATGCGCTATTTTGGTTCACTTATCGGCGTTGCGGGCGGCGAGCCGTTCTATGTGCGTGAGGCGCTGAACGTAGATGATCCCGTGGCGCTCTTGACGAGGCCGATGAATATCTACTCTTAAGTCACTTCGCTTTGTCGCTTATCAAAGCGCGGGCAACGGCGATGAGCGCAGTAGCCCGCGGCGCCTCACGTTCGAAGCTGCGAGCTATTTCGACTGCCTGAGTTGGATTCTCCTGCGACAGCTTGCGGAACACGCCGGGCAAGTTGAATTCATCCACGGTGCTGGCGTGCATTGAACTCATGTTCTTGGTTCGCAGTTGCATCGTGAGTCGGCCATCTTCGCCGTTGAACCCCTCGGCCGAATTAGACGCTTTCGCGATTTCCAGCATCAGCTCCCAGGTGCGCGCCCGATCAAGTGCGAGGAACGCATTTGCCACCGCAATCAACGCGCGTGGCCGGTCAGCATCTGAGACATCGATGCGTCGCGCTTCCTGCAGCGCGTCGGCAACTATTTCCAAAGCCTTCTCGCGATCCGACGGCGGCATGGCCGTGGCCGCTTCGGTCATTAACCAGACGCGCTGCAGGTGCGTGAGCTCGCCCTTGCTGGCGAGTAGCAACGCCTTCTCAGTGTCTTTCTTCTCCGCAGCTTTCATCGCCAGGTTCATGTCTACATAGGGCCTGGCCTTTGTTCGCAGTTCGCTGTCTTCGATTTTGTCGGTGAAGTCGCGAGCGCGCATGTCGCCT
>Ga0207684_10007172_pt1 | contig 10076 bp, 9 predicted proteins | sample KBSK5501metaG_FD_184342 | JGI IMG/M metagenome (GOLD analysis project Ga0207684, IMG submission 184342) | Corn, switchgrass and miscanthus rhizosphere microbial communities from Kellogg Biological Station, Michigan, USA - KBS K5-50-1 metaG... | ecosystem: Host-associated > Plants > Roots >... | reverse complement strand
CAGGCCGATAAAGCTCCCCATCGAAAGGCCGAGAAAATGACAGGGCGCGCAGCCGAGTTGTTCCATGAGCGCGACCGCATCCTCGTAGAGGGTCTCCATGTCGTAGCCGCTGCGTGTCACCTCACTGCGGCCCTGGCCACGGAAGTCGAAGGCCACGCAGCGGTAGCGCTCCTTGAGCAGCGTGACCTGGGCATCGAACATGCGACAACTCCACAACAAGCCATGCGCAAAGACGATGGTTTCAGACCCGTACCATGCTCCTCGTAATAGAGCGCCGCCCCATTCACACGGATGATAGCCATGTCGATCACTCCTTCACGCACAGGCAGACGCGCTTTATTGCTTCTGACCACCGATCTCGTGGTCCCGAAAAAATGGACGCCAGGGGCCACAGCCGAGCAGGAAGGGCCGCATGAGCGCTCGCTCGGCCTGGACGGTGTGGTTCAAATCGTGAGCGGCCCAGGTGTGCAACATCTCTGCCAGCGTGACGGTGCCCAGCATGGGATGCTGTTTCGTCCGGCCCAGGTCGTCATCCGTCACCTGTTGGAACAGGACCAGGCTGTCTTGCCGCGCGCGGGCGAATGCCGCCACCAGCTGCTCGGGAGTCAGTGACATCGTGGCTGCGTGCGGTTCGTCTGGATCGAAATCGACGAACTCCTCTCCTGCCAAAAAAGCGTGGAAGCGGACAGGAAAAACCAGGCGCTCAGCGTCCAGTAAATGCTGTAAGCACTGGAGCGCTGACCACTCTCCGGCGGCTGGTGGACGAGTCAGCAGGTCAATCGGAAGCGTGCTGACCAGCCGAGGCCCTCGCTCTGGAGTGGTGGAAAGGACGGCTTGGACGTCTGCTAACCAGGGAGTCAATGAGCACCTCCTGTTGTCTGGTCCTTTGCCCGCAGAGGACCGCAATAGGTTACTTCCTCGTACCTCAATCATACCCCACAAAACGGATGCCTGGCCACCCATTGACATTTCTACATATTCGTCTTACTCTTTCTCATACTATGAGAGGCATGGTTCTGCTTGCCAAAGCTGGCAGAAAATGGAGAGCACAACATGAGTCTTCCACAACAAGGAGAGCAGTACCAGGCACAAGATAGCTCTGGGGTTTTCGTGCTGCCTTTTAGTGTACTGCATCGTGACATGCTGGCGCTGGTCGGTGGCAAGGCTGCCAATCTCGGAGAGCTGAGCAACGCGAAGTTCCCCGTGCCGCCCGGCTTCTGCGTCACTACTAACGCCTACGCGCTCGTTGCCGCGGACGCTGGCCTGCAAAGCGTTCTGGACACCTATGCGGCCCGAGCAAATGGAGATGCGAAACGGCTCACAGAGATGGCTCAGGCTGCGCGCGACTGCATGCTGGCCGCAACCATCCCAACAGACATCGCGGATGCTATCGCCGGAGCCTATGGCGTTTTGGGCTCTGGAGCACCTCTCCCGGTGGCAGTGCGCTCCTCTGCTACAGCTGAAGATCTCCCCTTTGCCAGCTTCGCCGGCCAGCAGGACACCTACCTCAATATGGTGGGAGTCGAGGCGGTGTTGGATGCGGTACGGCGCTGCTTCGCCTCGCTGTGGACTAATCGAGCGGTGAGCTATCGGGAGAGCCTGGGCCTCGATCAGAGCAGCGTCAAGCTGGCCGTGGTGGTGCAGCGCATGGTCGAATCTTCGGTGGCGGGCGTGCTCTTTACCGCTCATCCAGTGACAGGCAAGCGGCGTCAAGCAGTCATCGACGCGAATCCCGGCCTGGGAGAGGCTGTCGTCTCCGGCGCGACCACTCCCGATCACTTTGTGGTGAATACCGCGACAGGTGAGCTTGTCGAGCGCAGGCTTGGAGAGAAGAGCGTCGTCATCCGGGGAGCCGCAGGAGGAGGTACGCTGCGCAGTGAGGAAAGCTCCGGCAGGAAGGAAGCCTGCCTCACCGATGAGCAAATCCGCGCCCTGGCCGCGCTTGGAGCACGCGTCGAGGCGTACTACGGCCAGCCGCAGGATGCCGAGTGGGCCATTGATCCCGAAGGCGTGCTCTGGCTCACACAGTCGCGCCCGATCACCACGCTCTACCCGCTGCCAGCCAACGCCCCGACGAGCGACGATGAGCTGCGTGTCTATGTTTCGGCCAACGTGGTGCAGGGCGTCTATCGTCCCTTCACTCCGGCGGGGCTCTCGACGTTCCGTTTGATCGCATCTGGGATTGCCGCCGGATTTGGCTCTCGGCAGCCCGATCCATTGAGCGGTCCACCGGTCCTGGTCGAGGCTGGTCAGCGCCTCTTCCTCGACGTGACGCCAGTGCTGCGCAACAGGTTGGGATGCAGAGCGCTCATCGGCGCGGCGCGTCAGGGAGAGGCCCGCTCGGCGCCACTCTTCAAGCAACTCACCAGCGATCCACGTCTCTCGCTCATTGCGACGAAACGATGGCCCCTGATACGCGCGTTCGGGAGAGTCTTTGAGAAAACGCGGGCCCCCATCTATGCCCTTCAAGCACTGTTCTGGCCGAAGGCGGCGGTCAAGCGCGTGCAGAAGACCGCCGAGCGTGTACGGTCCATGAATTTCATCACAGCGGGCCTCACGAACGACGAGCGTCTCTTGAGAATGGAGCATATTGTGGGGGACTTCCTGAGTGTCGTTGGGGGTCTCGCGCCGGTCCTGCCTGTGGGCCTGGGCAGTCAGGCGCTGGCCGGAAAGCTCTTGGGCGACCTCGCAAAGCCGGAGGAGAGGCAGGTCGTGCTGCGTGGCCTCCCGCATAATCCAACGACCGAGATGGATCTGGAACTCTGGCACCTGGCACAACGTGTCGCCATTCACCCCTACATTGTTGAGCGTGTCCACGCAAGCACACCCGGGCACCTGGCGCAGGAGTATCGCGCAGGCACCTTACCGCCTCCGCTCCAGCAGGGACTGGCCGAATTTCTCGCCCGCTACGGACACCGCGGAGTCGCCGAGATCGACCTTGGCCTGCCGCGCTGGTCAGAAGATCCGACCCATATCCTCGGTGCGCTCTCCAACTACCAGCAGGTGCATGATCCATCCTTGGCTCCTCCCGTGCAATTCCAGCGGGGAGCACAGGAGGCCGAAAGCATGCTCGCCGAACTGGTCCAGCGGGCCAGGAGCAAGGGCTGGCTGCGGAGTCGGCTCGTGCACTTCTTTTTGAGAAGAACGCGCGAGCTGGTTGGGTTGCGTGAGATGCCCAAGTTCATCATCGTCTTGCTGATGGCACGCATGCGTGAGCTGTGGTGGACCGTTGGGAAAGAACTGGAACAGGCTGGCTGGCTCGAAACTGCCGGGGATGTCTTCTTCCTCTCGCTGCCAGAGCTGCACGCGGCACTGGCGGGAGCAGAGGTGCATCACACGGTGCGCGCTCACCGCGCAGCCTACGACTTCGAACTGCGCCGCCGCCACATCCCGCGCGTGCTGCTCTCCGACGGCTCCGAACCCGGCGCTATTTCTGGGGATGCTGAGGGCTCGCCTCAAGGTGTGCTGCGGGGGACGCCTGCCTCGCCAGGAACAGTGACAGCCAGGGCACGCGTGATCCTCGATCCAACAGGTGCCCATCTGGCGCCCGGTGAAATCCTGGTCGCTCCCTCCACCGATCCCGGCTGGACCCCCCTCTTCCTCACGGCTGGCGGGCTGGTCATGGAAATGGGCGGGGCCATCTCCCATGGCGCTGTTGTGGCCCGCGAGTATGGCATCCCGGCAGTCGTTGCAGTGGCAGGAGCCACCGAGCGCATCACCACCGGAAGCCGCATCACCGTTGATGGTGCAGCCGGGACGATCACCATTGAGGAGGACCGCGAGGAAGCCTTCCTTGACGCAGAATACCAGAACAGACATACCCTTGAGGCCAGGGAGAGATGATAGAGAACAAGCAAAAGAGGAGAATGCTCTGTTCCGCATTCGCGTTGTGTAACTGCCCAGGTTTTGAAGATGGTATGTTGAGCTCTTCCTGAGATTCACCTGCTTTTGTGGAGACGTGAAACCTTAGGCTAACCCATCGATTGTCCATAAGCAACCAGGTTGACTTAGCGAAGCCGAAAAGGGGCAGAGAAACATCGTACGTAGAGTCAGGCGTCATTGAGTGCATGGGTGAAAGCTCGGAGACAAGAAGGCTTATACAGTGAGGGATGGTCAAAGTGAAGGAACAGGTGTTCTATAATTACTAGAAAATATGTACAAATAGTCGAGCGGAACCGACGGGCATCGAACCATCGGTCGTCCCTGGCACGTGTACCTCTTGAAAAGCTCTTTTCCGAAAGAGATGATATCCTTGTTTACAATGCGAAGTCAAGCTCCTCCTCTGAAGATCCTTCTGGTGATCCTTTTGAACATGCTCTAACCGATCCTCTGGTTGTCTCTCGTCCCCAACGTCATCCAGGGCCAGAACAGCTTCATTGGAAGGTATCTCCATCTGAATGGCCGATAGTTCTTCATCGTGTTGAGCAGGGCGAATCCCTTCGCAAGCTAGCCAGAGATCATAACGTCTCTTATGAAACGATACGGCGTGTGATTCGTGCTGCGCGTCTGCTGCAAGCAGGCCAAGGCGAGGTTCCCTGAAAAGGTGTGAAACACTCACGTATCCTTGTCTTTCCCTCTCACGCTATTGGAGTGTCTGGCAAACGAGTGCATTCTCCTTTCGCGCTTTATCAAGGCCTCTATGCGGACGGCGACTCATGAAGCGGTTCGTCGCATCATGCTTCGTGTCCAGGAGTAGCGTGGACAACAAGAAGCCAAAGTATGGAGCTCTTGTTCCTCCGCGTAGCGAAGCCTGGTGCGTGCGGCAAGAGGCAGAGAGCCGATGTGGAGAGGAACCCAGCCGGTTAGCGGCGCAGGCCAGCCACCGGCACGTGCATCTGGCCGTGGATGGCAAAGCCTTGAGAGGCACGGGCAAATAGCTATATGGGGACGAAGAGCCGCAGAAGCAGGTGCTGCATGTCTATGAGGCGCAAACCGGCATTCTGTTGCAGCAGTGCCCCATTGCCAAAGAACACAATGAAGTCAGCACGCTCAAACCCAGGCTCTCCGAGGTGCTGTGCAAAGGGCGCATGCTGACCAGCGATGCCGGGAAGCCGCTATCACACCTTTGAGCGCCTGGCCACGCGTGCCGGCGGCGACGTGGTGCTGTTCATCAAAGACAATACCCCGCTCACTCGTGCCGATCTGGAACTGCTCCGATTAATGTGGTAAAACAGATGCAAGCATCGTTCTCCCACATCGTTCGTTGTTGCTGCTTCACCCGTAGGTGCCTCAAGACGACCTGCGCCTTTTTGGTCTTACCCCGCGTCCACAGCCAAGTTTACGCCATCGTCCGAGCCAGTACCGGTGGCGACTTGATCTATCAGCCCGATCAAGCGCAGGGCTTCGCGCAAGATATTGAGAGATGCGTTATAATCTCGATCCTGCTCAAATTGATAATAGGCGCAGTGGGGGTTCTGGCAGAGGAACACTCGGTCAGAGAGTTGCATGGCTTCCCACTTCCAGCCGCAACAGTGGCAGGTCTTACTAGAAGCAAAGAAGCGATCGACCTTTTGAACCTGCCCGCCACGCTGCTCAACTTTGTTGGTGAGCAAGGTCAAGAGTTTGCCAAGCGCAGCATCCGAGAAGGAACGCGCAAGCTTGCGATTCTTGAGCAAGCCCTTGAGGTTGAGGTCCTCAATCCCGACAACCTGGTAGCAATTGGCAAGCTGTGTGGTCAGCTTGTGGAGCACATCGTCGCGCAAACAGGTAATGCGATAATGGAGCCGTGCCACCTGCCTACGCGCTTTCTCCCGATTTTTCGATCCCAGTTTGCGGCGATGCAAGTGTTTGTTAGCCCGTCGTAGTTTCCCCAGAGCGGTTTTGAGGAAGGCTTGGTTCTCGACTTCCTCGCCGGTGCTCAAGGTGGCCAGTCGGTTGAGGCCCACATCGATGCCGCAAGCTGCTGGTTTCTTCACCGGTATCACATCTGGCATTTCCACCTGGATAGACACAAACCACCAGTCTGCCGTTTTGGTGATCCGTGCGCCTGCGACTTTCCCTTTGAAGCGCAGATTCTCCGCCATATTGACCCATCCGAGCTTAGGAACCCAGATGCGATGGTCACCCAGTTCAAACTGATCATTCGCCAGATAGAAGCTCGGCTTGCTGCGTTTTTTGCTTTTGAATTTCGGACGGCGGGCGCGGCCTGCAAAAAAGGCGGTAAATGCCTTGCCCAGATCCAAAAAAGGCTGATCTGAGGCGTTCTTTGTCACTTCCCAGGTCCAGGGAAATTGCTCGCGCCTGACCTCGTTGAACTGCTTCTTGAGCTTTAAAGCGGTAGGTTTCTCCCCGGCCTCATAGTGCCGATTCCACTCGGCTAACGCCCAGTTCCACACGAAGCGACTGGTTCCAGCGGCTTTGGCAAAATAGATAGCCTGCGAGGCGGTGGGGTGCAGCCTGATCTTATGCGCTTTGATCATCGCTGATGTCCTTTCCCAGAGCCGCCGCTCGAATCAGGTTTTTATGCGAACGCAGACCGTGAAGCCGCGCACTGAAAACAGTCACAATGGCAATCAAGTCCCGCACCAGTTCTTCTTCAGGGGAGAACGTTTCGCCATTACTCACGGTGATTTCTGTCCCATGCCGCTCGCAGAAGTGCTCAAACCAGTCATAGCCAAAGCGCACGAAGCGATCCTGATACCCAATCACCAGCCGTTTGACCAAGCCCAACTCGATTTGCTCAATGACCTGATTGAAGCCTTTGCGTTTGTAGTTGAGGGCCGAGCCACTATCTTCGATCCACTGGTCAACCTTGATCCCGTGTTCCAGGCAGTAGGCTCGCAGTGCTTCTTTTTGCATGGCCAAGTCTTTTTTCTGCCCAGGGGAAGACACACGAGCATACGCAATTACCAATCCCTGCTCAGAAGAAACCAGCCCGCGATACTGCAAGTATTGTTCATGCGTGTAGTAGCGCCGATTCGTCGGACTACGATATGCGGGTAAGATCCCTTTGCGATCCCATTTTTGCAGGGTATTGACTGATTTTCCGATCAGTTTCCCAAATTGTCTCGGTGAATACGTATGTTCCATGCATACATTTTAACATATCATCCTAGCTTTTTCAATACTGTTGAAGACTCTTTTTCGAGGATCCTGAGGCTGACCAGCGCACCTGGTAGTCCTACACCCAGACCGAAAAAGGCCATGACCGTATGGAGCGCCGCCACATCACTACCAGTCCTGATCTCAATGACTATTTGCGCCGTGACTGGGGTGAGGTAGGACAGATCTTTCGGTTGCAGCGCGAACGCACCACCAAAGACAAACACAACGTCGAGGTGGTCTATGGCTGGGCGAGCCTATCGCCAAAGCAGTGTTCCCCTCAGCGTCTTTTACAAGTGATTCGCGAACATGGGTCGGTGGAAAATCGGCTCCGACTTTTGCCGTTATGTAACCTTGGGGGAGTATCGCTGTGGCGTTCGCTTCCCTCCTGTAGCTCAAATGCTCGCCGTACTTAATACCGTAGCGCTCTCCTTGATGGATTTGCATCAGGTCTCGAATGTCGCTCACCAAATCCGGTGCTTTGTCTCTCACCCTGACGAGGCTCTCCCCTGGATCCGGTGACCCATACGGCGACTTTCGAGAAGCCCTGTGGAGAAACACCGTGTGATTGATCTGCTAGCACTTATGTGGTATGGTGGTTAATATAGTCTTCACCGTGATATCTACGGCTGCGAAGTGGGACGAAGCCCTGCCGAAAGGGGTGACCCCAAGGAGGCCTACATGAGTGCTGTCGTGATTGCTCTGGTCCTCATAGCGGTTATGGTGGCCCTGGCCTACTACGTGGGGTATCAGCTCCTCCTGCAGCACGGCCGGCTCTTGCTGCGTCTTGAGGCGCTGGAACACCGGCTCGAGGCTTCCGGCATCGCACCCACTCCAGCCCCTGGCGAGCCAACAGTCCTGCCCGACCTGAACCTGAGTGGGAACACCGATCTGGAGCGGCTGCTGTACGTGGTAGAGCACCTCAGCGCCAAGAATGTCACGCTCAAGGGCGAGGTGCAGCGGGCGCGGGACGAGAACCACCACCGCAAGGGGGAGCAGGCCAATCCTGTGACCAGCCTAAAGGTCCGCGGACCCTTCAAAGGGCCGGGCGGCTACGACCATCACGTACGCGAATTCGTGCGCCAGCTACACCGCCAGGGCGTGACGGTCGAGCTAAGGGATATTCCCGAGTGGAGCCCGGCAAAGTTGCCCGCGTTCATGCGCGACCCCTGGTTTGATTCGCTTGACAAACCATCCAATGCCCGCGTTGTTCTCCACTTTTGTATGCCCCACCAGATCGTCGCGGAGACGAGCCGCGTCAACATCAATTACACTATGTTTGAGGCCAGTCGCATATGCCCTGCCTGGGTCGCTGTGGCACACAATCGCCCCGATGATCTAATCGTCTTGCCCACTGAGTCTTCACGGCACGCTTGGATCGCTAGCGGCGTGCCGGCGGAGCCGATACGCCTGTGCCCGTATCGGCTTCGAAATGACGCCACTTGATCGGACTGTGATTGTTCATGAAAGGAACCCCTCTGCTTTCTTGAATAGAAGCAGGGCTTACCGGATCACCAGCATTTTTGCGACACAACCGAACCTCCAGCTGAACACGTATATATATAAATAGGTATGACTGAATACTCCCCATGGCTAGAAGCCAGGGGGTTCTGGCTTTGACTACACTCTCTACACTTGTTCGGAAAGGAGTCTCGTGCAGTGTCTACCAGACTTTCGGGTCGATCGCCTCTAACGGTTCAGGACATGACCGTGAGTAGCGCCTATAAGCCTACTCTTCCGGCGATTGCTACTCTTCGTTGCGGCCCGCGCCCGCATCCGGACGCCGCATTGCAGCCAACGAAGAGAAGAAAGAGGTTCCGCTGCATATTCGAACACGTCCGAGGACGCCCTACTAACGCCTTACGCGGCCTTGTTAGAACCATTGTACCATGGAGTGCAATCCGTCCATATGGATAGATCTCTCTATGGACATAGCGCCGCTACGCGGCGCGGCTTTCATCCCCATGCCTGAAGGCAGGGGCCTTTCGCCGCGATTTGGTAAGGTGGACATTATGACGTTTACAGTGTTGGTCACTGATTATACATGGCCCTCACTCGCTATTGAGCGAGATGTGTTACGTGCCGTCGGAGCCGAGTTGCTCGTCGCTCAACATGGCGACGAGGCTGAACTGATACAACTCGCTCCCCAATGCGATGCCATTCTGACGAACTGGAAACAGGTCACTGCTCCGGTCCTGGATGCGGCGCGGCACTGCCTGATTGTGAGCCGATACGGGATCGGCGTAGACAACATCGCCGTGGACCACGCGACACAACTCGGCATCCCGGTCACCAATGTTCCTGACTTCTGCCTGGATGAGGCATCTGAGCATACGATGGCGCTCTTGCTCGCTTGTGCAAGGCAGGTGGTAACGTACGCAACGTCGACTCGCAACGGCGTCTGGCAGGTGAACACGGGCCATCCTGTTCCTTGCCTGCGTGGTCAAACACTGGGGGTGATCGGCTATGGAAACATTGCACGCGCACTGATCCCGAAGGCACTAGGTTTTGGGCTGAAGGTGCTCGTCTACACACCCCGCCTGGTAGCTGGTGCCCTCGCTGCATTTGGACCGGATTGTACAGCTACCAACGACCTCACTGTTCTCCTCTCCACATCCGACTATATCTCAATCCATGTGCCGCTTACGCATGAGACACGCGGCATGATTGATAGCAAGGCTCTGCGCTTATTGAAACCAACTGCATATTTGATCAATACATCTCGTGGTGCGATCATCGATGAAACAGCACTCTCTACCGCGTTGACTGAAGGATGGTTTGCCGGCGCCGCATTGGATGTACTCATACAGGAACCTCCACCACCAGATCATCCATTGCTCGCACGCCAGAACGTGATCGTGACACCACATGTAGCTTTCTACTCGGAAGTGGCTGTCGCTTCCGTTCGACAGAAAGCTGCTGAGCACGTGGCGCAGGTGTTGCGGAAAGAAGTGCCGACCAATATCCTCAACGAACAGGTGATGCAACGATCCAATTATCGCTTGAGAGGGTGAAAACCTTCCATAACAGGCAGG
>Ga0207684_10007170_pt1 | contig 10077 bp, 9 predicted proteins | sample KBSK5501metaG_FD_184342 | JGI IMG/M metagenome (GOLD analysis project Ga0207684, IMG submission 184342) | Corn, switchgrass and miscanthus rhizosphere microbial communities from Kellogg Biological Station, Michigan, USA - KBS K5-50-1 metaG... | ecosystem: Host-associated > Plants > Roots >... | reverse complement strand
TCTGCGTGTACCCGCCGGCCGCCGTCGTCGATGTGGACCGAGTCCGGCTCGAACAGGCCCTCGTGAACCTCCTGTCGAATGCAATCCGGGAGGCGCCGGTCGGAACGGTCGTGGACGTCGACTCGACCGTGCGGCGGGTGCCGGGCGGAAGGGAGCGGATCGATGGCGGCGCCCGGGGCACCCTGGACGTGGCCGTCCTCGATCGCGGCCCGGGCGTGGACGACGACGTCAGGGCGGTGCTCTTCGTCCCCTTCGCGTCGCGCGCCCGGGGGCGCTCCGAAGGGACCGGGCTCGGGCTCGCGACGGCGGCGGCGGCGGTTCGAGCCCACGGTGGGGAGATCCGCTACGAGGATCGCCCCGGTGGTGGCGCGACGTTCCGGCTCCGTGTTCCGACGACGATCGCGCCGCCGCAGAGGGCGCTGCCGGCACGGCCAGAGGTGGCGGACGCCTCAGGCGGACGTGGCCGTCTCGGCCGGCGTGCCGTTCGGAGCGGCTGACGATCGATCGCGCTGGGCAGGCCCGGCGTCCCGCGCGGCGAGGACGGGCTCGCGGCCGTCGCGAACGGCCAGGGAGGCGGCGACAAATCCGTCGAAGAGCGGGTGCGGGCGTTCGGGGCGGCTCTTGAACTCGGGGTGGAACTGCGAGGCGACGAACCACGGATGGTCCTTGAGCTCGACGATCTCGACGAGCCGGCCGTCGGGGCTCTGCCCGCTGAGGAGGAGCCCGGCGCCCTCGAGCGTCTGGCGATACCGGTTGTTCACCTCGAAGCGATGACGGTGGCGCTCGTAGATGACCTCCTGACCGTAGACGGCGGCGGCCTTCGAGCCGGGCGTGAGCCGGGCCGGATACAGCCCGAGGCGCATCGTCCCGCCCTTGTCCTCCATGTCCCGCTGGTCGGGCATGAAGTCGATGACGGGGTTCTCGGTGAACATGTCGAACTCGGTGGAGTTGACGTCCTTCGATCCGAGCACGTCCCGGGCGAACTCGATGACGGCGCACTGGAGGCCGAGACAGAGCCCGAGATACGGGACGCGATGGTCGCGAGCGAAGTGGGCGGCGAGGACCTTGCCCTCGATGCCGCGGTGGCCGAAGCCGCCGGGGACGACGATGCCGGCCGCCCCGTCGAGGCGCTCGTGGAGGTTGTCGTGCGTCAGGGCCTCCGAGTCGACCCAGCGGATCTTCGCGTCGACGCCGTGGGCCCAGGCCGCGTGGCGAAGCGCCTCGGTCACGCTGAGATAGGCGTCGGGCAGCTCGATGTACTTGCCGACGAGGGCGATCTCGACGCTGGGCTTCGGAGCCTTGATCCGCTCGACGAGGGCCCGCCAGCTGGCCAGGTCCGGAATCATCTCCGGATCCCCGAGACCCAGCTCGCGGACCAGCAACCGGCCCAGACCCGCCTCCTCGAACATGAGCGGGACTTCGTAGATCGTGTCGGCCGTCTCGGCCGGGATCACGGCGTCGGTCGCGACATCCGTGAAGAGCGCGATCTTCTCCCGGATCTCGTCGCTCACCGGGTGGTCGCTGCGAAGCACGATCACGTCGGGCTGGATGCCGATCCCGCGGAGCTCCTTGACCGAGTGCTGGGTCGGCTTCGTCTTCAGCTCGCCGGTCGCGGCGAGGGCGGGCAGGAGCGTGACGTGGATGTACAGGACGTTGGCCCGGCCAACGTCCTTTCGCATCTGGCGGATCGCCTCGAGGAACGGCAGGCTCTCGATGTCGCCGACGGTCCCGCCGACCTCGACGATCACGACGTCCGGATCGCCGTCGCGAGCGACGCGCCCGATCCGCTCCTTGATCTCGTTCGTGATGTGGGGAATCACCTGGACGGTCCCGCCGAGGTAGTCGCCGCGGCGCTCTTTGGCGATGACGGCCTGGTAGATCCGGCCGGTCGTGACGTTGGAGAGCTGGGTCAGGTTCTCGTCGATGAACCGCTCGTAATGGCCCAGGTCGAGGTCCGTCTCGGCACCGTCGTCGGTGACGAACACCTCGCCGTGCTGGTAGGGCGACATCGTCCCGGGGTCGACGTTGATGTACGGGTCGAGCTTCAGGATGCTGACGCGGAATCCGCGGGCCTTCAGCAGCCGGCCGACGCTGGCGGCGGTGATGCCCTTGCCCAGAGAGGAGGTCACGCCTCCGGTCACAAAGACATACTTCGCCATGGGTCAGGACCTCCGGGGGTTTTTCGAATGCTATCGAAAAGTGGCCCCGGAGGCAAGGAGCCCGGGCCCCGCCGAGTCGTCGAGCGACTCGGATTCGGTGTTCCCACGCTCGGCCAAGTCCCGTTCGCTGCGCCGCCGAGCGTGCCCGAGACGAATCTGAGTCGTGTCTCGACTCGTTGGATCGAGAGGAGGTGACCGATGGACTTCGTCGACGTCGTGATGAAGCGACGCGCCGTCCGGCGGTTCGAGGATGGCGGCGTTCCGGGCGAGACGATCGAGCGGATCGCCCGGCTCGCGCAACGGGCGCCGTCGGGTGGGTTCAGCCAGGGTCAGCGCCTGGTCGTCGTGACCCATCCGGAACGACGGCGGGCGGTCGCCCGGATCTGTGGCGAGGAGTGGTACGAGGCCGATTTCGGGCCGTGGATCAGCGAGTGCGCCGCGCAGTTCGTGCCGTGCGTGTCCGAGCAGATCTACCACCGGCGCTACCAGGAGCCCGACAAGGTCCAGGAGGACGGCACCGAGATCGACTGGCCGATCCCCTACTGGTGGGTCGACGTCGGGGCGACGATGCAGAACATCTGGCTGGCCGCGGTCAACGAGGGCCTCGGCTGCGGGTTCGTCGGCACCGACGACATTGCCGCGCTCAAGGCCGAGCTGGGCATCCCCGACGAGTTCACGCCGATCGGCGTGATGCCCGTCGGGCGACCCATGCCGGACGTGCGGTCACCCAGCCTCAAGCGAGGCTGGGTGCCGTTCGAGGAGTTCGCCCGCTGGGAGCGCTGGGACTAGCCGCCGCGCTCGCGCTCACTTGGCAGGCGGCCACGCTCCGGCAGGAGGATCCGTCGGGCCGTCACCCCAGACCTCGGGGCCGCAGAAGAAGGGCCGCGCCATCGGTGCCGGCAAGGTTCCGGGATCGCGCCGCCAGGCCTCGAGGACCCGCGCGAGCCAGGCGTCGATCTCGAGGAACTCGGTCCAGCGTTCGAAAGGCCAGCCCGCCTCGATGCAGATCCGGACAAGCGACCGCTTGGCAAAGACGAAGTCAGCGTAGCCGGCCGCATACCGGTCGCTCTCGCCGTCGCCGACGAAGATGACCGCTCGACCGGCCGCCTGGTGGGCGAGGACGCGCTGCCGCTTGCACGTGCCGCACACGAAGCACGACGGGTGCCCGTTCGGGAACCCGATCCGCGCGCGATCGCCCGCGAAGGTCGTCGACGCGGCGACGAGCGGGAGATCCGCGAGACCGAGGGCGGCCATCGCGTCCGGGATGTAGAACGCGAAGCCGTCGCTGACGATCTCGACGGGGATGCCGGCAGTCGCCGCGCGCCGGGCGAGGGTGCGCACGCCCGGGTCGTGCGGCTGGGCCACGGCCGTGGCCATGAGCTCGTCCTCGGTCGCCCGGAGCAGGTCCAGCTCCGCCTCCATCGTCCGGCGCGATCCGACCCGGCCGGCGTCGTACGCGGCGACGATCGGTTCCCAGCCGGCGGTGACGTGCTCCGCCATCACCATGTCACCGACATCCGTCTGGGCGACCGTCCCGTCATAGTCGAGGAGGATCGCGAGGGGCACATCGCCGGCTCGCATCGGTTGGACCGGTGGAGCCTGGGGGATCGCGGTCAAGCTCGAAGGCTCGTCAGCATCGCGACCGGTCGACCCGGACCACCCGGAACGGCAGGCCGCCGCGGGTGATGAGCACGCCGCCCACGATCACCAGGCCGCCGACGACCTGGCCCGGGCGGATCGGTTCCTGCAGGAAGAGGAACGCCAGGAGGACCGCGAGCGCGGGGACGAGGAACTGGAGGGCCGCCGTCCGGGTCGGGCCGACGACCTTCACGCCGTTGAGGACCACGACGTTCGCAACACCGGCGGCGAGCATTCCCGAGTAGAGGATCGCCCCGATGACGTCGAGCCCGAGCGGGACGCGATCGAGGCTGCCGAGCTGGAGGACGGCGATGGGCGCGAGGACGACCGTCCCGGCGACCGTGGCCCAGGCGGTGGCGCGGAGCGGCGAGTGGCGCCGCACGTAGGGCGCCCCGAACGCCGTGTAGACCGACCAGCACACCGCCCCGGCCAGGGTCAGCGCCTCGCCGACGAGCGACCGGCCGAGCGTCAGGCCCGGGCCCGAACCGACGACGATCACGACCCCGACGAACGAGACGAGGATGCCGATCAGCTTGACCGGGGTCAGGACGTCGGTGCGGGCGACGACCGCGAGGAGCGCGACGAGGACCGGGGTCGCGGCGATCAGCAGCGCGGAGTCGCCCGCGGGAACGGTCGTCAGCCCGGTCGTCCACAGGATCTGGTAGGCACCGAACCCGATCGCGCCGAGCGCGAGGATCGCGACCAGGTCCCGGCGCGGCAACCCGATGCTCCCCTCGCGCCACCGCAGGAGGAGCAGCAAGGTCACGGACGCGAGGACGAACCGGAGGAACGTGAAGCCGACCGGCGGCAGCTGGGCGACGGCGCTCTTGACGACGATGAAGTTGGCTGCCCACAGGACCATGACGACGACCACGCCGATCTCGGCCAGGCGGTGCTCGGCGGCGGAGGCGGAGGCGGCGGATGAGGAGGCCGCCACGGCAGCGGTAGCAGTCGCGGTCGAGGTCGCGGGTAGTGGAACGCCCGCCGGTCGCTCGGCGGGCGTCATTGAATCGGTAGCCTCAGCGGGCAATCGTCGCTCGCTCTCCGAGGTCGGAGGCCGAGCTCCGTGAGGCCATCCGCCCGAGGATTCCTCAGGCGCCTTCGCGATCGAGCTCGAGGATGTCCTCGTCCTGCTCCTCGGTGACCTTGAGCCAGACGAACAGGCCGGCAAGGACGATGAGCGGGATGACGATCAATGCGGCGAGGGTGATGCCGAGGGCGACCGCGACGGTCTTGAGAGCCTTCATGAGATCGGGTCCTCCATGCTGCGTGGGGTCAGTGTGGCGGATTGGCGTCGATCCAGCGTCAGACGATGGTCCTGTCGGCCGGTGGCGGATCGGACCGGGCGAGCGACGCGCGCTCGACGAGCGACGTCACGACCCGGCGGTCGCCGGCTTGGACGCCTCGACCGGCGTCCGCAGGAGCGGGCCGCGGGTCACGAGCTCGGCGATGTCGTCTCGGGTGAACTCGGCCAGCGTGTGATGGCCGCCGGCCTGGCCGGACAGGAAGAGCCGGACGACGAACGCCCCGTCCTGTTCGAAGAAGAAGACGTCGCGCGGCCGCTGCTCGTCCATGTACCGGCCGATCACCCGGAGGGCCGTCTCGTAGAAGCCCGCGTCGCGCTGGGGCTCGGGGCCCGGCTTGCCGCGCCGGGCGACGGACTCTTCCATGAACCGGGCGATGTCGTCGTCGAGGAAGGTCAGCGTCTCCTTGGACTGCTGGCCCAGCGACTCCGACCACGTCCCGCCGGACTGCCCGGCCACGACGACCCCCTGGACGATGAAGCCGTCGGGCGCCTCGACGAGGAGGATCTCGCGCATCCCCCGCTGGTCGATGAAGGCGCCGATCGAGCGGAAGACCTCCTCGAAATCCTGGCGCGGGCTGCCCTCGTAGATGCGCATCGAGTCTCCCTCTTCGGAGTCGTCGGCCTGAAGGTGCCCGGAGCGTCCGGGTCGCTCGTCAGGAGCCGGTGGTCTGGTCGAGCAGGCCGCGATCTTTCGCCCGGCGGTCGCTCGCCCGGAACGCGGCCGCCGCCGCGAGTGTAGCCACCGCCCCGGTGGCCAGCAAGGCGACGACGATCTGAGCGGGCGTCGGACCGGCGGCACCGGTCAGCTGGGTGAAGATGGCCCCTTGGCCGCCAATGGCCGTGATGCCGCCCGGGAACAGGGCCCGCCGGATGCCCTCGATCCACCAGGTCAGCGGCGTGACCAGGCTCAGGACCTGGACCGGGCCGGGCAGGACGGCCAGAGGGAAGACGACGCCCGACACGAGGAAGAGCGCGCCGCCCGCGGCCTCCGGGTACGACCACGATTCCTGGCGGGTCTGGAGGCAGACCGACGCCAGCAGGAGCCCGATCGCGAGCACGGCCACGAGCCCCAGCACGAGCACGACCGCGAGCAACGGCCAGTCGATCCGACCCGGGTCGAACGGGACGCCGAGGATCACGACCCCCACCGCGAGGGTGATCGCGGCGCCGACGGCGCCGACGCCGACCCGGGCGACGCCCCGGCCGAGGAGGACGGCGAGGAACTCGCTCGGGCTGACGTAGACGTACTTCAGCATCCGGTAGCGCTCGCGGTCGTCGAGGATCGTCCAGGCGAGGCCGCTGACCCCGCTCAGGACGAACGCCCACAGGGCGCTGCCGACGACGACGAACGCCCGGTACTCCGGCTTCGCGCCGCCACTGATCACGTCGAGCATGACGACGAGGATCAGGGCCGACGCGACGGGCTTCGCGACGGAGTAGATGAAGAACAGGAGCGGGTCCGTCCAGTTCGCCTCCATCTGCCACCCGAGGCGGGTGGCAACGGCGAAGCTCCGACGGAGGTCCGTCCAGCCGCGGCCCCGCGTGCGGGCCGGGTCGAAGCCGCCCCAGCGGGGCGAGCCGAGGCCCTCGTGGTCGGCGGAGACGGCGGCCGTCGGGGCCGTCATTGCCACCGGACCGACAGCCGGCCCTCCTGGCGGGCACGCCGCTCGAGCACGGCGAGCGCCCATCGACTGAGGACGAGGAAGACGACGACCATCACGACGAGGATCGCCGCCTCGACGAGCGGCGATGGCGTCCCGATCGGGTAAGCCGCCCCGGCGAACGCCAGCTGTCGCATCGCGTCCAGCCCGACAGCGAGGGGCAGGATGCTGATCGCGACCGAGCCGAGGACGCCAAGGCGCGCGATCGGGAAGTTGAGCCCGGACACGAAGTAGACCGGCTCGACGAGGAGTTGGGTGAGATGCCACGCCTCGCGGCCCCACATCAGGAAGAGGCTCGCGAGCAGCATGCCGAGCCCGTACAGGGCGGCGAGCGTGAGCAGGAAGACCCCGATGAGGAGCGCCCATTGGTCGACCGAGAACGTCACGCCGTACACGGCCGTGGCGATGATCAGGACCGCCGCCGCCCGGGTCGAGCTCATCACGAAGCCACCGAAGGCCATCCCGAAGAGGACGGCCATGATGTGCATCGGGGCCGCGAAGTAGAGCTCCAGGTTGCCCTGGCTCTTCTCCCACCACAGCTGCTGAGCCATCATCCAGATGACGTTGAGCCAGAACGCGGTCATCGCCCCGCCGAGCACGACGAAGCCGATGTACTGGGGCGGCGCCTGGAGCGCGCGGTAGACGAAGACGAACGCCGACGTCGACAGGAACGGCAGGAGGATCTCGAAGAAGACCCAGCTCTTCTCGCGGAACAGGCCGGTGACGCGCGGATATGCGCGGCCGACGACGGTCCGCAGGTTCGTCATCGCGATCTGCCGGCGCGTCCATTCGGCGGCCGCCTGCGGGCTTGCCGTCGGGCGGTAAACGAACGGGTTCCGGCCCGAGACGCTGGGGCGCTTCGGGGTCGTGCGCAGGATGCTCACGCGACGACCTCCTCCTCCCGCTCGCGGGCCTCGTGCGTCCCGACGGACGTGCCCGGGTGGCCGCGTCCGTTGTCGCCATGGTGTGACTCGTCGTGGTCGGCGTCCTTGTCCTCGTCGAAGCCGCGGCCGACGAGCTCGACGAAGACGTCCTCGAGCGATGGCTCGGACTTGCGGAGGGCGAGGATCCGGGCACCGAGCCCGGCGAGCGCGCCGACGACACCGCCGAGCGCCGCGTCGTCGACGAGCGCCAGATTGACCTCGATGGTCTGGCGGCTTGACGGACCCTCCGAGAGGTCCGCGTCAGCTGCCTGGGTCGCGCTGACGACGCCGGGCAGGCGGCGGAGAGCCCCGAGGGCGCCCTCGAGACGGTCGAGCTCGATCCGGAAGACGGACTCGCGCTGGACGCGGCGCTTCAGCTCGTCGGGCGTGCCGAGCGCGAGGATCCGGCCGTGGTCGACGATCGCGATCCGGTCGCAGAGCTCGTCGGCCTCGGCCATGTAGTGGGTCGTCAGGAGGATCGTCCGGCCGGGGACCGCGGCCTTCCACGCGAGCATCAGCTCGCGGACCGATCGCGCGGCGGAGACGTCGAGACCGAGCGTCGGCTCGTCGAGGAAGAAGATCCACGGGTCGTTGAGCAGGCCCCGCGCGAAGTTCATCTTCTGGCGCTGGCCGGTCGAAAGCGTGCTGACCCGCTGCGTCCGCTGATCCTGCATCCCGACGGCGTCGATCAGCTCGTCGACCCGGTTCCAGCCGTCGCGTGACGGCAGCCCGTAGAACTGGCTGAACATCCAGAGCTGCTCGCGGACGGTGAGGATCCCGTAGCCCGACTGCTCGCCGCCAGCGACCATGTTCATGATCCGGCGGATCTGCTTCGTCTGGCGCTGGACGTCGAAGCCGAAGATCCGGGCCTCGCCCTCCGATGGGAGGAGGAGGGTCGTCAGGATCTTGATGAGCGTCGTCTTGCCGGCGCCGTTGGGCCCGAGCAGCCCGAAGAACTCGCCGGGCTCGACCTGGAGGTCGACGCCGTCGAGCGCCACGACGGGCTTCGGCTTGACGTTGTAGACGCGACGGATCCCGCGCACGTCGATGGCGAGCGGCTGGTCGGTTCCGGACACGGGGCTCCCCGGGCGGGGGTTACGGGACGCGCATCGTACGACAGACCGGCGCCGAAGGGAAGGGTTGCGTCACCCACGTGTGAGATGCCTATCAAACACGCTGATCGCGTGCCGCAGCGTCGAGCCGAGCCCGCCGCCTCCCACGCCGATCGCTCTTTTCTTGTCATGTGATCGCCAGGCGGTCGTTAGTCCGCAACTTCTTGCCAACCGACTCCTCAGTTCGCCGGTTGACAGAAAGCAAGGCAAGGCTCGCGCACAGGTGTTGTTCCGCCGCCGTGGATGAAGCGACTTGTGACCGGGTGGTTGCCGGATGACAGAAAACGCCCGGCGGGGCCTCAGGAGATCCGACGCACGGCGGAGTCTGCGAGCAGCGCGGCGAGCCGGCCGGCGATCCGGGCGTTGTTCTCGATCAGGGCCGTGTTCGCGCGGACCGAGGCGCCGTTGGTGAGCTGGGCGATCCGGGCGAGGAGCCACGGAGTGAGGGCGGGCCCCGAGATTCCCTCCGCTTCCGCCTCGCGGATCGCCCGCTCGACCGCGTCGCGTGCCACGTCCCCGGGGAGTGCCTCTGCTTCCGGCACCGGCACGCACAGGAGCGCCCCACCCAGCTCCAGGTTGATCTGGAGGGACGCGATCCGGGCCGCCTCCTCGACCGTTGCCGCGATCAACGGGGAGCGGATCCCACTCGATCGCGCATAGAACCCGGGCAGCTCGTCCTGGCCGATCGTCACGACCGGGACGCCGCGCGTCTCGAGGTACTCGAGCGTCGCCGGGACGTCGAGGATCGCCTTGGGACCGGCGCAGACGACCGCCATCGGCGTGCGGGCGAGCTCCTCGAGATCCGACGAGATGTCGAGGGTCGGCGGGCGGCCCGCGGCCGACGCCAGCGCTCCCCGGTGGACGCCGCCGATCCCGCCCGTCGCGAAGACGCGGATTCCTGCGGCATGGGCGGCGATCATCGTGGCGGACACCGTGGTCGCCGCCCAACCGCTTGCCGTGAGCGCGGCCGCGAGGCTCGGCCGGGCGGCCTTCCGGACCGATCCCGCCGGCGCGTTTGCCAGCGCCTCCAGGTCGTCGGCGCCGAGACCAACGAGCAGCCGCCCGTCGCGGATCGCCACGGTCGCCGGAACCGCGTCGCTCTGGCGAACCGCCGCCTCGGACGAGCGGGCGACCTCGAGGTTCGCCGGGTACGGCAGGCCGTGGCTGATCAGGGTCGATTCCAGCGCGACGACGGGCCGGCCCTCGGCGACCGCCGACGCGACTTCGGGCGCGACCGTCAGCCGGTCGGCGATCACAGGCTGAGCTCCCGGGGTCCCG
>Ga0207684_10007167_pt1 | contig 10078 bp, 6 predicted proteins | sample KBSK5501metaG_FD_184342 | JGI IMG/M metagenome (GOLD analysis project Ga0207684, IMG submission 184342) | Corn, switchgrass and miscanthus rhizosphere microbial communities from Kellogg Biological Station, Michigan, USA - KBS K5-50-1 metaG... | ecosystem: Host-associated > Plants > Roots >... | reverse complement strand
TCCGATCTGGTGCCCGTCCATTTCCGCTTCGCTGCCTTGAGCCCCTACTCTCGTGCCGTGCCGGATTCCTCTGATCTCACCCCGCGGCAGCGCCGTGCGGCGGCCGCCATGCTCCGTGAGCAAGCCGCGGAGACGTTCGGCCTGGCGCGCCTGTTCGCCGCCGACGGCCACCAGCTCACCCTGGTCGGCGGGACGATCCGGGACGTCTTCCTCGGCCGCTACCGCGAGGATCGCGAGTTCGATCTGGCCACCGACGCGCGGCCGGAGCAGGTGCGCGAGATCACGGCCCGCTGGGCCGACAAGACCTGGGAGACCGGGATCGAGTTCGGCACCGTGGGCCTGCGCAAGGGCGACACCATCTTTGAGATCACCACCTACCGGGGCGATGAGTACCAGCCGGACTCCCGCAGGCCCAGAGTGACCTACGGCCGGTCCCTGGAGGCCGACCTGGCCCGGCGTGACTTCACGGTCAACGCCATCGCGGCGCGGCTGCCATCCCTGGAGCTGGTCGATCCGTTCGGGGGGATGCGCGACCTGCGGGCCAAGGTGCTGCGCACGCCCGGAACGCCGGAGGACTCGTTCAACGACGATGCGCTGCGGATGCTCCGTGCGGCCCGGTTCGCCGCGCAACTCGGGTTTGCCGTGGTACCCGAGGTGCAGGCGGCGATGACCGCGATGGCGGGCCGGCTGTCGGTGGTGTCGGCGGAACGAATCAGTGCCGAGCTGACCAAGCTCATCTGTGCGCCCGGGCCCGATGGGCCGGTGCGCGGCATCTCCGTGCTGGTGGACACGGGCGTCGCGGAACAGATCCTGCCGGAGGTGCCCAAGCTCCGGCTGGAAAGGGACGAGCACTTCCGGCACAAGGACGTCTACCAGCACTCGCTGACGGTCCTGGCGCGGGCCACCACCCTGGAGGCGGCGTACGGCCTGCACAACGACCTCGTGGTCCGGCTCGCCGCCCTGCTGCACGACATCGGCAAGCCCAAGACGCGCCGCAAGCTGCCCGATGGCCGGGTCGCCTTCCACCACCATGAAGTGGTCGGGGCGGCCATGGCCAGGGACCGGCTCACCGCGCTGCGCTTTCCCGCCGCCGTGGTGGCGGACGTGTCCGAGCTAATCGCGCTGCACCTGCGGTTCCACGGTTACGGGGAGGGCGAGTGGACCGATTCTGCCGTCCGGCGTTATGTGCGCGACGCGGGCTCACTGCTGACCCGGCTGCACGTGCTAACCCGGGCCGACTGTACGACGCGGAACAAGGCCAAGGCGCAGCGCCTCGAGCGTTCCTACGACGAGCTGGAAAAGCGGATCGCGGCCCTGTCCACGCAGGAGGAACTGGACAAGATCCGGCCGGACCTGAACGGCACGGAGATCATGCAGATCCTGGGGCAGCCGCCGGGGCCGCTCATCGGCCAGGCGCGCCGCTACCTGCTCGACCTGCGCATGGAGTACGGCCCGCTGGGCCGCGACCGGGCCACTCATGAACTGCTGCTCTGGGCCGAGGCGGAGGGCGTGGACGTGCCGGGCGGGCCGGGGGAGGACTGACGGCTGAGCAGCCAGTAGCCAGCCGCCGCAACCGCATACCCGGCCGCGACCACCCCGATGATCGCCGCTGACTTGCCGTTGAGCGGCATGAAGGGCGTGCTCAGCAGCGCCCCGGCGGCCAGCGAGACGTTGAACATCACGTCGTAGAAGGCGAACAGCCGGCCGCGGTAGGCGTCGTCCACGTCCTCCTGCAGCACCGTGGTCACGCAGATGGCCACGCCCTGCAAGCACAGATACAGCGTGAAGCCGAAGGCCAGGTAGGCGATCTCGTTGAAGGTCGAGCCCAGCACGGCGGTGGCCACCGCGCTGGCCGCCAGCAGCAACGTGATGACGGCCGGCTTGGTCAGCCGCCGGGTGGCGGGGGGGACGACCAGCGCGGCGCAGCCGTAGCCGACCGCGGAGACGGTCGCCAGCACCACGACGTGGCCCTCGGCCACCGGCGCGCTGGACGGGTAGAAGTAGTTGCGGTACAGCAGTACCACCGTTACGGACAAGATCCCGAACAGGAACTTGCCGGCGCCGGTGGCGGCGAGCGCGGCCCGCGGCCCGCGGTGCCTGGCGGCGTACCGCGCCGCGGCCACCAGGTCGGCCACGACCGAGTCCAGGTCGCCGAGCAGCCGCCCGGGCAGTGCTCCCGGCTCGAACTGCGGGCCGAGCAGGTCACGGTCCATAGTGGTGGCCACCATGCTGGCCGTCACATAGCAGACGCCGGCCACGAGCAAGGTGATGGCGGCGCCGCGCTCGGTGTCCCCGGTGGCCGCGTTCAAGCCGAGGGCGATGATCCCCCCGATCGCGCCGACGATCCCGCCCACGGTCGGTGACACCGAGTTGGCCAGCACCAGCTTGTCCTCGGCGACCACGTGCGGCAGCGCCGCGGACAGCGAGGCCAGGAAGAACCGGTTCACGCCCAGCACCAGCAGCACGGCCACATACAGCGGCACCCCGCGGCCGCCGGACGCCATGATCGCCGCGGTCGCGACCACCAACACTGAGCGGATCAGCGCCGACAGGACCAGGATCTGGCGGCGCGACCAGCGGTCGATGAACACCCCGGCGAACGGGCCGATGAGCGAGTACGGCAGGTACAACACGCTGAACGCCACCGCGGCCGCCGACGGGCTCGGGAACGTGCTCGCGTTGAAGAACACGTACGTGCCCACGCCGGCCGTGACGACGCCGTCCCCGGCCTGGGAGATCAGCCGTACCGTGAACAGCCGCCGGAAGTCCCGCTCCGCCAGCACACTGCGCAGGTCGGCCAGGAGAGAGGTGCGCGGCACCCGCTCAGCCTAACCGCGGGTGGCGGCATAGCCCCTAGCGGTCCGCCTCGCCCCGGATGAACTTCTCCACCGCCTCACGCGCGACGTCGTCGCCGTACTGCTCGGGCGGGGACTTCATGAAGTAGCTCGCGGCGGACAGCAGCGGGCCGCCGATGCCACGGTCGAGGGCGATCTTGGCCGCGCGGATCGCGTCGATGATCACGCCGGCCGAGTTCGGCGAGTCCCAGACCTCCAGCTTGTACTCGAGGCTGAGCGGCACGTCGCCGAACGCCTTCCCCTCCAGCCGCACGTAGGCCCACTTGCGGTCGTCCAGCCACGGGACGTGGTCGGACGGGCCGATGTGCACGGCCGCCTTCTCCATCTCGTGCGGGATCTGCGAGGTGACCGACTGCGTCTTGGAAACCTTCTTCGACTGGAGCCTGCTGCGCTCCAGCATGTTCATGAAGTCCATGTTGCCGCCGAAGTTGAGCTGGTAGGTGCGCAGCAGTTCCACGCCCCTGTCCTCGAACAACTTGGCCAGCACCCGGTGGGTGATGGTGGCGCCCACCTGCGACTTGATGTCATCGCCGATGATCGGCAGGCCGGCCTCGGTGAACTTGGCGGCCCACTGCGGGTCCGAGGCGATGAACACCGGGAGCGCGTTGACGAACGCCACGCCCGCGTTCAGCGCGCATTGTGCGTAGTACCGGTCCGCCTGCTCCGAGCCGACCGGCAGGTAGGACACCAGCACGTCGGCCCGGGCGTCCCGGAGCACCTGGACCACGTCGGCGTACGGGTCGTCGGACTCGGTGATCATCTCCTGGTAGTACTGGCCCAGGCCGTCCAGGGTGGGCCCGCGCTGCACGATGACCCCGGTCGGCGGGACGTCGCAGATCTTGATGGTGTTGTTCTCGCTGGCCCCGATCGCCTCGGCCAGGTCGCGCCCGACCTTCTTGGCGTCCACGTCGAACGCCGCGACGAACTCCACGTCACGGACGTGATAGGGGCCGAACTGCACGTGCATCAGGCCCGGTACCCGGCTCCCCGGATCGGCGTCCTTGTAGTACTCCACCCCCTGGACGAGGGAACTTGCGCAGTTGCCCACACCCACGATGGCTACCCGTACCGAACCCATGAGGATTGCTCCTGTTCTTCGCCACCGGCGCCGCGGGGGCGGCGCCGGCTTGTCAGCTCGCCGAAGTGCCCGCTGACGTGTCGTTGTCGTCGCCGGGCGGCGGTATCACCCGGGGGGACGACCCCCCGGACCCCCCGGGCTGCCGCCCGGGCTCACCGCCCGCCTGCCGCTCGGATGCGATCAGCTCGTTGAGCCAGCGGACCTCCCGCTCCACCGACTCAAGGCCGTGCCTGTGCAGCTCGAGCGTGTAGCTGTCCAGGCGTTCCCTGGTCCGCGCCATCGCCGCCCGCACGCCGTCCAGCCGCTCCTCCAGCCTGGTCCGGCGGCCCTCCAGGATGCGCAGCCTGATGTCCGCGCGGGTCTGCCCGAAGAAGGCGAACCGGACGCCGAAGCCGTCGTCCTCCCACGCCGCGGGGCCGGGCTCGGCCAGCAGTTGCTCCAGCCGCTCCTTGCCGTCCGCGGTCAGCCGGTAGACGATCTTCGACCGGCGCCCTGCCAGCGGCTTCCCCAGCATCTCCGGCTGCTCTTCCGCGATCAGGCCCTGAGCGAGAAGCTCCTTCAGGCACGGGTAGAGCGAGCCGTAGCCGAACGCGCGGAACGCCCCGAGGAACGAGTTGAGGCGCTTGCGCAGCTCATATCCGTGCATGGGACTCTCGTGCAGCAGGCCGAGCACGGCCAGCTCGAGCACCCCCGACCGGTGACCACCGCTCACGACCGCCCCACGCCTCCCGCCGCGCCGCCCGGGCTTGTCCTGGTTGACGCGCCCGGCGAGCGCAATACCTCGAAATGATGTATCGGACCGATACATCGTCAAGATATGTCGACTCGTCCGATGATGCAACCTCGCGTTCGGCGCCCGTTCGCTGACACGGCGCCGAAGCCGCGGCCGGGGATGCGCCCGCGGTGCGCCCGGGCACTTCGGGGGCCGCCAGGCCTCGGCGCGGTCACCGATGCGTCGTACTCTGTCTGAGATGGCACCCAGGAGATGCGTGGTCGATTACGCGCTTGCCCGCCGGGCAACGCTCGCGTCGGTGTTCGCTGGCCACACCACGGTCGCGGACGTCTGCGACGCGCATCCCTACCTGCTCCGCGCCGCCAAGTTCCACGGCGAGGCGACCGACACCCGGTGCCCGATCTGCCGCCGGTCCCGCCTCACCCACGTGACCTACGTGTATGGGGACGAACTCGGACGGTACGAGGGCCGGGTCAAGCAGGCGGGCGAACTGGCCGAGATGGCCACCGAATATGGGGAGTTCCGGGCGTACGTCGTCGAGGTCTGCCAGAGTTGTGGCTGGAACCACCTCGCTTCGTCCTACGTTCTTGGCACGGGCGAGCCGCCCGCCCGGCGCGGCCGGCCCGGGTCCCAAACTGCGAGCAAGACGAGTTAAGGTACCTGGCCCCGGGGAGGATCCCCCGGGCGCGAGACACAGCCACGGGGCAAGGTGGCGAACCGGCACCATGCCGTGCACTGCCAGGTACGGTGAACCGCAGTGGGTGTGGCTACCCGCCCGCGACTGGCTCATCCAACCAGCGAGGACGCGTGAGTAACCGAGATTTTCCGCACAGCTACCGGCCGGGCCCGGGCCCGGAGGGGCGCTCCGGCGGCCCGGCGGGCCGGGGCAGTTCCTTCCCGCCTCCCCCTGGCGCGCCGGACGGGTACGCCCGGGCGTCTGCAGCCGGCGGCCGCGGTTTCGGTGGGCTCGGCGGCTACGGCCGCTCGTCCGGTGGCGGGCGGTCCGGCGGCCAGCACTCGGCCCGGCCCGGGCGCGGCGCCCCGCGCGGCAGCGGGCGGTTGCTGGGCCGGGGCGGGCCCGCCGCGGCCGAGGGTCGGCGCGGCGGGGTCCGCGAAGACTTCTACTCACCGCGCCGGGGTGCCCCCGAACCGGGCGACGGCTCCGTGCGGGGCGGTGATGCGCGGGGGCGGCCGGGTGCCACCCGCGGCGGCTCGTCCCGGTTCGGCACCGGCGTCCGTGACATCAGGGACGAACTGCGCGAGCGGCTGCGCCGCAACGGCGTCAGCGGCGACTGGGACGAGCCGGGACGCCGCCGGCCGCCGCGCCGCGGTGCCGCCGGCGGCGGTGGCGGCGACTGGGACGGCCCGGGCGGCCACGAGCCGCGCCGCAAGGGCAGTTGGTGGCGGCACTGGACCTGGAAGAAGGCGCTGACGGTCGCGGCCGCGGCGTTCGGGGTGTTCATCATCCTGGCCGCCGCCGGGGTGGCCTATGCCTACTCCAAGACGCCCATCCCGGACGTGCAGCAGAGCGTCAACGCGCAGGCGTCCAAGGTCTACTACAGCGACGGCAAAACCCTGGTGGGCCAGTTCGGCTCCACCAACCGGGTGATCCTCCAGTACAGCCAGATCCCAGCGGTGATGGTCAACGCGGTGGTGGCGGCCGAGGACAAGAACTTCTGGCACGAGGGCGGCATCTCACCGACCGGCATCCTCCGCGCCGCGTACTACGACCTCACCAGCTCCGGCGGGAACCTGCAGGGCGGCTCCACCATCACCCAGCAGCTGGTCAGGAACTACTACGAGAACATCGGCACCGCGCAGACGCTCAGCCGCAAGATCAAGGAGATCTTCGTCGCGGAGAAGCTCGCCCAGTCGAAGTCCAAGCAGTGGATCCTCCAGCAGTACCTGAACACCGTCCTGCTGGGCGGCAACGTCTACGGCGTCGGCGCCGCGGCGCAGTACTATTTCGGCCTGGCCCCCGACCAGCTGTCGAAGATCACCCCGGCGCAGGCCGCGATGATCGCCGCGCTGATCCAGAGCCCGAACGGGTACAGCCCCAATCCCAAGGCTGGCGCGGCCTACTCGGGCCTGGTGTACCGCTGGAGGTACGTGCTCGGCGCCATGAGGACCATGGGCACGCTGTCGCCGCAGGAGTATGCGCTGGCGGCGAAGAAGTTCCCCGCGGTGGTCCCGCCGCCGAACAACACCTGGAACGGCTACCGCGGCTACATCATGCAGGCCGTTCAGAACGAGTTGCTGAACACCTACAACTATTCGCAGCAGCGGATCAACAACGGTGGCTTGCACATCGTCACCACGGTCAGCAAGCCCCTGATGGGCCGGCTCTACGGCCAGGTCCGGGCCGCGGAGACCCTGATGCGGCGCTGTACGCCGCCGGGCATCCTGGCTGGGCAGGCGCCCGCCCCGTGCAAGGGGCTGCCCGGGTACGTGCGGGCCGGCGCGGTGCTCGAGGACGTGCATAACGGCGCCATCCTGGCCTGGTACGGCGGCCCGAACTACAACAAGAAGGGCTGCCACTGCCAGTACGACAACGCGCTGCAGTCGCGCAACCAGGTCGGCTCCTCGTTCAAGACCTACGTCCTGGCCACCGCCGTCGCGCAGGGGATGAGCGTCCAGACTTCCATCCTGGACGGTGACTCCCCGTTGTGGATCCCGCCGGACTCACAGCCGGCGGCGTTCGCGAAGCCGGGGGGCCAGGCGCCCGGTCCCGGCTACTACGAGGTCGTGAACGACGAGAGCGGGAACAACAGCTTCGGCGGGGTGCACGTGCAGCTCGCGACCGCGGCCTCGCTGAACACCGCCTACACCGACCTGTGGCACAGGGTGGCGTACAACCCCACCACCGGCCGGCACCCGGTGACCGACATGGCCAAGGCGCTCGGCGTGGACGTTGTGGCCAGCGGGATGGTCGGCGGACCAAGACCGATGCAGGACGAGGCGGGGATCGCGCTCGGCCAGGCATCGCTGACCGTCGAGGAGCAGGCGACCACGATCGCCACGCTCGCCGACAACGGCCTGTACCATAGCCCGCACGTCATCAAGGACATCATCATCGGCAACGCGACGATCCCGGCCAAGATCACCGAACGCACCGTGCTCACCCCGGAGCAGGCGGCGGACGTGGACTGGGCCCTGTCCGCCGACACCATTGCCGGTGGCACCGCGGCCGGCCTGGGGCTGACCAACGGCCAGCCGGTCATCGCCAAGACCGGGACCACGAACCTGTCCCAGTCGGCGTTCTTCATGGCCGCGACCCCGAGGTACGCCATGGCCGATGCCCTGTTCGTCAACAGGCCGCACTGCCCCCGGCGCCTCGGGTCGCAGTGCGGTTCCACTGCGTCCCTGGCGTTCCAGCCGCCGCCGGGCGTGCAGACGCTGTTCGGCGTCGGCGGCATGTCCGGGTACGGCGGGCAGTACCCGGCGTACCTCTGGCACCAGTTCTTCGTGCAGAACTTCAACGGCCTGCCCGTACAGGACTTCCCCCCGGTCAACAGCTACGGGCAGAAGTGGAACCTGTACGGCGTGCGGCCCAAGCCCAAGCCCAAGCCCGACCAGAACCAAGGCGGCCAGGGCTGCCAGGGCCAGGGGCGAGGGCACGGCCATTGCCCGCACAGTGGCGGGCCGACGCCAACGCCCACCCCGTCGATCGCCCCGACCGGCTCCCCGACCCCGACCGCCACGCCGACCGGGCCGCACTTCGCCACGGGCTCCGCGCCCGCGCGCTCCGGCGGGGCCGGCGCCGGGGCCCTGGCGCTCGCGCTGGTCGTGGTCGCCGGGCCGTCCCTGCCGTTGGTGACCAGGCTGCGCGGCAGGCGATCGAGAACACGAAGGTCAGCGGGGCGCCCGCCGGGCAGTTAGCGCACTCTGCCGGATCGGGGCAGTAGCCGATGGCTGAGCGGGACAACGCGGAGACGGCAACCGGGCCGCCCGCGGTGGCAGGCGCACGCCGGGGCCCGGTGGGGTGGCAGCAGCGCGCGGCGATCGTCGCGGGTTCCACGACGGCCCTGGTGCTGGCGAGCCTGGCCGGCAGCGCGCTCGGGTTCTTTAACAAGGCGGCCTGCCGCAGCGGGGACTGGAACTTCTACCTCAAGCAGTTCCAGGCCCACTGCTACACCGACATCTACCCGCTGTACTTCAACGAGAAGCTGTCCGCCGGCCAGGTCCCCTACACCGGCCACCCGGTGGAGTACCCGGTGCTCATCGGCGCCGCCATGCAGGCGGTGGCCTGGGTGGTACGGCCCATCTCGGACCCGTTCCTGCGGGGGCGGGAGTTCTTCGACGTCACCGTGGTGCTGCTGGCGGTGTTCGCCGTCGCCGGGACGCTGGCCACCGCGCACGCGGCGGGGCAGTCCCGCCGGTGGACCGCGCTCGGGGTCGCGCTGGCCCCCGGGCTGATCCTGGCCTCGTTCATCAACTGGGACCTGATCGCGATGGGGCTTGTCGCGCTCGGCATGGCGGCGTGGGCCGCGCGCCGGACGGTGCTGGCCGGGGTGCTGCTCGGCCTGGCGGTGTCCACCAAGTTCTACCCGGTGCTGTTCTTCGGCCCCCTGCTGTTGCTGTGCCTGCGGGCCGGGCGGATGCGCGCCTTCTGGGTCACCACGGTGGCCGCCGCGGCCGCCTGGCTGGCGGTGAACCTGCCCGTCGCCTTCGCCGCACCCGCCGGGTGGGGGCGGTTCTACGCGCTGAGCAAATCCCGCCCCGCGGACTGGGGCTCGGTCTGGTACTTCTTCGAGACCGAGCGCTGGCCGTTCGTCGGCTCGCTCACCGGTGGGCCGCTCAACCTGGTGTCGGCGGCGGTCTTCGCGGTGGGCTGCGCGGGAATCGGTGCCCTGATCCTCGCCGCGCCGCGGCGGCCGCGGGTGCCCCAGGTCTTCTTCCTCGTGCTGGCCATGTTCCTGCTCAGCAACAAGGTGTGGTCACCGCAGTACGTGATCTGGCTGGTCCCGCTCGTGGTGCTGGCCAGGCCACGGTTGTGGGCGTACGCGGTGTGGCAGGTGGCCGAGGTCAGCTACTTCTTCGCGATCTGGGCCTACCTGATCACCGTCGCCGCCGGCGCCGGCCCGATTGCGGTGGCCGAGGGTGGCATCGGCCAGGGCGTCTACTTCGCCGTGCTGCTGTCCAGGTTCGCCGCCGTGGTGATCCTCATGGCGCTCGTGGTCACGGACATCCTGCAGCCCGGCCACGACCTGGTGCGCGCGGACGGCGGCGACGACCCGGCCGGCGGTTGCCTAGATAATGCCCCGGACAGGGTTAGCCTGCACCGTCAGGCTAACCCTGTCCGGACGTAGTGGTATCAGGGTTGGCCTGCACCGTCAGGCTAACCTGTCCGGACGTAGTGGTATCAGGGTTGGCCTGCTACCAGGGCTATAGGTGATTTCTTAGCCACGTTAT
>Ga0207684_10007166_pt1 | contig 10078 bp, 9 predicted proteins | sample KBSK5501metaG_FD_184342 | JGI IMG/M metagenome (GOLD analysis project Ga0207684, IMG submission 184342) | Corn, switchgrass and miscanthus rhizosphere microbial communities from Kellogg Biological Station, Michigan, USA - KBS K5-50-1 metaG... | ecosystem: Host-associated > Plants > Roots >... | reverse complement strand
CACGCTCGGGTTCACGCCGCTCGTCCTGATCTCGGCCGCACTGACGGCGCTCGCGTGGCTCGCCGTACCGCTGGTCAAGATCGACCGCATCGAGGCCGCGGCTCGTCGCGACGCCGCGACCGTCTCATAACGCCCATCGCCTCGGCGCCTGGCGGCGCGGCGGGGCGAGCGGCGGGGTGGGGGCCGGTCGACGATCCGACTGACTGGCAGAATCATGGCCGGGGTGTCTTGCGATCATCCATCACTCGGTGGGCCGGACAACGCCTACTACACGGATCGCTGACCGGCCCCCACCCGGCCGCGGTAAACCGTCCGCAGATTCTCTGGTCTCATCAGCGGGCGGCGGCGTCGCTGCCTCGGGCGCGGGAGGTGGTCACGTAGGCTCTGCGGAGCCAGTGGAGGGCGAGGGAGAGATCGTCGGAGGAGTCCAGGTTGAGCTCGACCCAGCCGCGGCGGGCGAAGCGGCGGTGGGGGCGCAGGCGGGGGTCGGCCAGGGCGCGGGCTTGGTCGTCGCGCGTGAGGTGAAGCCACAGATCGTGGTCGCGCTCGCGCACGGGGAAGCACGCGAAGAGATCGTCGCCGACGAAGTAGCCCCATCGCCCGAACATGGGCGTGATCCGGACGCCCGACCACCGGCCGAGCGCTTCGTTCAGCCGCTGCGCCAGGCCGGTCCCGCCCCGGGCCAGCACCCGGCGCGTCTTCCGTCCGCGGCCCATCCCGCGGAATCTCCTGGCCATATTCAGATGGGGGCCCCGAAATGGCCGCTCCGAGGAACCCGGGCCGCTCCTCGTCGTCGTCCTCCGTGACCGCCGGTCACGGGAAGACCTGCTCGTAGGCGAAGCGGGCGCGCTCGCTCACGGCGCCGAAGTGCTTGTCGTACTCCGCGCGCAAGGTCTTCATGTGCTCGGAGTCCATGAGCGCGCGGAAGTTCGCCTCGTTCACGAGCTCGTAGACCGCCATGTACTGGTAGGCGTCCTCACCGAGGATGGCTCGATAGCGACGGGCGCTGACCGCGCCCTTCCACTGCAGAAACTGCGGGACATGCTCCTCGTTGTACCAGCGGTTGAACGCCGCGTCCTGATCCTTGCGGATGGTCGCCTTGACGATGAACAACACGGTCGCCATGTCATGCCTCCTGCGAGGGGGTGAGCGCATTCTGCCATTGACAGGCTCCGAGCGGCCATGCGAAAAGTACCCGTTTCGAAGGAGAAGAGAGGATGGCGTCCCCACGCGTTCGGTTCACACCGGTCGAGGGCGCGGCGAAACTGTTCAGCCCCGACTTCAACGACTACCTCGTCGCGCTCCACGACGGGCTCGGTGCCCGCGTCCACGACCTGCTCGCCACCCGCACCGCGATGCTGAAGGCCGCGCACGCGGGTCGGCCGCCGGGCCCGCGGCCGCCGAGCGTCGCCACGACCGGTGACTGGCGGGTGCCGCCGGTGCCGGACGAGCTGCGCAAGCCGGGCATCGAGATCTCCGGTCCGTGCTCGATCACCAGCATGTTCATCAACGCCTTGAACCCGGGGCCGGAGGGCGAGCGCGCGGAGGGCGACCTAGACGACGACGAGGACTCGGGCGGCCATCGGCTCGTCGACACCGTGCGGGCCGCGCACAATCGGCTCGCCGCGGTCCACCGCGAGCTGCACTCCGTCGATCCCGAGCGAGGCAAGGAGTACCGGATCGCCGAGGGCGAGCTGCCCTTCTTCATGCACCGCGAGCGCGGGATCCACCTCTTCGAGCCCGACGTGACGATCGACGGAGCGCCGGTGTCGGCCGCGCTGCTGGGAACGGCGCTCACGCTGTTCTACGCCGGGCGGGCGCAGGCCGAGCGCGGGCAGGGTATCTACTTCTATCTGCCGAAGCTGGAGACAGCGGCGGAGGCGCGCTGGTATCGCGATCTCTTCGACGCGAGCCTGGAGCACCTGCCCCACCTGCGACGGGTCCCCGTGCGCGGCATCGTGCTCGTCGAATCGCTGCCGTGCGTGTACGAGATGGAAGAGATGCTCCACGAGCTGGGGCCATACGCGGCGGGCCTCAACGCCGCGCGGTGGGACCTCAAGGCGAGCATCTTCGAGTACGTGATGAGCGATCCCGGGGCCGTGTGGCCCGACCGTTTCGGCGTCGACATCAAGACGACGCCGTTCCTCGCCGACATCTTCCGCCGCCTCGTCGCGATCTGCCTCAAGCGCGGCGCGGTGCCGGTCGGCGGGATGGCGACGGCGCTCCCGAATCCCGACCCGGAGGTCAACCGCGCCGCCGCCGACGCGATCCGGGCCGACAAGGAGTGGGAGGCGCGGCAGGGATTTCTGCGCGGCTGGGTGGCCCACATCTTTCACATGAAGGCGGCGGCCGATCCCTTCAGGCGGCTCATCGGCTCGGGCTGGACGCCGACGGCCGAGATGGCGAACCCCGACAACTATCCGGTCCGCATCGAGGTCCCGGCGGGACCGATCACGCTCGAGGGCACGCGACGGAACGCGCGGATGGTCGTCGAGTACGTCGAGGGCTGGCTCAACGGCCGCGGCGCCAAGGGCATCGACAGCCTCGCGGGCAAGCCGGGCATCCACCCGGCGCTCATGGAGGATCTGGCCACCGGCCGGATGTCCGTGGCGCAGGTCGCGCAGCGCATCATCCACCACGCGCGGACCACCGAAGGCCCCGCGGCCACCCACGACGTCGCGCTCGTCAAGCGCCTGCTGCGCGAGGAAACGGACGACATCCTGGCGCGCCTGCGCGCGACGGCGACCGGGTCCGCCTACGGCGAGGCCGAGGCGCGCTACCGCAAGGCCGAAAAGATCGCCATGCGCTGGATCAAGAACTACACCGACCTCGATTTCCGCAGCCTCGGCTCCTACACCCGCCCCGACCTCGACAAGATCGCCACCGCCCCCGACGCCCTCTAACGAGGAAATTTCAAGGAGCTCGGACCCAGAATCCATCGGTGCGATCGAGCGTCCGCTCGATCGCTCACCGAACAGGGGGGCTTTGGGGCCGATTGACTGCGGGCGCGATCGAGCGCCAGCTCGATCGCTCACCAAGCGGGGGGGCTTGGGGGGTGCGTCCCGCACCCCCCAACTTCAAGGGAAGCGGTAGCGGGAGATGTGGAGGTGGACGCCGTGGCTGGAGGTGGGCTCGATGGTGATCTCGCCGGTGCCGCGCAGACAGCGGAGCTTCGCGCGGTCGCAGCGGTCGATGAGCTGGTCGAAGTCGTTCGCGACCAGGGACAGCGCGACCATGCCCTCGGTGCCACCGACCTCGTCGGCCGGGACCACGAGGAGCGCTCCCCGGCCCACGCCGAGCATCGTGCGCGGTCCACCGTTCATCGCGACCTCCGGGAGGCCGAAGAGCGACTGGAACAGATCCGCCGTCCGCCGCGGCTCCCGCGAGCCGATGACGAGACGCTTGAGATCGAGCGGGGCCAGGGGCGCGGGCGGCCCTTCGACGGGCGGCGTCGCCAGCTCGACGAGGACGCCGCCGCAGGCCCGGGGATGCAGGAACGCGACGCGGCCCGCGAGCCCGGCTCGGGGCACGGTGTCCAGCAGCTCGACGCGCCGGTCCTTGAGGCGCGACAGCATCCTGTCGACGTCGGTCTCGAAGCACAGGTGGTGAAGACCCTCTCCACGCTTGGACAGGAAGCGCCCCACCCCGTTGGCGGGGTCGAGCGGCTCGAGCAGCTCGATCTCGGTCTCTCCGGCAGCGAGCAGGGCCGCGCGCACGCCCTGGTCGACGATCGTCGCTTCCTTGACGAGCGGCAGCCCGAGGGTGTCGCGATAGAACCCGTAGGCCGCCTCGAGACTCTTCACGACGATCCCCGCGTGATGAATCCGTCGCATGACGTGCTCTCCTCTCAGCGAACGAAAGGCGCCACGCGAGGCGCGTGCGCGTCGCGAACAGGGATCCCGTGGTCCGAGAGCAGCGGCGGCGGCCGGCGTGGAGCGCGCGCGTGGCGGTCGAAGATCACGGCCGAGACACTCGCCCGGATACCGATGACCCGGCCGAGGTCTCTCTCGCGCGTGATCACGCTCACAACGCTACCCGACCCCCATCCCGCGCGCAAGACCGCCGTGACGTGCGCGTCGGGCCAGCTTCACCAGCCACCGAGAGGCTCTCGGCGCGGCGGGCTCACGCGGCGTTGAACAATCGCTTGAACTGGTCCCACGGGATCGGTGCGTGGGCCGCCACCCCGGCGTTCTCGTTGACGTGGGCCGCCGATTTCATTCCCACCAGCGCCGTGCCGATGCCCGGCGTCGAGCGCACGAACTGGAGCGCGCGCTGGGCATCGGAGTCGGGCCCCGGCAAGAATTCGGCGATCACGGGCGGGAGATTACGCGTGAGCTGGCCCTGATAGACCGACGCCGAGCCCATGACGTAGACGTCGAGGCGCTTGGCGGCCTCGAGGGTGGAGACGGTCTCCGTGCCGATCGGCTGGTTCGCGCGCGTGAACGCCTCCGTCATGGCCAGGTTGTAGGGGAGCTGGATTGCCCGGAAGTGATGATCGGAACCGCCGACCTCACGGGCGGCGGCCACGATGTCGGCGAGGACGAGCAACCCGGGCGCCCCCGGCGGCTCCCGGTAGCCGTTCCAGGTGGCGGTGCCGTAGCGCGCGATCTTGCCCGCGGCCACCGCTTCCTCGAACGCCGCGAAGGCCGACCGCAGCCGGCGCATGAATTCCCGTCGCTCCAGGGCCTCGAGCTGACTTTCCGGGTTGTGCAGGTAGTAGAGGTCGAGTGTCTCGAGGCCGAGGTTCCGGCGGCTCCGATCGATCTGATCGGCGAGATACCGCGGCGTCATGCAGTGCGAGCCGCCCACGACGTCGTCCGGGAGCACGATGCCGGAATCCAGATAGGTCTCGGTGAAGTAGGCGGCGGGGTCGCGCGGGATCTCGGCGTCGAACGGGATGTACCCGCCCTTCGTCGCGACGAACACCTCGTCGCGGGCCACCACCCCACGCGTGATGGCCTCCGCGAGGGCGGCGCCGATGGCGCGCTCGCTCCGCTGATGACGGTAGTTGATGGCGGTGTCCACGACATTGATGCTGCGCTCGAGGGCGTGCGCGACGGACCGTCGATAGAGGGCATCCGTCGCGTCGTCTTCGCGACCGAGATACGTCCCGATGCCCACGCTGCCGAGCCGCAGGCCACGCTCGGTCAGCCGGAAATGCTCGGGCAGGACGTCGCGGCCGGAGCGTCCGGCGTAGCGTGCCGTCCCTGCTTCCGTGGCGCGACCGGCGATCATGCCGATCCCCTGCTCACCATCAAGCCTCCCGGTAGAAGAGCAGCAGCACGCCGATCGCCACGAAGCAGAGCCGCCAGATCCAGCCCGGCAGCGCGCCGGCCTCGGGCAGCCGCAGCTCGGTCCAGCGCGCCCAGCCCATGACGGCGCCGAGGATCCCCAGCGGCGCGTGCGTGATCTCGGTCAGGAACTCTTCCTTGAGATTGAACATCGCGTGAGAGTGGGTGAGGAGCAGCCCCCCGCCGACGGCGCCCACCAGCGGGAACACGAAGGCCCACGGCCGCGAACGCAACCGCCCCGTCCGCACCGCCCACTCGAAGACGCCAAAGGCGACGACCAGCGCCACGAAGGCCCGGTGCTGCAGCACGTCGGGGAGCGTCATGCTCTCCCAGAATCCCGCCGGCCCGAGCGGCCACGCCCGCGGATCGTTACGGACGAACAGGAACGCGGCCAGGGCCAGGAGCAGCAGCGGCCAGTGCCGGCCCGCGCGCAGCCCCCATCGCTCGAAGACGGCGAGCACGCCCATAGCGAGCACGAACACGCCGGCCCAGTGATGGTTGTACTCGGACCACGCGCGCTCGACGTCCAGGCGCCGGACCACCGGCGCCATCAACGGATCCGCCGTTCGCAAGAGCTCGTCCACGGGTGGGCTCGTCAGGCGCGGCGGCGCGGGAACGAACCGGGCCGCGACCTCGGCCGGCGTCGCGCGATCGGCGGAGACATCGACGGCGGGAGGCAGCGAGGTCAGCGAGGCGGCCGCGAAGAGCACGGTCACCGCGAGGCCGAGCTCGACCTCGACGAGCCGGGCGAGACGACACGCAGTGCATGGCAGTGTGAGGGGAGCCGCCTCCTGGCGGCGAGCCAAACCCTTCAGTGATCGAAACCAGCCGCGCTCGGGCGGCGAGCCGAGCGGTGAAATGATCGAAATGCGCGTGACGGCACCCCCCCTCACCAGGCGATAGTTGACGGCCGCGACGCCGAGGATAACGAGCAGGAGCGCGACCTTGCTCAGGATCATCACGCCGTACGCGGTGCCCACCATCGCGGCCGGCTCGCCGACGTAGGCGATCGTCAGCGCGAGGCCGCTGGCCACCACCACGCCGACGGACCCGAGCGCGAGCGAGGAGAACCGACGCGCCACCACAGCGTCGCGGGGGTCGGGCTCCCGGGCGGCGCGAGCGGCGTACAGCATGAGATGGGCCAGGCCTCCGACCCACACCGCGATGGCGAGCTGGTGCGCCGCGTCGAGGGCGAGCAGCCATGTGCGATCCCCGACCCGCGACGCGGCGTGACTGACGGCCGCTCCCGCGACGACGAAGGCGACGGCCGCGGTCCCCAGCGCGATCCACGTCGCGGGCCGGCCCGGCCGGGCCGCGAGCCTCGCCGCCAGCACGGCGACGAAGATCCCGAGCGCCGCGCGCGTGAGCACGGCGCGCGCGAATCCCGTGTCGAGATATGCGGCCAGTGGCGGGCTGCCGGCGTGCCGCAGCAGATCGACGAGAACCAGGAGACCGACAGCGATCTGCGCGGCGGCGCCGAGCGCCGCGGCCAGCGCAGTCGCGCGGAGCGCCAGTCGGGTAGCGCCATCCGGCTTCGTCCGGGGCGACGCCCGGACCACGGCCACCGTCCACGCCACGCCGCCACACGCGACGCTGACAAGGACCAGGAGCAGGCCCCGCAGGAGCACGTCGAGGAACTGGGTCATGGGGCGAGTTACTGCGCCACGCGGAAGCCGAAGGCTCCACTCACCACGTGCCCGTCCGTCGAGAGCACCCGCCATTCGATCCGATACCGGCCCGCGGCCAGTCGCGGCAGTGGCGCCTCCAGCGTGTCGACGGCCCCCTCGGGACGGAGCGGCAGGACCTGAGCGTCACCGGCGGCCGCGACCAGGCGGATCTGGCAGAGCTTCTTCTCGATCCGGTTGTTGAAGCGGAGCGTCACCGCCGGGACCTCGTTCACCACGGCCTCCGCGGACGGCACCGACGCGATCAGCAGCGAGTGAGCGACCGCCGGGCCCGGCGACAGCGCGAGGACGGCGGCGACGAGGACGAGCGACAGGCGGCTCACCGCCAGTCGTCGAGCACCAGGTGGCCGGCGTCCTCGTAGTCGTCCGGCTTGCCGTGCTGCATGCGCACCATCGTGAAGTCCATCTGGTATCCGCAGCGAAGCAGCGTGCTGTACGCCTGCCAGTAGCGGGTGTACACGGGCAGGATCACGCGCGAGATCCCCTGGTCGTGGCCGAGCTCTTCGATCGCCGCCACGAATTGCTCGAGCGTCTCCGGCTTGCGGTACTGGGGATCGATCGCGAGGAACTTGACGTAGAGCGCCCCCGTGGGCGCTTCGCTCACTCCCGGCGAATGACAGATGGCGAACCCCAGCAGATCGCGGCCGCGCTCCAGCAGGACGGTATCGCCGAGAGCGAGCCCGTCGACGATCTCGACCTCCTTGGAGACGTCCATCCCTCGGCAGATCGCGTTGGTGATCCGGTGGAAGCGCGCCAGGGCCATCTTCTTCTTCGTCTCCTCCAGGGTGGAGTACCGTCGGACGGCCAGTCCCGTCCGTGCCGTCCGTCCGCCACCGATCGGATCGACCTCGCCACGGTCGATGGCCCGGCTCATGACCGCGGTCAGCCCTTTCGGCCGATAGCCGAACTTGTGGAAGAGGAGCAGGTGCTTGGGGCTGCTCGGGTACGTGACCACCCCGTGCAGCGTCGCCTTGTTCTCGTCGAAGAACTCCTGCACGGCCTGGATGAGCTGCTGACCGATGTTCTGGTTCTGGTAGTGCGTGAGCACGGCGACGGGACCGAGGAGCCCGACCGCCCCCCACGTCACGCCCAGCGCGGTGCCGACGATCTTGGACTGGTCCTCCTCGGCGACGAAGCAGCCCCACGGCTCCATGAGCCAGCGATGATGCACGTACTGCGCGCCGCCGAAGGGCTGCCGGGGTCGCGTGCCGAGCTGGCGTTCGAGGAAATCGCTGAACGTTTGCTCGATGACGTCGCGGACCCGCGAGAGATCGCCCTTCTTGATGCGGCGGATCTGGACTTTCGTCGGACGGCCCTGGGAGTCATGGCCGACGCGATCGACCGCCGCTCTCACGCGGGGGTGCCCGCGAGATCTTCCAGGAGCGTGATGATCGCCGAGTGGTCGAGTGCGCCGCGGCCCTTGACCCGCAGCGCGTTGAAGAGCTCCTGGACGACCGCGGTGGCCGGCAGCGGCACCCCCAGGGCACGCGCGGACTCCATGATCAGCCCCAGATCCTTGAAGTGCAGGTCGATCTTGAATCCCGGCTTGTAGCTGTTGGCGACGTAGTTCGGCGTCTTCTGCTCGAGACACTTCGAGCCGGCCAGGCCGCCGGCCAGCGCCTTCAGCGTGAGCTCCCGGTCGAGGCCGGCCTTCTTCGCGAGCGTGAGCGCCTCGGCCAGCGCGGTCAGGTTTACGGCCACGATGATCTGATTCGCGAGCTTCGTGAAGCCGCCGGAGCCGAGGGGGCCGAGCAGCGTGATGGTCTTGCCCATCGATTTCAGGATCGGCAGGGCCGCGTCGAAGACGGCCGGCTCACCGCCCACCATGATCGACAGCGCGGCATCGATCGCGCCCTTCTCGCCCCCGGAGACCGGCGCGTCGAGCGTGCGGACGCCCTTGGCTTCGAGGACCTTGCCGACCTTCTGCGAGACGAGCGGCGAGATCGTGGACATGTCGATGTAGAGAAGCCCCGGGCGAGCGCCCTCCACGATACCGTTCGCGCCGAGCGCGACGAGCTCGACGTCCGGCGAGTTGGGAAGCATCGTGATGAGAACTTCGCAGCGGCCGGCGACCTCGCGAGGGGAACCGGCGGCCTTGGCCCCCGCCGCCACCAGCTCGTCCACGGGGCCGCGGCTTCTGCTGTGGACGACGAGCGGGTAACCTGCCGCCAGGAGATTCTTGGCCATGGGTCGCCCCATGATGCCGAGCCCGATAAAACCGATCGTTTGGGCCATGGCTCCCCCGGCCAGGTGAGTGGAATGAGGGACCTCGGGCCACCCGGCCGCCGAGACTTAGCACACGGCGACGCGAGGCGTCAAGGGCGCGTGCGTCGTGCGCTTCAATAACCTAAAGCTGTCGAACCGCTACCGCGTGCGCCCCCACAGATCCTTGGCGAGCCAGTCGAGACCGAGATCGCGGAGCGTCTGGGCCAACGGCTTACCGGTCTTGCGGTCGTAGCCGACACCGGCGTACCACGTGTCGAGCATCTTGTCCCACTGGGCGCTGATCGCCTGGCCCTTGGCCGGACCGTCGTGGGGCGTCGAACCATAGCGGGCCGACGGCTTCTCGACGTCCGGCGTGATCCCACAGCGCAGGCGGACGGCCCGAAGGATCGCCGCGGTGCGCCGCCCTAAGCGCATGGCTTCCGGCGCCGTGTAATACCACCCGGTGGCGGCGCTGAGCGCCCGGCACAGGTTCTCGAGCCGGGTGCGGCCGGTGAAGATGCAGATGCCGAGAGAGTCCTCGAAGTGGCGCCGTCCGCGGATCCCGACGACCTGATTGGCGACCTCGGTGCCGTTGAAGGGATTGATCCGGGTCGGCAGCCCCAGCTCGGCCACGTGGACGGGTACGCCGCTCTCCAGCGTTCCCGTCGAGCCCGTGCAGGTGTCGAGCATCTCGTCCCACCGCGCGCGGTGATCGTGGCCCCGCGGCGCCGCGCCGATCTCGGTGTAGATGGCGGCCGCCTTGGCCTCGCCCCCGAGCTTCTCGGCCGCGCGCTTGACGCCCTCGGCCAGGATGTCGCCGAAGCCCTCCCGCCGACTGATCATCTGGATCAGCCGATCGGCCCCCTTGATGTCGCCCCATACGAGCCGGAACCCGAG
>Ga0207684_10007165_pt1 | contig 10079 bp, 7 predicted proteins | sample KBSK5501metaG_FD_184342 | JGI IMG/M metagenome (GOLD analysis project Ga0207684, IMG submission 184342) | Corn, switchgrass and miscanthus rhizosphere microbial communities from Kellogg Biological Station, Michigan, USA - KBS K5-50-1 metaG... | ecosystem: Host-associated > Plants > Roots >... | reverse complement strand
CCGATGCCGGGTGGATCATGTCAGCGGACACGCCAAGATCCCTGTAGATGGACATGACGGTTCCCGTCCGGCGGACATCTGATCTCCCTTTATCCGGACAAACCGTTACGTGTCGGTCCGGCATCTGTGGTCCCTCCGGGAGTTGGCTCGGTGGCTGTGTTGACACACCAGCCGACGGCCCGGAGGGACCGTGAAGAAGTCTGACAGGGAGATCATGGAAATTCTCGAGGCGTTCGATGCGACAGGTGTCGCGCATTCAGCGGCGCCGCTGTGCAAGGCAGATCCGAAGACGGTGCGCCGGTATGCGCTGGCCCGGGACCTGGGCCGTCCGGCGGCCGGGCCGGTGCCGCGACCGAAGCTGATTGACCCGTTCCTGGACAAGATCGAGGAGTGGGTGGACCGGTCCGAGGGGAAGGTGCGGGCCGACATCGCCCATGAGCGGCTGGCCGCGATGGGGTTCACCGGGAACGAGCGGACCACGCGGCGGGCGGTCGCGGCGGCGAAGGCCAGGTGGCGGGCCGGGCACCGCAGGACGTACCGGCCGTGGATCACTGAGCCGGGGCTTTGGCTGCAGTGGGACTGGGGCAAGGGCCCGGTGGTGCCGGGGCCGGACGGGACACTGCGGGACACGCTGCTGTTCTGCGCGTGGCTGGCGTGGTCGCGGTTCCGGGTGGTGCTGCCCGTCTGGGACCGGACGCTGCCGACGCTGATCGCGTGCCTGGACGTGATGCTGCGGCGGATCAGCGGGGTGCCGGTGTATGCGCTGACTGTTCTCTCCGCTTAGTTCACGTGTCGTGATTCCCTGCTAGACCCCAGGTGCCGCCGGGTTTGCGGCTTGCGGTGTGTGGTGCCGTGTTTCTACGGTCTGTCCTCATGCTTATGAACCTGTTCTCTTCCCGGGGCTGGGAGTCCTGGGATCTGGAGTGCCGCCCGCTGATCCCCGAGCTGATGCCCGTGCTGATCGGCGAGGACCTTCTGCTGGAGGATGGCCCGGGTGCGCCGCGGCCGGTCGTGGCGGTGAACCGGTGGCTGCGGGAGCTGCCGGTCAGCGGCGCTGCGGCGCCGGCCACCTGGCTGGCCTACGGGCGGATCGTGAAGGCCTGGCTGGAGTTCCTGCAGGCCCGCGGGGTGCCGGTCTTCGCCGGCCGGGAGCCGCTGCGGGCGGCGCTGTCGGCCTATGCGGAGTACCGGGCGACGGGCCCGCTGCCGCGGCGGTTCTGTGCGGCGACGTGGAATCAGCACGTGTCGGTGCTGGCGTCGTTTTACCGGTGGGCGCTGGCGGAAGGGCACGCGCAGGCCGAGCCGTTCTGCTACCGGATGGCCCGCGGGGTGTTCGCCGGCGGGCAGGTGCGGGTGAACCAGGCGATCAGGCGCCGCCCGAAGCCGCACGTGAGGATCAGGTACCTGGAGCCGGACTTCACGGCGATGTTCTTGAACGCGCTCGCCGGGTTGTCGCCCGACGGGGCGCAAGATGCGGCGTTCCGCGGCCGGGAGCTGGCCCGCAACGCCTGCATCGGGCAGCTGGCGGTGGCGACCGGGCTGCGGTTGCAGGAGTTCACGTATCTGCTGTCGTATGAGGTCCCGCCGTTGCCGCGGGCGCGCACCGGCGCGCCGGTCGGGTTCGGGGTGCCGCCGGGGGTGACCAAGGGCCGCAAGTTCCGCACCACCTGGATCTCCTATGACGCGCTCGCGGCGCTGCACCAGTATCTGGAGCTGGATCGCGCGGTCACCGTCGGGGGTTCGGCCTGGGCGCCGCCGGCCCGGTGGGGTCCGGCGCTGCGGGTCAGCGACGCCGACGCCGAGGGCGGCCGCATCGGCGGGGTCCGCCGCCGGTGGGAGAGCCTGGTGCCGGCCGAGCGGCGCCGGCTGGTCGCCGCCGGCGGGGGGTCGTGCCTGGTGGCGGTCAAGGCCGGCGGCGGGCCGTTCACCGCGTGGGCGAGTGTGTTCGAGCGGACCTCCGATCGGATCCGGGAGCGTTACGAGCCTCGCTTTCCCCACGTCAACCCGCACAGAACGCGGCACACGTTCGCGATGCGGACGTTGGAGTACCTGGTCAGCGGGTACTACCGGCAGGCCGCGGCGCTGGCCGCGGCGACGGGGGACGGCAGCGCGGCGGACGCGGCGCTGGCGTTGTATTTGTCCAGGGCCGACCCGCTGCTGGTCCTGCGCGACCTGCTCGGGCACAGCAGCGTGCTGACAACAGAGGCATACCTGCGGCGGCTCGATACCACCCGGATCTTCGCCGATGCCTACCAGGCCTGCCGGGCCGGGCCGGACGGCGGGACGGCGGGCGGGGCGGACGCGGAGCGGGAAGCCGCAGCGGAGTTCGGCGGCGAAGACGACGGCGGGGCGGCGTGATGCCGGCGAATGTGACCGGTGATCCGCTGGGCATCACCGCGGTGTTCTCCGACGGAAGCCGGGCCGGGTTCACCTTCACCGGAACGCCGTGCCCGCGTCTGGCCGGTGATCTGCTGGCGGCGCTGGCGGTGATGGTTCACCCGCACGGGGAACTGGACGCGGCCGACAGCGTGAAGTTGTATTGCGCGGCGATCCGGAACATGGCGGGCGCGCTGGCCGGCGCGGAGGGCGGCGGGTTCGCCGGCGGGGTCGGCGACCTGGCCCGGGGGCAGGTGGCCCGGTACTGGATGAGCGCCCCGGCGTGGGCCGAGGGAGCTTCCCGCCGGCTGGTGCTGGCCTGCGGCGAGGCGGGCCTGGTGCTGGCCGGCGGGCTGGCTGAGCTGGCCGGCGGGCGGTCGTTCAATGCGCGCGGCACCCGGCCGCTGGAGCCCTATGGCGAGGCCGAGTGGGGTGCGCTCGCCCGGGCGTGCGTGACCGTGGCGGAGGAGTCCTATCGCGCGCACCGCGAAGCGCTGGCCGCGGCGGCGGGCGGCGCCGATCCGGCGAGCGCGGGCTGGAGCGCGGGCAACCTGCGGTGGCTGCTGTCCCGGTGGGGCCCGTCCACGGTGGAGGCGGTCAGCGCGCACGCCGGATTGTCGGTCCATGTGGCGCGCCGGCGCGGCGGGCATGTGCGCGCCAGCACCGAGCTGTTCCCGCACACCGATGTGGTGATCGCCTACCGGCTGCTGTTCGGGGTGTATTCGGGCCTGGTCCCCGACGGCATCGATGACCTGGTCACCGGCGGCATCGACTGGGCCGGGGACGCGACGGTCCTGCTGTCGTATGTGAAGGGCCGCACCGCCGCCGAGAGCGTGAACCTGCCCAAGGCGGCGGTCCGGCTGCTGGAGCAGTGGCTGAGCCATTCGGCGCTGCTGCGCTCCTTCCTGCCCGCTGGCCAGCAGAACGCGCTATGGCCACGGACCGAGCGTCCCACCGGGGACCGGATCCTGGTTTCGCCGCCGGCCCGGTCGACGCTGCAGGGCTGGATCCGCCGGCATGAGGTGACCGGCGAGGACGGTGTCCCCTTGAAGATCCACCGGCACCGGATCCGCACCACGCACGAGGCGATGCGGGACACCAGCGCCTGGTGGGGCAGCAGCCGGCAGCTGGTCGACCCCAACCACAGCCCGCGCTCGGAAGGTGATCATTACCTGTCCGCGCCCACCCCGCGGCAGCGGCAGCTGGTCGACCAGATCATCACCGATGCGCAGCAGGACCTGCTGCGCCGCGCCCGCCCGCCGGCGGTAGTGACCAGCGACCAGGCCGCCGGGCTGCTCCGCGAGTACCCGCAGCTGGTCGCGACGCTGAAGCTGACCGACCAGGTGATCGCCGAGCTGACCGGAGGCGAGCGTGATGTGTTCACCGCCGCCTGCGCAGATCAGCTGTCGGGGCTGCACGGGCCGAAGGGCAGACCGTGCCCGGCCCGCCCGTGGGTGTGCCTGCTGTGCCCGCTTGCGGTCTTCGCGCCAAGGCATGCCCCGAATCTGGTCCGGCTCCAGGGTTTTTTCACCCGGCAGTGGCAGGCGATGCCGTCGGCGCAGTTCATGGCCGTGTTCGGCCCGTATGCCGCCCGGCTGGACGAGGTCCTGGCCGGCTACGACCCGGCGCTGCTGGCCGCATCGGCGCCCCCCGGCGATGACCTGCAGATCCCGCTGCGTCCTGAGGAAAGGCCCGCATGAGCATCCTTCCCGCCGTCCCCGCTGCCCCAGGCCAGGGGCATCGCGGTTCGCCGTTCGCCGGCGCCGGCGTATGCGAACATGCCGGGTTCACCGTGCCCCCCGGAACCAGGCCGGTGATGTTCGACGATGACGTGTGGGACTTCACCCAGGTGATCGGGCTGCCCGTGCAGCTCCCGGCCTCCAGCCGCCGGCTTGACTTCACCGCCATCGGCGCGGCGTCCTGGCGGCTGGTCGGCAAGGAGCTGATGTTCGCCCTGCTGGTTCCCCGGCATCCGGCCGTCATCGTGCTGCCGCGGGCGCTGCGCACCCCGCTGCACCTGCAGACCTGCCACGGCCGTTTGCGTGAGACAGTCCGGCTGCTGGACTGGATGACCGGGCGCGGTATCGCAACGCTGCAGGATCTGCGCGAGGAGCACTGCGAGGAGTACCTGCTGCACCGTGACCGCGGCGACGGCCAGGACGCCGGCGGACCCGGCCCGTCGACACGGAACGCGGTCGTGCTGGCGGTGCTCGACCTGATCAGCTACCGGAACCTGTTCACTGCCGACCGGGTCCGGCCCGGTCTGCGGCCCTGGGGCGGCAGGTCGGCCTCAGCCATCTCCGGAATCAACACCGGACTGCGCGAGAACACGACCCAGCCGGTGGCCGAGGAGGTTCTGCAGCCGATGCTGGCCGCGGCGCTTTACCTGACCGGCGTCCTGGGCCCGCACGTCGCCGGGCTGGCCGGCCAGGCCGCGATGGCCCGCGAGGCGACCCGGCAGCTGCCCAAGCCCAAGCTGGTCCCCGCCCGCGACCTGCTCATGGTGCTGGACCGGCACCGGCAAGAAGGCGACCCGCTCCCGCGGCTGGCCGGCCACGACATCCGGCAGCGACTCGGCTCCGGGTGGCGGCACGACGATCCGCTGCTGACGGTCAGCTTCAACCAGCTGGCCGTCCAGGCCGGCTTCCGCGAGTTCTTCCACCACTGGCTGCCCGCGCTCCGCCCGGCGATCGAAGACGCGGCCGCGGCTGTCGGCACCCAGCCCTGGTGGGGCCGCACCGCACAGCACGTCCAGGCCGCTGGCGGTGACGCCGAGCTGCCCTGGACCCTGCCGCTGCACGGCCTGGAGGTCATCGCGCTCACCGAGCTCACCCGGACCGCCGCCCTGGTGGCGACCGCCGGCCTGAGCGGAATGCGCGCCGGGGAGCTGATGGAACTGCGCGCCGGCTGCCGGATGCCCGTCGAATCCCGCGGACCCGGCCTGGACCGCTACCGCCTGGCCAGCAAGCTCGTCAAAGGCCAGCAGCTGGGCGGCACCGCCGACCAGTGGGTCGTCATCGAGCCGGTCTTCACCGCCGTCGAGGTCGCCGAGCACCTCCACGACGACCCGGACAACGGTGCGCTGCTGTTCGGCCGCTTCAACTTCGGCACCCGGTACCGGAACTTCCGGGACTGGGTCAGCGGCCCGCACGGGCAGCGCCTCGGCCTTGACCCGATCCCCGACGGCCCGGTCACCCTGAGGATGCTGCGGCGGACCTTCGCGATCACGCTGGCCTACCGGCCCGGCGGCATCCTCGCCAGCAAGATCCATATGCGCCATCTGTCCGTCGCCACCAGCGAAGGGTATGCGGCGCGCCCCGGCGGGGCCCAGGGCCGGCTGCTGGCCGAGGTGAACCGGCACGAACAGCAGGCCAAACTGGAGGTGGTCACTGCCGAATTCCGGAACTACCAGGCCGGGATCATGCCGGCCGGGCCCGGCGCCCGGGAACTGACCGAGTTCTTCGCCCACGTCGACGGCGCCGCTGCCGCAGGCGCGCCGGCGCCGAAGATCCAGCGCAGCGACCGCGACATCCTCAACCTGCTGTCCAAGAAGGCCGCCACCTTGCACCTGGGCACCGCGAATTACTCGAGGGCCCGTGACGGGTCGGCGAACCAGCATTATGGCGACCAGGCAGTTATGCCGACCCGTCTGCGGGATACTCGTGGGCACCGCGTGTGCCGTTGATCGTGCTCGGCATAATTCACAGGCTCTCGAGGTAGGCGAGGAGCGGGTCGGGGGCCTTGTACCGGCCAGGCGGGACGTCCGGCGGCGTGGTGCGGGCGAGGGCGCGTTCCTTCATCTCAAGGTCGGCGTGGATGTACACCTGTGTCGCGCGGGTGTCCTCGTGCCCGAGCCACAGGGCGATGACGCTGATGTCGACGCCCGCGCGCCGCAGGGCCATCGCGGCGGAATGGCGCAGAACATGAGGGGCCAGCTGCTTCGGTGCCAGGGACGGGCATGCTTGCACGGCGGCCGGCTTGTACCTGTTCAGGCGGGCTTGGAAGGCGTCGCGGGACATCACGCCGCCGCGGCGGGCGGGGAACAGCGGGTCGCCCGGCTGCCCGGAGCGCTCGGCGAGCCAGTCGCGCAGTACCGCCGCGGTCGGCTTGTCCAGCGGGGTGCAGCGTTCCTTCCTTCCCTTTCCGACGCAGTGCACGTGCGCTCCGGCGCCGAGGCGGACGTCGTCGCAGGTGAGGTGAGCGAGCTCGGAGATGCGCAGCCCGGTGCGCAGGGCGGTGAGGATCATCGCGTGGTCGCGGCGGCCGATCCAGGTGGCGCGGTCGCAGGTGGCGAGCAGTGCGTCGGCTTCGGCGTCGGTGAGCCAGCTGATGTCGGTGCGGGTGGCCCGGCTCCCGTCGATGGCCAGGACCCGCTGGATCTCCGCGGCGTCCTCGGGGGCCCGCAGGGCGGCGTAGCGGAACATCGAGTGGATCGCCGCCAGCCGCGCGTTGCGGGTTCGCAGGCTGTTGTTCCGCTCGGTTTCCAGGTAGCGCAGGAAGCCGGTGACCAGGTCGTGGTCGAGCTGGCTGAGGTTCATCTTCCACGGCGGGGTGCCGGTCGCCTGCTGGGCGAAGGTGAGCAGCAGGCGCCAGGTGTCCCGGTATGCGCTGACCGTGTGGGGGCTCGCGTGCTTCTGCGCGGTCAGCTTGTCGGTGAAAAAGCCCTGCAGGACGGGGGCGAGACGGCTCATGAGGTCTCCTCGGGGGTGCCGTAGGCGCGGGCCATCCGCTCGGCGGCCTGCGCCATCAGTTCTGGCGAAGCGGAGATGTACCAGTAGGTGTCGGCCGGGTCGACGTGACCGAGCCACGTGGACAGCAGCGGCATGCGGGCGTCGACGTCCGCGCCGTCCCGGTACCAGCTGACCAGCGTGGCGACGGCGAACGAGTGCCGCAGGCTCATCGGGACCGGCCTGCACCGCGGCGTCAGCGGGCGCAGCCCGGCCTGCCCGGCCAGCCGCGCGAAGACGTAGCCGAACCGCCGCTGGTTAACCGGGGTGCCCAGGACGGACACGAAGAAGCTGGTGCCGTCCCGGCCCGGGAACGCCAGGTCCCGGAGCCGCGCGTAGCCGGCGAGCTCGGCGACGGTGCTGGGGTGCAGCAGGATCTCGCGGGCCTTGCCGTACTTGCCGTGCACGATCATGACGCCGGCCTGCAGGTCGATGTCGGAGACGGCCAGCGTGAGGGCTTCGCGGGGGCGAAGGCCGGCCACGGCCAGCAGGCCGATCAGGGTCCGGTAGGTCGCGGCATGCAGCGCCGGGCGCAGGGTCGCGGTGGCGGCGATCAGCGCGGCGATGTCGCCGGCGGACAGCAGGTAGGGCGCGGACCGGTGATACTGCCGCGGCAGCAGGTCAGCGGGCGGGACCTGGTGGGCCGGGTCGAGGCCGTGCAGGTAGCCGGCGAAGCCGCGGACGGCGCTGAGGCGGAGCCAGTGGTAATAGGGTGCGGCGCCGGCCGGGAGGGCCGCCCACGCGACGGCCAGGTCGGCCGTCACGTGCGCGGCGCCGAGGCTGTCGAGGTAGGCGGCGAACTGCCGCACCTGGCGGCCGGGAGTGAGCAGCGCGAAGCCGAGTGACCGGCGCAGCGCCAGGTAGTCCTCGGCGGCCTGCCGCAGGCCGTTCACGATGCTGCCTCCGCGGGCCAGGGCCTGACCAGCGAGGCCAGCGCCGTCCGGTCGACTTTGGCGTAGATTGCCGTGGTTCTCGGGTCGGAATGGCGCAGGATTTCCCCGACTTCCGGCAATGACGCGCCCGCCGCGAGCAGGCCGCTGGCCAACGAGTGCCGCAGGGTATGCGGGCCGCACTCGGGGACTCCCGCCCGGCGGCAGGCCTGGTGGACGATCGCGCCCAGCCCGCTGGCGGCCAGTCCCCGGAAGGGCGGCAGGACGGTGAGGAACACCGCCCGGCCCGCCGCGTGCCGCCGGTCCCGCAGGTAGCCGGCCACCGCCTCGCCCACGTCCCAGGGCAGCGGGAACGTGTCCGTCCGGCCGCCCTTGCCGCGGATCGTGACCTCGCCGGCCCGCCAGTCGAAGTCGTCGAGGGTGAGGCGGGCCACATCGGCCGAGCGGAGGCCCAGCCGGCCGCATACCAGCAGGACGGCGTAGTCACGGCGGCCGGTCTCGGTGGCGCGGTCACAGCTGTCCAGCAGCGCCGTCATCGTCGCGGCGTCCACCCGGGCGGGCAGCCCGGCCAGCCGCCACCGGGCCACCCGCGGGACGGCCGGGACCAGGTCCCGCGGCACCAGGCCGCTGGCGTGCAGGAAGCGCAGCATCGACCGGGCGACCTGTGCCGTCAGCACGGCGCTGCCGGCGCTGCGGCGCCGCGGCTGGCTCTTGAGCTGCCGTTCCAGGATGCCGAGCACGTCCGGGCCGGTCAGCCCCGCCAGCACCTCGCGCAGCGGATCGTCGGCCCTGTCCAGGAACGCCGCCGCGAACCAGGTGTAGGTCCGCACCGTCGCCTCGCTGAGGCCGCGCTCGCCGCGCAGGTACTGCTGATAGGCCAGCAGCAGCGCGTCGCGCTCGCTCGCTGGCACGACGTCCGGTTCCGGCAGCACGCCCTGATCGCGGAGATACCCCAGTACCGGGGCCAGACTCTTCACCGACACCAGGCGGCGCCGGGTGCCGCGCATGACCGGCACGAACCGTTCCGCCTCCGCCAGGGACAGCTGCCCGGTGCCCAGCCCCTGGGCGGACATCCACGCGCTCAGCTCGCGCATCAGCCGCAGGTGCAGGTAGATCGAGTCCCTGCCCCAGCCCCGGGCGGCCAGTTCCGCGGCGAACCCCGCCGCATAACAGGCCAGCGGCCCGGTGACCCAGGACACTGAACGATCGAATAGAGCCATCCATGCCTCCTCGGTTCAGTCCGACGAGACCAGCGTGACTCCTTGCCCGAGATAAGTAACCTCGCGTGATCGCCTGAATATTATGCCGATCACGCCAGCATGAACGCCCTTGCGCAACCGGCGTCCGCATGCTCTATGCGGCATAACTGCCTGGTCGCCATAATGCTGGTTATCCAAACTTTTGGATAACCAGCAGTAATTCGCGATCCCCAGGTGCAAGGTCGCCGCCCGTTTGGACAGCAGGTTGAGGATGTCCCGGTCGTTGCGCTGCACCTTCGGCGCCTCCGCGGCGTCGCCGGGGGCGCTGGCGGTCGCGCGGTCGACGCCGGCGAAGAACGCGGCCAGCTCGGCCGCACCTGGTCCCGATGGCATGATCCCGGCCTGGTAGTTGCGGAATTCCTGGAGCGTCAGGTCCAGCTTCCGCTGCGCCTGGTGCTTGTTCACCTCCGCTAGCAGCTGGGCCTGGGCGCCGCCGGGGCGTGCCGCGTAACCCTCGGTGGTCACGACAGTCAAGTGCTTCATATGGATCTTTGCGGCCAGGACGCCGCCGGGCCGGTAGGCCAGCTCGATCGCCAGCGTGCGGCGCAGCATCCGCAGGTTGACCGGGCCGCCGGGGATCGGGGCAAGGTTCAGGCGCTGGCCGGCGCTCCCGTTCACCCAGTTGCGGAAATTGGGGAACCGGGAGCTGAAACTCATGCTGCCCAGCAGTGATACGCCCTCGGCGGGGTCGTTGTGGAGCTGCTCGAGCAGGTCCACGGCGGTGAAGACCGGTTCGACGACGACCCACTCATCGGCGGTGCCGCCCAGCGGCCGGCCTTTGACGACCTTTCCGGCCAGGCGGTAGCGGGCCAGGCCGGGAGCTTGCT